>VFQN01000431.1_pt1 | contig 81258 bp, 62 predicted proteins | sample 3512371 | NCBI WGS metagenome assembly VFQN01 (sample SAMN10412370, study PRJNA504923) | tailings metagenome | isolation source: Replicate 2 from Balatoc abandoned mine | place: Philippines: Itogon, Benguet | collected 2017-08-28
AACAACGACGGCGGCGGATTCGCGGATCAGATCGAGATTGCCGACGGCACCACGGTGACGCAGCTGTTCCAGCAGCGGCTGCCGCATGGTCAGCCGCAGGACTATCTGATCCGGGTGAACCGCCAGCCGACCACCGCCGAGGCCGTGTTGCAGCCCGGCGACCGTGTGAGCATCACGCCGCTGAAGATCGAAGGCGCGTAGGTCGCCGGTTTCTTGATCGCGTTTCTCTTCCAGTGCCGGGGCGGAGCGTTGCTCCGGCCCGGCGCCTTGCCGGAGTTTTCACGGTCATGCGAAAACCCTTTCACCAGCACCGCTGGCGAGCCGCCCGCCGGATCGCCGCGGTGCTCGCTCAGCAGCAGCCCTCAGGCGTCTCACTGGTCCTTCCGCAGCAAGGCTGGCAGACCCTCCAGACGCTCCAGCGCCAACAGGTGCAGGCCCTGGAACGGGGCTGGCAGGCCGCGGCCGCTACCATCGAGGACCGCTGGCAACAGCAGTTCCGCTGGTGGCTGATGGCCCTCGAATTGCGCGGACAGGACGTGCTGACGTCCCGTGCCAGCCGTCCCGTCAGTGTCGCGACAATCACCGCGGAACTGGCCGCCCTGGAAGACGAATTCCCCGCAGTCGAGCTGGATCTGCAGACCTCGACCGTAGCCGTGACCACCGCGGACATCACGCTGGACGATGTCCCCCTGGGACCGTTTCAGCTGGCCTGGAACTGGTCGCGGTCCGGTCGCTCGGACGAACTGCGGGTGATGGCCCAGGAGCCCTGTCACCCCGCCGGCCGGTCGGACGTCACGCATCCGCATGTGCTGGATGAGACCCTGTGCGTGGGGGAAGCCCGGGAGCCGCTGGCACGGGCGCTCCAGTCCGGGCGACTATGCGATTACTTCCTGATCGTGCGGCAGGTGCTGGAAACCTACAACTCCGGCAGTGCCTATGTCGCCTTGTCCGACTGGCACGGCGAACGCTGTGCCGCTTGCGATGACTGTTGTGAACTGGAGGATCTCAGCTGTTGCGACCGCTGTGGCGATGCCTTGTGTGGCGACTGCCGCCAGAGCTGTGCCCGGTGCGGCGATGACCATTGCCAGGGCTGCCTGCACCGTTGCCCGCAGTGTGACGAGCGTTACTGCGACCACTGCTGGTCAGGGCCAGCCCGGCGGCAGGGTCTGGACTGTCCAGCCTGCCGCGAATTGGAATCTGAAACCTTGGAGGAGCTGGATGAAGATCCCTCATCAATCAACTCGCCGCCGCTGTCTGCGGTTCACGCCGACCGCGTGGGCGAAGCTGCTGTTCTGGCGGGACCGGGGTGACACCGAAATCGGCGGCTTCGGGATCTCGGAGTCCCACGATCTGTTGTGTGTCACCGAGGTGGTGTTGCTCCCGCAAGCCGCCACGCCCACGTTCGTGCAGTTCGACGACGCCGGCGTGGCCGATCACTTCGACCGGCAGATTGATGCCGGCCGCACGCCCGAACAATGCGGCCGGATCTGGTTGCACACCCATCCCGGTAGCGATCCCACGCCCAGCCGCACGGATGAAGAGACGTTCGCCCGCGTGTTCGGCCGCTGTGACTGGGCGGTGATGGCGATCGTCGCCCGCCACGGAGCCACTTACGCGCGGCTGCAGTGGCATGTCGGTCCCGGCGGTTCCCAACGCCTGAGCATCGAACTCGACTGTACGGGAGAGTTCGATGGAACGGACCAGAACGTGTGGGCGCAGGAGTACGACCGCTGCGTGCGGCCGCTGGAAATGGAACTGCCGAGGCGGTCGAGGCGACGCGGAGCCCGGGCCGATCTGGCGGCTGCCGACACCGAACTCCCGGACCATGAATCCTTTCTGTTCGCCGACACCGATTTCTGGAACGGAGGCTCCACGAGTCCATGAGTGCCCGACACAAGTTGAATCAAGCCGTGATTCAGGGCTGCCTGATCGTGGCCGCCCTCGTCGGCCTGCTGTTCCAGTCCTGGACCGTGTTCCTGCTGGTGGCCGCCGTCCTGGTGGGGCTGTCGATTTCCAGCGGCGAGATCCGTTGGCACTCTTCCCGAAAGCGAGGCCGTCATGACCGTCGTTGATCGTTTTTCGCGACAGAGCGTTCTGGTCCCCCGTGAGCGACTGGCCGCGCTGTCCGTCACGCTGATCGGCGTCGGCGCCCTCGGCCGGCAGGTCGCGTTGCAACTGGCCGCGTTGGGAGTTTCCCGGCTGCAGTTGATCGACTTCGATCGGGTCGACGCCACCAACGTCACCACGCAGGGGTATCGCCGGGCCGACTGTGGTCGGCTGAAAGTGGAAGCGCTGGCGGACGCCCTGTTGGATCTCGATCCGGATCTGGTGATCGAAACGATCGCCGACCGCTTTCGTCCGTCGCAGGCGCTCCACGACGTCGTGTTCTGCGGAGTGGATCGCATTTCGACGCGGGCCGCCATCTGGCGGGCGGTGCAGCACCGCTGCCGCTTCTGGGCCGACGGCCGCATGCGGGGCGAAGTCCTCCGCGTGCTGACGGCGGTCGATGAGGCCAGTCGCACGCACTATGGCACGACGCTGTTCGCCCAGGCGGAAGCCCAAGTCGGTCCCTGCACGGCGCGGGGCACGCTCTATACGGCCCAGATCGCCGCGGGTCTGATCGTCCACCAATTCACCCGCTGGCTGCGGGGCTTTCCGGGGGAACGCGATCAGACGCTGAATCTCCTCGCCGGCGAGTGGACGTGTGGAACTGAGACGTGAACGTCTCTGTTCTCTTTCTGTCGTGATCGAGGCCGGGACAAGCGAATGCCCAGGCAGGAGCTTGTCCCGGCTTTCGCCGACCACTGCTTGGCGACCTCTTTGGAACTCGGTTCGAAAGGAGAAAATTCTTGCTGACCTCGTCGCATCTGACCGTCCTGCGGGCAGCGCTGCAGTACTTTCGGGAAGAACTCGGACCGCATGGCCCAGAGGCTTGGCAGCCGTATCTGCCGGACGCATTGGCGACTGACATCACGGCCCAGTCGCTGGCAGAACTTCAGTCCTTGCTGCAGCACTGCCAGATGGCTTACGTGGCAGTGAATCTCAAAACGCTCCGCGTCACCGATCCACAACTGCAGTTGGAAATCCCCGCAGTCCAACCGGCCCCCGGTCATCAGCTGGCCACCATCCTCTGGCCCCACACGATTGACCGCTAACAACTACCCACTACCCACTGCTCTACAACCCGTCCATCAGTTCCGACAGCGTGATCCCCAGCGTCTGCGCGATGGCTTCGATGTTCCGCAGGGCCAGATTCCGCTCGCCCCGCTCGATCCCGCCGATGTAGGTCCGGTCGAGCTGGCAGGCGGCCGCGAACGTCTCCTGCGAATAGCCTTGCGCCTTCCGCAAGGCCCGCACCCGCTCCCCAAACCGCTTCAGAATGTCCGCACGCCGTGTCATGCCTCCATGGGAGTGTTGACAATAAGTATCGCTCCACGGACGATGAGTCGCATTTCGCAGTGATGACGATCCGTAGCATTGCGGACGCGGGAAACCGCGAATCGTCCAGGTGGCTCGCTTCCCTGTTCTCACGGTCTTGTATTCCAATCGGTCTGATCTTGAAGGAGAAGCATGTCCGCAACTTCCAAAGACGTTAAGCTGCCCCGTCTGTTTCAAAGCCTGCTGCTGGCCGACATCGTGCTGTCCGTACTGCTGGCCTGCCTGACGATGCAGTTCGATTCGCAACTGCAGGCCGCGATCGCGGCGGAGTCCACTGCCGCGCCTCCCAGCCCCGCGCTTTCTGTCCCCGCGTCCCCACGCCTGCTCGACGTCGCGGCGCTAGTTCTGGTGTTCGTGATGGCCGCGACCCAATTGGTGAGCTGGGTCGGCCTGTTCTGGCACCGCAATTGGGCCCGCTGGCTCTACCTGGGACTATTGCTCGGCGAACGCGGCCTGCAGCTGCCGTTCGGGGCTTACAGCTATGGCCTCGACTGGCACTTCCTGGACGGGCTCAGTCAGCTGCGCTATCAGTGTTGCGGAACGCTACTGGTCACCGTGTTCTTTACCTCGGTCACAGCCCGCTTCCAGCCGGAAACCGTCGTCGGGTGAACCGGCCCTGAAGTGGGGCCCGATTTCCGTCTTCTCTCTACACTCACCTCGTGCTGATTCCCTTCCTCCGTGATCCAGGAGCCTGACCGATGTCCGACCCCTACGAAGTGCTGGGCCTGCCGTCTACGGCCACCCTGGACGAGATCAAACGCCGCTATCGCCAACTGGCCGCCAAGTACCACCCCGACCACGGCGCCGAGTCCTGGATCTTCAAGCAGATCCGCGCCGCTTACGAACAGCTCTGTCAAGAACGGGACCTCGACACCCCAGGCACTGCTGCCGAGTCTCAACCGCCTCCGCCCCCCGCCGAGCCGTCCTCCTGGTCCGCGCCTCCGGGCGGTTCCGGGTCGGCCTCCACACCGCCACCGGTTTCCCACCCCATCGCCTGGCCCAGCTTGATAGTGAGCCTCGTGGCGTACTGGATTTGCCGAACCTTGGATCGGTGGTACCTCATTCCCTGGTGGGTCTTCGTGATCGGGTCGGTCTGTCTCCTGACAGCGTCCATCGCCTGGCTGAAATGGCTCGAGGCTTACGACGATCGCTCACCGGCTACGCGGAACTCATGGTGGAGAGCCACTCTGGCGAATGGCAGTTTCCTGCTGGGGTTGGTGGGTCTGGCCTCCTGGATGGTGCCGCTGTACGGCTGGCCCGTCGCGATCGCCGGCTACGTGTGTGGCTACTGCTCGCACACCTCCGCGGATCGTCCCCTGGCCCTGATCGGCATGGGCCTGGCCCTCTACAGCTTCGTCCTGACCGGTGGCACCTTCTGCTACTTCGCCAGCCTCTCCGGGTCATAGCTCATAGCCCGACACCAGGCTCGGCCACATCGACCGTATCTCGGGAGCTGAGCAAGGGGAAGCCGTATCACGAAGGAAGAACGGTCGCTCGGGCCTTGGGCGATCCCACACGGTAGCGATCAATTCCCACAGTCACCTGAGACGTCTCCCTCATCAATCTGGAAAGGTCGTGCTCATGACAGAAATGCCTGCGGGCCGTGCGTCCGCTGACGGAAACTCTCCCGCCCCTCTGATACCGGCCGCCGTGGAATTCGCCGAGATTCTGGGCCGCATGTTGTGCCAGGAATGGATTCAGCAGCACTCCCCATGCCAGCCGGTTGAGGACGCTGACGGGGTCGGCGCGCTCGACCGGCCAACCGGCGCGGATCTTGTGGAATCCGCGTAATGACCTCGCTTTCCCGTCCCGACCTGCTGAAGGCAAAGTACCGGCTGGTCGGCAATGCTCCCATGGCTGTCGCGGCGGGAAAGAATCAGTCGGCTTCCCGGTGATCCTGGACTCTCCAGGTTTCCACGCCCAGTTCCTCTCGAAAGGACAATGCCGACCGGCCCGGCCGTGACAAGCGATGGTGCTGTTGACCCCGACAATCCGACTCTCGACGCTCGCGGGCCATGAACTGGTAATAGTTCAGCAGGCGATGCAGGACGGGAATGAACGCGTCATCGCCCGTTTCCAGCAAACGGGCCACCGCGGGACGGATTTCCGGGATGCGCTCCCGAATCAGGAGCAACGGCAACTGGCCGAAGGCGGGCTGTTTCGCATACAGCAGATCGAAGCGACGTTGTTCGCTGACCGTCAGACGCGGTTCCAGCGCCCGGGAGAAGGCCCAGGCCTGCAGCTGCAGACAATCGGCCATGTACTGATAGGATTGCCAGCCGAGTTCCAGCAGGACGTCTCGGACGGTCTGCAGGGGAAAGAGTCCCCCTGGCGACGATCTCTGGTGGGCAATCTGCTTCACGAAACTACTCTTGGCCCCGCACAGCCAGTTCATGAACTCCTGATTGGAGGCGTCCTGAAGATGTCGCTGAATGGCCGTCAGGATGCGCTGCTCGATCTGCTGGCGCGTCTCGGCGTCGTGAAGCGGGGAACCGCTGGAGAACAGCGCCGCGCGCAGGAGTCTGGGGACGTCGCCTTCCGAGATTGTGAGCGGATGGCGTTGAGCCGCGGCCAAGAGTCCCCACGAAATGAGCTGAGGAGTTGTGGGACGGACGACACCCGCCGCTGCCGCCACCGCCTGACCTTGCTCCCTTAATTCCGTGATGGACCAGGGTCGGCCTGGGCCATCCGGCGTGAGCCCCAGGTCGGGCGGCAGGACCGTGCGCTCGTCGATGTCTTCGCGACTGCTCTGGCGGACGTAAAGATCGCGCGAATACTGAAAGCGTCTTCGCTGGAATTCGCGTCGGGTCTGCACGGCCTGAAACAGGAAGTGCATCACGCGATAGCTCTGTCGCTGTTGGGGGCTTAATTCCTGGACGTGGGACAAAAGTGCCAGCCCGCCCAGACAACCCTCGAGGAGCGTCGCGCCGCCGCTCCGCCCCGGAAAGAAGACCCGCTCGCCGTCAGGGCGCTGCGCGGACTGCAGTTCGAACGAAAAGTTCGGGGGGAGATCGGCTGCCACCGCGCCCCGCGGCCGCCAACGGCAGGTTTCCACGTGCGAGTAGCCAGCCGACTCCAGGCCCGGATGGCGGGAAGGAGAGACCGAGACGGTTCCGAAGTCCGCTGAGTTCATGGCCCTCTCTCCGCTTGAGATTGTCCGGCCAGGCCTCTCTCTTTGAGGCAGCCTCCCGGCCTTTAATCTTCGTGTGAGTCTAACGTTACGTCAAGCAGAGTCGCCGAAAGATGGCCGTTCCGCCGGAATATCTATCCTGTGGTCACGGGGTGGGGGAGTCAGAGCCCCACCACCCGTGACCACAGGCACGACCATGGCCAGCCAGCAGCAGCTGAGGATCAGCCGCGACGAGATCAGTCAGGCATTCCTGTCTGGCGACTGGAGCAGTCGCTATCCACCCCTTCTGACGGTCGATCAGGCCGCGGCCTTGTTGGCAGTCCCGAAAGCCACGATCTACGCGTGGCGGTCGCAGGGCAAATTGACGGGCTGCTCTCAGCGGCTCGGCAAGCATCTGCGGTTTTTCCGGGACCGGCTCATCCAAAAGGTGATGAATGACGGCGTGTAGCCGCCCTCACTTTTCTCGCGCGGCTGGCGTCTGCCGGCCGCGATTTTTCGATGTCACATGCAGCGTCGGCGGAGCCGGCTGCTGCAGCGGAAGGAGCTACCTGTTCATGAGTCGGGATTCCCAATCCTCTGAACGTGTGGGCGAACGCGTCCGCATTTATTTCCGCGGCCAGCACTATTGGGCGAATGTCCAACATCGCGGCCGTCAGCTACGGTGTTCCCTGAAAACCAACAACGTCAAAACCGCGCGGCGGCTGGCTCTCGCCTGGGAGCAGGAGGTGCTGGCGGGCACCCAGCTCATCGCGACACAGCGCGAGCCGACGACGATTGCTCAAGCGGTGGACATGTTGCTGGCCGCTTGCGAAGCGGAGGGCCGGGCTGTCAAGACGCTGAGCAAATACCGTGGGGTGCTGCAGCGCGTTGTTGATCTCGCCACCGAGAAGGACCAGTGCGACCTGCAGAGTCTCGATCTGGCGTGGATCGACCGCTACCGTCAGCTGCGGCGCAAAGCCGGTGCGGCACCGAAGACGCTGTTCACGGAGGTGATGATCATCCGCCAACTCACCAAGTTCGCCAAGACTCGGCGTTTGATTGCTCAGGATCCCTTGGACGGCTTGAAAAATCCTGAGCCGAAAGGTACGCCGCAGCCGTTCTGGACGCATGAAGAGGCGCAACAGATCCTGGCAGCCGCTCAGGAACCGCAGCGGTCTGTGTTCACGATGCTCAACGAAACCGGCTTGCGGATCGGCGAACTGCAGTGGCTGACCTGGGACGATGTCGACTTGGCCCAGGGCGTCCTGCATGTGCGCCCCAAGCCGGGTTGGACGACCAAAACTGGCAATCAGCGGACGGTGCCCCTGACCCCGATTGCCCGCGCGGTGCTGGAGAACAAGACGCAACGCCACCGCTGGGTGTTTACGGCACCACCGTCGAAGAAATACCCGGCGGGTGATCACCAGATCTCGGAACGCCGGCTGCTCACGTCGTTGAAGGGGACGCTGAGAAAACTGGGGCTGCCGGGCCACCTGCATACGTTCAGGCACAGCTATATCTCGCGTGCCATCCTCAACGGTACGCCCGAGGCCATCGTGCGTGGCTGGGTGGGTCATGTCGATGAGCAGACCCTCAAGCTCTATACCCACATCGCCAGCCAGCAATCTCAGCAGGCGATGCGGCAGTTGCATCAGAAAATCTGGGGAACTGAGATTCCCCAATCACCCCCAACCTGAGAATGTCACTACGAACTCTGAGCTGCGTGATGGGAGAGCCGATATCCCGTCACGCGGCTGGTGTCGGATCGCCCCCGAGAGCTCCCGTTGCCCAGTCCCTCCTCTAGCACAGGACCAGCTTCATGTTTCAGATGACCATCACCCGATCGCAGCGGTTTTCGCTTCAGCACATTTTCAGCACATTCTGGGGAATTAGCCAAGTGCTGCTTCCTCAAAACGAAACCAGCCAACGACTTGCGTTGGCTGGCGGGGTCGAAGGCGGAGAGGCAGGGATTCGAACCCTGGGACGAGTTACCCCGTCTCCGGTTTTCAAGACCGGTGCAATCGGCCGCTCTGCCACCTCTCCGGCTCGTGATTGCTACTGTGCACTTTACGGACTTGCTGGCTGATCTGTCAAGTTTTGGCGGCGAATGTCGGAAGTCAGGTGATCAAGATGATTACGCACGGCAGGATACGGGCATGTTGTCTCGCCCGGTGCATTTTGCGCGATCCGAGACCATATATCGCAGGTGGAGTTATGGCGAATGGAATTCGCTTGCGGTGTATACCTGTGTTCCGATCGGTGTCTTCGGGATTGCCTCACTGTTCTCCTTGAGAAGACTTCCTCGGGAGCAGGTATCGGTTGGCAATATCCGAGATTGGCGGTCCGGGAAGTACCGCTGAAATTTCGGCTGGTTGTTGTCCTGTCGTTCGACAACGCACGACGCATCTGCCTGGCTCACGTCAAAAGGCTCAAGCACGGCAGTGGTAGCCCTGCAGACCATTTCAGCGGCACTATTAACGTCCCATGAGTCTCTCTGATGCGAACTTCTACTAATAAAGTACCCACGGTTTCAGGATCGCGACTGGCGAGATTGTATTCAAACCAGCCGCATCCCGATGTTCTTCAGATTAAAGTTCAGGTGACTTCCCGGGGGATTTCTTTGCCGTGGTGATTAAATAGACGACTTCATCCGAGTCAATCTGGCCGTTGCCGTCAACATCATATTGAAACTGCCACTGACTGTTCGGGTTGGGGAACCGGCCGGCAGTTGCCGTTACGGCAGGGGCAGTCAGAGGTTCCCGATCAACCTCGACTGCAATGTGAAACGGCTGGCGCCATCGTGGGCTTCCAGCGCCCCCTGCGATGCCTGGCAAGTGATCGGCATCCGGTTTCAATTCAATAGTCCAGATGCTTACAACGACGTTGCCGAAATCGTGGCCGTTGCTGGTGAGTTTCACAACCGGAAACTGCCGGTCGTCGACTGGCTTGACGGCTGTTAAGGCGCGGGGAGACCATTTCGTGCCGTTTTTCTCCTGATAAGAGAGACGGGCTTATTGGCTGGCACACGGGCGATACCCGATTACTACTTGCCGTGAATATGCATGAGTTAACTGGCCGGTAGGTAATGGCCCGATGTGAGTAACGTGGTGTAATCCTGGTCATGCTGGATTGAGATTGCAAGTGCTATTTCGGTTTCGATTCAGGAAGAACGGCAGGGCAAGCCTGTCAGCAGATGATTGGGTGCCAGGATTGACTCTTGTGATCCGACCGCTGTTGTTTTTCAAGTGCTGTCGTCGGTGATTTGTATTGCTGACGACAGCGCTTGTCCGTTGCTGCCGTGGAGAACGTCGTCGGGTTACGTTTCGGTGACCAGTGCTGTAGCGATCGCTTGTTAGATGCTGGCTTTCAGACAGTTTTGTGTGGGATTGCTGCCTGACGATTCGGATTCAGTTCGGGATTGCGAATTTTCCGAGCGTTTTCAATCGTTTGGCCAGACTGTGTCGTTGGTGCAAGGATCGTGTATGCCACTCCCAAGGCTCCGCACAGTTGTGATGGTTGTGCCGTTCAAAAGCATCCATCTGCCGGAAAGTGCTGCCCGAATCCGGGGGGGCTTAGGCAATTGCTGAAACGGCGACGGTCGCTCGGCATTTGCGGCAGCGGTGCGTACGATGGTTGCCGGTGGTTTTCATCCTGAGTATCAAACGGAGTGGTTGATAATGTCACGTGTATTTCTGGCAATCTGGATGTGCGCGGCGCTGTTGGTGGTGACCGGTTCTGCCTCGGCCGCCGTGCAGACGAAAACAGTGACCTATAAGGTCGGTGACGTCAGCTGTCGCGGATATGTCGCATATGACGATGCGATTGAGGGCCAGCGACCCGGCGTGCTGGTCGTCCACGAATGGTGGGGGCTGGATGACTATGCGAAAGAGCGCTGCCGTGAGATTGCCGCGGCAGGTTACGTGGCTTTTGCTGCCGATATGTATGGTGAAGGCAAGACCGTTACCCATCCGAAAGACGCGGGCGAAATGGCGGGGCAGGTGCGCGCGAACATCGACACCTGGCGGGCACGGGCTGTCGCCGCTCTCAAAGAATTGAAGCAACAGCCGCAATGTGACGGTGAGAATCTGGCGGCGATCGGCTATTGCTTCGGTGGTTCCACGGCTCTGCAACTCGCTTACACCGGGGCAGATCTCAAGGCCGTCGCCACCTTCCACGCGGGGTTGCCCACGGCCACTCCCGCGGAAGCGAAGGCTGTCAAGCCGCAGATTCTGGTCTGCAATGGTGCTGCTGATACCTTTATTCCCGAAATGGCCATCCAGTCGTTCAAGAAGGCGCTGGATGAGGCACACGTCAAATACGAATTTGTCAATTACCCGGGAGCCGTGCATAGTTTCACGGTGAAGGATTCCGGCAAGCACGGCAACCCCGGCATGCAGTACAACGCTGAGGCCGACAAGGACTCGTGGACACGCCTGCTGAAGCTGCTGTCCAGCACGTTGAAGTAAGCCGGTGTCAACGATCCTTTGGCTGGTCCGTGTTGCGTGCTGAGTCCCGGTTCCCTGAAACGCGGTCCATACAAGGGCGGGTAATGAACCTCGTGTGGTGTGTCCTGATTGCACTCAGGGCACACCGCTCTCACGACGATGACATCTCTCTTTGCTGGCATGGAAACTCAACGGATGACGGCCGTCTTCGGGACCTGCGAACCAGGAAATACCTACCGTCGCCGTCACGCGGCTTACGGCGTGCTGATTGACGCAGGTGGGCGTGTCGGCGTCATCAGTCTGGCCAACGGTTATTACTGGCTGCCGGGTGGAGGCGTCGATGCCGGGGAAACTCCGGAGGCGGCTCTGGTCCGGGAAGCGCGAGAGGAACTGGCACGCGGTGTCCGGATTGTCGCGCACCTCGGCCACGCCACAGAGTATTTTTATTCCCGCGACGACGATTGCCATTTTCAGACCGAAGCCGATCTTTACCGGATGGAACTGACTGAGGAACTGGGGAATCAGGCAGAGTATTGTCTGGAATGGCGTCCCGTCGGAGAAGTGCTGGCTTCGTTGTTCCTGCAGTGTCATCGCCTGGCGGTCGAAAGTTGTTATGCGGCAATCATTCCGCAGCCGTGATCGTCGTGAGTCTTGCTCGGGAGCGGCTGGCGGATGAATCGCGGACGAGCCGGGTCACGGGATGACAGGGGCAACGGGTTCGCATTCCGCCTGCCGGCTTCGCGTCCACTCTTGAAGGTGGTGCCGGGAATCCCCCACAATCGGTGCTGTTGACCGGTCGCGCTGGCGATCCGGCCGGAAGCCGGTCTCCAGCGATGTGCTGGATCTTGCTGCAGAAAGACGATGGCATGCCCGAACTGGCGGTGATTCCCGGACTGCGAACCCTGGCGGTGGATATCGGCGGAACTGGTATCAAGGTCATGGTGCTGGATGAAGTCGGTGATCCACTGAGCGAGCGGATGAAAGCGGCAACGCCGCATCCCGCGTTGCCGGCAGACGTAATCGAAGTGATCGTCCAGCTGGCAGTCACCCAGCCGCCGTTCCAGCGGGTCTCTGTCGGTTTTCCCGGAGTCGTGCAACACGGTGTCACGCGCACTGCCCCGAATCTGGATCCCGCCTGGCAGGGTGTGGATCTGGAAGAGGCTCTGGAGGAACGCCTGGGCTGTCCCGTCCGGGTGTGTAACGATGCCGATATTCAGGGCTTCGGCGCGATTCAGGGAACGGGCCTGGAAATGGTGATCACGCTCGGAACCGGCATGGGATCGGCCCTGTTCGTGGACGGCATTCTGGTGCCCAATCTGGAACTGGCCCATCATCCCTTCGCCGCGGAGAAAACCTACGAGCAGTGGCTGGGAAACAGCTCGCTGCAGCAGATCGGCGAAGCGGCCTGGAAAGACTGGGTTGCGACAGCGATTCGCCAGATGCGGCACACGTTTAACTTCGACATGTTGTATCTCGGTGGCGGCAATTCGCGATTGCTGGAACCAGCGCAGATGGATCCCGACGTCAAACTGGTTGACAACATCGCCGGCTTGCTGGGGGGAATTGCTTTGTGGACCGACGTGCATGGAACGTCGCTGCATCGGGCTCCGCATTCGACGGGTGCCCATTCGGTGCTACTGCAAACCTGACGGGGGGGCTGCTGCAGACCTGATGGCCCATTGCCGGCCTGACCCGGCGCGTCTGCTGTCGATAACGGTCAGCTGTTCGACTTTCAGGGACTGTCGTCTTGGAATTCCTCAACCCCTGGATGCTGACAGGTCTGGCCGGGCTGGCGATTCCGGTCCTGGTCCACCTGCTGTCGCGGCGCAAGCTGGACGTTGTCGACTGGGGAGCCATGCAGTTCCTGGAGCCGTCGCCGCGGCAGCGACGCTCGCTGTGGCTGGAAAACCTGTGGTTGATGCTGCTCCGCATGGGGATGATCGCCCTGCTGGCAATCGCCTTGACGCGTCCCTGGTTCCAGTCGGTCTGGCTGGCCCGTCTGACCACCGTCCGGTCGCAGGACGTGGCGCTGATTGTCGACGGCTCCTACAGCCTCGATATGATGACGGGACCGCAGGTCGCCGGAGATCAGGTGCGCCGTCTCGCGCGGGGTGTGCTGGATCAGCTGGATGTGAGCGATCTGGTGCAGATCTACGATGCCCGGGAGTCCTCACGACCACAGTTCCCCGACTTCACCCGCCATTCCGCAGCGGTGCGGGAGGTCCTGCTCGATCTGCCCCTACCTTCAGGAACGTCTGATCTGCCAGCGGCCCTGAATCGGGCGGCGCGGGATCTGTTGCGGACCGGCAATCTGGATCGCGACATTGTCGTCGTGACTGACGGACAGCGATTCCCCTGGCACGTGGACGACACCGCTGCGTGGCAAACCTTTGATGCGCTGATGCGGCAGGCGCGGGTGAAGCCGCGTGTCTGGGTGTTGACTGCGGCGGCAGGTGAGTCAGTCCCCTTCAATCTGAGCCTGGGGCCGATCCGGTTATCCCGGGAACTGGCCATGCCCGGGGCACGGATTCGCGTGCAGGCGGCGATTCAGTCCACGGGACGCGATGCTCCTGTGAATGCCGAAGTCGATCTGGAAATTGACGGAGTGCGTTCCCCGGCCCACGTGACGACGGTTCGCGTGCCCGGCAACGGGACGGCCTCGGTGGAATTCGATCTGACTCTCGAACGGGCGGGCTGCCATGCACTGACGCTGAATCTGCGGCACCCGGCGGACGATCTGGCTCCTGACAACCAGGCGACGGCGGTGGTCGAGATTGGCGGCGGCTGGCCGGTGTTGCTGGTGGATGGCAGCCCGGCCGCAGCCGACGAAACGCAGTCCGAAACCTGGTTCGCGATGGCGGCGCTGGATGCCGGGCCAGACAGCTGGATCAAACCCGCCAGAGTGAGTCTCGCCGACTGGGACAGTTCGCATGTGAGCGACTATGCCGCCGTAGTGCTGGCGAATGTCAGGGAATTGAACGGGGAACAGATCGCCGATCTTGAGGAGTGGATCTCGGGCGGCGGCGCTGTGCTGGTCACACTGGGGGACCAGACGACGGCTGTCCCGAAAGACGCGGACGGTCATGAGATATCCGCAGGGACGCGCTGGCTGCCCGTTCGCCCCGTCGAAGTTCGTGGCGATCCCACGGTCCCCGATACGGCGACGACGATTACCGCGGACAGCCTGCAGTTGCCCTGGCAGGAGAGTTTTCGCCAGCAGAGAACCGGAGGGTTTTCCGACGTCCGTTTCCGTCAATGGTGGCGACTGCAGGTTCCGGAGGCAGTGCAGTCGCCGGAAAATTCCACTCCGAATCCGTCCAGGTTTCCCGCTGCTCAGGTGGTGGCCCGGTTTGCATCCGGCGATCCAGCTCTGATCTGGCAGCGACGCGGTCGTGGATCTGTGGCCGTCTGGGCTTCCACGCTGGATGCCGACTGGAATGCTTTGGCGAGCCAGCCGGATTACGTTGCCTGGTGGCACGAAGTGTTGTTCGCCTTGCTGGAACCGGCCAGCCGTCGGAACGTGGCAGTTGAAGAACCGCTGCTGGTCCGTGCGCCGGCCGGCAGCGAGTCCTTGGCCGGTCTGTTTCTCGGTCCGCGCGATTTCAGTTCCTCCGGAGAGGTCTGGAATGCGGGAAACCGGTCCGGTCGACGTCTCCCCGCTCCTCGCTGGCCGGGGATTTATCTGTTTGCTCCTGGTCTCCAGGCGACAAATCGGCCGGCGGTAGAACTGCAGCGACGACTGACAACCGGCGCAGCGGACCTGTTTGCGGTTCAGGCCGATGTGCAGGAATCTGACCTGACGCCGCTGTCCGCCGCAGATCGTCAGCAACTGACGACCGATCGACCGTTGCGATTCATCGCCAGCCCGGACGAACTGGAGTCAGCGTGGCTGGGAGAGAGCGGCCGCACCGAACTTTCGGTGTTTCTGCTCTACGCATTGTTGTTTTTTTTGCTGCTGGAGACCTGGCTGACCCGTCGTCTGGTGCAGCGGGGCACACGGGAAGTTCCCTGAGTGCCCTGGTGACAACAGTCCGTTATTCGACAGAGCTGCACGTTTGCGGACGGTCTATCACCACAATGACGGACTCCGTGCGGGCACGATGGCGGACTCTGGGCTGGCGGATTACCCTGCTGCGACAGCGTCCGTGCACTTTTCTGCTCACGACCATCCCCGCCAGTCAGCGACCCTCACTGGAACGGCTCTCTCTGGAATCTGAATCTCGAATGGCAGCAGCGGCAACCTTGACGTTACGACAACTCCCGGTGAACTGGCCGGAACTGACCGATCCCGAATTTCTCCGGCAATGTCGGTGGGCCGGCACTGCTTCCGCAGAGCTGACACAGGCTGCGCGCAGCGGAGACGTCGCGGCTGTCGCGCGCGTCTGGAAAGCCGAACTCCGCCAGCGACGGAACTTGCCCGCTCTGACCGGTCGCTGTCTGCTGACGACCTGGACGCCGGTAGACACCCTCGACCCGGAAATCCAGCGGTGTCTGCAGGCCCTGTCCCACTCCTCGACTCCCTCACGTCGGCCGACCATCAAGTCGGCGAAGCCCTGGCTGGAGCGGTTGCAGCCGGTGTTAAAATCCCTGATCCCGGCGGACTCGGGCGCGGAACCGGTTCCAGTGCGGACGTTGCTCGCACTGGAACTGTTGTGGACGGTCGGCCACCGGCTGCCTCAAACCCTGTGGTGGCCGCTCTGGAAGCACACGCTGGTCGATTGTGCCCGTCTCGCCAGTGTGGATATTGCTTCCCGGTCCATTGACGAGCAGCTGCTGATCGCCGGTGAATTGCCATTACTGGCCGGCCTCGTGTATCGGGATCTGGCGGGCAGCCGGGAAATGCTGCTGCGCGGTCAGCGCTGGTTGCAACGGGAACTGACCGCCCGGACGGATACCGACGGCACACCGCATAGCGAACTGCTGCCGCGGCTGGCCTGGTGGCTGGCCCCGGCCGTCCGCGCGACCGGTTGGACGCATCAGGCCGGACAGTCGGTCTGGGACGAGGACTCGCGGTTGCTGCTTAGCGATCTGCTGGAAAAAACTGTCGCCATCTGCCGCCCCGATGGTCAACTGGCCCTGACGCATGGACTGGGAGCCGACGCCCTGCCCATGCTGAACTACGCGGCCGATCTGCTGGGCTGGCCAACTGTTAGTCCGTCCCGGCAATGCCTGAAATCACTGGCGGCTGCCAGTTCCGGAGCCCGTGGCAAGCAGGATGCCGCTGCTGCGATCAGCGTGATGCCGTCCAGTCAGTCCGACTGGGCCAGGTTCGCCCTGTTGCGGACCGACTGGTCAGCGGCGGCTGCCAGTATCGCAGTTGCCCATCACCAGCCGTTGCCCAGGCTGGAAGTCACCGTCAGCGGACAAACGGTGTTGCAAGGCAACTGGGGTCTGCGACTGGCGGTCGACGACGCAATCGTCGAACTGGCCGAGGAATGGAACTGCGTCTGCTGGGAATCCCAGCCAGAAGCCGACTACGTCGAGTTGCAGATGTCCGGGCCGGGAAACATGCAGGTCGAACGGATCATTCTGCTGTCCCGTGAAGACCGGTTTATCATGCTGGCCGACTCGGTAAGCGGAGCTCCTGCGGCTCATCTGATCCTGGAGACCAGACTTCCGCTGGGGCCTGCCATGTCGGCGGGTCAGGATGCCGGGCAGCGTTCGCTCCGGCTGACGGCACCGCGCTGCAAGGTGCGGGCGTTCCCGCTGTCGTTGCCGTGTGACACGGTTGACAGCACGCCGCACCGGTACTGGCAGGACGGTCAGGAGCTCGTTCTGGAGCACCATGCCGAAGGGCAGGGGCTGTTTGCTCCGGTGATTCTGGATTTCGCACCGGAACGGCAGCGCAGGGACGTCCACTGGCGAGGATTAACGGTCACGGAAGATGGCGAAGTGGTCCGCCGGGACATTGCCGCAGCCTTCCGCTGGCAGGTCCGCCGGGAGCAATGGCTCGTCTATCGCAGTCTGAAGCCCGCCAGGATGCCGCGTGCCGCCCTGGGCTACCACACCGGGAACGCCTTCGCAGTGGGACGATTCGACCAGCACGGCGACGTCGATCCGCTGCTGATGGTGGAAGAGTAAGTCAGTCCAGCCGGCCACTCAAACTCAGGCAGGTAACCCTGATCGCTGGCCTGATCCGGCAGGTCTCACTGGAAGATCGGCGAATGAACGTTATACTGCACGACCCGGCAGGCGGAATTGTTCCTGCCAGATCGTGCATTTTGGCGAAGGCGAAACGCAGTTATGGCGCGTAAGACCGCAAGTCGACTGGAATTACGTCGACAGGCAGAAGCAGTTGAAGGCCAGGAAGAAGCGGCAGCTCCCAAGGCCACCAGGGCCAAACGGGCCGCTGCGCCGAAAGCCAAACGCACCAAGGAAAAACCGGCCGTTCGCAAGAAGCTGGTCTGGGTGCTGTATAACGGCAGCATGAAGGAAGAAGGCCGTTTCGCTTACGAAGACCGGCAGGCCGCCGAGGAAAAGCTGGAATTGCTGCGGTCCAAGTCGAAAAAACTGTACTTTATTCACCCGATCAAGGAAGTAATCGGCGATCCTTCGGCGACCGTTGGACTGGCAGCCGCAGCGGCCGCCGCCAAGCTGGCAGCCACCATGATTCCGGATGTGCCGGACGAGGAAGAGCCCGAAGAAATAGCCGACATCGATGCCGAGCTGGGTTCTGAACCCGATGAAAGCATGGATGACGACAGCGATGGCGATGACGACGATTCCGACAGCGGGGATGGCGACGAGTAGCTAGAACCCGGCATCTCCTGCAGCGACCACCCGGTGCGTCCCGTCTGCTTGATGGATGTCTCCTGCCTCGGTCAGTAATACAGAAAAACACCGCAGGCTCTTGTCGTAATGGCAAGAGCCTGCGGTGTTTTCGTTCATTAATCAGGAATGACCCGGATGGCGTCCCGTCGCGCAGTCCGGTCTGTCATCGACCAGTTGCTGCCGTTGGCACCGGAGCGCGTTCCCGGTCAGGAGGCCAGGTCGTGAATCGCCCGCTGCTGCGGATCGGTAAGACAGGATGGTCGCAGGAGTTGTGCGGCATCAAATTTTCCAGGCATGCCGACTTCAAGGGGAATGACATTCTTACGGGACGCAGGATTGCGTCGCTGCCGATTCCTTTTTCCAGCCCGGAGGAGTTTTCTGCCCCGGGAGATCGCATTTTGTGATCTTCAGGCAGCGGAGTTGCTATTTCATTCCGCTGTCAGAACTTTCAATAATTGCCGGAACCCCGGACTACACCCGCTGCTTAAAGGGCGTTGGGCGATGCTGGAACAGACAATCGGGAATCAGGCCGGGGTTGCGCTGACGACTGTTGCTTCGGTCAACTCGCTGGATCTGTCCGGGGCCACAACCGAATTGACCAACTCATCCCGCATCCTCCGTCGCTGGACCCTGGCCCGTCCCAAACGGATGGGGGCGAGCGAGGTGCGTCGCCGGTTGCTGCACATGCTGCCGGGGTTGCTTCCGTTCATCCTCTGGTTCATTCCACATCCCAAGCCGTGGGGCCCGATTCTGGCAAATGTCGTCATTTTTCTGACGGCCGCCATTGTCGGGACATCACTGTTCCGGTTTGCGGCCTTTGCCCGCCCGGGCGAAACCGATGGCCGGGCGTCAATTCTCGGTTATGCCTTTCCGGTGCTGCTGGCCCTGTGCCTGTTTCGCGGTCGCGAGGAGCTGGGCATGATGACGCTGGCGATTCTCGCCTTCGGCGATGGCTCTGCAACCTTGTGCGGGCTGGCGTTCGGTGGACGGCGTCTGCCGTGGAACCGTCGCAAAACCCTTACCGGACTCGTCTGTTTCCTGCTGTTCGGCGCTCCTCTGGCCACGCTCGTGTACTGGGGTGAAGCCGGCGAAGGCGCCACATTCCAGGCGGCGATGCTGTGCGGTGGGCTGGCGACGTTGACTGCAGCGATTGCGGAAAGTCTGCCATCGCGCATCAACGATAATTTGCGGGTTGGTTTTACAGCGGTCCTCGTGGGTGCCGTTGTTCAGACTCTTATGCTAGCCTAAGCGGTGTTCTGGATTGCAGAGATCCGAACAAGAGATTCGACTGTCAGGAAAGTCAGTTCCGTGTCGTTGCTGGAAGTTCAACATCTCCGCAAGAGCTATGGCGACCACCTCGCCGTTGCCGACGTCAGTTTCGATCTGGCGAGCGGGGAAGTTCTGGGCTTGCTGGGGCCGAACGGAGCGGGCAAGTCGACCACGATGATGATGATCGCCGGCCTGTTGATGCCGGATTCCGGTGATGTGATTCTGGACGGGATCAAATTCGATGCCCGCTCCGCATCGCATCGGCGGGATCTGGGCGTCGTTCCGCAGGATCTGGCCATCTATCCTGAACTGAATGCCTGGGAAAACCTGCGGTTTTTCGGCAAGTTATACGGAATTCGCGGCAAATTGCTGCAGGAACGCTGCGAAACGCTGATCAACAGCGTCGGCCTGCAGGATGCCGCCAAACGTCCGACCCGCGAATACTCTGGCGGGATGAAGCGTCGCCTCAATTTCGCCATCGCGCTGATTCATTCACCGCGGGTTCTGATCCTCGATGAACCCACGGTCGGTGTCGATCCGCAATCCCGCTCCCATCTGATGGATTGCGTGCGCGGTGTCGCCGCCGAAGGGGTTGGGGTCATTTACGCCAGCCACTATATGGAAGAAGTTCAGGCCCTCTGCCAGCGGGTCGCCATCATCGATCACGGCCAGATGCTGGCCTTTGATACGATCGATAAACTGTTGTCGGGGATGTCCTCGGATCTGGAACTGAAAATCACCGGCGGTCGGCTGAACGGCCAGCTGGGCGAACTGGCCCGAGTGCAGGCAGCGGATTCACAGACTGCAACCGTCATCATTAACGGCGACCGTCCGGATCGCAGTGCCAACCTGCGGGAAGTGTTGTCCCGGCTGGAACGAGCGGGTCTGAACGTCGAAAAGATCGAGACGCAGCAATCCAGCCTGGAGCGTCTGTTCCTGCAACTCACGGGCAACCGGCTGCGGGATTGACCGGTATCAGAGGTCAGTAGTCCGTTGTCAGTGGTCCGTTGAGAAACAAATTTCACAAGCGGCAGACTTTTAACGGCTTTCAATTCCAGCAACGGACCACGGACAAATTCTGGCATGAACGGCGCCTGGGACATCACCGTCAAAGACTTGCGACTGCTGATCCTCGACAAGCGGGCGCTGGTGCTGTTGCTGTTGCTGCCGTTGCTGTTCATCGCCATCCTGGGAATGTCTACCGGCCAGTTCCTGACAACCGGTGAGCGACCCAAGGGGTATCGGGTGGCCATCGTTGATGAAAGCCAGACTGAACTCTCAAAAGAAGTTATTGAAAAGCTGCAGGGCCACAAGGATCTGCAGACCGATCTGTTCAAGACCCCGAAAGAGGCTGCGGCGGTCGACAATCGGGAGCCATTTTCGGCCATCCTGACGATCGGTCCGCAGTTTGTGGATCGTGTCGACGAACTGACCATGTACGACATGCTGGGTGGTGCTGGCGGCGGTATCGCTGCGTCGCGTGATGTGGCCGATCTGGAGCTGAAAGTTCGACCGGCGATGGCGGAAGGCGAACTGATCCGCTACTTCCTGTTCGGCGAAATCTATCGCACGATCTTCCCGGAAGTCGCCAGTCGTAACGCCCTGTTTCGTCCGTATCTGCCGAACGATACCGAACCGGTGGAAGCCGGGGCGGTTGACGGCGAAACCCCGGCAGAGACGACTGCCGCTGCTGCACCGGCTGCCAGGCCGCAGAACCTGGTCTACCGGTTTCTGGTGCCGGGCTTCACTGTGATGTTCGTGTTCTTCCTGATCAATATCATGGCTCGCTCGTTCATTGCCGAACGCGATCTGGGAACATTACGCCGGTTGCAGCTGTCGCCGATTTCACCCGTTGCCGTGTTAATCGGCAAGACGGCACCGTTCTATATTGCGTCGGTCATCCAGACCAGCCTGCTGTTTCTGTGCGGACGGTTGCTGTTTGACATGTCGTGGGGACCGGAACCGATCTATCTGATCCCGGTGATCCTGTGCACGTCTGCAGCGGCGACTTCGCTGGGACTGATGCTCGCTGCCTGGGTCAGGACCGATCAGCAGGTGTCGGCTTTCGGCACATCGCTGGTGCTGGTTCTGGGCGGCGTCAGCGGCTGCTTCATTCCCCGGGCCTGGCTGCCGGATATGATGAAAACGCTTAGTCTCGCGACTCCGCATGCCTGGGCCTTGCGAGCCTTTGACGCCGTGCTGACGAAGGAAACGGTCGATTCGATTTTCGTGATCGACAACTGCTTTGTACTGCTGGGGTTCGCGCTGGCGTTCTTCGTCGCCGGCTGGTGGCGATTCCGGCAAATCCCGGCCTGAGCATATTCCGGTCTGACCGGGCCATGAAGTCTCATGGATACAAAAAAGGTCGGGGGGAAAGCCATTTCCCCCGACCTTTGTGTCTGTCAATCTGCGATCTGCCGCGATCTTCGATACCGGTGATCAGTGATTTTCCTCGGGATGCTCGCCCATCTGGTGACCGAGGTAGATTTCCAGGCCCATCGTCTGGATCAGGCCGAGTTGCGACTCCAGCCAGTCGACGTGTTCTTCCGATTCAATCAGGATTTTGGTGAGCAAGTCACGGCTGCCGGCGTCCCGTTCTTCCTCGCAGATCTTGACCGCATCGCGGTAGGTCAAAACGCCTTTGGTTTCCAGAGCCAGGTCGTTCTCGAATTGTTCGGGAACCGTGGTGCCGACGCGAATCACGTCGTAGCGGGCGATTTCTGGCACACCTTCCAGGAAGATGATGCGATCAATCAGCTTTTCAGCGTGACGCATTTCGCCGATCGATTCCTGGTAATGCTTGTCTCCCAGCTTGTTCAGGCCCCAGTTCCGGCACATCTTGGCCTGAACGAAATACTGGTTGATGGCCGTCAGTTCGATCGTCAGCCCGGCATTCAGGGCGTCGATCACTCGTTGCGAACCTTGCATTTCAAAACTCCGAAGTCTCTGGGGATTCTACGATTTGCGATGAACGATGAATCGTCGCTGAGTACTCGTATCCGCGGGGGAGATTATCTCGATTCCCGCTGGCGACGAGCGATCTGTGGTCCGGCGATTGGTGGGGATCGGAATGTCTGGAAATCAGAATTTCCGGCTGTCAAAAACTTGCCCTGAATCCGCCGGTCCAACCGACAGCGGTCAGGTTTGGTGCTGTTCCGGGGGACAGAACCTGCGGTCAGCAGGCTGTTCCCACCCGGAAGAGAACGGATTTTAGGTGGACGTGCGGTAAAACTGCCATGCTCACCAGCGGTTGTTGCCGGATTTTCCGCGAATTGATATCCGGTATGACTGGTGCCATCTCCGGACATGCCTTGTTGTTGCGACACAATTTCATTCTTCCCCGGCTGGAATGTCGAGACCAGGTCTCGTTCAAAGCCAGCCGGGCTGTGTCAGTCACATGCCCCTCCAGCAGGAGGCCGTCAGATCGCGGGGTGCGGACCTGTTGTCCGGTGGCCAGGTTTCTTCCGATCCGCAAGTCAGATCGTCAGTTGCGTTACTGACGCGCACTCCCCCTGCCTTGACGGACGATGCCGGACGGTTAGAATTCGACCGTGTTCCCGCCCGCTGTTTCTCCTGGATTGGCCGGCCGATGAAAAAATGCGGTCGTTGTTCGAAGCCCGCCGTTTTGCACATCACTGAAATCCGCGACGGAGATGTGCAGGCGCTCCACTTGTGCGAATCATGCGCGAAGGACTATCTGAGTCATTCGCCAGCTGATTCTCCGTCCGATTCCCCGCCGACCAGCGAACAGTCCAAGGCCCAGAGCCTGGCGCAGATTCCCGATGAGGCGGATGAGCAGGTCTGCCCGAATTGTGGAATCACCTTCAAGGAATTCCGCGCTCAGGGTCGTCTGGGTTGCGCCCACGATTATGTGGCTTTCCAGGAAGAGTTGCTGCCGCTGCTGGAGAATATTCATGGCGAGGTGCAGCATGTCGGGAAAGTGCCGAAGCGCGCACCGGATGCCAGCCAGCGTCAGTTCCGTCTGGTGAAGCTGCGCAGTCGCCTGCGGGCTGCAGTGGAAGCCGAACTGTACGAGGAGGCTGCCCGATTGCGGGACGAAATTGCCCGGACAGAAGGAGAATCCGGTCTCCAGGGGAATGAAGAAGGGGCCTGACGTCTCTTGGACCTTGCAGAACTCAGTGTGACGATGTCGTCCCGGCCGACCGGTTGCCGCAGATATCGCTGTTGCCATTGTTGTCAGTAACCAGGCAGCGCCTGGTGATCAAGGAGCGGGTTGTGGATCTGGAGTCCCTCACACAAAAGAGCGGCGAGTGGCTCCGCGGCACCGGTCCGGACTCCGATATCGTGATGTCCAGCCGCATCCGGCTGGCTCGTAATCTGGCGCAGTTTCCATTTCCCAACCGGGCGACCGATACCGTGCGGGCAGAAATCGAGGAACTGCTGCATGAGCAGTTGTCACTCCGGCCTGCCGGCAAATCGCTGGATTATTTCCGCGTCGATCGGCTGGAATCGCTGGACCGGCAGTTTCTCGTCGAACGGCAACTGATCAGCCGGGAACTGGCAGAGGGACACGGCCCGCGCGGGGTCGGCGTTTCCGACAGCGAAAATGTCAGCCTGATGGTCAATGAGGAAGACCATTTGCGCATGCAGGTGCTGCGAAGCGGGTTTGCCCTGGACGAATGCTGGAGTGACATCGACGCGATCGACGATGCGATCGAAGCCGAAGTCAACTATGCCTTCAGCGAAAAACTCGGCTATCTGACCGCCTGCCCGACCAATGTCGGCACCGGCATCCGGGTGAGCGTCCTGCTGCATCTGCCGGCCCTGGTGATGACCAAGGAGATCCAGAAGGCGTTTCAGGCGCTGCAAAAAATCGGTCTGGCCGTTCGCGGGCTGTATGGTGAAGGCAGCCAGGCGATGGGCGACTTCTATCAGGTGTCCAATCAGGCCACGCTGGGCAAAAGCGAAGAGGACATCATCTCGACCGTGAAGGATGTGATTCCGCACATTCTCAGCTACGAGCGCAAGGTGCGAAATGCGATGGTCAAGGAAAACCGTCGTGGCCTGCATGATCAGGTCAGCCGCGCCTATGGCAACCTGAAACATGCGCAGACTATCAGTTCCGAAGAGACGATGCACCTCTTGTCGAGCGTCCGGCTGGGGATCAACCTGGGCCTGATTGACGACCTGGGGATCGCTTCCGTGAACGAGATGTTCATCCACACGCAACCCGCCCATCTGCAGAAACTCCGGCACGAGCGGCTGGAATCCTCGGAACGTAACGTCGTACGGGCTGGATACATCCGGGAAAGACTGTCACCCCATCCGGAACCATAAAGGAAACGTTTCAGCTTCGTGGACTCCTTCCCTGAACTGTTCGATTCAGAATCGATCTGGCAGATTTCTGACCGCTCGCGGTTTTCGCCTGGCGACGAGGGAAAATGGTTTTCATACCCGAAATTCCGGGTATTACGCGTAATTTTCGTTCATTTCGTTAAAAAAGCCTTGAGCAAAGTTCAGGTGGGCGGTCCCTGTAACCCACTTTCCCATCAGGCTTTATAGACCCTGTTTCATGCAGGCTCCCGACGTCTGTCCGCAGGTTCCCGCTTGCTGGTCCGCCGGGATTGTCGTGGTAATGTCTTCGGTCCACGAATTGCTACAGGGAACTCCGGACGAGCCGCGGGTTCTATAATCCCGGTATTAACAATGGGTTGCGTGCGAAGTTCTTTTTACAGGCGGGAACTCCTCCGCAATCGCGTGATCTGCTGGTTCCGGACAGGGCCGCATTGGGTGACTGCGGCAGCAGATCGCGCATTCGGGCGACCCCAGTCCAGCGAGATCGATGCTTGCAATGGTTCAGGAAGACGGCTGTTGACCTTTGGGAATGCAGTTTGTGAAACCTGGTTTTCACAACCTGTGCGGCCAGTTCTGCTGAGCTCCGGATTGATCCGCTAAAATCAGGAAGGTGAATCGTGAGCACCGCGCGCGAGAAAACCGACGTCAAAACTCAGGACTATCCGGGGCGGCCCCGGTATGTCGTCGGCGTTGGTGCATCCGCCGGAGGGCTCGAAGCTCTTGAGAGCATGTTTCTGCAGGTGCCTGTCAACACCGGCATGGCTTTCGTGATTGTCCAGCATCTGTCTCCGGATTTCCGGAGTCTGATGGACGAGTTGCTGGCCCGCTGGACCTCGATGGCGATCCACCGCGTTGAGCATGAAATGCGGGTGGAGGCGAACGCGGTTTATCTCATCCCTCCCCGCAAGGATATGGTGATTTCCCGGGGACGGCTGTTGCTGTCGGACAAGAAGCCCGATCACGGACTGTCATTGCCCATCGACCATTTTCTGAAATCGTTGGCGCAGGATCGAGGGCAAACTGCAATTGCCGTAATTCTCTCCGGCACCGGCAGTGATGGTTCGCGCGGCATCGAAGACATCAAGCAGGCCGGGGGGCTGGTAATCGCGCAGACCGCAGATTCCTCGAAGTTTGACGGGATGCCCAACGCCGCCCGTGAATCCGGTTGCGTGGACGTCTCGCTGCCACCGGAAGAGATCGGCGAAGCCCTGGTGGAGTATCACAGCAGCGGTTGCGACATTCAGCGATTGACGGAACTGGAGCAGGCCAGACCGTTGAACGAAGACGGCCTGACGCAGATGTTTCGTCTGCTGCGGGATCGCTTCGCAATCGATTTCTCCTATTACAAGCTAAATACCATCGTCCGGCGGACGGAACGGCGGCTGCAGCTGGCACATGTGGAAACTGTGCAGGATTATGCGGAACTGCTGGTCAATGATCCCGACGAACTGGACGCCCTGTACCACGATCTGCTGGTCGGCGTGACCCGTTTTTTCCGCGATGCTGATGCCTGGCGGGTGCTGGAAGGATACATCGACCAGATTATTGAATCCCGGGAAGCGGATTCCGAAATCCGGGCATGGGTGGCCGGCTGTGCAACCGGTGAGGAAGCCTATTCCATCTCCATCCTGCTTCATGAGCGAGTCAGGGCTTCCGGAAAACCGCTGGCCGTGCGGGTATTTGCAACGGATGTGCATCGCCGGTCACTTGAAATCGCCGGGGAGGCAGCTTATCCGCCTGAAGCGGTGGCCGATGTTTCCGAGTCGCGCCTGCAGGAATATTTCTCGAAGAATCCGGATGGTTTCGTCCTGGAATCGAGCGTCCGGCAGTCGGTCGTTTTTGCTGCGCACAACATCGTCAAGGACGCGCCGTTTACCCGGCTGGATCTGATCACGTGTCGTAATCTGCTCATTTATCTGCAACCGCCCGCGCAGAAAAAGGCGATTTCGCTCTTTCATTTTGGGTTACGCACAAATGGCCTCTTGTTTCTGGGCCCGAGTGAATCTCCTGGCGAACTGGATCATGAATTCCAGACGCTGGACGTCCACTGGAAGATCTACCGCAAGGTGCGCGATATCCGTTTGCCGATCGAAGTGCGTTTGCCGATGACGCCGGGACACCGGCCGGTCCGGGCGTCGGGGTTGCCGGAGATTTCCACGTCCGGTTCCCGGGCTGCGGAAACGGCCTTGCTGGGAACCTACGATACGCTGCTGGCAGAGTATATGCCGCCGGCGTTGCTGATCAATTCTCGCCATGAACTGTTGCAGGTCTTCGGAGAGGCCGGGAAATTCCTGCGGCATGCCGCAGGCCGCACCAGCCGCGACGTGCTGGATCTGCTCGACTCGCCGCTGAAGCTGGCGATCAACGGAGCTCTGCAGCAAATCAATCATAAACGCAAGTCGGTGATGCAACTGCGCGGGATCGTCGCGCAAACCACGACTGGCAGTGAACGCGTGGCTGTCACCGTCCGACTGGTCCAGAATCAGCGGACTAACAGCATGGACGTTCTGATTCTGCTGGAGTCGATGGAAACGGTCGCCACCGTCGATGGCAGAGGCCCTGCTGCAGAACGCAGTAACTATCACAACAGCACTCAAAATCCAGAGGTCGACGGTAGTCAGCATAACGGTTTAATTTCGTCCAGCGAGCAGATCCAGTCGCTGGAGTCCGACCTGCAATTCGCGCGCGAAAATCTGCAAGCCACCGTCGAGGAACTGGAGACCAGCAACGAGGAATTGCAGACGACCAACGAGGAACTCGTGGCCTCAAATGAGGAACTGCAAAGCACGAATGAAGAACTGCAGTCGGTGAATGAGGAACTCTACACCGTCAATGCGGAGCATCAGCGGAAGATTCAGGAACTGACGATCCTGACCGACGACATGGATAATCTGCTGGCGAGTACACGGGTCCATACCGTGTTTCTGGACCATGAGTTACGCATCCGGAAGTTCACACCGCAAATTGCGGAAGTCTTCAACTTCACGGGCAGCGATACCGGTCGGACACTCGACAGCTTCTCGCATCGCCTGCACCGCGAGCAGCTGACGGCAGAGCTCGCCGAGGTGCTGGAGACGGGGAAACCGATCGAGGCTGACGTCCAGCATGTGAATGGACGCTGGTATCTGATGCGTCTGCTGCCGTACGTCACACGCGGCACCATGACGGGGGTGTTGCTGACCTTGATCGACATCACCTCACTCAAGCGAGCCCAGCAGGACCTGGCCCGGCGCGAGTTTGAGTTGCGGATGGTCGCCAATCATGTGCCATCGCTGATCAGCTACGTCGATGCCAGCTTGCGTTACCAGTATGTCAACAAGTGCTACTGTGACTTTTTCGGCCGGGCGGCGTCGGACATCATCGGCTTGCAAATGTCCGAATTGCACGATGCCGGAACCTTCGCAGACCTGAAACCAATGATCCGGCTGGCCCTGAACGGGAAGTCGGTGGAGTTCGAGAAGCGATTTGATCGGGCAGATGGCCCCGGTTTCTGGGCGATCGTGAGCTACACGCCGGACATTGATGAGAATCGTCAGGTCCGGGGATTTTTTGTATGCAAGCACCTGGTTACGGCACTGAAGGAAAGCGAACAGCGTTTCAACCGGGCTGTCCACGGCACTACAGACGGCATTTTCGACTGGAACCTGCGGACCGGAAAGGTGTACTTTTCTCCCCGCTATCTCCAGCTGCTGGGCTTCGACAACGACACGGCAGACCTCGTCAAAACGGATGTGGATCAGCGCATCCATCCTGATGACATCGGGATGGTGCAGACCGCCGAACAGTCGCTGGTCCGTGACGGTGTTCCCTATGACGTCGAGTACCGTCTTAAGTGCAATAACGGGGAATACCACTGGTTTCGGGGCCGCGCAGCTCTGCAGATCGATTCCCTCGGACGACCGGCGTACGTGTCCGGATCTCTCCAGGATGTTAATGATTACAAGGCCCTGGTTGAGGAAAAGGAGTATCAGGTCGTCCAGCGTGATCGCTTCCTCGCAATGCTCTCGCATGAGCTGCGCAACCCGCTGGGTGCTGTGGTGAACGGTTGCCATGCCCTCAGCCGCATCGATCTGGCGGAACCGCAACGCCCCGTGGTGGCAGCCATCTTGCGGCAATCGTTGCAGATGGCCGCGTTGCTGGAGGATCTGCTGGATGTTGCCCGTATTACGGAAGGGAAAATCGAACTGGAAATGCGGCAATTCGACCTGAGAGACATCCTGCCGCCCGCACTCGAATCGGTGCAGCCGTTGATCGAATCGCGCCAGCAGCAGATTGAATGCCGAGTTCCGGACGGCCCGGTGTACGTCGACGGAAATTCGGTGCGGCTTCAGCAGGTCGCTTCCAACCTGCTTTCCAATGCGTCGAAATACAGTCCCCTGGGCAGCGGAATTCGCATCGTGCTGGAAACCGCTGCGTCGTGGGCCAGTCTGCGAATTATTGACCAGGGCGATGGAATTCCGCCGGAACTGCTGCAGCGGGTCTTTGAACCCTTTGAACAATTGGGACGCAAGCTGGATCGAACGGATGGCGGTATGGGGCTGGGGTTAACGCTTGCCCGACGGCTTGTGGAATTGCATGGCGGAGAAATCGGCGCTCACAGTGACGGGGCGGGGCAGGGGAGCGAATTCACGGTGAGGATTCCCCTGAGTCGCGGTCCGGGTCTCAGGAAGTCTGAGGTTGAGCCGGCAGGCAAACGCCCCACACATCTCAAGGTCACAATCATCGAGGACAATGCCGACGCGCGGCGTCTGCTGCAAATGCTGCTGAACCAGCTTGATTTCAACGTGACGGTCGCAGGCAACGGCGTCGAGGGACTGGCCCAGTTGCGAGCCTTTCTGCCCGACGTCGCGATTGTGGATATCGGTTTGCCCGAAATGGACGGTTATGCCGTCGCCGCCGCCGTACGCGAGGATTCTGCCTTACGGTCAATCTACCTGATTGCCCTGACCGGTTACGGACAGGCCAGCGACCGTCGCAAGGCTCTGGAGGCCGGCTTCAATACTCACCTCACCAAACCCCTCAATTTGCAGGAACTCGAAGCCTTGTTGCAGGAACAGGCCCAGCGTGGTCGGTCCGGGGGACGCGATGACTCTGAAGATCCTCGCCAGCCGTCAAATGGCTGAGGACGGCAAGCTCGCCGAAGGCTGCGGCTTCACGAAGACTTCACAACAGCACGCTCCAGCTGGTGCGCGATTGCTATCGCGTTCGAGTCACGTCATGTTAATGGCAGGCTGGAGCACGGTGATGTCTGGATATTCCGCATCGACATTCTGGAGTTGTCAGCGATCACCAGACCTGCAATCTCAATGACCTCGCCTGGCCCGCCAGGAGCTTCGACACCGCCCCAGTGATGCATCGCGTCGCCCTGATCATTGTGCATTACAAGCAGCCGGAACTGCTGCGGGATTGTTTGCAGTCGCTGTCAGACTCTGGTTGCGCCGGACCCGGAGTCAAAATCCAGACCGTCGTCCTCGACAATGCGTCGGATGTCTGGCCGGTGGACGAATTGCGAGACCGGTTTCCCGACGTTCACTTTCTGAGAAAGCCCGTCAATCTGGGGTTCGCCGGCGGAAACAACGCTGCCTGGCAATGGATCGAACAGCATCTCGAACCCCCTGATTTTCTGATGTTGCTGAATCCCGATACCCGGGTCACGCCAGGTTGGCTATCGCCGTTGCTGGAGAGGTTGGCAAGCGATCCCACGCTGGCTGCCGTACAACCGTTGATTACGCTGCTGGATGCTCCCGACAGGATTAATACCCGCGGCAATGATTGTCACTATCTCGGTTTCGGCCTCATGCGCGGCTACCGCGAGGCTGCCGCTTCGGTTCCGGATGAGCCGCAGGAGATTCCGTCGGTCTCGGGGGCAGCAGTACTGATTCGTGCCAGGGTCGTCCGTGAACTGGGGCTGTTTGATGCCAGTTATTTCCTGTATCTGGAAGACACGGAGCTTTCGTGGAGATGGCGGCTGGCCGGTTACCGCATGGACCTGGTTCCGCAAAGCCGGATTGCACACCGTCATTCCTTGCAGGCCCCCCGCAAGCAGTATCGGTATCTGGAGCGGAACCGATACTGCTTGATCCTCGTCTGTTACCGCTGGCCCACGCTCGTGCTGTTACTGCCGGCGCTGCTGCTGATGGAGGCGGGGCAGTGGCTGTTTGCACTGTCAAACGGGCTGGTCACCGAACGCCTGTGGGTAATCGGGCAATTGCTGAACCCCGCGAACCGGCGAACCCGGCGCGCGGTGCGCCGTCGCATTCAGAAACAGCGGCGCGTGAGCGATCGTCAGCTGACGGAACTCTGGTGTGCCAGATTTCCAGCCTCACTCCTGCCGGGCAGGCTGGTGCAGGCAATTGCCAATCCGTTGCTGGCGATCTACTGGAGACTGGCGCGTTTCCTGCTCTGGTGGTGAGGTGACTTAGCATGCGCGGTTGTCACCTGCGCGATCATTGAGCCAGTCGCTGCTTACAAGCGTTTGTCGGCATCGACAAACACTGCTGAGTCGCCAGCCCGGGCATGCACGCTGGCAGCCCGTTCCGTAATGACCTCGACTGCAATCCGAGTTTCCGTGAGCAGCAGCCACGATCCGCGAATGAGCGCACCGACCGCAAGGATGCCCACGAGTATTCCTGCCAGTACCAGCAAATGAACGGCATAGTCCAGGCCGCTGGGGACAGTGACGGCTCCCAGCAGCGAGATCAGCGCGGCCGCCGCAAAACCACCCAGGGCCGCATAGAAACTGCGGAGCGATCGCATGAGCAACAGCGTGCGGCGTTCCGCCTTCGACAATTCATTGAGTCGCCGCCGCGCCTGCGTGGTCGCGAAGGTTGACGATTCTTCCAGCTGTTTGGACAACTCCCGCGCCCGGTCCACGGCCCGCGCCAGACGATTGCTGGTGCTCATGATCAGCACCGAGGTGGCATTCGTCAGAATCGATGGTGCGACGATAAACGACAGCACTGCAAACGGGTTGGTGTCCATAGTTTCTGGTAGCTCAAGGCGAAGTCGACCGCAGCGCTGCCATCCAAGGCAATGGATCTTATTTTAAAGGCCGTACTGCAAATTAAAAATGGACCGTCACGCGCTCTCGCGCGTGACGGTCCATGTGGTGAGTATCAGGCTGTGGAGATTACTCCTTCCGCTCGAACTCCGCGTCGATCACGTCATCGCCGCCTTGCGGGCCGGGCTGACCAGCGGCCGGACCGGCGTCAGTTCCGCCGGCTTGCGCTGCCTGTTCGTAGATCTTGCTGAAGGCCATCAGCGCCTGTTGCAGGTTGTCGACCGCCGACTTGATTGCCGCCGGATCTTCACCTTTCTCAGCCGTCTTGACCTGTTCCACAGCGGCTTCCACCGCTGATTTGGAACCGGCGTCGATCTTGTCGCCATGTTCCTTCAGCGTCTTCTCGGTGTCGTAAATCACACGGGCCGCATTGTTCTTCGCTTCAGCCAGCTCGCGACGACGCTTGTCGTCAGCAGCGTGCGATTCCGCGTCCTTCTTCATCTTCTCGACTTCGGCTGCATCCAGACCGCTGGCGTTTTGCACCTTGACGGTCTGTTCCTTGCCCGTGCCGAGATCCTTGGCCTTCACGCTCAGGATGCCGTTGACGTCGATGTCGAATGAGACCTCGACCTTCGGCACACCGCGCGGTGCGGGCGGGATTCCATCCAGATTGAACTGGCTGAGCAACCGGTTATCGCGGGCCATCGGGCGTTCACCCTGATAGACGCTCACGGTCACCGCGGTCTGGCCATCCGCTGCTGTCGAAAAGGTTTCCTTCTTCGTCACGGGGATGGTGGTATTACGTTCGACAAGGGCCGTCATAATGCCGCCTTCAGTTTCGATACCGAGGGACAGCGGGCAGACGTCCAGCAATACGACGTCTTTCACGTCGCCGGTGATGATCGCGCCCTGAATGGCAGCGCCGATCGAGACGACTTCATCGGGATTGACGCCGCGGTGCGGCTCTTTCCCCTTGAAGATCTTCTTGACCATCTCCTGCACCTTGGGAACCCGTGTCGAACCCCCGACCAGCACTACCTCGTCGATCTGCTCCGGCTTGAGTTTGGCGTCCTTCAGAGCGCTTTCAACCGGGCCGCGGCAGCGTTCCACCAGATCGTCGACGATCCGCTCGAAATCCGCCCGGGAGATTGACATCTGCAAGTGCTTCGCGCCCGAGGCATCGGCCGTAATGAACGGCAGATTGATGTCGGTGCTTTGTTGCGAGGACAATTCCTTCTTTGCCTTTTCCGCGGCTTCGCGCAGACGCTGCAGCGCCATGGCATCTTTCCGCAGATCGATGCCCTGTTCCTTCTGGAACTGCTCGGAGATGTAATTGACCAGCCGCTGGTCGAAGTCGTCACCGCCGAGGTGCGTGTCGCCGTTCGTGCTCAGCACTTCGATCAGGTCGTCGCCGACTTCCAGGACGGAAATATCGAACGTACCACCGCCGAGGTCGAACACGGCGATTTTCTCGTTCTTCTTGTTCTGCAAACCGTAAGCCAGCGCTGCCGCCGTCGGTTCGTTGATGATGCGGTCGACTTTCAGACCTGCGATTTCGCCAGCGTCCTTGGTCGCCTGACGCTGCGCATCATTGAAATAGGCCGGCACCGTAATCACTGCATGATTCACGGTATGGCCAAGGTACGATTCCGCAGCTTCCTTGAGCTTCCGCAGAACCATGGCAGAGATTTCGGACGGCGTATAGGTCTTGCCGTGGACTTCGACCTTCACGTACTCGCCAGGCCCGCCGACCACCTTGTAGGGGACAATCTTCTCCTCGGATTCAACTTCCGAGTGCCGACGGCCCATGAATCGCTTGATAGAGTAGATGGTATTCGTCGGGTTGGTGACCGCCTGCCGCTTGGCAGGATCGCCGACAAGACGATCACCCTTTTCCGTAAAGGCGACGACGCTGGGGGTGATACGATTGCCGTCCTGATTGGCAATCACCTTCACCTCGCCCCCTTCCATGACGGAGACGACAGAGTTCGTCGTTCCCAGGTCGATGCCGATGATGCGTTCTTGAACAGCCATATCCAGCTCACTCCAGTATCTTCGAGGTGTCAGTAATTGATTGATCGTGGTGAGGAAATGATCGCACTGCGATCAGAGCAATCCAGCTCGCTCATCCCGGAACAAGCAATTCAAATGCCGAAATCAGGTCGCCGGCGGCATATTTCCTAAGCTGCTGCTGCAAAATATCTTCCGTCGCCGTCTTCCATACGGTCCCACAACCATTATCGAGCGTCGTCTGCCATAATTGCGCCAGCGGCTGATTCCAGTCGCCGGGATGGCAACTGCCATTGTGGCAACTGCGCTGCTATCAAACCGCTCTGGCTTTTAAAACGCAAGCACGTTCCCGGGCCGCTCAATCACAAGTAATAAAAAAGTCCGCCGGCTCGCGGGAGCCGACGGACTTGCAGTTTCAGGTTTCAGGCTGAAGAACAGCCCGGCCGGTTGATCAGTTGCCCAGCAACCAGCGAACGAAGGACTTGCCCTTCAGACCGGCTTCGGCGAGCGCCTGGCTGACGGTCTTGCTGTCATCCTTGGCGAACATCTGGTGCGTCAGCACGCCTTGTTCGCTGTAGTAGGTCTTCATACGGCCGTCAACGATCTTCTCGACGATGTTCGCCGGCTTGCCCGAACCCTGGGCTTCAGCAGTCAGGCGATCGCGTTCCGTGGCCACTGTCGTGCTATCCAGTTCTTCCGGGAGCGTCACGGCGGGACGCAGGGCAGCCACGTGCATGGCGACGTCACGCAGCACGGGAGCGCTGGCGTTCTCACCTTCGGCGATCATCAGCACGCCGGTTTTACCGTCGTGATGGACATAGCCGCCGACCGGACCGTCGACGCGGATGACGCGGGTGATCACGATCTTTTCGCGAATCTTGTTCACAACGTCATCGAGCAGCGACTGAATGGTGGCACCGGCCTTGTCCGGAGCAGGCTGCGGCAACAGCTCTTCCGGAGTACTGGCCCCGGGGCCAGTCAGCAGTTGCTTGACTGCCTGGTCCGCAAGGAAAATGAAGTCGTCGGCCTTGGCGACCGGTGCAGACTCACACTGGACTTCGACCATCGCTCCGGTCTTGCCGTCTTCAGAAACCAGCACCCGCACCAGGCCTTCGCTGGTGGTGTTCTCGGCCCGCTTCAGCATGACCTTGCCGACGTTCTGACGCAGGATTTCGATCGCCCTGGCTTCGTCGCCTTCCGCCTCGATCAGCGCCTTTTTCACTTCCATCATCGGGAGGTTGGTCTTGTCGCGCAGATCCTTGACGGCCTTGGCGCTGATTTCAGCCATTTCAGAGAACTCCTTGAGGCAATTAAACTGCCCGCCATGCGAACGGGAACGATCGTCGTCCGCCCATGTCGACCGTCGTCCACGGGACCGGTCACGGGTAACAGACTCGCTCTGTGAAGACAAAGACCGAACCGGGAGGCTCCCGGTTCGGTATTGTGAGAAATTGTAACCAACTCAGGTGAACGGCAGAAATGAAAACCGGGCAAATTGACCTGATCTTCTTTCGACGTCCCCCGGCCTGATCGTGACCGCCTAGAGCTGCGGGACCGGCTTGTACTGTTCTTCTTCGGCCTGTTCGACGGCTTCCTTCGGCAGGGCGCCCCTGCCTTCGTTGATGGCGGCGGCCAGGTGCTGCAGGACCAGCTGGATCGAACGGATGCTGTCGTCGTTGCCCGGAATCGGCAGGTCGACGTCGTCCGGATTGCAGTCAGTATCCAGCAGGGCGACGACTTTCACGCCAACCAGCCGGGCTTCGTGAACCGCGTTATGTTCCTTCCGCGGATCGACCATGATGATCGCTTCCGGCAGACGGTTCATGTTCCGCAGACCGTTCAGGTTGCGGTGCATCTTGCGGCGTTCGCGAATCAGGGCGGACTGACGCTTCTTCGAGTAGGTGTCGATCTCACCCGATTCAAAGATCCGGTCCAGCTCTTCCAGACGCTTCAGACGGCTGCGGATCGTACGGAAGTTGGTGAACAGACCACCCAGCCAGCGGTAATCCACATACGGCATGCCGCAAGCAGTGGCCAGCTCGCGAATGTTGTCGGATGCCTGCTTCTTGGTGCCGACGAACAGCACCAGGCTGCCCTGCGAGGCGACCTTGTTCAGGTAACGCTTGGCTCGCAGCAAACCGCGAACGGTTTCCTTGATGTCAATGATGTGGATCAGGTTGCGACGGCCGTAAATGTACGGACGCATCTTCGGGTTCCACCGGCTTGTGCGGTGACCGTAGTGAATGCCTGCGTCCAGAAAGTCCTTGATCACGATTTCCGACACGTTCGCCGACTCCTGCACCCAAATTCGTAAGTCCGGACCTGTCCGGCAGTTTGACGGATTCTGCCGGCTGCGATCCCGGAGTTTCCGGAATGGCTCTGGCAGGTGGACGCGAAAACCTGCTTTCACAGGTATAACGCTGATTCCAACGGACCTTGGCCCGTCGAAAGATTTTATCCCGTTTGATCAAGCTGGAAGAATAGCGACCGGACTTCGGATCGTCAAACGCACGCGGGGAATTAAGTGGATTTCACCGCCGCGTCCCCTTCTTCTGGCCAGCTCAGGGAACGGCTAGAAGGCATTGCTCGCAGGCACGCCGCCGCCAGGCTGTGCGCCGGCTGCAGGAGCGGCTGCCGGGGGACGCGATGAAATCTGCAGCGTTTCCAGGGTGTAGGGAATTCGCTCGCCCAACCGCTCGCTGGAATCGATGCCCACCGGCAGAACCAGCATCAGCACGACATCCACGGGGCCGGCATGCTGCACGAACAGTTCCATCGAGTAGGGGACGCCATCACTCATGAACGCATCGGCGATCCGGAAAACGTCGTAGTTTTTCTGCGGGACATAGAACGGCTGGGCACGCGGATACTGTTCCCGCTGGGAATCCTTGACCGGATCGAGAGCCGGAATCGACAGCTTTTCAGCGATCAGCACCAGCAGGTCGCGGACAAAGTCCGGCGCCCGGCGGGATTCATCGGCCGACTTGAACATGTAGGCATTGGTCAGCACATACAGATACCCCTTCTGTGTGACTGGCTGGCCATCATGGGTTACGCGAAAGGGGGCTTCCCAGGTGCCAACCAGTCCCGGCAGTTTGAGAGAGATATAATCCGGCTGCCTGGGATCGACTTCGGGCTCGACCATTTTGCCGGTTTCCGGATCTTTGGTCAGCGGCGGCTTGCGGATTTCCTTGAACTGCAGTGGCACCCGGATCTGCTCGACGGGACCGGGCTGCATGGGCCCGTTTTTCCAGGCACCAGCGACACTGCTGTCCACCTTTTGAACATAGGTGAAGTATTTGGCCGATTCCGCCAGACGCTGTTCGTACGTCTGATATCCGCAACCCGCGAACATCATGACGATTCCGGCCATCAGCCAGACCTGGATCGACCATGGGGGCGGGCAACAGAAATTACCTGCCAACGATGACCACCGACACTTCCAGGGGGCAAACGGCATGAGCAAACAGCCTTTCGTACCGCATCCCCGGCACGGGCGACGGAACTCGTCATGATCTGGAGATTTGCGAACTGCTACGACGAACCCACTCGTGGGGGCTGGCAGGGAATCCACCTGACAATCAGCCACTTCAAGACTGCCAGACAGATGAAGACCGCCAGACAAAGCGTTGCCCACGCTCAGGCGTTCGTTGAGCAGTGTCTGTTATTCCCTGCCAGGCAATCAATTGCAAGAGAGTCTGGGAACGCATGCAGGGCAGGTGCGGAAAAAACAGCAGATAGTGCTCAAAAAGACACTCCAAAGCCAATGGTGGGGTTCTTTCGACTACGTACGAAATTGCGCGGGAAGTTCAAAGCGAACGTTGTGCTAGAATGCCGGACGACCGGACGAAACGCCCCCGCTGTCTTTCTACAGGCTTCTCGCGATTGATGTCGTCCTCCTGCACTCCTCCCGGATCAGGTCAGCAACCCGGGTTTTCCGCACGTCGCTGGTGGCTGCTGGCCGGTGTCCTGCTGGTACTGGACCTGGTCAAACACGGTCTTCTGTTAGCGCTCGGGCAGGAACAGCCCTGGGGGGATTCCACCGTTTACTGGCGGATGGGGACCGCGGTGGCGAACGGAGACGTCTGGCTGACCTCGATTCGGGTGGCCTATCGCACGCCGGGCTATCCCTGGTATCTGGGAATCTGCCAGGCAGTCTGTGGTGACTATGGCTTGTGGACCGCGATTCTTGGACAGCATCTCGCCTGTGTGGGCGCGTCCGTGCTGACGGCGGCGATTGTCTGGCAGCTCACACGCTCACCCTCGTTGACACTGCTGGGCTGGGCGTTGCAGGTGCTGACAACTGCGCGTCCCCTGTATGCCAACTGGCTGCTGACCGAGCCGCTGGCGACATTCCTGTTGACTCTCACGCTCTGGTGTCTGGTGCGAGCGCTACTGACCAGGCGCTGGGAGTGGTTGCCGGCTGGCGGCCTGGCATTGGGAGTTGGTCTGCTGGTCAGGCCCTCCTTGATTGCCGTGTTCCCGGCGCTGATTGTCTGCGGGGTATGGCTGGGGTATCACGCAGCACAAGTCCGGGAGCGCTGGTGGTGTGTTCTTGCTGGTCCTGCTGTTGTCGTCCTCCTGTTGCTCCCCTGGTCGCTCCGGAACTGGACTCTGTTTGATCGTCTTTCGCCCTGCGTGTTCACCGGGCGGGAGCTATGGACCGCTCAGTTCAGTCCCTGGCCAGGCGGGGCACTGGAGATTCCGGTGGCAGATTTCCCGATTCTGCAGGAGATGCAAGACCGCGGGGTGAACCTGCGGCATCAGTGGACGGTATCTCATCTGCTGACTGCCGGTGGCGTCAGTGATGCGGCTGCGGATCGCCTCATGGAGCAGGTCGCGCGCGAGGCCATGCGCCGACAACCCTTTCAGGCCTTGTTCCGCACCGGAGTCCGCTGTCTCACTTTCTGGTATTGCTGGGAATGGGAGACGGATACCAGTCCGGCAGCCGAACAGGCGGTCGCTGCGGATATGTATGCCGGCCAGTTTCGCTGGTCGTCGGCACCTGTCCGGCGGACCCTGCAGCCGGTGCTGGCGTGGACTCCGGAACGCTGGCGAATGGCATCGAATCTCTGGCAGCTGGCCTGTTTCGCCTGTTGGCTGCGGTGTCTGTGGCTCAGCCGCACCCGTCAGGCCGCTGTTGTTGTCGGGCTGACTCTGCTCACCGCGACCCTGCTCACCGCGGCACTGGAGATTCCCCTGTATCGCTATCGCTGTCCGTACGAACCGCTGCTGATTGTCATGGTCGCAGCTGCCTGCTGTCGGCCATCAATCCCGACCGACCCGGCAGGAAAGCCGACGCGTCTGACGGGATGATTCACCCGCCCGACGCGCCAGGGAGTCTGATGTCAGCACTTGCTTGCTGATACTGCGGGTTGGCAAAATCCCGGGCGCTCCGTCGCGCGCTCAATGCGCTGCGGAAACATTCACTCAGTGACTGCCCTGTGCCATTTGCATCATGCGAGCCCGGGCGAGAGCATCTTCCGCTTCCTGGATTTTGCCGCACCGCTGGCTGATCACTGATAGCTGCATATAAGAGAACGGATCGTTCGGTTCCAGTTCGGTGACCCGCGTGGCGTGGGCCAGCGCTTCATCAAACCGCTTCAGCTTCTGCAGGACGACGGCCAGGGCAGAGTGCATCAGGACATGATCCGGCTCAATCGCCTCGATCTCGGCCAGTTTCGCGGCAGCCCCTTCGAGGTCTCCTGCATCTCGCAATTTGATCGCGGCATCGTACAGTTCATTCGCAGCAGACATGGGTACGGCTTCCAGCTGACTGAAACAAGCAAGCGTTCTCGCCGGGATCCACGGAACAAACGGGATTCCGGACGAAAGAGATCCAGTGGCGACCAATGTCCGCCACTGCCCCGGATGATAGCATACCGGCGTCCGCAGGTCTTCGTCGCGCGCGTGGTTTCCAGCGTGCGCGATTGCCGGGTCTCCTGCGGATGGTGCCGATACGGAACCATGTGACGGCAAAGGGCGTGACCGTGGAGCGGCTCCTGGCAGCGGCTGGCCGGCATGACGCGGAACCTGGAGCCGCCGGGCCTGTCTCCGGATCGCGATTCCCATTGAGCCGAACGCCCGTTCGCCGTAGAGTTTCGGTTTCAGGAGCTCACGGCAAACGACAAGGATGTTGACCATGTACGGATTCAATCGCTGGACGACGACACCCCTGTTACTGGCGCTGGCCGCAGGCTGCGGGTCATCCGGTCCGGCAGGAACCTCGACGCAGACCGGGGCGGAAACGCGAGTAGAATCGTCGGCCCAACATCCATCAGTAGTGCGTTCGCCTGTCGACTCGGCGCCCCTTGAAACCGCGCCGCAACTGCCATTGCCGTCCGACCCGCTCTTGCCCGTCAACGACGCGATGACGGCTCCGCTGACCGTCGTCCCGGACAGTCCTCCCCCTGAGGACACAGCTGCGACTGCCGAGGCTCAACGTGCTGCTGCGGTCTTCAAGAAGTTGCTGGCTGCTGCCGAGAACGGCAGTCCGGAGGACTGGACGGCCGCCGAAAGCGAACTGCACACCCTGGGGGCAGCCATCGTTCCGGCCCTGATTCCTCACCTTGAGAGTGCGGAACCGATGGCCCGCGAAATGGCGGTGATGTTCCTGGCCCAACTCGGCCCCCAGGCGGCTCCCGCCCGTCCCGTGCTGACCAGGATTATTGACGATCCCTCGCCGTTCGTCCGGGTGAACGCCGCCGCGCTGCTGACGACGCTGGAAGATCCGTCGCAGGACGCCGTCAGGACACTGGTTGAACTGGCCAACCATCCGGAAACGAGCCTGCGCATCACTGCCCTGACGGCGCTGGGGAACGTGCCCGCGCAGGCTAATCAGTGTCTGCCGGTCCTGCAGGCGTCCCTGTCCGACAGCGATGCCCAGGTGCGTGCCACCGCAGCAACCTCGCTTGGCCGCCTGGGGCCTGCTGCAGCCACCAGCGCGTCCAAAGTCAAAACCCTGCTGTCCGACGCCGATCCCGCCGTCAAGGATGCGGCTCTGTTCGCCATCCGCCAGCTCGATCCTGAAACAGGCAATTCACCGTCCGCAACCATCACCACCAGCGCGCAACAGGACGCTGCTCCGATGGTCACCGTCCCGTAGCAGGGTGAGCAAAGCTCACCATATGCCACGGGAAGTCTCTGGGTTTTACCGGGCGGCTTGCTGGTTCTCTTCCGGCTTCGGGGCCGGGAAGGTGTAGAGAACCTGGCCGTTGGTGCCGTTCCAGACACGCAATACGCCGTCTTCACCGCCGGCGATGACGATCGCTTCGTCGCCGGTCACGTCGACGCTGTAGACATAGTCTTCCGCGCCGGCGAAGGTGCGGTAGTTACCGCCGTCGTTGGCGCGATGAAACTTGACGCTCTTGTCACCCGAGCCGCTGGCGATGTTGTCGCCGGTGCCGATGAAGCGGATCGAGGTCACCTGCTTCGAGTAGTTCTGGATGGTCCGGTGCTGTTCGCCGGTTTCCACGTTCCAGATCTTGATGGCGTTGTCAGCGCCGGCACTCGCGATCCGGCTGCCGTCGGCCTTGAAGCTGACGCCCAGGACATGATGCGTGTGTCCTTCAAACGAGCGGACGAGTTTGGCCGATTCGACGTCATGCACTTTCACGAACTTGTCGGCAGCGCCTGACAACAGCCATTTCCCGTCGCGCGAGAAACCGACGCTGAACACGGTGTCGCTGTGGGCTTCCGGGAACGCTTTCAGGAACGTGCGGGTTTCCATGTTCCACAGCAGCAGTTCACCGCTGCGGGACGGATCGCCACCGCCGGTGGCCAGCAACCTGCCGTCCGGACTGAAGGCAAGGGCCAGCACGCGATCGACGAACGGCGACGTGGAGCGATCCAGGGGAGCCTCGTTCGATGGCCCGAGAACCCCCGAGTAGACCCAGACGGGATCGGCATCCCAGACGACGGCGGCTTTATCGGCCGAGACAGTGACCACGCTGCGGTCAGGCCCGGCGAGCAGTTGCGAAATCGCTCCCGTCGCGCCGCGAAGTTCATCGAGTGGCTTGCCGCTCTTCAAATCCCAGGTGCGCACAACGCCGTCCTCGCCAGCGGTGGCGACAGCCGTTCCGTCCAGGGCGAGAGCAACGGCGACGACGCCTTTTTCCGTCTCCGGAAGTTTGGCCTTTGCAGCATTCAGCCGTTCTTCGGCTGTTTTCTGCAAGGCGACTTCGGCTTCATGGACTTTCTTTGCTTCCTGCTGACGTTCGTCTGCCAGCTTCTGACCCTGTTCAGATTGGGCGATTGCCTTGACCGCCGCCTCGGCAGCGTCCTTCGTCTTCTTGACCGCTTCGTCTTCCTTCGTTGCAGCCGCTTCCGCGTCGGTCACTTTCTTTTTCAGGCCCTCGTCATCCGGCTTGCCTTCGAGTTCTTTCTTCGCCGCTGCGACTGCTTCCTGAGCCTTGGTCGCCTTCTCTTCGGCCTTCGTCACTTCCTCGTCGGCTTTGGTTTTCGCCTCCATTGCCTTTTTCGTCTGTTCAACCCGCTCAGTGAAGTTCTTCTCAGCGGCCTTGAACGAGGCGTCCGCCAGGGCGACCCGCGACTTGGCCACTGTGTCATCATCTGTCAGTTGGACCACCTCACGCTGAGCAGCGACATCGCCCTTCAACTCGGCGATTGCCTGGCCATTCGCGTTCCACAGTTTTGCAGATTTCCCGCCGGCCGAGACGGAGATCTGCCCGTCTCTGGAGACCGCGACGGAACTGACCGGAGCGCCATGATTGACCGTCCGAACCTGATTCCCGTTGTTCAGATCCCATACGCGCAGCGTGCTGTCGCCGCTGCCCGAGACGAGTTGCGGCAGAGTGGGAACGACGGTCAGGCTCATCACCGGTCCGCTGTGTCCCTTGAACTCCATCACCGGCTTCACCGGTTCGGCCGGCGTGTCGCCTTCCGCCGGCTTCGGCAGATCAAACGGAACGTTCCAGCCGACCAGCGAATTGTCCGCATGGCCGGTAAAGATCCGCTTGCCGTCGGTCGCCAGCGCCAGGGAGAGAATCTCGGCCGGCGTGCCCAGTTCTGCGGCCTGTTTGCCGTCAGCAACAGTCCAGAGACGGACCGTCTTGTCTTTCGAGGCCGAGAAGACTTGTGTGCCATCGGCCGAGAATTGCAGTCCGGTAACCGCAGCGGTGTGACCTGTGAGCTTCACCGCGGCAGCACCGTCGGCCGTCTGATACACCTGAATGCTGTTGTCGGGCAGGCCGACAGCCAGCAGTTTGCCATCAGTCGATAACGCTGCTGCTGTTGCAGCTTCGCTGAGAGCGAACTTCTGACGCTGTGAGTTTTCTGCCCGCGTCCACAATTTCACCGTGCGATAGCCGGCCGACGCCAGCAGATTGCCCGACGGATGAAAAGCGAGCGCGTGAATGAAGTCCTGATCGGCTGCACCGCGCGGATACAGCGGCTTGTCGTTGAGTTTGACGTCTCTCAGATTCGGGTCAGTGAGTCGACCGACGTACTGGCCGCGGACCAGATCGTACAGGTCCAGTTGATTGGCCCGGCTGGCAGCGGCGTAGCGACCTGCCGGTGACAGGGCCGTGGCGAAGATGGCATGCAGATGTTCCGGAATCGACTGCCACGCGAGCGGGGCCGAACCGGCCGAGCCCTGTGAGACGGCGCCTTCCTCAATCCACAACTTAAGCGTACCCAGTTCCTGCGGAGTAAAGGCCGTGGCCTCGACTGAGTTGGGGAGAGGCGGCATCACCGGATCATGCGTCCGCGCCGCGAGTTGATAGATCAGGCTTTTGGACGGCTCCTTGGCCACGACTGCCGGGCCGCGCTTGCCGCCCTTCAGAATGCCGGCGACGTCTTCCAGATTCAGACGGCTCTCGGCAATCGCGACGTTGTGGCAGGCCACGCACTTTTCATCGAGGATCGGCTGCACGTCCTGCTCGAAGCTGGTGGGACGGTCGAGCTTGACCGCGGCCGGCTCAATCGCCTTGCCCTCTTTAGCAGGCTGCACCTGTGCAAAAACGGGGGCAGTCAGCATCCACAGGCAGATCGAACTCAGGACAACTCGCATGATAAAACTCGTAAGACGACGGACACATTCGTATTCAGACCGAAGCCCGGCGCTTGTTGTCGCCGGGCTTCTTTGCGCTGATCATTTATTTCGAGACCGTGATCGTCACCGGCTGATCGACCAGCGCTTCTCCGTCGAAGTCGGAGACTGCCCGGACGACCAGGTGAGTCACCGCACCTTCCGTCGCCTCGGCGGTCGCCGTGATCGACAACGTGCCTTCTGACTGGTCTGCGGGAATCGTGACCGGTTCCGCGGCGATCCCGGTGAAGTTCGGCGGGACTGCCAGTGTGAGCGTCACTGGACCCGCGAACTCGTTCTGACGCTTGATCGCCACCTTCACGTCGACCTTGCCGCCCCGCACCAGTTTGCCGCCCTCGGCTGGCGTGGCGGTCAGGGTGTAAGGAGCCGGTTTAATCGTGAGGACGATCGGTTCGGTCGTCGGCAGGAAGTTGATGTTCTTCGGCTTGGCAGCATTGGCGGCATCTGTGTGACGCTTCTCAGCCGCGGTCTTCTCAGCCGCTGTGGCTTTCACCTTGTCGTCAGCGGGTTTGATGGCGGCTTCGGCAGCGACTTTCGTGTCCTCTGCCTGTTTCGCCTGCGTTTCCGCCGCGACTCGCGCCGCCTCGGCTTTGGCCAGAGCGTCTTCTGCCGTCTTCACCGCTGCCTGAGCCTCGGTCAGTTTCTTCTCGGCTTCTGCCTTGGCGCTGGCATCTTCGCCGGCTGCGGTGACCGCATCCACAGCGGTCTTTTCCGCGGCTTTGGCATCCGCCAGTGTCTTTTCCGCAGCGGCTTTGGCGTCGACGGCCTGTTTCAGTTCCGCTTGTTTTGTCGCTACAGATTTGGTGGCTTCGTCCCGTTTGGCGACAGCGACTTTCTGTTCCTCGACGGCAGCCTTCGCAGCATTGTCAGCTTCTGTCAGAGCGACCTTCAGTTCTTCTTCCTTCTGCGGATTCCGGCGATAGGCGACTTGCGCCTGAGCCGCCAGATGCAAGACATAAGTTCCAGCCGGAGCATTCGGCGGTACGAAGACCCGCAGAAGTTCTTCCGTGGTGCCCTTCTTGATCGGCTTGTTTTCAATCTGCACGTTCGCAGGCTGACCGACGAACGTCAGGGCGATATCAGCGTCGAATGCGTCCCGGCGGATCGCGGTTACCGGAATCAGAATCTGGCGATTGTGGTGGGCCACAACGCGATCCACGGTGGTCTGAACCTGAAACGGAGCCAGTTCGTTCATCACCGACAGTTGCAGACCATCTGCCAGACGAGCCTTGCCCGGGGTATTGGCAGCACCGTTCCACGCAATCGTGCCATAGCGGGCACCGCGGACCAGCTCTTTCACAGCCGCGTCGCGCGCCGCCACGGCGGTTGCGATCTGCTGATTCGTCTCTGCCAGCTTCTGTTGCGCTGCAGTGACAGCGGACATCGCCGCATCGTACGCTGGTTTCGCTGCGGTTAACACGGCTTCCGCATCAGTGACCTTCTTTTGCAACCCGGCATCGTCGGCCTTCGCTGCCAGTTCTTCCTTGGCCTTCGCGACGGACTGCTCCGCCTGCTGGAAATCGGCGGCAGGTTTCTCCAGGGCCTTCATCGCCGCAGCGATTGCATCCTGAGCGGGCTTCAGGGCGGCTTTTGCCTGAACGACCGCTTTCTCGGCAGCGGCATCCGTGAGTTTCGCCTTGCCGACGACTTTCACAGTGCCGGCCCAGGCGGCAGCGTCTTCCGCCGATTCAAAGACCAGCACGCCCTGTGACGGTTTGCTGCCGATGCTCACGCTGCGGCAGGTGACTCCCGGGGGCAAGCCTTCCGCCGACACTTCGACATCACCTTCAAACCCGTCCTGACGCAGGACGATGGCGTACACGGGAAACTGATCACCACGACGCAGGCCGATCGACCATGACTGCGGGATCTTCTGGCCCGCCGGTTGCGGGCTGTCGGTGACAATCACCAGCCGGAAGTCCGGCTGTTCCTTGCGAATCGTCAGGCGATATTGCAGGGCCGGCGAGCCGCGACTGGCGCCGTAACGGTCTCGCAGGGTCAACCGGTAGGTGCCTGCGGCAGGGGCCGCAAACTTGTAGGCCGGGTCGTCGTTCAGGGTATCAAAGATAATGGGCAGCGGGTTGCTGGCATCATCATCAACGGCGGCAATCCGCTTCAGCGTCTCGGCACCTTCGGCATTCTTTGTGACCTGATCCACTGTCAGATACGGATCGCAACCGGAACCGAGCCGTTGTCCCTGGACCTCAATCCAGTAGACGTCACCAGCCTGGGCTTCGACATCATACAGATCGACATCGCCACGCTGCTGGAACGCCCCGGCCAGTTCCACCGGCATGGTGATCTTCTGCGCGTTGGCCGGTTCGTTGTTCGGTTCCTGTTCGCTGATTACCGGTGAGGCGGCATAGCCAATCATCACCGTATTGGCGGGACCAGCCGGGGTCTGCAACGTATAGGCGAAACCATCCACACCGGCGGCATACGGTTCGAGTCCGATGCCCTTCGGCGGCGAAGTCGCTTCCGCCGGCAGAGTGATTTCCACCACCTGCTGATCGAGCGGACGGCCATCGACCTTGATCTCTGATGGCTGTCCTTGCGGCAAATTCCGTCCATACAGCGTGTACTGCGCGGTGGTCCCCGGCACACCGGCCGGAGGCACGACGAAGTCCACAAAGGCCGAGTTTCGCAGCGTCAGGCGGTAGAAGTGGTCTTCGCTGCCGGCGTAGACGAAGTCGGTCAGCCGGACGAAGTATTCCCCGGGAGCGGTGAGGGTGTAATCGAGAACGGCGTCTTTCGCGACATTGTTATGGGCAGCCGCCAGCCGGCGCCCGGAAGCGTCGTGCAATTCGAGGGTGGCATTCAGGCGGGAATCGATGCGCTGAGCAGCACAGTCGACGAGAATCCGCTGACCGGCCTGGCCTGCGAACTTGAAGAAGTCGACGTCGGTTGCCCCGTTAATCCGGCCGTTCACAGTCTGTTCGAGCTCTATCGGCTTCGCCTGCTCGCGGGTATTGTTCGGTTCGACCTCGGCAAGTTCACCCCGGGTGCCGACGCTGAAGATCCGGGGATTGCTGATTCCGAACAAACCTGCTGCCCGGACTTCATACTGTCCCGCCGGAACATCAGGTGCGATGGTGACTGTGAACTGATTGGGAATCAGCTCCGGTTTGCCGGTGGCCGGCGCGGTCATCTTCGCTGTTGCCGTAATGCCAGGATGGCTGAACAGCAGGCGATCCAGTTCATCGAGATCCTCGCCGCGGGTGACGGTGACGTCGAACGTCTTGCCAACCTGACCGCCGGTGGGAAACAGGGCGTAGAGACGCGTTTGCGGCAGCTGGGCCGAGGCCAGCCCTGCGAGCAGGCACCAGGCGATGCCTGCCAGCAGCCACCAGGCGACTCGACTTTGTCGGCAGCAGTCCAGCAACGTGCGGACGCTGTTTCTGCTGGTGAAGTCTGATCGTACAGCGATTCGCGAGGCAGCGGGACGGCGATGACAGTCAGAACGCGGCACAATCCGCTGGGCCCGAACGTGACGAGGCGTCCGCATGGGGAAGCATCCTTCCATCAGGTGCATGTCAATCAGGGGGAGGCAGGAGTTCCCGGCAATGCTGCGGAAACCGGTCAGGCGGAGGGAAATCAGGCCAGTCCGTCCCGATGTCGGGAACCGATCATCAGGACGGACTGCTCACGGGTCACAGCGGCTAGTGATTGAACAGAAATTCTTTCGTGTTAATCAGCGCCCAGGTAATGTCTTCAAACGCCAGCTTCGGATTGTCGGTATGCTTTTCCAGATGGCTGGTAGCGATCGTCAGTTCCTCGGGCACCGGTTCGCGGGCATACATCCAGCGGTACAACTCGCGGACCTTGTCCTCGTTGTTGTGTTCCTTGTCATTCGCCAGCAGGGCCGGTCGGGCGTTGCCGGCAGCGACCTTGCCCTGCACCTCATTGCTGTTCAGCAGGTGCAGGCTCTGGGCCAGGTTGGCTTCCTGGGAGCGTTCACATTCGCAGGCGGTGTCGCCCTGCGGCATGCCGAACACCTTCAGGAAGTAAACGTTGTTGGTCATGGACGGGTCGGGAATTTCCATCGACCGGGTGCCGGCCGGGAGACCGCCAAAACCCTGCGTGGTCGCGGTCACCTGGTGAAAGGCGTCGTACAGCACTTCCGCCGACAGCCGTTTCGGGTAATAGCGTGAGAAGTTCTGCTTGTCCTTGACGTTGTACTCGTTCGGCAGCGAACTCAGTTGATAGGTTGAAGAGCGACAGATCGTTCGCACCAGATCCTTGAGGTCATAACCACTCTGCACGAAGTGATCCGCCAGTTGAGTCAGCAGTTCCGGATTAACCGGCGGGTTGGTTTCCCGCATGTCGTCTTCCGGTTCCACAATCCCGCGGCTGAAGAAGTGCTTCCAGTAGCGATTGACCAGAGCCTTGGCAAAGAACGGATTCTTCGCATTCGTCATCCAGTCGGCCAGGTAGACGCGGGGATCGTCTTCGGCCGGGATCGCCATCGGATCGCTGCCAAGACCGGTCGGGACCAGCATCTTGCCGGTGCGATCATTGCGAGCCTGTGCCGGACCCTGGGCATCCTGATGGAAGATTCGCTTGTCTGCCGTCTGGGCGCTTTCACCGATGATGTTCTTGCGACCGACCCGGCTGAAGAAAGCTGCCAGACCGTAGTAATCGTCCTCGCTCCACTTCTCGAACGGGTGGTGGTGACAGCGGGCACACTGAATCCGCAGCCCCAGAAACAACTGGGCGACGTCTTCCACCTGTTCGTTGGGTTGCTTGACCTCGCGGTACCAGGTCACTGCGGGGTTATCATCCGGACTGCCCGAGGCGGTGATGATTTCGCGAATCAGCTGATCGTACGGTTTGTTGTCGTACAGGCTGCTCCAGAGCCAGCGATGGAAGCCGTAGGTCGCAGACTGCAGATCCTGGCCATCACGCTTGTTCCGGAGGACCAGGTTCCACTTGTTCGCGAAATAGTCGGCATATTCAGGACTGTCGAGCAGGCGGTCGACGAGAGCATCCCGTTTGGACGGACTCTGGTCAGCGAGAAATGCCTGGACCTCGGCCTGCTTCGGCAGTGTGCCGGTGATGTCCACATAGACGCGGCGCATGAAGGTGGCATCGTCAGCCAGCGGTGAGGGCGGAATTCCGAGCACGTCCAGCTTGCCGAACACGGCTTCGTCGACGAAGTTCTTCTTGTCCGGTCGCTGGACAACTTCGGCTCCCAGCGGGATCGTGGAGCGGAACGTCGACACATGACCCTGATAGCGGGCCATCACCGCGACTTCGCCAGCGAGATCGTGCGTGGTCACCAGACCGGTGACAGAGACCTCTGCCATTTCGGAATCGTTGGCTTCAAACAGTGCCATGCGGGTGACGTCTTCGGTCGAGCCGTCGCTGTAGACCGCCAGCACCGTGATCTGTTGATCGGTTTCGCGGTCCATCACGCGATTTTCCGGCAGGCAGCGAATGCCGACGACATGCGGATCGTTCGGGCTGCCGTACGGCATGCCCTGCTGAATCCAGCGGGAAATCAGGCGGTATTCAAAGCTGTCGACATCCATTCGCTTGCCGCCGCCGTGAGGTGACTGCCCGACCGGTTTGGTGAGCAAGAGGCTCTGGGACGGCACCGGGGGAAAGACACGGCGACCGTGGCTTTCCTTCGTCAGAAACTCGTGATCTTCGTGCGGATAAAAACCCAGCAGCGAGAGCTTGAAGCCGTTCTGGCCACTGGCTTTCCCGTGGCAGCCGCCGCTGTTGCAGCTCAGCTTGGTGAAGATCGGGACGATCTGGTTCGGGAAGTTAATCGCGGCATCCTGCGTGATGCCGGTCACCGTCACCGGCAACCCGGAACTGACCATGCCGGACGAAGTGGCCCGGATGACTGCCTGACCTTCTGCGACCGGAGTCATGAAGCCGGTAGCGTCAACGGAGACGATCCCCGCGGGCTCCGCGACGTATTGCACGGTGCGCGTGTGATCGCGGAACTGGCCGCTGGAGTATTCGCCGGTCACGTACAGTTGCTGGCGACCGTCGCGACCGCGGAGCGTGACTCCCTTGCCGTCGATATTTGGCTCAACCCGCAGGGTGACCAGTTGACCCGGATCGCCCAGCCCTTTCGGAGTAGCGGCGGCGACAGATTTGGGACCGGCCAGTGACGTTCCGGCCAGCAGCACCGTCAACATCCAGGCCGTTGGCTGGAGGCGCGGTAGAACGAACTGACAACAGGTCAACATGGTCGGCTCCTTGGCGTGGGGGAACGCGAGGACAGGCGGGGCGGTGTGGCCGGGAGCGTATCTACTTACGAATCAAGCACATGATTCGTTGGCGCAGGTAGAGACGCCAGTCGTTGATTGTCTGGGTCCCTCGAACATATCAACATGCGTTTTATTGTCAAGCAGGAAACGGGTTCGCAGATCGCCCGGGTCAGGAAATCGGGGTAAGGGGAGCCGGGAGAAACTTTTTCTCTCAATGTCCGGAGAATACAGGCCTGCGCGGATGTTGCGCAAAAAAGAATCGCGAAGCCGCAAGCATGGTATCGAAGACCGCTTGCGGATTCGCGATTTTGTTCGTGTTCGTGAAAAATCAGACGCGCAGCTCTTCCGCGGTCCCTGTCAGGTCTGCCTGATACCGGGCACGGATCGGATCGATCTGGTCACGCACGAACTGGTCAACCTGCTCCGGTGCCCGTCCCACGTACCGTCTGCCATCAAGGGCCCCCGTCAAATCGACGGACGCAAATGCCGCATCCTGCTGCAACCGCTGGATCAGGTCATTCGCCTGACCATGTTCTTTCACCTGTCGCCCTGCCTCCTGGCTGTGGACGCGAATCCGCTCGTGGAGATCCTGACGATCACCGCCCGCTTTCACGCCCGCCATCAGGATTTCCTCAGTCGCCATAAATGGCAGCTCTTCCAGCAGATGCTTCGAGATCACCTGCGGATAGACGACCAGGCCTTCCACGATATTGCGATACAGCAGCAGCGAGGCGTCCATCGCCAGGAACCCCTGCGGAATCGTCAGCCGGCGGATCGCGCTGTCGTCCAGCGTTCGTTCCATCCATTGGGTGGCGACCGTCTGGGCGGCGGCAGAAGGCAGGCTCATGACAAACCGGGTCAGAGAACATAACCGCTCTGATCGCATCGGGTTGCGCTTGTAAGCCATCGCCGAGGAGCCAATCTGATGCTTCTCAAACGGCTCTTCCAGTTCCTTGCGGCTTTGCAGCAACCGCATGTCGGTCCCGAACTTGTGACCAGATTGTGCCAGTCCGCCGAGGACATCCAGCACCTGCGAATCGATCTTGCGGGAATAGGTCTGACCGGTCACAGCGTAGGACGCGGTCATCCCCAGTTTCTGGCAGACCAGTTGATCCAGCGCGTCGACCTTACCGTGGTCGCCCTGAAACAGCGTCAGGAAGGTCGCCTGCGTGCCGGTGGTTCCTTTCACTCCGCGCAGCTTCAGTTCCGACAGCCGGTGTTCCAGCTCTGCAAGGTCCAGCACCAGGTCATAGCACCAGAGCGTGGCCCGTTTGCCGACCGTCGTCGGCTGCGCCGGCTGCAGATGCGTGAACCCGAGGCAGGGCAGGTCACGATATTGCGCGGCGAATGCGGCCAGCCGATCGATGACGACTACCAGCTTCGCCCGCAACATCTCCAGTCCCTGGCGGATCAGCAGCAGGTCGGCATTATCGGTGACATAGCAACTGGTTGCCCCCAGATGGATAATGCCGCGGGCGCTCGGGCAGACGTCGCCATAGGCATGCACGTGCGCCATCACGTCATGCCGCAGTTTTTTCTCAAAGTCTGCTGCTGCAGCGAAGTCGATGTTGTCGACGTTCGCCCGCAACTCCTCAATCTGGGCAGGACTGATCTCGAGGCCCAGTTCCCGCTCCGCTTCTGCGAGCGCCACCCAGAGCTTGCGCCAGGTGGAATGCCGCACCTGCGGCGACCAGAGGGCGCTCATTTCGCGAGAGGCATACCGGGAAATCAGGGGATTGTCGTAAAGTTCGTGAGACAAGACGTCGGGCTTCCGCAAGGGAGACAAATAATCCAGATCACACCTGGAGTTCAATTCTGACTGCTGGCCACTCGCCTGATGAGTGGAGTCGCTCCTGGCAGCAACTGTGACAAGTATATCAACCTGACCGCTCACGTCCGACTTAACGAGTGGCGGTACGCAATTCTTTTGAATTCGTCATTACGGGTTGCCGAAGTTTGCATCGCTTCAGACAACAAAACCTGTTGATGCTTTCATCGTGTCTACGACCTGTTAAGCTATCAGGTAGTCCCCTTAATCCTGTCTGTTCCAGTTTTCACCTGCCCTTCGGGAGTCTGTGCCATGCTGCGCGCTCGTCAGCGGCCCTACGGCTTTACGCTCATTGAGTTACTGGTGGTGATCGCGATCATCGCGATTCTGATTGCCCTGCTGCTGCCGGCGGTGCAACAGGCCCGCGAGGCGGCACGGCGGAGTCAGTGCAAGAACAACCTCAAACAGCTCGGGCTGGCACTTCACAATTACCACGATTCGCACGGCGTTTTTCCCCCCGGCTGGGTCGCGCGGACCCCCGCTGGTTACAGCGATGCGAATTACTGCAACACGATGGGGGTGAATCATCAGGCTCCCTGGACCGTGCAGATCCTGCCGTTCCTCGACCAGGCGCCGTTGTATCAGTCGTTCAATTTGTCGCTGCCGTTCTCGGACAATTCCAATGGCACTCAGGCTCCTAACGGACCCCTGGTCAAGCGGGTCACGGTCTATCAGTGCCCGTCGAACCCGTCCGTCAGTCAGTGGGAGATCCATCTGGATTACATGGGGGTGATGGGCGGGAAAACTGTTGCAGCAGGTTCGCCGGATTGCACTGTGTCTGGTCAGCCTGACCGTGTATTTGCCCGCAACGGAGTGCTGTACCACAACTCTCGCATTGGATTCCGTGACATCATTGACGGTTCTTCCAATGTGTTTCTGGTCGGCGAAAATCGCTATTTCCCGGATCAGGCCGGTGTGACCTACCGCGGCTGGGCGAGCAGTCCCAAGGCCGGCGGATTTCCAATGACAAATGCCATGTCCTGGGATCAGATCAACCTGATTCCCGTTACGACAGCACCTGGCACCAAAATGTGCCGCGGCTTCAGCAGCTATCACACCGGAGGCTGTCACATGCTGTTCGGAGACGGCTCGACACGGTTCCTCAGTGAAAATATGGACCTTGGCACTTACTGGAGTCTCGGTATTCGCAACGATCAACTCCCGGTTGGAGGCTACGAAGGATGAAGCGGTTCCCAGGGTTCATCAACGGCCTCTGCCTCGCGGGCGCGATGATCGCGATTTCCATAGCAGGTTGCGGAGCCGGAAATGACGGTCCGCCGCGTTATCCCCTCAGCGGCACTGTCACTTTTGAAGGCCAGCCGGTACCGATCGGGACGATCTACTTCAATCCCGATGGCACCCAGGGCAATACCGGCCCCGGCAGTGCTGCTGACATTCGCGATGGCAAATACGAGACTCCCGCCGGCAAGGGCCATGTCGGCGGTCCCATGATTATTCGCGTTGATGGTTACGATGGCATCGAAGTTCAGGAAAATGGAGAAACACTGACGCAAGGCAAATCCATGTTCCCGACCTTTGAAACGAAGGCGGACCTGCCGAAGGAAAAGGCGGAAAAGAACTTCGTGGTTGAGAAGCCGATTATCTGAGAGGCTACTGTGACGGCGTCGTCTCGGCCGACGCCGTCACGTCCTTGTCGTCTGCCAGTCGCGAGGCCATCGCCGGCAGCGTGTAGTGGCGCTCGACGGTTTCGCGAATGCGCTCGCGGGATTCAGTGGCCGACAGGTTTGTCTGTCCTTCGATGGCAGCGGTTTCTTCTGCCAACGTCTCGTCCTTGACGCAGTCGCGGAACCAGGTCGAAACGTCCCCGCGCTGCAGGTGGTAGTTCCATGTGTCGTCGTCCACTCCGTCAGCGAGTTGCAGGAACAGGATGAGATTCTGGGCGCGCAACTTGAGTTTGCCTTCCGGCCCGCGGAAGTAAAAGCTCCGTTCCGGTGCGAGTTCCCCTTCTGCGTACTTGCGAATGTGCCGATGCCGTTCGACCGTGCCCGGCACGACCTGCACCTGCTGGGTCTCGCCCGTTGTGCCACGCGACCACAACACGACGGCGTCCGATTCCGGTCCGGCTGAAGGGACATCCGGCAGCGGATCATGCACTGCCTCGCAAAACGATTTGACGGTCGCCTGGGGATCTTTGCCCACAGCAATGACATGGGTGACCGCTTTCAATGCCATCGGGTGCACCTGATCGGGATGCACCGTGATAAAGAGCGTGCGATCGCAGGCAGCGGCGAACGATTCTGCCAGTTCCCACGACGGCGGCCACAGGTGGTGGGCTTCGTCCATGACCAGCCAGTGCGGCCGGCCGCATTGCTCACGAAGCTGCAATAGTTGCGGCATCAGTTTGGAGAAGAAGCCGGGTCGTTCGGACAGTTTCATGCCGATCAGGTTCACTACCACGTTTTGATCAGGCTGGGCCAGTACCTGGATGACCTCCTGCACGCTGGGGCCGTGATCTCCGGTACCCACCGCGATCGCGAACGGCAGATTGTCGTAGTCGCCTTCAGGGTCGATGACGCAAAACTGATACTCCTGTTCAACGAAGCGCTCCAGCAGGCTGGTCGTGGTTGTCGACTTGCCGCTGCCGGACGGCCCCGCGATCAACAGATTGGCATGATGCGGCGGGATCAGGACTTCTTCGCCCACCGGGTCGTGCCCCAGCAACAGACCGCCGGTGCCGCGTGTCCACTCTTGCAGGTCATTGTCGATCAATTGATCAATCAGTTCAGTGACCCCGTCGCCGTGATCGCGCTGCGTGACCCGGGTAACCCGTTCCTTCAAGGCGGGCAAGGCATTCGCAACGGCAACCGAACATTCGCAGAGATTCAGAAAGGAATGATCGTTTTCAGCATCGCCCACGCCGACCACTTCGTGGGGCGTCAGGTTCATCTGTTCCAGGGCGGCCCGCATTCCGCTGGCCTTGTTGACGCCAGACGGCAGGATCATCACCGCCCCCTTGTTGAAGATGACCTGCAAATCGAGGCCACAGGCCTGGATCGCGTCCAGGACGGCGGTCTGATACGGTTCCCAGGTGGCGACGATCCCCCGCCCGACAGACAGCGGCTCGACTCCGCGGGCATGCAGGGCAGCGATGAATTCCTCGGGCGGAGGGTCGATCAGGGGAATTTCCTCCCGATTGGACGGTCGATAGAGGAGTGCGCCGTTCTCTGCGACCACCCATTCAAACAGTTCGATCTGCGGGAAAACCTCCAGCAACTCCGGCAGTTCCCGACCGGTGACGAGCAGCAGCCGCCGTCCGGTATCCACCAACCGCTCCAGGGCATCCACGGTTTGCGGTGCCACCTTGCCGTGATGAGCGAGTGTGCCGTCGTAATCACTGGCGAGCGCATAAAAACGCATGCTGGGTCTCCCTGGAGGCAGCCTGTTTCTGCACTGCCTCTGATCAGTCGCATGAAAAGATCACAGCAGGAATTGCGAATTGCGTGCCGCAACAGACGGCAGGTTTCCGGACCAATAACAGCGAACCGATTGCAGAGTGTTGACGTGTAATCTCTCCGGAAGGTTGTCCAGCATCCAGCTTGCCAAACGATCGGCCAGCACCGGGGCTGGACCTGACGCCATTACTTGTCCGCAGAAATGGAACAGAAACCGAAGCGTCTGCCGGGTGATTGTAGAAGACCGGCAACGCGTCCTCGGCCGCTTTCTGGCAGCGGTTCGATTCCTGAACGACACTGGGCGAGTGCTGCCCGGCGTTCCAGGGAAGGGCTTTCGATTGCGAAGGACCACGGCTGATTTTGGCGGAAATTCGGGGATGCTGCACGCTGCAAATCCAGACCGGTGCCGCCTGAATTTTTCTGAAGCGGTCGGAAGACGTCCGATCCGTCGTGAATCCTGATATACTGCGGCATCGAGCGATTTCAGAATTCAGCGGAGTTACCGGATGTCGTCGTCCTCGCAAGCGCTGGTCAAGCTGCACAATCTGCATTTGCGTTTGCGCGAAGTTCAGGAAGATCTGGCCCGCGGGCCGCGCCAGGTCCAGATGCGCACCGTCGCCAAACAGCGGCGTCAGGCAGAACTGGACTCCGCCCGCGACCGGCTCAAGCAGGCCCGCAGTACTGCCGATTCCAAAAATCTGCAGCTCAAGACCAGCGAGGCCAAAATCGCGGATCTGAAGGCGAAGTTGAACATCGCTGCCACGAACCGCGAGTATGAAATCATCACCGGTCAGATCGCCGCCGATACGATGGCTACCAGTGTCCTGGAAGACGAGATTCTGGAAGCCCTGACGAAAGTCGATCAGTTGCAGGTGGAAGTCGGCCAGTCAGAGCAGGCCGTCAAACAGGCGGAACTGGATCTGCAGAACGCCGTCGCTGACGCTGCCGCCCGTGAACCCGGGTTTCGGGAGCAGGAAAAATCGCTGCTGGCCGCTGTCACGGCTGCCGAACGATTCCTGCCGCCGGACATGCTGCCGCAGTACCGCCGGGGCGTCCAGGCGTTTGGGGCCGACGCGATGGCCTCGGTGGAGAACCGCGTCTGTCAATCCTGTTACGTCCAGCTGACCGCCCAGAAGCTGGTGGAGTTGAAGTCCGGCAAACTGATGTTCTGTACGTGCGGGCGCTTGCTCTATCTCGCAGACAAGGAATGACAACATCGCTTCCTGGTCGAGGTCCGATTGATCCTCCGCCAGGTTCTGCCTAAGCTGACAGGATCTCGCATCAACAGGTTTTGACGCGAACGGGCCGTAGTACGGGGAAGGAACGCCCCATGACATGTCCGGCGAATCTGTGGACCTATGCTCGTGCCGTAGGGCTGATCAGCGGGATGTGGCTGGTTTGCCTTCCGGGCCTCGCTGCCGGACCCGACTTCGCTGCCGACATCGCTCCTCTGCTGGCCCGCCGGTGTCTGTCCTGTCACGCCGGCGATGATCCGCAAGGCGGATTAAATCTCACCCGTCGGACCTCCGCGCTGGCCGGGGGTGACAGCGGCCCGGGAATCATCCTCGGCGATCCCGATGGCAGTCCGTTGTGGGAGCGCATCGACGCTGGCGAGATGCCGCCGGATCAGCCTTTGCCGGCAGCGGAGCGCCGCTTGATTCGAGACTGGCTGACTGCGGGAGCCGCATGGGACGTTGACATCGACCCGCTGAAGTACACGTCCGGGTCACGAGCCGGTTATGACTGGTGGTCGCTGCAGCCGCTCCGGCGCGTCGTGATTCCCGAAAGCGAACCGGACTGGTCGCGGAACCCGATCGACCGGTTCATCAGCGCGCAGCGACGCGCAGCCGGATTGACGGCCGCTCCGGAAGCGGACCGCCGCGTGCTCATCCGGCGACTGTCGTTCGATCTGCTCGGGCTGCCGCCCACACCTGACGAGGTCGAGCAGTTTGTGAGTGACGTCTCGCCCGACGCTTATGAACAACTGGTCGAGCGGCTGCTGTCATCGCCTCACTATGGCGAGCGTTGGGGACGTCACTGGCTGGACGTGGTCCGGTTCGGCGAGAGCAACGGCTTCGAGCGGGATCTGCCGCGTCCGCATGCCTGGCACTATCGCGACTGGGTGATTGATGCCCTGAACCGCGACTTGCCCTATGACGAATTTGTCCGCTGGCAACTGGCCGGTGATGTGATTGCTCCCGATGCCCCCGAGTCGCGAAAAGCCCTGGGATTTCTGGCGGCTGGTCCGCATGACACCGTGATTCCCGTCAATAACCGCATGCGGCAGGTAATGCGGCAGGACGAAATGGAAGACCTGATCGGCGTGGTCAGCCAGACGTTCCTCGGTCTGACGGTGAATTGCGCCCGTTGTCACGATCACAAGTTCGATCCGATTCCTGCCCGCGACTACTATCAGCTGGCCGCTGTCTTCGCTGGCATCGAACAAGCGGAACAGACCGTGATGCCCGTCGCAGCCCAGCGGCAACTGGAACGCTGGCAGGCGGACATTACAGAACGCGATGCCCGGTTGCAGGCACAGACCCGGCAGCTCTTTGCTGCCCTGGTGAAAGACACCAACACCGCTACGACAGCGTCGGCCCCGGTCATCTTGCCCACGCCGTATGCGGAATGGGATTTCACGATTGATCTGCAGGATCGCCGCGGTCATTTGCCGGCCCGCTGGGTGGGACAGGGAACACGCTCGCAGGCCGGGATTGAGCTGGATGGCACAGCCTACGTGGCTACCGCAGCCCTGCCCGATGCAATCCGGGAGAAGACGCTGGAGGTGCGGGTGCGTCTGGCGGACCTGGAGCAACGCGGCGGCGGCGTGATGAGCCTGCAATCGCTGGACGGCGCGGTGTTCGATGCCGTGGTGTTCGGTGAACAGGAACCGTATCGCTGGCTGGCGGGCAGTAACTTTTTCTCGCGAACGGCATCGTTCAAGGGACCGTCGGAAGGTGCAGGCGTCAATGAGTTCATCACGGTGACTTACGTCTACGACTCCGCTGGCACAATCACTGCTTGTCGCAATGGCAGGCTGTATGGACAGGGCTATGCGTCCAGCGGCCCGGTGAAGTTTGCGGCCGGGGAATCACAGGTTCTGTTCGGCTTGCGTCACGGCAGCCCGGGCGGCAACCGGATGTTTCGCGGCACGATTGCCGCGGCGAAACTTTACGACCAGGCCTTGTCGCTGGACCAGGTGCGGGCATCGCTGGAGAACGCGGGGAACATCGTCAACGAAGAGGAACTGACAGCCGGTTTAACTGCCGCAGAACGGCAACAGCGGCAGCAGGATCAGACCGTGCTGGAGCGGTTGCGTCAACAGGCAGCCGAGTTGAGGAAATCAGCTCCCTATCAGATTTATACGGTTAGTCTGAATCAGCCCACAGAAACGCAGGTTCTGCGCCGCGGCAATGTCACCGATCCCGGGGATGTCGTCTCACCCGCCGGGTTGTCGGCCATCGTCGGCCACGCCGGCGATCTGCAGTTGCGTACCAATGCGCTCGAACAACCGCGGCGAGAACGACTGGCGAACTGGATCACTGCGGCAGAGAATGCCTTGTTCGCGCGGGTGATGGCCAACCGCCTGTGGCAGTACCACTTCGGTACCGGACTGGTCGCGACGGCGAATGATCTCGGCTTCAACGGCGGGCTGCCGAGTCATCCCGAACTGCTGGACTGGCTGGCCCGGGAACTGATCGACAGCGGCTACTCGCTGAAACACCTGCATCGATTGATGATCATGTCGGCCACCTACCGGCAGTCGTCTCACTATCGAGAGGAAGCCGCTGCCTGGGATGCCGACAATCGCCTGCTCTGGCGAATGTCGCCACGCCGCCTGGACGCCGAATCGCTACGCGATGCCCTGCTGTTCGTCAGCGAAGAGTTGAACACCACCCTCGGCGGCCGGAGCTACGCCGACTTCAACAGCTATTTCTTCAAGGGCACGCAGTTCTACGATCCGGTCGACCCGGCTGGCTACGAAACGCAGCGACGCACGGTCTACCGGATGTGGGCTCGTGGCGGCCGTAACCCGTTCCTCGATACCTTCGACTGCCCCGATCCTTCCACCACCACACCGCTACGGTCTGTGACAACGACTCCACTGCAGGCGCTCTCGCTGCTCAACAACCCGCTCACCCGCCGTCTGGCCGAGCGAATGGCCAATCAGATCATTGCAGAAGCTGGAGAAGACATTCCCGCCCAGGTCGAACGGGCGTATGAGCGGCTCTTTCAAAGGAAGCCGACCGCGGACGAACTCACTTACTGTCGCGAATTCATCAAGTCCACCAATCTCGCCGCCGCCTGTCTGGGGTGGATGAACTCGTCGGAATTTCTGTATGTCGACTGAGGCGAGATCGTGGAAACCCTGAGAACGGAATTTCCTGAGCATTCATGGCTCCCCGGCCGCGACAAACTCAATTTCTTCTGCCGGGACGCGGGCAATGATGTGGCGACCGACGAACCCGTAATAGCGCTGCCAGCGGCCATCGACTTTTGCCTCTTCGGCCTGCCAGATAACGCCGGTCTGATCGAACGCGGTGACGACATCACCAGTATTCGTGAACGGAGGGAGGTATCTCTCCGGCTGAAAGACAATTCTGTTGATCGGAAACTGCTGCAATGTCGCCCAGCGGGCGGGTTGGGGTCGATTCATCAACGAGACAATCCGGCGCTCGCTGGAAACGTCTTCCAGCGAGAAAATGACTTTGCCGGCGTTCACGTCAGCGGCTGTCGCAGGTTGAGACAAATTCGCCATCCAGAACCTCGCTGGTGAATCGATGAAATCCTCTTGAATGTCACCGCGATCCCGAAAGGCAGAGCCCCGGTGTTCGAGAAAGCGTTTCATTTCCATGAGTGCGGTATTGCGGCGTGGTTCGTTCCACCAGAGCTCGTACACAGGGGCTCCCTGCAGCGAACTCAATTTCCAGGCAACTAAGTCGCACCAGCGGACGGGAAATTTGCCCTGCAACTGCCGGGCTTCGTCGTCCAAGGCTGTCTCGACAAACCCGCCCATCACGCCGATTCCGCTGGCGTTGGAGTAGAACAGACTTACCATGGCGGTCTTCGTACTTAACGAGCCAGTCCCGAATAGCTTCTGATTGGCTAACTCCTCGATGGCCAGACGCCGAAAGGCCGGGACCGCGATGAGAGACGATGAGAACCCGTCAGACCAGTGGTTTCCCAGCGTGTCGTACAGCGGATACCAGGGAGAGCTGCGGGAGAAGATTTCTTCTGACAATTGCAGCAACCGCTTGTCGTCCGGATAACGAGCTAATGGACGAAACTGGTCGTAGACAAACCGGTCCGCGTCAATCGGCCGCAGAGGCCGGATCCAGGCGACGTAATCATCGAGAAGGTCTGTCGCACCCTGGTCAACGGCCGTCATGATCATTCGCGACAACGACCGGTGCAGATCGGCGGCATAAAATCGAAGAGACTCATTGTTGTCAATTTCCTGAACCTCCGCGATGCGCTTCCGAATGGCCGGGAGGACCGAGGAAATATCCCAGTTCGCATGGCAGAGTGTGATCTTGCAAGCCACTCCCAGGCGATGAATGGAAACGCTGCTGTTCTGCTCTCCGGCAGTGACCTGTTCTGCCCGCTGGGCTAACAGATCAGAGACACCGGGTTGCTTCCGCGAACGGAGCGATTCTCCCAGCATCGGTCGTTTGGCGTTTGGGAGGGCCGGGTTGTAGCGCGCCAATGTGACCAGGGCTTCCGCTGCTTCCAGCCATTGGCCATTGGTGGCGCTGTCATCCGCAAGAATCTGGAACTGAAGATCTGCGCGGGATATATCCTTGATGCGGTTCCAGCCCTCTCGAATTTCCTGAATGACGGCGAGCCGTTTTTCTTCTAGGAGAAGCAGCACATATTTCCCGTGACCCCGTGCCGTGAGAGGGCCAAACGAATCGGCGCCTGTGATCCCCTGTATTGCAGTGAATGCCGCTGCTGAGACGCCAGGAAAATCGCGTTCAGGCAAGTCTTTCCCGCCGAATTCGACAGAACGAGTCAGCCGGCGATCATGTAAGAGACACTCCAGCAGCGGTTCTATTGCGGCTGGCCCTTCGGCGATCAGCGACTGCACCACCGGGCTGGAATCAAAGGAAACGGCGCCCGGTTCGATGGTTTATGTCTCATCAACGACTTCCAGATCGCGAATAAGCGCCGCAATTCTCGTCTGCTGGTCAGCCAGTAGCGGTGCTCCTGGCGACAAGACACGAATCACAGAAACCGCAGCAACCCGCCGCTCCTGATCAGTCACCAGAGCGTCACTTTGACGTAGAAAGTCGAGAAAGAGTGTGGGGCGACCGTTCTGATCTTTTGGTGGCAGAAAGCCTTGTTCCGGCAACTGTTTCTCTGCCGCATCGCGAATCCGGACCAGTTGCCGCGCGGCCAGCAGTGAAATCACATCGTCTCCGCGCAAGTGGGCGGAAGCCGCTCGTTCCTGAACCGCGATCGCCCAGGCTCTCAGCAGGCCAGGGTAGGGGTTCGTACCAAGTTTTTTAGATCCTGTCTGGTAGAGATTCAGATCCGCAGGGGCCTGTTTCCAGGCCTGCTCTGCCAGATCTGCTTCTCCCAGAATCAACAGCAGGCAGCCTTTCAGCGGATTGGCAGATGTCGGCCACAATGAAGTCGATTCGTCCCGTGCGGAAAGCTGGTAAAGATCAGGTGACGTGACCAGCAATTTGGCCACATCGGCCTTGAGATCGGCCGGTGCTCCGACCCGCATCACCGGGTACACCATGCCATTCCAGGTGACGGCGAACCGGGGCTGCCTTGACGGTTCGGTCTCGGTCGCTGGCAACACCCAGGCATGTGTGATGGCCGACTTGCCGCGATTTCGCCAGACCGAACCAGTCGTCACGGTCACTTCGCGGTATTCGCAACCCCGCGGATCGGCAAATCCCAGCTTCAACAGATGTTGGATCGCCTGAATCCATTCGTCAGACAGATTTGTTTTCGGTGGCAGCCAGTCCTTGCCAGCCATTGGCGGCTGCGGCAGTTCTTTTCCCTCGAACCGTTTCGCAGGAATGGCCGGGACCAGAATTTCGTCGCCGAATGTCGGCGCGGCGCAGATCAGCATCAGCCCGCACAGGCTCGTATTCCAGAAGCGATTCCAGAACATGCAGCAACTCCGTTTGCAGCACACCTGTTGATTGGATGGAATTACTCCGCTGCCCGGAACCGCACGGTCATCGTGCCGGAATTGTCGGCCAGGCTGGTCCAGTCATCGCGGCAGCGCAGGAAGAGGACGCCATCGGTCTCCGGAGTCCAGCGGCCTTCTTTGCCGAATTCGATCGGTTCGCCGAGCGTGTAGTCGTTGAACAGGACGCCGACCAGGCGGCCTTTGCCGGCGGCGTCCCCGTCGGCGGTGACCTGCTCGTCCTCTTTCGAGACCTGCCATTCCCCGTCAGCGGCATAGCTGTAGTCCTTGCCGGCCTGAACCTGCAGGCGGGAGGATTGCCAGCCGCGGCCGGCGTCGATCTTGTTTTGCACCGAACTTTTGCCGCGAACGCTGACCGGCTTCGTCTTCCAGTCCCAGCTACACAGGTCGACGCGGTAGCCGTTGTCGAGATGTTTCAGGAACAACTGGTACTCAAAGTCAATTTCCTGGGCCATGGAACCATAAACCGACTGAAACGTCTGGTCGCCTTCGCGCAACAAATCGAGTCCCAGCGGACGGAAGCGGGTCGAGTAATTGGAGTTGAAGGCCAGCAGATGACAGAGCGCCCAGCGCCAGGCATAGTTTTGCCAGCTGTCGCCGGTGGTCTGACGCAGATCGACAATCTCCGTCAGTGGTTTCGGTTCCTGGTTCTGCAGATATCGCAGCACTTCCGGGTGAATCTGAACGCTGATGTCCTTGTCGCGCCAGTACTGACCCAGTTCTGCAATCCCTTCCGAAAACCAGGTTGGGCCGGTCGTGCCGAATGACTGCGCGCAGTACGCATGCACGGCTTCATGCAGCGGCGTGCCACGATCGGCCACCGCATAGACGATCGACTTCGTTCCCAGATGTGCGGTCTTGCGGCCGGTCGCGCGATCGATGGCGGACCGGGTCTGGCTCATTGTCAGTCCGCCACCGGTCGAGACGCTCTGCAAGGCTTCGGGCGGAAAAGCGTTGTCCGGCCAGGCAGCCAGATCCTTGACGACATACATTTCGATCGGCTGTGAATTCGGCTTGCCCCAGTAGCGGCCCACCTGCAGCAGAATCACTTCCAGCCGCTCCAGCAGTTCCTTGGCATCGTCGGTCGGCAGATCGGTACGTAACGCGATCCAGCGAGATGTATACAACTGCGGTCCACTGGCAGTCGCAGCACCGGCCCGCGCGTTGGCCGACGCTTTGCCGCGGGGGGGATTCGTCGGCTCGGCCGCTTCGCCTGAGAGCGTACACACTGCGATCAGCCAGGCAGCCAGGAACCGGCGGCAATTCATGATCATTACCCCGCAAGTAGTCATTAAACTCGTGTGGCATGCTCACCCTTCCAGGTGAGCATGGCGTGACAATCTTCGCGACAGAAACATGCTCGCCTTGAAGGGCGAACATGCCACCCACAGTCATTGGCCAGACTTTGGCTGGCGATGCAGCGTGTAGTACGCAATCGCCGGCCACAAGGCTTCGTTGCTGCCGATGGCGCCCACTGCGATGTCGTACACGAATCCCGGCTTCAATCCGTCCAGAACCAGCTCGACGACATTGTCATCCTGCTGAATCTCGATTTGCTTCAGTGTGGGAACATGACGGCCGGAATCGGGCGTGGCATAGTTGCCTTCCCAGATCCGAGTGTACCCCGACAACTTGTACTGCGACAGCTCTTTCGCTTTGACAGCATCAATCGGCCGCAGGAATTCGAGGCGGAAGCCGCGCGGCGTGGCCCGGACTTCCCGAATGCCGTTCGGCAGATCGCTCGTGGGACGGAAGCGGACGATGTCGCCGGTGTTCAGGCCGCCGATCCAGCCACTGTCCTGAATGCTGCCGACATACAGTTCGCCGTCCGGACTGAACGCAACGCTCAGCGGTCCCGTCAGTTCTTCAGGGCCATTCGTCTGTCCCTTGGAACTGAGCGGGTAAGTTGCGCCCTGCAGGACTCCGTCGACTTCCTCGATGCTGGCGCGGATCAGCATGCGTTCATTATACTCGGCGCCGACGATCTGCCCGGCGAAGGGATGCCCGTTGTCTGGCCAGACGGTGATGCCGTTGACGCTGCGGGTCCAGGGGTGCGGCACCTGCACCGCGGCCGGTTCCGCCGAAGTCTCATCCTGGGGATCGAGCTTCGCTGGCACACCATACTTTTTGCCGGGTTGAATGTGGTTCAGCTCGTTGAAGCAGTTCTGTACGCCTTGCTGGTCCGTGCAGAACAGCTGATCGCCGGGCAACATCGCCAGTCCGGTAGCGTACCTCAGCCCGGTGGCGATCGGTTCCACGTGGCCGTCGAGGTCGAACCGCAGCATGTTGCCACGCCAGCGACTTTCCGAAGCTGGCCGATTCTTGTGCGTGTAGTCACTGCCCAGGCTGACATAGAACTTGCCGGTGGAATCGCGCACGATGCCGCAAGTCCAGTCGTGATAGTCGTCAGAGTAGCCCCAGCCTGTGGCAACGACCTGCTCGCGTTCGGCGAACCCGTCACCGTCGACATCATCGAGCAACAGTACTTCCGGCTTGTGCGAAACCAGCAGTTGACGACCGATTGCGTAAATGCCATACGGCGCTGCGAGTCCTTCAGCGATGAGGGAAAGTTGATCCGGCACGCCGGCGCTCTGCGAACTCCGCTGCACCCGGTAGACATGCCCCTTGAGCGACGTGAAGACCAGTTGACCGTCGGCATCCCACGTCAGCGCGGTCGGCATGATCGCGCGGGTCAGCGGCAGCCGTTCGCCAGTGAAGCCCGGAAAGCAGGTGACCGGCTGAACCGGAATTTGTTCCGGCAGCGGTGGGTTCGCAGTAACGGCAGGCGGATCGATTGAACTGCGGTAAGCCAGTGTGGCCTGCGGAATCAGTTGCACACCGATGATGCCGCGCGTCGGCGCCAGCAGCCAGCCGTCATTAACCGGCTCCAGTTCCGGAGTTCCCAGCGACTGGCCCGGTTTCGGACGCCGCAGCCAGATGTCATAACCCTTCGGCAACGATTCCGCGGTCACTGTCCGCTGCCAGCCGTGATCAGACTGACTCCAGCGTTCCTGGATCTCGGCGGTTAATTTCGCTGCCTGTTGCTCTCGTGACCATGCTAACCGGTAGCGGAACGTCACGGCGTGATCGGGCTCGATCTGCGATTCCTGGAATTCAAGGTGCGCGACCCAGCCGGATTCGGGCGCGATCACCTCTCCGGTTTGATCTGCCACCAGGAACAGATCCGGGGCTTCCGGGAAATCGGTCGCGACGGGCACACCGGCCAGATCCCAGAACCAGCTTTTTCCCTGTGTGCGCTGCCGCGCGAAGTCGCCGATGGTCCAGACGCGCACCTGGCCGGCGTGCAGGTCGAACAGCACGTTGTGTCGATTCGCGAAGCCGACGGCGAATGTCCGCGGTACCGTGACCGTTTTGCCATCCGCATTCTTCACCGTGAACATGTCGCGGATGATCCGCAGCCGACCGCTGTCTGACGGTCCCCACAACTGTTCGACGACTGCGGGGTTGGTCGGCGCGGTAAACTGCGGATCGTGCAGGGCGTCCCAGATGGCAGCCAGTTGTTGTTTGAGATCGCCGCCGAGAATGGTCGGGTGCGGTCGCTGGTACGACGGCATCTCCACGCCCGGCAGAATTCGCAAGGGCGAACGGGTCCAGCGGAAGAAGTAGGGAGCCCGCATGCGGTCACCGAGTCGATACAGGTCTGAACCGCGTGTCCCCAGCGCCACCTTCGGCGGTACGTAGTCCTTCAGCTGATGGCAGGCCACGCAACTGAAGCCTTTGCCGCCGGTGAGTTCCCGCCCGGCCAGCATCACCTGCGGATCGACCTTGCCATGCGCGACCGGATATTCCGGAGTGGCCGGGGCGGCATCCGGGATGCGGTCATGAGCAATCAGCGACGTTGCCAGCAGACGGGCTTCGTCGTCGGTGTGACGGAACTTCGGCATTCGCACCCGCAGCCAGTCCATCCGTCGCGGCAACTCGCCCCGCACGCCTTTGTCCAGACCCGCATCCGGCAGTCGGTCCCCAACGGCGGTGAGGGGAGGCGGCTGTAACGTGGGAGCCTGCCCGTTCCAGTCCGCTTCGGTCGCCACGATCTCTTTCGTGATCGCGGCCAGACCTTTGGAACCGTTGCGATCGTGGCATTGCACGCAGCCTTTGGTCGTCAACAGTCGCTCGCCGATCTGATCCGGCGTCGGGGCTGTTGTAGCGGGCGATTGGGCGCGAGCCGTCAGAGATGCGATCACCGCCGCCTCGCCTTTGGCGGCATATGCGGGCCGATGTTTGCCGGCATCGACGGGATTCCCGAGACAGCTGCGATCCGAGACGGCATTTTCTGCAGTCACGGCAGAGAGCTGTGAGTAATCGCCGACCTCTTTCGGTAGATCGTGGCATGCGGCGCAGCGAGCAGCGCGGACCAGTTCGCGGCCGCGTGTGACCAGAGCGTCCGTGGCCTTGATCGCCTTCGCGGTCGAAGTGATCGACGGCTTCCTGTTCTGATCCTTGTCCAGCAGGGCCGCGATGATCTGACGGCGTTCGGTGTCCGACAGGCTGAACGTGGGCATCCGGCTGTGCGGGTTCACGCGCTGTGGTTCGCGCAGCTTGGTCTCAATCCAGTCGGTCGAGCGATGTTTCGTGACTTCGTCCAGCGAACCGCCGCCGAACAGCGGGTTCTTGCCCAGTTCCTGCCAGCCGTGACAGGCCAGGCAGCCGACCGATTTGATCAACTGACTGCCGGCGATCACGTCTTTCTCGGTGGTCTTGATGTTGGCCGACGTCAACTTTGGTGGCGTAGCAGCTTTGGTGAGATACGCGAGGATCGCATCGGCATCATCTTCGGAGAAACCGAATGCAGGCATGCGGCCATCCGCTGGCGGTTCGGTCCGCGTCAGCCGCTCGCGAAGCCAGTGAGCATCGGTCCCGGCAGAGAGCGATAACAGCGACGGCCCGGCCAGTGAGGCATCGCGTTCCAGGCCCTGATGGCAGCCGCCGCACTGCCAGGCAGCGACGAAGTCGCGTCCCAGCGCGGCGCGACGAATCTCCCGGGAATCGTCCTCATGAAACAGGGCGTGGTACGGCAACGGTTCCAGCGGAAACGCTTCTGAGGACCAGTACAGTTTCAGGGCAGAGCCCGGGGCCGTCAGTTCCGCCTGAATTTCCAGCGGGAATTCGCCGAATTGCAGATCCACTGTCGGACCGCTGATCCAGCCGTTCGCGTCTGTTCGAGTTTCCAGCACCGTGCGGTCGCCGAGGCGGACGGTTACGCGACCAGTCAGATGGGCATGGAACTGATGGGCACCTTCGCCGCGGCTCAGAAACGTTCCGGTGTAGCGACCACGCAGCGGTGCAGAGGGCGAAGTCTGCGGCCCCGCGACGAGGACTGGTTCTGCCACGACGGCGGATGTTGAACTCTGGCCTTCGATCACAGTGGCGATCAGCCCTGGTCGGAAGTCCTCATCCTCGTCTTCCTCGTCCTGGGCCAGCATCGGAAAAGGGACGGTGACCGCGAAAATCAGGAACCAGGGGAAGAGGGCGCGACGTTTCATCACAGACAGATCCGGTTCGGCAGGGCAGCGGGATGGCACACTCACCAGGCGATGGGCGTGGCTGTCAGGAGCTTCGAAGCCGGGAAAGATCTTCCACAGTCCCGGATTTGTCGAGCTGCGCGACCCGACGGGAACAACCCACGCTGGCGTTTTCGCGATTTCTCCTTCCGGGAACAGAATCGCGAAAACGCCAGCGTGGAAATGACGACGCCGGGGAGTGGTTGTGTCCCCGGCATCAGAGAAGATTACTCAATCTCGTAGGCGGCTTCCTTGGTTGCATCTGCACCAAACGAGGTGCGGAAGGCATCGGCCGCTGCGGCGACGGTCTTCGCCGGACCAGTCAGACGCAGGAAGTAGTTGCCTTCGTCCGGCACCTGCAGGATCACGCTCAGCGAGCGGTAACCTGCCACCGGCGTCTGCTTGCCGGGTGCGAATGGACCACCGCCCATGGATTTCAGATAGGTTCCGGAGACGTCGCTCAGGTAGTAGCCGCCCTGGGGACTGGTGCCTTTCGTGAGCGTGATCTTGCGGCCATCTGCCACGAACTGGTCGTTCCAGCGCTTCAGGTTGGGATTCACGCCGCCGCCATCACCGCGGAAGAACGAGACCACCAGTTCGGCCGGTTCCTTGTCGCCTTCCGCGGCAGGAATCGAGAACTGGCCCAGACGCAGCCGGTTCGCGGGCGGCTGCTGCTCCCAGGTCGCCGGCGTCTTGAGGGTGATCCCTTCCAGCTTGACGCTTTTCGTGTCTTCGGCAATACCCGGGCTTGTCATCGCGGCCACAGCCAGCACGAACGCTGTTCCCATACGAAGCATAAAACCGACTCCCGCTAGATTATGGTTGAATCCACAGTTTTCTGATGAATGCGGTGGCAGGGGCTGAGGCTTTGCGAAGGCCCTGAATCCTGACGTTATGAAGCGCTCGGCGGGGCCATCCGCCTGCGGCTGCTGACCCCGGCACCCATATTCCCGGACATTCCCGGCGAGTCCCTGTTTGCATCCCCTCACGATACGCCCGCGGCCTGGACTGCCGCAAGGACGGCGTCATGCAGCAACCCATTGCTGACGACCACGCCGCGATTCCGTTCCAGACCGCGACCATGCGTGAAATCGAGCGGCTTGCCGGTGACATCGGTGACCTTGCCACCGGCTTCCTCAACAACCAGCACACCGCCCGCATGATCCCAGATGCGTTCCACATAGTCGGCTCGCGTGGGCAATCTCAGATACAGATCGGCTTCGCCGCGGGCCACGCAGGCATACTTGGCCTGGCTGTCCATCCGCAGCGGCGTCTTCGAGATCCCCAGTGACTTCGCAATCTGTGCGGAAACATCGTGGTCGCTATGTCCCGACTCCACCGATTCGCACAGGACAATCTGTGCCGGATCGCCGGTTGCCGAGACCCGCACCGGCACCGGTTCTGCCTCGCCTTCCAGGGGCAGGGCGAACGCTCCCTGCCCCTTGATCGCATAGAATAGCGAACCGGCGGTGGCATCATCGCCCGGAACCAGCGGCAGATTGGGACAACCGAGCGCCCCCAGCACAATCTGGCCGTCGACCACCAGCGCCAGCGAGATAGCGTACTGCTCTTTCCGCAGGAATCCCTTGGTGCCGTCGATCGGATCGAGCGTCCAGAAGCGATGCGAGTAGTCCTCGGCGCCGCCGCGATCGATCCAGCGGCAGACCTGCTCTTTGGACGCTTCAATGCATTGTTTGCAGATCTCGTCGTGAATCAGATGCAGGAACGGCGCGTTCTGCTCGTTCAGCAGTTCGCGGGAGTCTTCCTCGGCAATGATCGGATCGTGCGGAAACGCGTCGCCGATCACGCGGCAAACCACCGCCTGGCTGCCGAAATCGGCCACGGTTACCGGGCTCTTGTCTTTCTTGGCCAGCGCGTCCGGCGCGATCGTGGATTGCACCGAACGGCAGATCCGGGCCGCATCGCGCACCGCGTTCAGGGCAGCAGTCAATTCCGCAGTCGTCACGGCCGTCATCACAAACACCTTGATCCAGAAGAGCGGGTTGAATCCAACGGGGGTGATCATCACCCACAGCGAGGAAATTGTAAAGAAGCGGACCGGTGCCGACCGTGGCACGGGGCTCCTTCAGAATCAGACGGGCGAGCTCACGGCGAATCCTGGTTTCCATGGATTCGAGTGCGTCCTGGTTTCAGGCGGCGTGGGATCATCAACCTGACAGCTGGCGAGGCGAGCGAATGATCACCTTTCCACAACGTCTTTGTTCTTTTTCCTCATGCGACGTTCCCTGGCGAGAATTGCTGACACTGCTTCGGAAAACCCTCGGATCTGAATGGTCGAGTTTGCCCGGGCGCGGTGGTTATACTCGCGGGCCCATTCATTCTCCGCCGCTCTCCGGAGTTTACTATGTCGCTCTCGCTGACCTGCGACGCTTGCGCCCGAACGATCAAGGTGAAAGACGAGTATGCCGGACGCAAGATCCGGTGTCCCGGTTGCCAGGAAACTCTGCTGGTTCCGGAAGCAGAGGATGACTTTCTGGAAGAGGCTGCGCCGGCCGTCAGTCGCACGGCCACGAAATCAGCCCGGAAACCCGCAAAATCCCGCTCAAGGTCGGGCGACAGGACCAGCCCGTGGATTGCCCGTCACTGGCAGTGGTTCGCAGTGCTGGCCATGCTCGGCCTGGCCCTGATTCCCGTGACGGGTCTGAAGATTGCCCTGCTGGGTGCACTGATCGGCCTGCTGCTGGCGTTCATCGGCGGCATCGTTCCGTTTTTCCGGATCATGGCCGGAGATCCGGGTACGGCATTGACGATGATCTTCTCCCGCAGTGCCCGCTTCGACATGCTGGATCGTCCGGACAATCACCCGTACAAGGTGCTGGTCCGGAACGCCTTCGGCTCCACACGCGGCTTGTTCTGGCGCGGCCTGTTACTGTTTCTGACTTTTTTTCCAGCCGCCTCGATCAATAGTCGGGCCAATGTCTGGTTCCAGGTTCCCCTGGCTCCCGGAGAGGCCCGGCTGGCCATGTCTGGTCCGCCTCCCGGTCATGTTCCCGAGCGTCTGCCGGCCCCCGGCCACCAGGTTTCATCTGCCTCAGACCCGGAACGGGAATCAGAACCAGAACCAGAACCGGAACCGGCAGCTCTGGCCGCGAATGATCCGTTCGTGCGACCGCAAATGCCGGGGATGCCTCCACAAATGGCACCCCGGCCTGCTACTGGCGGGAACGACGCCCGGGTGTTTTATGCAACACTCGGCTATGGTGAATTCGCCGGCGAAGGCAGCCCGGATGCCGCCATCACCGAGGTCATCACTACATTGCCCGGGTATGTGGCGGACACCTTGCAGATTGATCCGGCTGCGAAACAGGCGACGTTCCAGCATCGTGGAGCGGTCACCCCGCAGGCCGTTGGTCCGGCACTGGCGCGGAAGGGATTTCGCTCGTTGTCCTTCACGGGCTCTGCCAACCCGCCGCAGTGATCCGGAGTGCTGAGTGTTCTCCAGGGGCGAGTGAGGGACGTCAATCCCCTGTTCCCTGGTGCTCAAATGAAACAGGGGGCTGACGTCCCCCGCTCGCCAGGTTCATCCGACATCAGCTACCTGTTATCGCATCGGCAGTTCAAACTGCTGGTTCCGGCGTTGTTCTTCCTGAGCAGACGTGAAGCCGGACATCGCGGGTGACGTCATCGCGGCTTCCGACGACGCAGGTTGCACCTGACTGACAGCACTGCCGCCGGAACTCTGGGCCTGCCAGACTGCGGTCTGGGCCGCATTGGGAGCGGTTGGCTGCACGGCTGCGGTGGGCTGAGCGGCAGGACGAGAACGGCCCGCCAGCTGGGTGTCCGGGACGCCACGTTGCTGGCGGACTTTGGTCAGCATGTTGCTGGCCTGAACGAGCTGCGGATTCAGCGCCAGTGCCCGCTGATACTCGACTTCCGCTTCCATCAGCTTGCCTTGTCCTTGCAGCAGGTAGCCGACGTTGTAGTGGGCCTCGGCCGGATTCACGACCTGAGCGAACATCTCCAGGCCTTCTGCAGGCTTGCCGGAGCGGGTCAGCGCCACTGCCAGCTGATGTTTGTAAAGCGGTTCGTCCGGAGACTGTTCCACCGCCACGCGATAACGGGCAATGGCCCGGTCCCAGTGGCCGGTGGCAGCGAAATGTTCACCCCAGGCAGCGGAGATGAGCGGATCGCCTGGACGCATCTTTTCGGCCTGAGCCAGATGCTGTTCCGCCTCGGCATTGCGCCCGGCCAGACGATCAAGGCGTGACAGACCCAGCAGGGCGTCAACCGATCGCGGATCGTGCTGTAATGCCTTGTTAAAGGAGTCCCGGGCCTGAGGCAGTTGCTTCTGTTGTTCCTGCCAGCGGGCATACGCCACGAACACGGTCGCCGGATGACGCAGTTCGTCGCCCTTCGCCACTTCCGACGTGCCCGGCACCGAGACCGACTGCTGGGGACTCGGCAGGTTCGGCGTCGGTGGCTTCTGCACCGTCATCCGGTTGCTGGAGCAGCCAATGGCCAGCGCGCAGGCGAATCCCAGTGAGATGGATTGCAGGCGATTCGTTTTGTTCAACATGGCTGGCTCCCGGTTCCCGGCGGAACGGCGGTTCGATATCGGTCTGGGATTCAGGCTCTGTCATGCAGTGCACTCTGTCAGGAATGCATTGCGTCAGGAAATACACAGGCGTTCGAGTCACAACTCGTGGAACAGTCGACCTGCGGCATACCGCATCACGCTTTCATCCCAGTTCAGGGGGGAATCGTGAAAGCGGCACAGCGCCTCGGCGAGGTCGATCAGATCCCGCGGATCACTCGAACGGGGCACGCGGCCGTGGTCGTAGTAGTTTGCATATACGAACTCGACGACTTCCGGAGAGAAGCTCCAGCCGCGTTGCCGGCACATCAGTTCAAAAATCTGCGCGTAGACTTCGCGATCCGGCGGATCGATGCGAATCTTGTAGCGAATCCGCCGCAGGAACGCGTCGTCCACCAGATCCTGCGGATCGAGGTTCGTCGAGAAGACGATGAGTTGCTCAAACGGGACTGCGAACTTGCGTCCGGTTGTCAGCGTGAGGTAATCCACCTTCTCTTCGAGCGGCACAATCCAGCGGTTCAGCAGATCTTTGGGACTAACCAGTTGCCGGCCGAAGTCGTCGATCAGGAACACGCCGCCATTCGCCTTGATGTGCAAGGGGGCGTTATAGAAATTGCCGGTCTTGTGGGACTGCAGTTCCAGCATGTCCAGCGTCAGTTCGCCGCCGGTGATGATGACCGGACGACGGATGCGCCGCCAGCGGAGATCGACGGGCAGTTCACCGGTGGGTGGGGTCGGGACGCTGGCCCCTGCGGGCATTCGCGGCAACACGCCGCGGCGTGCCAGTTCCGCGTCGTCGGTGGACTGGTGCAGGACCGGATCGAACAGGGTAATGATCGTGTTTTCAGCCTGAATCGCGTAGGGAACGTAGATGTCGCCTCCATCGCGGTTCAGATAGCGTCCCAATCCCTTGGCGATCACGGTCTTGCCGTTGCCGGGAGGGCCATACACAAAGATCGAGCGACCGCTGCAGACCGCCGGCCCAAGGTCATCCAGCAAACCCTCCCTCAGCACGAACCCCTCGAACGCGGTCTTTAGCGCTGCCGGCGTGCAAGGAAAGCCGGTGACTGCCTGACGACGGCATTGTTCAACGTACTGGTCGATCGTGACCGGCGCCGGACCGACATAGCGGCATTGATCGAACGTTTCCCGGGCGCGGAGGCGGCCCAGTTCCGTGAGCGCGAACCGGTAGGAGATCCGTCCGACCACGTCGCCGCTGGAGACTTCCAGGCAGCGTTGATCCTTCAGGAACCGCAGCGCTTCATCGACGATTGGAAACGGCAGCCGGATCTGATGCGAGATTTCCTGCCCGACCAGGCTGCCATGCACATACAGCAGCTTGAGAATCATGTCGGCGACAAACCCGAGCGACAGTCCGGCGTCGATCAGGGTCGTCGGACAACGCGGAGCGGGCACGGCGGCCACAGCCGACGTGCCGGATCTGGCACTCACCACGTTGGCGTACAGATCGTGGGCAGGTGTGGTCCCGGTGGGCTCAGAAGATGCGGGACGTGCCGCGGTCGTGACGCCGGTGCGTCCGGCTTCCCGCAGTTCGTCGACAATGCTTCGCGATCCCTGAGACACGATAGTCGTTCCAGCCGTCATGAATCCCCGGTGAATTGAGGTGAGCCTGCAGACCGCTGCTGTCAGCGGGTGTTGCCTGATCCCGACCCGCCGGGCAGGCCGGACATGCCGCCTGCCTGAGCGGCATTGCTGCCCGAACCGCCGTTGCCGGTCGCGGTGCCGACGGTGAACAGACGCGGACGCGGAATCGACATCAACTCCAGCCGCCGCAACTGGTCGATTTCCTGAGCGGGTCTACCGAGAAAGCGGTCGTACTTCAGCAGCACCGGGACTTTCGAGCCGGGCTGGAATTCGGCGATCATCTTCTCGGTATTGGTCTGGCGCAGTACGTCCTGGTCTTTGGAGAAACTCTGCGCCACATACACCATGCGATACGGCACTGGCGTGGAGGTGACGATCCAGTGCAGGTGATCCCGCCCGACCGAATTCAGTTCGTGCGTATCCGGATCGAAGTGATAGTCGCGCAGGGTCGTCGCCGAGACCCAGCCGGCCGCCGCCTGCTGGTCGATGATATTTCTTACGAAGGCCTGGTCTTCGCAGTTGTACGGATGCGGCCAGTAATGGGCATGGTGATACTTGTGGACCCAGTGTTGTTTTTCACCGGTTGGCCGGGGATACGGCGGCCATTGTTTTCCGTCTTTCTCGACCTGACGCGATCCCGGCGGGTCCATCGCCCGCATTGCCCACCATTCTTCGGTATAGGGATAGGGTTCGCCGGCAGCGACCGGCACGATCCCTGTCAGCGCCGGAATCGCCAGACTGGCCCAGATTCCAGATAACCAGGCACGTCGTGACATCTCCGGACTCCCTGATTGCAACCGCGGATTCGCCGGTCACCGATCCCGGGAGACCAATGTCCAGCAAACGCCATGCGAGTTCCGAACGCCCCTCGTCGGCGCATGGCATCCTTCCGGATATCGTCCAGCGACCCTGACGAGCATTACGAGAAAACCGGTTGTAGCGATTTTGCAGGCCGGCCTGCGGCAAGCCGTGCCGGTTTTCAGCAGGGAGCGGCAGGTGCTGCCCATCGGGCCGACGAGCGTCAGGTCGGATGAACACTGCCTGCTGATCGGTCCCCTGCTTCCAATGCGTTTCCATGCCTCCGACCGTGGGACGGACCTGAGTCCGGGGTACCCTCTGTGGCAAAGACTGTGGCCAGAAATTTGCAGCACTCTGTCCAGAATCGCGGAGCGTGACGGTCTCTCGACTCCCGTTGCCGGTTTACGCCCAACGCATTCGTTTCCGGTACCAGTGGATGCCGAGGCCTGCGACGGCACAGGCAGCCAGTAATTGCCAGAACCAGCGGTGTGAACGGGGGGCCGGTGGTGGTTGATAGCGCGGCCGGTAGAGCTGGGCCGTGCGTGACTGTGCCGACGGCAGGTGCGGCAACTGGTTCGCGTTAATCAGAATGCTGTGCAGAATCACCTGGGCGCCCGAGTCCGGCTCGCTTTGTGAAACACCGGCGCGCAGCAGGGTGACGGGCTTGTCGCCCATCGGCAGCGTGGCGATCTGGCGCAAGGGTGACCACAGGTCGTCTGCTACTGAATAGATGATGTCCTGTTTGACTCGCTGCAGTTGCAGCTTTCCCGTCAGGCGCTGACCGGGCGGGGCATCCCGTAATTTCGCTGCCGGTACACGCTGTCCCTCTTCCACCCGCGCTGCGAAGACGCCGTAAATGTCGCGGCCATCGGGACGCAGCAGGCGCCCGAGGGAGGCAGCGGGATCGCTGGTAGAACCGGTGGAGAGATACAAACTCGGGCCGGTGCCAAAACCTTTCCCGGGCTTTGTCCGGTTGAGGATGGTGAATTCCAGCGTGATGTCAAAGTCGCCTTCGATCTGAAAGCGCGGGGAGAAGCCGACGGTTTTCACATCGTAGCCTGTCGGCACCGTGATCTGCAGACCTGCTTTCGATGGCTGTAGCAAGTTCACTGCCCCGGTTCCCAGCGGGACCAGCGACAGGTTATCGAAATGACCGTTGCGAAAGTCCCAGTAGTAACTCGCTGCCTGGACCGGTGACGTCGCCAGCAGCACGAGAAGGCAAACGGACCGTCGGATCAAAGTCATCAGAATTCTCCGGTCACTTCGCCGCCGCGGATACTGCCCAAGGCTCGCCAGGTCGCCTCATGAATGTTCTGGCTGACGAATTGCACATGGCCATCTCCGAACAGGACATTCACTCCGCTCGCATGGCGACTGGAGGCCGCCATGCCGACGCCGTCCCAGGTGAAGCCGTTCTTGCAGCTCACTGCATTTGGCAAGACCAGATGGTTGTAGCGGGTCCAGTTGAAGTTGGCTTCCAGCCAGTTCTGACCTGAGTCCACATTCTGATGATAGGCGCGGGCGGTTTCGGGTGAGAGACTGCGGCAATAGTCACCGAACGTCTCTTCACTCCAGATCCCGGCAGCGTCATAGATGTCGGCCAGCGGATCGTAGACGTCGTGACTCCAGGTTCCCTTGCAACGTTCACTGAACATGGCTGTCTGCGACAGTCCGTCACTCACGTTCTCCAGCCGGACGCTGCTGTTTTGTCCGAACATCCCGTTGCCGTTGCGGCCGTGCCAGCCGCTGCCATTGCAGGAACGATAATTGTTATGCCCCCATACGCTTTCCAGACGGTCGATGTCTGACGGGCAAATGAAGACCGACAACCGGGTGACTGCCGCCCGACCGTTGATGGCAGACAGCCCACTGCTCGCGATGCAGTTTTCGTCATAGGCACCGGAATTCACGTAAGGGGCAAACGGTGCCACTTCGAAATTGATCTGCTGGAAGACGGTCTGTTGATCGAGTTGCGCCAGGATCTGGGAATGTGCGGAATAGCGGCGATCCTGCAGGGTTCCGAGCGAAGACACCAGTCCGTCATAGTCGGTACCGCATCCGAACGGCAGCACGCGATGACTGTCGTGATAATTGTGCAGGGCTCGTCCGATTTGCGAGAGATTGTTCGCGCAACTCATTCTGCGAGCCGCTTCGCGGGCCACCTGCACGGCAGGCAAGAGCAACGCGATGAGGATCGCGATGATGACCACAGCGACCAGCAGTTCGAGGATGGTGAAGGCCCGCCGCGGGTGTCTGTTACTCATGGCCGAGATCCCAGAGGTAGACGGTTCCTTCTTCCGTACCGGCGATGATGCGGTTTCCCCGGCCGGCCACATTCAGATCGGCGATCGACCGTGTGGGTACAGGGAACATGGCGACAGGATGAAAATCTCCCGATCGATGCATCAGGATGCCGTTGGGAAACTGACGCGTGACAATCAGGCCGCGTGGTCCCATCAGCCCCGCGCACGACAGTCCCGTTGATTGCGACTGACTGCCGATTAGTTTTCCGGTGGCGACCTGCCAGCGACACATCAGTCCGGCAGCGTCGTACGAGAACAGATCCCGACCATCCGCGCTAAAGACAGCCGCATTCACGGCGGTACGGTGTCCCTGGAACTCGGCCACTGGTTTTGCTGTCACCGCATTCCACAGTTGCAGCCGTGCCGGAAACTGCCAGCCGCGCGGGTCGAGAGTCGCCGTCACCAGCAGCTGTCCATCCGGCGAGAAACGCACGAACCTGACCGCGGCATCCAGGGTGATGGTTTGTTTCGTTTTCTGAGTGGAAAAGCTCCAGATACGGACGGTCTGGTCGTCGGAACCGGAGGCAAACGTGTCATTGTCGGCGGCAAAGTCGAACGTCCAGATTCGCTTCTGATGCCCGTAGCGTTTTCCCAGCGACTTCATACCGGCGAGATCCCAGCACGTCAGACCCGAGCCGTAAGCCGCTGTGACGGCTCGTCGACCGTCCGGCGACAGGGCCCCGGCTGCAATCGCTTCCCCGCCGTTGTCGAGCGTGTGCAGGAGCGATTTCGTCTCTGCATCCCAGATGCGGAGTTGACGATCAATGCCACCCGTAACTGCCCGCTGTCCCGTGACATCCAGGGCGGCGAACCGCACGCTGCCATCCTGTTGCGTCAACTGAATCGGCGCTGGTGGCGCTCGCCACCAGCGGGTGATGCTGCCAGACTGGCCGTTGCTGCTTTGAGTTTCAACCGGGCGAGTGACGACCAGCAGCGAGGCCACATCGGACGCGAAAATGATGTCGGTCACTGGCGACTGATGGAAGACCGGTGACAGGGCGGTTCCGTGTTCCATGTCGAACGTCTGGGTATACCCACTCGCCGTCCCGACAGCGAGTACGCGCTGATCGGGACTGATTGCGATCGCCGTCAGGCCATTGCGGAATTTCGCCAGTGCTCTGGCAGAATTCGAGTCGGCAGCCTGCGAAGCGTCAGCGGCTATCTCAGTGGCAGGCGTCGAGAGTAAACTGCGGGTGAACGACCATGTGCCGGCCTTCGCGCCGGTGGCGACGTTCCAGCGAATCAGTTGCCCGGCAGCATCGCCGGTGACCAGCGTCTGACCGTCACGACTGAAGGCTGCTACCTGCACCGTTGCCTGATGTCCGGTCAGAAGATGCTGAGGTAGAGGCCGGGAGACATCCCGGAGCTGCACACTGTGTTCGCTGACGCGCAAGGCGACCCTGCGGCCATCGGGCGAGAATGCGAGCGGATGCTCGAAATCTGTTGCCGTCTGACGAGGGTGCGGGATGGCAGGTCCAATCGCTGTCCATGTGACGACATCATTAAGTTCCGGTGCCCGATAAGTGAACGACTCACCGCCCGGTGCAAACTGAAACGCATCCAGTCCGGTCGGTTCGTCGCGCTTCAGCTGTTGTTGACCGGTGATCAGATCCTCCACCTGAACCCGGACTTGCTGTTCGTCCTGTAAGGCCGTCAGCAGCAGATGGCCGCTGTCGGAAATTCCGGCAATTACCGTTTCCGCTGGAGTTTTTGCCAGCGGTTGTTGCAATCCATTGAAGTGTCCCGCGCCGATGCCCCGGAACAGAATCGGAGAGTCCGCGGCCGACATCACAGGCGCAGGAACGCTTTTCAATGGTTTCGCTGGTGGAGGATGAACGCGCGTGTTAACGGACGATGTGGGAGCTGGCGTCAAAGGAGCGTCTTCCGCTGCCGCATGCACACCTGCCGCAGCTTCGCCCGGAGCCGTCAGAGCCTCTGGCTGAGCGCGGCGACAACCGGACAGCAGGCAACTCATGATCAGAAGCAGGCCCGGCAGACTCCGCGACAGCGTTGTCGTCTGAAGCATCATCGTTGACCTTCCCGTGTGATCAGTTCCTGAGTGCCCGGATTGTGCAGACCACTTCGATCGATCCGAATCGAATCGACCATCACGCCCGGCAAATCACCTGGTCCCACAATCGACATCCGCAGCGGGATACGCCCGAGGAGGGTGCCAGGCGGGACAGAGCCTGACTGATGAAATTCTGTGAGCGGAATGCGCACCGTCCGCCACTCGCCCGCTCTCGTTTGCCACAACCCGGGATCAACGCGACACCACAGGATCAGCGGCTCCGTCTGTTGCAACGACCGGGTTTCCAGACATATGTGGAACCAGGCCGGCGGCTGAACACGAAAGGTGAACTGGAGCATGGAATCGGGATGCCAGCCGAACAATCCCCCATCAACCAGCGGCGAGGCTAGCAATGTTCGCGAGACAAACCTGTCCCCGGCAGGTTTGCCTTGCGCCGCGCCCCGCGAGCCGGCGAGCAATCCTGTGGTCACCCACTTCCCGATCCAGCCGGAAGGAAGTCCTTCCTCGAAATCGACCTGCCATTCCTCAGGCAGAGCTGGTGAGCGGATCACGCTCAATGGACCAACCACATCAACCGACAGGGCTTCTCCGGCCGCGACATCGCATGCGATTCCATCCTCATTACGGGTAACACGCACCTTGCCTTCCGTGACTGCAACTTCGGTTCGCTCGCCCTCCGCCACCAGTTCCAGTTCGGTACCCAAGACCTGCACCGATGCCCGTGGTGTCGCGAAGACGAGCGGATGTTGCATCTGCTGGGGGGCCACACTCGCGTTCAGATATCCCCGCAAAAGTTGAATCCGTGATTGTAGAGTGGCAGCGTAGATAGCTTCTGTATTCGCACCGATCCGGATTCGGGTTCCGTCGGACAGTGTGACTACCGCCGATCCGGCCGAGCCCGCCTGAATGCGATCGCCAGGCTGCAATTTCCAGGGGAAATCTTCAATGTCTTCGGCACGCATCCAGGTTGATTGCTGATCCGGACGACTGACCACAATTGCTCCCGTCACTTTCGTGATGAGATCGGCATCTGCCTGGCTCCTGGTTCCAGTGATCTGCCATGTCACACCCGCCACAACCAGCATTACGATGATCACTACCGACATGGGGGTTGATGGCAACCACCGGCGATGCGAATCGACGCCTCTGCTTACGACCGGTAACAGTTCACCAGGTGCCAGTTCGCAAGGTGCCAGTTCACCAGGTGGAGGTTCGCCAGGTGGAGGTTCGCCAGGTGGAGGTTCGCCAAGTGGCCGTTCATCCGGTGGCCGTTCAATTCCTGGAGCGGACGTGGCCGGTTTCGCCGTCTCAACCGCTGACCAGATCAGATGGGTGGTCAACTGGCAAAACCGGACATAGTCTCGCCGGAAGCTGGAATCCGTTCGCAGCAGTTCTACCAGCCGCAATTCCTGGGCAGGAGTCAGCAAATCATCTGCGAGGGCGTTCAGCAGCACCGCCTGTTCCTCGTCGCCAGCGGCCCCTGGCTGGCCCATGCCCCCTGTCTGGCTCATAGGGCAGACTCCGCTGACAGAGTCCGTTCGATACATTGACGCAAGGTGTCGCGAATGCGTCGTAAGGATTCCGAGACAGCCCTGGCTGATTTCCCCATGCCGGCTGCGAGAGCATTCACTGATGCTCCGGGCTCATACCGTTGCAGAATGAGTTCCCGGCGTGGCTCCGGCAGCTTCTTCAGACAACCGGCCAGCGCGTGCGCGCGAAGATTGTCCGCTGCTGATTCTTCCAGAGCCGCAGCTGCGATTTCAGCCAGCAAACGTTCATCGAACAGCTCACTGCGACGTCCCTGCCGGGTTCGCCATGCCAGCACTTGCAGCCGCGCGATTTCACAGGCCCAGGCGGGGAAATGGCTGCCCCGTTGAAAAGTCTCCCGTTTTCGCCACAGCACTACGTTCGTTTCCTGCAGCACATCCTCGGCATCCGCCGGCCGTCGCACCAGCGCCAGGATCAATGCAAACAGTCGCCGCTGGGACTGGGCGATCTGCAGTACCAGTTCTTCGTCGGCAGCGGTGTTGCCAGCGTTATTCATCCTGACCTCCGTCATCTCCACCCACTCAGCAAATAGCGGACACCCGAAAAATCCCACGATGATTCCCCTCAGATTTACCGGGAATCGGGCTAATACAGGTGTCGCTTCGGGAAATTCTGACGAAAGGGATGAGCAATTGACTATGCGTCCATCTCGAACAGAGACACCACGTCTTCAGCTTCTGACAGTCCTGGTTCTAAACGGATTCGGGCGGCATCCCCGAAGTTTTGAACACTGGTTCCGTTGCACGATCAGACGGCAAAGACGTGGCTCTGTACTGCCAGAAAGGCACGGCGAGAGTGATCCGTGTCGGGGGGAAGGGCTACATGTTAAGGTGGG
>VFQN01000432.1_pt1 | contig 81168 bp, 79 predicted proteins | sample 3512371 | NCBI WGS metagenome assembly VFQN01 (sample SAMN10412370, study PRJNA504923) | tailings metagenome | isolation source: Replicate 2 from Balatoc abandoned mine | place: Philippines: Itogon, Benguet | collected 2017-08-28
AATTCTCAATGGAAATTATGCGCCTAACCGGCTCAGTTCTGCGTGGAAACCAACAAGCCTATGGGCAATGGTTTCCCGGTGGCGGGCGTTGCCGCACGCGCCGAAGTTCTCGCCGAATTTGGCAAGAAGGCGCGTTATTTCAATACGTTCGGTGGCAATGCCGTGGCCGTGGCTGCGGCCTCCGCGGTGCTCGACGTGATCGAGGGGGAAAACCTTCTCGAAAATTCCCGCGTGATCGGCCTCTATCTCAAAGACGGATTTCAGGCGCTTGCCCGCAAACATGCCTGCCTCGGTGATATCAGGGGCGCGGGGCTCTTCCTCGGCGTCGAGATCGTTTCGGACAGGGCAGGCAAGACGCCGGACGCCGCCGCCGCCACGCGCATCATCAACGGCCTGCGGGACGAGAATGTGCTCATCTCCGGCTGCGCCAAGGCGGCGAACGTGCTGAAGATCCGTCCGCCCATCGTCTTCTCGCGCGAGAATGCGGACGAACTGATCGAAAAGCTCGACCGCGTGCTGCACCGCCTGTCCTGACACTGAGACTTCCGGAGACAACCATGACCATCAAGACTATCGAAGCAATCCTGCCAGGTGTGATCTACCTGTCGTCTTCTCCTGAGGCTGCGCCGTTCAAAACCAAGGGTGACCCGGTCGCTGCAGGTGAAACGGTTGCGCTCGTGGAGGTGATGAAATCCTTCTTGCCGGTTGAGGCGGATGCTGCCGGCACGTTTCTCGGCTATTCGGTAGAGAGCGGTGCCAATATCGAACCGGGTGAGGCCGTTTGCCAGATCGAGAGTGCGGCATGAGCGGCTCAATCCGCAAACTGCTGATCGCCAATCGGGGCGAGATCGCGGTCCGCATCATCAACGCTGCAAGGAAGCTCGGGATTGCCACTGTGCAGGTTGTCAGCGAAGCTGACCGCGAAATGCTTGCAGCGCGCATGGCGGATGAGGTCATCGAGATCGGTCCGGCGGCTGCCGCAAAATCCTATCTGAACGTTGAGAACGTACTCGATGCCCTGCGTCGCAGTGGCGCGGATGCAGTTCATCCCGGCTATGGCTTCCTTTCGGAAAATGCGGATTTTGCCCGTGCGGTGACAGCTATGGGCCGGATTTTCGTTGGGCCGGATGCCGACACGATCGAGCGCATGGGCGACAAGGTGAATGCTCGGCGCGCAGCCATTGAAGCGGGTGTTCCCGTCGTGCCCGGCAGCAATGGCCGTCTTGAAGATCCCGCGGCGGCACTGACGCTTGCCGAGGAGATGGGCTATCCCGTGATGATCAAGGCTGCGGCCGGCGGTGGTGGCCGGGGCATTCGCGTCGTGCGCAACGCCGATGAGCTTTTAGGCGCGGTGCCGCAGGCCATAGCCGAAGCCAAGGCCGCCTTCGGCGACGGCGGCCTCTACATGGAGGCCTATGTCGAGAACGCGCGCCATATCGAGGTGCAGGTCCTCGGTGACGGCAACACCGTGATCCACCTCTTCGAACGGGAATGCTCGTTGCAGCGCCGGCGCCAGAAGGTCTGGGAGGAGGCGCCTGCCGCCGTACTGTCAGCGGACCAGCGCGCCGAACTCTGTGCCTCGGCGGTACGGCTGGCGAGCGCGGTCGCCTATCGCGGTGCTGGAACGATGGAATATCTCTACGATCCTACCCGCAAAGCATTCTACTTCATCGAAATGAACACGCGCATCCAGGTCGAGCATCCGGTGACAGAAGCAATCACCGGCATCGATCTCGTCGCGGAAATGCTGCTGATCGCCGGTGGAGCGCCGTTATCGATGCGGCAGGAGGACATCCGTGTGGGCGGCCACGCAATTGAGGTTCGCATCAATGCCGAAGATCCAGCGCGCAACTTCTTTCCCAGTCCCGGCGTCATCGAACGGTTGCAGGTTCCTGAAGGCGAAGGCATCCGCTTCGATACCGGCTTCGATACTGGCAGCCGTGTGCCGCCCTACTACGATTCCCTCGTGGGCAAACTGATCGTTAAGGCAGTCTCCCGCAAGGACGCCATCGAGCGCCTGAAGGAAGCACTTGAATCCCTTGATGTCGCTCCCGTTGCTACCACGGCGCCCCTCTTTCGCACGCTCACGCGCAACGCCGACATCATCGCAGGTGATGTGTCCACACAATGGTTGGAGCGGTGGCTGTCCAGTATCGAATCGAAATGAAAAGGTTACGCGATCGGTGTTTCGGAACGAGGCCGTCGCAGATATGAAGGGTAGATGGGGGCTCACTGCATCCCGGATTTGAACGGTAGCTTCAACTCGAGAAACTCAACGCCTCGATGGCAATGCCCCTTCCGCTCGCCGTCAACATTGTGGCTGTCGTTCATCAATCAACTGCAGTGGGTTTTGCGGGCCCTGGCTCGTGTGCCGGAAAGCGCCCCAATCGCGCTCAGGAACATGCCAGCTGATGGCCGGCAACCTCATCCTGGCTGTCCGGTTGGAAATTAAGGCGCATCCCGGCGGCTCGAGCATCTATGTGCATTTCCTGGGCGTCAAAAAATGCTCTTGACCACCTCCCGAACGAAAGTGGGGTTCGCAGCGATAAATTCGTCAAAATGCTCGACGATGAAACTGAGATGCTCATTCATGGTGGCTTCTGCACGGTCTGGATCTCCCGCGCCGATGGCGTCCAGAATTGCTTTGTGCTGCTTCAATAGAGTTGGGATATGGTCTGGCCTGAGCGTTAACTTCCTCGCTCGATCCATGTGAATCTTGATGTCGCTGATCAGTGACCAGATATTGGGTCGCCTGGCGATCGCGGCGATTGCCTCGTGCATTTCTTCATCCAGTCGGAAAAGCGTGTCGAAGTCGCCGCGCGCGGCGACGCGCTCTTGTGCTTCCAGGTTTTCCAGAAGCAAGACAATATCATGCTCGGTGCGCTTCTGGCTTGCCAAACGGACCAAAGCGCATTCGAGCGATGCCCTTGCAAATTGCGCGTCCATGACAAGTTCGCGGCGGATCGGTGAGACGAATGTGCCCTGTTGAGGGACAACATCTACCAGGCCTTCATTCTCCAGCCGCTTGAACGCTTCGCGTACCGGGGTGCGGCTCAGGCCGAACTCCGCTGCAAGTCGCTGTTCTGAGAGGGTTTCTCCGGGCGCCAGGGTGAGGTCAAGTATGCGACGCTTGATCGAGGCATAGGCCTTTCCAGCGATCGGCTCCCGCGTCGAGTTATTCTTGAAAGCCATGCCTTCCTGCCCCTCGACGTTTTCTCGATTCCTTGCCGCACTATACCCAGCCAACGGCTCTATTCGCGCTGGGATTTCAAGTCCGTGCTCTCGGATGGCTATGTCGACATCCTCCAGCCGGATCTTTCGCATGCCGGCGGCATCACGGAATGCCGCAAGATCGCCGCGATGGCGGAAGCCTATGACGTGGCACTCGCGCCGCATTGCCCGCTGGGCCCGATCGCGCTCGCCGCCTGCCTGCAGGCGGATGCGGCCTCCTACAATGCCTTCATCCAGGAACAGAGCCTCGGCATCCACTACAACAAGGCCAACGACATCCTCGACTACATCTCCAACAAGGAGGTGTTCCACTATGCCGACGGTTTCGTCTCGATCCCGCAGGGACCCGGGCTCGGCGTCGAGTTGGACGAGGCCTATGTCATCGAACGGGCAAAGGAGGGTCATCGCTGGCGCAACCCCGTCTGGCGGCATGAAGACGGCAGTGTCGCCGAATGGTAGGGGGAGCGGAGATGGCCGGACGTCTTGACGGAAAACGGATCGTCGTCACCGGTGCGGTGCAGGGCATCGGGCTTGCAATGTCGAGGTTTTCCTTGCCGAGGAGGCGAGCCTCTTCATGATCTTGGACGAATGCCCTTTCATGAACGCCACCTGCCTGACGGTCGATGGCGGAATGAGCGTGCTGCATGACCCGGGCTGAGCAATGGAAGGCCTATGCACCGGTCAGCGCGCCAAGCCGGCAAGATGGAGAGGCATTCACCAGGGGCCGCCCAGCATCGCGAGCACGGTGGTCGGCAAGAGAGCGTTTGCCTTCTTCCTGTCGGCTGGGAAGAGAGCCAGCTCTCCTCCTGCCCAGATGTCGTAGTCCATTTCCACGCGCAGGCCGTCCCGTTCCAGCACGGCCCACGAATGATCGAGACCGCCTCCCATGTCGAGAGACCACCCATGGGCCCGCAACGCGGCGATTGCCTCGTTCCAAACGTCCCTGGACATCTCAAAACAGTGAATTCGTTCCGACACCGTTCACCTGCGCAATCATCGCATGTGTCCTCGACCTCAGACATTGTTGACGACACTGCGAATATCGGGTCCATCAGTCGGAAAGCATTTACACGTTGCGGCGGTGAAGTACGATGCGCTTGCTCCTCGTTCTTGGTTCGCTGATCGCCGGAACGATCGCTGGCATCTATCTGTTCGGGATGATCTGGCGCACCACGGCTCCGGAAGGAGCAACTGCCATGGTCGTGGGGGGAGGCACGCCGGTCGTGCTCGGGGCCTTGACGTTTCTCGGCACGAAGGCGGCCGACGGCCAGCGACCGAGCCTGAGCAACCCGCGCACATGGTTTGCCCTCCTGGGAATAGCGGCGGCCGCGGCCGGGCTCTTCGTGCTTTTGATTGCGGCGCTTTTCCTGGTCGTGCAACGTGGCTAGCCATCCGCCCTGGAGCGGTCATCAGGCCGTTTCGTTCACCGGCTCTTTCAACGGGAGGCCTTGAGGCTTCGGCCCTTGGCTGCCCGCGCGGCGAGACGCCGGCCGATCCAGGAGAGGTAGGAGCAGGAGATCAGGAACCAGGCGCCGACGAAGACATAGGCCTCCAGCGCCTGGTTTCCCCAGGCAACGTCGCTGAAGGCCATGCGGGCGGTGGCGCTGAGGTCGTGCAGGCCGAGGATCACGACGAGGGAGGTGTCCTTGTAGGCGCCGATCGTGCTGTTGACGAGGGCGGGCATCGCCCGCTCGATAGCCTGTGGCAGAAGCACGAGGCGGGCCGTCTGCCAGAAGCCGAGGCCGAGCGAGGAGGCGGCCTCGTGCTGTCCTGCGGGCAACGCCATCAGGCCGCTGCGCACATCCTCGGCGAAATAAGCGGCATGGAAGAAGACGAGCGCGATGAGCACTGCCACGATCGGGTCGATCGCAATGCCCTTGGGCAGGGTCAGCGGCAGCACGAAGACGCCAACGAAGAGCAGCGTCACCATCGGCACACCGCGCATGATCTCGACATAGGCGCCCGCGGCGCGGTGCAGCAGCCGATGGCGCGTCTGGTAGCGGGCAAGCGCAAGCAGCACGCCGACCGGTAGTGCCAGGGCGAGCGCGATGGTGGAGAGGATGAGAAGGATCGGCAGGCCGTTCCATCTGTTGGCATCGATCGGAACAAGGCCGAGCACACCGCCGCCCATCAGGACGAAGGATGCGGCCATGCCGGCAAGCCAGAGCGCCGCAAAGAGGCGGATGTCCAGCCAGCGCCCGCTGACGGCCATCTGGCCGGTAGCGATGGAGAGGCCAAGCAGCAGGAATGAGACCAACATCGGCCGCCACTGCTCATCGAACGGATAGGTGCCGAAGAGGATGAAGCGGGATTTTTCGACCCAGAAGGGCCAGCAGGCACCGGCAGCTTCGGCGCAGGCGGCAGGGTCGGCAAAAGGCGGCACCGCGGCGAGCACAAGCCAGTCGATGATGATCCAGAGGATCGCGAGGGCGAGGCCGCCGCTTGCCAGCGACAGGAGGCTGGAGCCTGGCCGAGAAAGCTGCCTTCGCAGCCACGTCGAGGCTCGGCCGTTTAGAGCAGGCTGGATGTCTACGCTCATCGCGATCCTCGTCCTTCCCGGGCGCGGATGCGCGCGCTCCAATGGTTCAGCGCGCCAGTGAGCGCAAGGCAGAGCAGCAGGTAGATCGCCATGGTGATCAGCATGGTTTCCAGCGGCCGGAAGGTCTGGTTGATCGCCGTGCCCGCGACGGACATGAGGTCGGAATAGCCGACGGCGATGGAGATCGACGTGTTCTTCAGGAGATTGGCGAACTGGTTGTTAAGGGGCGGAACGACGGTTCGCAGTACCTGCGGCACGACGACGAGCCGGGTCGTCTGGCCGCCCTTGAGGCCGAGCGCCGCGGCCGCCTCGATCTGGCCCTGCGGAACGGCCTCGATGCCGCCGCGCAGCACCTCGGCGATCTGGGCGCCATGATAAAGGCCGAGCGCGACCGCCACTGTGCAGAACTGGATGGAAAGGGCGACACCGCCCTTGACCGAAAAGCCTTCCAGCGCCGGCCAGGATAGCCCGAGCGGCGCGCCAAGCGCGACGGCGAGAACCGTCGGCACGGCGACGGAAAGGGCGAGGGCTATCGGCAGGACGGGCCCGCGACGGCCGAGAAGGGCCTGCCTGCGGGCGGCCCGGCGGATCCACAGCCAGACGAGGAGCGGAACGAGCAACAGGCAGGCGACGAGCCAAAGGGTGTTGCGCGGATCCTCCGAAAGCCAGGGCAGATAGATTGCCCGGTTGGAGATCGTGAAGGGGCCGAGCACCAGCGCCTGCCGGATGGCCGGCAGGCCGTTCACCGCGGCGACGAAGATGACCAGCAGGACCAGGATCTTCGGCAGGTTGCGGAACAATTCAACATAGGCGAGTGCGAACAGCCGCGCGAGAGGTGCCTTGCTGACGCTGAGAAGACCGAGCAGCAGGCCCGCGAGGGAAGCGATGACAAGGCTCGCCACGGCGACCACGATGGTGTTGGCAAGGCCGGCGAGGATCGCACGCAGATAGCTGTCATTCGCGCCGTAGGGAATGAGCGTTTCGCTGAGGTCGAACCCGGCCTGCTGGATAAGGAAGGCGAAGCCCGGCTCAATGCCGGCTGCCATCATATTGGAATGGATGTTGTAGGCGATGAGGGCGAAGGCCGCGAGCATCGCAAGGCCGACGCCGATATCGGGCCAGGAAACGGCAAGCCGCGTCCGGGGTGGACCGTCCTGCGCAGCGTGAGGGATTTGCAGCTTCTGGTCCATGGACGCTCACGGGCTCGTTTCTGCCGGTTGGCGTGGCCGGGTGGGGGCTTGGAACCGGTCTACCAAAGCCTTCTGCGCGTCGGTCTCCGGTCCGGACCCGGCGCTGGCGACAAGGGCCGCGGCCTCCACCGTCTTGAGGCCGAGGGCTCGCAGGATGCAGATGGCAAAGGTGCCAGTGCGGCCGATACCAGCCGCGCAATGCACGAAGACATTTCCGCCGCCTGATAGATGCTGCGCCGCTTCGTCGGCGAGTGCGAAGAGGGCAACTTCATCTGCCGGAATGCCGAAATCCGCGATCGGGAAGCGAACAATGGCGATGTTTATTTCGCCGCCAAGGGCAATCGCATAGGACGGCGCCTTCTCCTCGATCTCCGCAAGCGAGGTGAGGCTGACGATCCGGGTGATCTTTCGCGCCCGTAGGTCGTCCATGTCATCGTCGAACGGGCGACGCCGGCCGGGCATCGGGCCGAGCCAGAGTTCGCCGGCAATGCCCTGCGGCAGCCGGACAGGGCGCAGGAAGGGCGTTTCGGTCATGTGGTTTCCGCCGCAAGGTCGGCAAGAAGGGCGGTTGGCGTCTGCGCCGCCGAAACGGCCGCCACGGTTGCGCGCATCGCCGAGAAGGCAGCGTCGATATCCTCGCGCGCTGCCTGCATGCGCCAGCGGATAACCCGCCAGTGCAGGGCGGCATGGGCCTCGGCGGCGATGGGGTCCTGCACCAGGCCGGAGACGAGGTCGAGGAACTGGGTGCGGATGGCGAAATAGCTTGCGAGCGGCGCCTCGCCCGGATTGGCCGTAAGCTCGGTGATCGTGGCCAGCTGGATACGGGTAGACATGGCGAAAGCCGGAACGCAGCAGCGCGTGCAAAGACGCAGCATATCCGACAGCATGGAGAAATGTAGGTCGCGCTGGGCGGGGTCAAGCGTGCTCACCACCGTACCGACGCCCGAACGCGTTTCGAGGAGATGCTCGAAGGAGAGCCGTTGCAGGACCTGGCGGATCGGCGTGCGACTGACGCCGAATTCCTGCGCCAGCTTGCCCTCGTGCAGCATCATCGGCGTGTCGGGATGGGTGGTGCAAATGCGGAAGCGCAGCTCCTGCAGCATATCTTCCGAACGGGGCGGACCGGATCTCGATATTTGCGGTAAGCTCACGCCTTTGCCTTTCCATTCGCTTGGCGCGCATCCGCGCGGCCGTTGTCGTGAATATGCAGCCAGGCTTCCTGAAGGGGACTTTCGACCGACTCCGGAAAAGCCTTGCGCATCGTCGACAGAGCTTCCTCGACGGAAAGGCCCTGCCTGTTGAGAATATGGGCGGCAGCCATGCCGCTCCGTCCAGCGCCGTAGCTGCAGCAGAGCGCAATGGCCCTCCCTTCGGCAAGCAGCGCTGAAACCCGCTTCTCCAGCCGCAGCCACGCCCGCATCCACGCCGCACCGGGTGCGGAAAAATCGTCGATCGGCAGTGCGGCAAAGGCCATACCGGCTTGTTTGACCTTCTCGCGCAGTATTGCCCGCAAGCGGGGCGGACAATCGCTGTCGCGTGCCAGGAAGAGGAAGAGGGCGGCCTTGCGGGCGGCGAGTGCCGCCAACGTTTCGTCGACGCCATGAGGATCGATCCAGGGACTGCCCCGATGGTCGATGGTCAGGCCGGGTGCGCCGAGGGTCACCAGACGCCCGCCGCCGGGGCAATCGACGGTGGCGCGGATGGATATGGGATCGTCAACATCCGCCACGCCGCCTCTCCTCCGTCTGGCCGTCAGCCTCACCGTATCGGATAGGCGTACATCAGGCCACCTTTGCTGGCAGGCGCATTCTGACTGCCCTCGCGCTTCAGATTGAAAGGGGTCGCAGGGCCAAGATGGCGATCGAACACCTCGCCGTAGGAGCCGACCTGCTTGATCACCTGATAGGCCCAGTCGGCGGGCAGTTTCATCTTTGCTGCCATGTCGGCAGTCGCACCGTCCTTGGCGAAGAGACGCTGCACGGCCTTTGGCTGCTTGTCGAGATCGGCGACGGTGGCATCGACATTCGTCGAGTTGATGCCGAGTTCGTCGGCGTTCAGCATGACCTGAAACGCCCAGCGCACGGCTTTTTGCAACGTGTCGTCCGGTTGGGTCACCAGCGTCAGCGGCTCGGCGGAGATGATCTCCGGCAGAAGCTCGTAGTCATCGGGATTCTTGGCGAGGCGCCGGTCGGCGGCGAGCGCCGTCATGTCGGAAGCATAGGCGTCGCATTTGCCGGCGAAGAAAGCCTGGAGGCGCGCTGTCTTGTCGGCAATGTTCTCGACCTTGTAGTCCATGCCCTCGGCGGCGAACCAATCTGCGATGTTGAGCAGCGTCGTCGAGCCGTCCTCGGCGCAGATCGTCGCGCCCTTCAATTCCTTGGCCGATTTTACGCCAAGCGCCTTCGACACCATGAAGCCCTGGCCGTCATAGAAAGTCGTTGCGACGAAGGAGAGACCGGGATCGGCCGAGCGCGTGCCGGTCTCGGTGACAGAGCGGGACGCCATGTGTGCCTGCCGGGAAACGAGGCTCTTCAGCGAGTCGGAAAAGCCGATGCCGCGAATATCTGCCTTGCTCGCGTCACCGAGGATTGCCGCTGCCGCCATGCGGCAGAAATCGGCATTGAAACCCTGGAAGACGCCATTGCTATCCGGCACGGAGAAGCCGGGCGCACTCGGACTGACCAGGCAGACGAGCTTGCCGCCCGAGACGACCTCGTCGAAAACCGGGCCAGCCTGCGCATGGGACGTGACTGCGAGAGCGGCAGCGCCGGCAAGCGCTGCTGTGAGATAAGATCGAAGCATGATATTCCCCCTCCTGCTCAGGTAGAGACAGCTATACCTGTATACATGTTCAGCGTAGGAGAGGGTTTTCCCGCTGTCAACTGACTTTCGATGACTCTGGTCGGGTTTGCCCGGTCAATCTTGCGTTTGGTGATTTGTGTGTGTGACTACACGAGGAGGAGAGTCCCCCGGCTTGCCGGAGAGGCCGCCGCTCGGGAAAACCAAGCATTGGCTTGGCCGCCTCGTCCATGTAGCGGTCAGTTCGGTTGGGAGGCGAAATCGCGCTCCTCACTCGAAGCCTTCATTCTGGTGTGGCCTCGCTGAGGCTGGCTCCAATGCCGAGCGTGCGCAGCCCGTGCTCGGCCAAATCGGCATCCTTCCAGGTCAGGAAGTCAACGCTTCTATCAGCGGCCGGGGCCCGATCTCTGCCAAATCGGTGCCGTCGAGCAAACTCGCCCGACGGTACTGTGAACGTTATTTGGCGATGCGGCGCGCCCTTGCTTCCTGCAGCGAAATCAACTGTTTCGACGCTTCATCCCACAGGATGAGCTTCACGCAGCCGAGGCTTTCCCTGATCGTGATGCGCCCAAGATCCCCCAGTTCAGGATAGTCGCGCAGAACTTCCGGAAGCCGATAGAACGGAACGCGGCTCGACAGGTGGTGGATATGGTGCAAGCCGATATTGCCGGTGATCCAGCGCAGGGGGCGGGGCAGATCGTAGTGTGAGGCGCCATGCAGGGCCGCGTATTGGAACGTCCATTCCGGAGGGCTCGACCAATGGGTGTCTTCGAACTGGTGCTGAACGTAGAATAGCCAGACACCGGCCGCTCCCGCGAGGAGCACGATCGGCAGGTGGATTACGAGGAACGGAACAAGGCCGACCGCCCAGACGAGCAGCGCGACGAGGACGGCGATCGCGGCATTCGTCGCCATTGTCGAAACCCATGGCAGCGCTCCGGACCGCATCATGCCGAACGGCAGCCTTTGCTTGACGAGAAAGAGCCAGGCGGGGCCGATGCCGAACATGACGAGGGGATGCCGGTAGAGGCGGTAGCTGAGCCGTTGCCAGCGCGTCGCCCTCTCATATTCCGCGACAGTGAGTGTCGTGATGTCACCAACACCTCGCTCGTCGAGGTTCCCGGCCGAGGCATGGTGTTCCGCATGGGCGCGACGCCAATAGTCATAGGGCGTTAGGGTCAGCGCGCCGATTGCTCGTCCCGTCCAGTCATCCAGGCGCCGCCGGCCGAAGAAGGAGCCATGGCCGCAATCATGTTGCAGCATGAAGAGGCGCAAGAGAAATCCTGCCGCGGGAATGATGAGGATCATGCCCAGCCAAAAGCCGAAGTGCATCGAGGCCCAGGCGCCAGCCCAAAGGAGGGCGAACGGAATGAGGGTCACAGCCAGTTCGAACGCGCTTCGGCCCATATGGGGCTGGCGGTAGCCGGACAGGATTTTAAGCCAGGCTTTTTCACGGTCGGCGCCATTGGGGGCAGTCGCGTTCAACGAGGTCATCGGCAGATGGCGTTTCCGGTTGTGCCCCGTCACTTGAGGGGCAATTTGATGCAGGTTTAAAAGTAGGCTTCTTGGAGTGTTCCGTGCCTGCCCGGAGACTATCTTTGACGCGCTTTCCGGTTTGCGTAGCGCAGATCGCGTGCGGCCTTTCGCGCGGCCTCGTCTGCAATCACGCGTGCAACGCGCTCAGCTTCCGATTTCTGGCGCTCTTCCGCTTCTGCGATTGCGGCAGCCTGGGCAGCCGCTTCTCGTTCGGCCGCTTCCACTTCGGCGCGCGCCTGCTCTTCCAGTTTTACGCGCGCGCGCTCGATCCGCCGCTCTTCCCGCGCAGCTGTGATGGATGCGCGTTCCGCCTGACGCGCGGCTCGCGCCGGCTCGTCGGATGCCCGTGCGGCCTTGTAGGCGTTCAGCAAAGCCGCTTTTGCCTCGGCGGAGGCCGTGCGGCGGTCGGAAAGCTGGCTGTTTCTAGAGTTTTTCAAATCGTTGTCCAGACTGTGGTGGGTGTTATGGGGGATGCTAGCGCTTGGTCGCCATCCACAAGACATGGCGGGCGCCGTTCTTGCCGTTGGCGCGCACGCTCACTTCGTCTGTGGCAAAGCCGACCTCGCGCAAGCGACGGGTAAAGGCGCGGTCCGGCGCAGACGACCAGAGGGCGAGCACGCCGTTCGGCCGAAGGGCAGTCTTGGCGGCCCGAAGACCGTCGTGGCTATAGAGGTTGTCGTTGGACGCGCGCGTCAGTCCATCGGGGCCGTTGTCGACATCGAGCAGAATCGCGTCATATGCGGCCTTCTTCGACCGAATAAGGGCGCCGACGTCGCCGAGATGGATATCGACGCGGGGATCATCGAGCGTGCCGCCGTGGAGATCCGCCAAAGGTCCGCGCGCCCATTCGACGACGGCGGGAACGAGTTCGGCGACGACGACACGGGCGTCTTGAGGAAGCTGGGCCAGCGCGGCCCGCAGCGTAAACCCCATGCCGAGGCCGCCGACGAGCATGCCGGGGTTTTTGCGACCCGCAATCCGCTCGCAACTCAACGCAGCAAGTGCCTCTTCCGAGCCGCTCAGCCGGCTGTTCATCAGCTCCGTCGAGCCGAGCATGATCGAGAATTCGCTGCCGCGCTGCTTCAGGCGCAATTCGCCAGCGTCACCGGGGATGGTCGCGCGATCAAGATTGGTCCAGGGAAGCATCGGAGCGTCTCATTGGGTTGTTTGGACGCCTCCTAGCATGACGGTCGCGCCGAAGACACCTTATTATCCGTGAGCCCCGGGGCCGAATGCAGCCGTCTGACATCGCGTCAGCCGTTTGTCAGCCGCTCGGCTAATCCTGTGCAGCTTTCAATGACACCGTTGAAACGAGCCGCGTCGAGTTCGGTCTTTCGACCGATGAAGCCCAAGCGGCTCCACCGGTAGATCGAATGACCGCTACGCGCCTTCATACCTGCCATTGAGCTGGCCATCGGGACTTCCCGTATGCAGCCGGTCTGCTGAAATGGGTCAGATCGATTGCGGCTTACTTAATCACCTTCTCGAATAGAAACCCTTCGTCATCCGGAAGATCATTCGACGCGGGATGATGTGGGTCCGGATACTTGGCGTGATGAAACGCGATGATCTTGAAGCCACATTTGTTGACGTAGAAGTGGATGTTCCTCTTCTCGAAATAGGGCGTATGGGTTCGCCACGTGATCGTCTTCGGATAACGGGCTTCGATCGCAAGCCAGGCTTTGTGACCCAGACCCTGCCCATGCTCGCCAACCTTCAGGAAAAATAGATCCAGCGTGTTGTGATGCGTGTTCTCATCGATGGTCACAACTGCGCCACCGATCTTCTCGCCGTCTGAGAGAATACGCAGTGCGACAGCTCCGGGGGCGGCGATAGAGCTGTCTAGGTCCTCGTCGGAAGGTATGGGGCCATCGGGCAGCGCTCCGTATTCATCGATAACAGCAAGAGAAAATGCCTCCTGGAGCTCTTTCTTGAAGTCCGGGAGATCATTCTGATCTGCAACGGCCAGACTGACAGTTTGTATGGTCATAACGTTTCTCCAACGGCTTATCGAACGCGGGGCCGGATTCGGTGCCCATAAGTGCGCTTTCCATAATCCCGAGCACAGCATCTTGGTTGGGCCTGGGATGACTGCGTTAGCAAGCCAAGTTTGAGGGTTCGTGGAGGGCGTGTGGAGACGACGTGGAGACGACCGGTGGAGTTGAACGAGCCGTAGAATCCGTAAGGAAGCGGCGACGAACAAAACGTCACGAGACTGCCTCGCCAAGAACCATCTCGAACATGGCGCCGCCTGTGTCAGATTTTGCGTATTGGACTTTGCCGCCATGAGCCTCAACGATCGCACGGACGACGGATAGACCCAGACCATTGCCGCCCTTTTCCAACGAGCCGGACTCTCCGCCTCTTCGGAAAGGTTCGAACGCGGAAGCGGCGATGTCCGGTGCAAGGCCCGGACCTTCGTCGGCGACACGCAGGATCACTTCGTTCCTCTCCACGCAAAGGCTGATTTCGATGAGGCCGCGTTGCGCGTATCGACGCGCATTTGTGACCAGGGCAAGAAGCGCCTGCCGGATCCGCATCGCATCGACCCGGACCGTGACATCGCAAAGGTCTAGGCTAAGCTCGAAGCCGTCCTGTTGCAGTTCCCGATCCAACACCGCAGCAAGCCGCAAGATTTCGTCCTTGAGACGAACAGGCTGAAGGCGAAGATCAAGGTGACCACTGTCAGCGAGCGTCACCGTTCGCAGGTCCTCCACCAGCCTTGCCAATGAATCGACCTGCAGCACGAGGGCACTAAGCGACTTTTCATCGGGCTCGAAGACCCCATCAATCATGCCTTGGAGTCGCCCCTTGAGAATGGTCAAAGGTGTACGCAGTTCATGGGCGATCGTGGCATTCCAGAGTGTCATGTCCGAGGCCATGTCCTGCAGACGCTGGGCCATGGCGTTGAAGTCTTCGACAAGAACGGCCGTCTCCCCCAGAGAGTGATCGCCGGGGATGGCGCGAGCCGAAAGATCGCCGTCTTTGATCTGCCTGGCGCTTATCGCCAATGATTCCAACGGTTCGAGGATGCGGCGCGCCAATCGGATCGATGCGATCGCCGCGACGATCAGCGCGATTAAGATGAGAATGGCCAGAGTAATGAAATCGAAGCCCGTCAGCCAATTGTCAGCGTCTTCAGACCAGGGAGAAAAATAGAAGAGGGCGGTGAAGGCGAGATAGGTTCCAAAGAAGACCAGCAGGCCAGCCGCCAGGGTGACCGAGGCCATGGCGAGCAATATCTGCCGACTGAGCCCCTTCACGATCATGGATCGACCCCAAGGCGGTAGCCGACGCCTCGAATGCTGATCAACAAGCCTTCGCTTCCCACCTGTTCGAGCTTCTTGAGAAGCTTGCTCAAATGACTGTCGATCGTTCGATCCAGCGCATCCGAGCCGGGCAGGCAGGCGTCAACAAGTTCGGCTCGCGAGAACACCTTGGTGGGTGTCCGAGCGAGATGGGCCAGAAGCCTGAATTCCGACAGCGTGAGAGGTACGGTCACTGGCCCGTCCTCCTTCTCAATCTTAACCTGATAGCTATCGAGATCGATTGCCAGGTTTCCGACCCGGATCACTGCGCCCGCTTGGCTGAGACCCGCGCGACGCAACACGGCCTTGGCTCGCGCGACGACCTCGATCGGATTGAAGGGCTTGACGATATAGTCGTCCGCGCCGATGCGCAGGCCCTGTAACCGATCGACATCCTCATCAAGTGCCGTGATCATGATGACAGGTGTGCGGCCTCGTCTCTGGATCTCTGCGAGAAGCTCCCAGCCATCCAGGCGCGGCATAGTGATATCAGCCAAGACGATGTCGGGTTTCAACGACCGGTGCAGATCAAGCGCCACCTGCCCGTCGCGGGCATGCACGGTGCGGAAGCCTTCGCGGGCAAAGTACGCCTCAAGGATGCCGGCGATCTCCGCATCGTCCTCAGCTATCAAAACAAGTTCTGCCATGCTCATCGCACTCCTTGCAATTTACATGGCACCGAACGGTCCGTCCGTCGAGCGGCCGTGCCCCGCCTCCATAATATCGCAACAGAACCTCCACAAACCGCCAATGGAAGACTCTTAGAGCGTCACCATCGATACTCCCTCACGAGATGATGGTGACACAGATGCGAAATGTCGCGCGGTTTTGGCTTTTCTGCATGTTATGCGTGCCATTATTGCTGCTGCTTGCTTGCTGTGCTGAGCAGGATGTTGAAGCGAATGGAGCGGCCGAACCGCAGGCCGTGCGCGTCAGCGTGATGACGGTGCAGCCGCAAGCCGTGACGGTCTATGACGAGCTGCCAGGACGTGTCAGTGCCTTGCGCACGGCCGAAATCCGGCCGCAGGTCAGCGGAATCATTCAAAAGAAGCTCTTTCAAGAGGGCTCTTTCGTGGACGCAGATGCGCCACTCTTCCAGATCGATCCATCGCCCTTTGCGGCCGATGTCGATGCTGCCGCCGCCGCGCTTGCGCGTGCCGAAGCCGAGTTTGTCAATGCGAAGGTGAAGTTCGAGCGCGCTGAGCTGCTCTCGGCACAGAAGATCACCAGTGACGAAGCTCTCAACAATGCGGCCGCGACGCTTGCTCAGGCTAAGGCGAGCGTGGCCGAGGCCACGGCCAATTTGACCCGGCGAAAGCTCGAATTGTCGAATGCGACAATTCGCAGCCCGATTAGTGGGACGATCGGTCAGTCCTTCATGACAGAAGGCGGCCTAGCCTCGTCTTCCGGGAGCGCACCGCTTGCAGTGATCCAGCAGATCGACCAGGTCTATGTAGATGTTCGTCAATCATCGATGAGCCTCGAAAGCCTGCGCGAGACGGCATCGAGTTCCGAAGTCAAAGATCCGGAAAAACTGCCGGTCAAGATCAAAACCATCACGGACAGGCCGTACGCCCATACGGGCACTATCGTGTTTTCCGATATCTCCGTCGACAGCGCAACAGGGAGTCTGGCCATCCGCATAGTCGTGCCGAACGCCGAGGACCAGTTGCTGCCTGGTATGTTTGTGCGCGCACTCGTGCCGCGAGAGGTCCATTCCGCAGCACTTCTTGTGCCTCAAGAGGCCGTGATGCGCGACCTCACCGGAAAGCCGCAACTCGTCATCGTCAACGCAAAGAAGACGAGCGAAAAACGTCTGGTGGAACTGGGGCCGCTTATCGATCGCAACTACCTCGTAAGACGCGGCTTGTCGGCTGGAGAAACGATTGTCGTTCAAGGGCAGGAGAGGGTCCAAAGTGGCCAGCTTTTGGAGACATCGCCGGTCCAACCCGTCCCTGGTACGCAGAGCTGAGACAGCCATCATGCCGCAATTTTTCATCGAACGGCCCGTCTTCGCATGGGTCATCGCAATCATGATTGTGATCGCCGGTCTGATCGCCATCCCGCAACTGCCCGTGTCGCGTTACCCGGCGATTGCTCCGCCTAGCGTGTCGATTTACGCGAGCTATCCCGGCGCCACTCCGCAGGTCATCAACGATAGCGTCACCAGTCTGATCGAACGCGAGGTTTCCGGCGCAAAGAATGTGCTTTACTTCGACTCGTCTGCTGACTCCTCGGGATCGACAACCGTCACCGTCACCTTCAAGCCGGGCACGGACGCTGAATTGGCTCAGGTGGACATCCAGAACAGGCTCAAGGCCGTGGAGCCGCGATTGCCAGAGGCAGTCCGTCGGGCTGGCCTATCGGTGGAATCGGCTTCGTCAGGGTTCTTGATGATTGTCTCCCTGAAGTCGAAAGACGGCGCCATCGACGCATTGGCGCTTGATGACTATCTCGTGCGCAACATCGCCCCGGAACTCAAGCGGGTTTCAGGCGTCGGCCGCGTCCAGTCCTTCGGGTCCGAGGCTGCCATGCGGATCTGGGTCGATCCGACGCGCTTGCTCGCGCATTCTGTTTCGATGGCCGAGGTCATACAGGCGATCCAGTCGCAGAACCTTCAGGTGGCGCCTGGGCGACTTGGAGATGCGCCGACAGTTCCAGGGCAAAAGGTCAGCGTACCGCTCAATGTCGAAGGCCAGCTTCAGACCGTCAACGAATTCTCGGACATCGTCCTCCGCTCAAATCCGGACGGCTCCCATCTGACGCTGGGTGATGTTGCCCGCATTGAGGTTGGATCCCAGTCGTCGAGCTTCGCCATTCTCGACGGCGGCAAGCCTGCCACGGCAGCCGCCATCCAGGTCACACCCGGGGCAAATGCGGTTAGCACCTCTAGCGGTGTTCGCGCGAGACTGGCAGAGCTTTCGCTGAACATGCCGGCGGGGATCGAATATGCGATCTCGTACGACACGGCACCCTTCGTGAAGGTCTCGATCCAGAAAGTGGCGCAGACACTGGCTGAGGCTATGGTGCTCGTCTTTCTCATCATGCTGCTCTTCCTGCAGAACATCCGGTACACCCTCATTCCGGCCATCGTCGCACCGATAGCGCTGCTCGGCACCTTCGCGGTCATGCTGGCATTGGGATATTCCATCAATGTCCTAACGATGTTCGGCATGGTTCTCGCGATCGGGATTATCGTAGACGACGCGATCGTGGTCGTGGAAAACGTCGAGCGGCTGATGGCGACGGAAGGTCTGTCCCCCCGTGAGGCGACGCGAAAGGCCATGGGCGAGATCACGGGCGCGGTGATCGGGATCACGCTCGTCTTGACAGCCGTGCTTCTTCCTATGGGCTTTGCCTCCGGCGCGGTTGGCGCGATCTATCGTCAGTTCACGGTATCTATGGCCGTGTCGGTCGCTTTCTCGGCCTTTCTGGCTCTCAGCCTGACCCCGGCGCTTTGCGCGAGCTTGTTGAAGCCGATCGATAGCGGGCACCATCAGCGAAACGGACTTTTCGGCTGGTTCAACCGCGGCTTTGATCGCTTGACCGAGGGCTACACGGGCTGGGTCGCACGTCTTGTTCAGAGGACCGGTCGGACCATGCTTGTCTATGTCACGATAGTGGGCGCAGTCGCCTATGGTTACGGCACGCTGGCGACGGCATTCGTGCCTGAGGAAGATCAGGGCTCGTTCATGACCTCCATCACACTTCCGGCGGAGGCGACGGCTGAACGCACCCGAGACGTCGTTGATCTCTTAGAAAAACATGTCCAGACACGACCGGATATCGTCAACAACCTGACAATCATGGGTTTCGGTTTCTCGGGTTCAGGTTCCAATACCGCCATGTCGTTTACGAGCCTCAAGGATTGGGATAAGCGTTCAGGTAGCGTCGACGACGAGGTGAATCTAGCAACCGAAGCCATGGCTGCAGCACCAGAGGGCGAGATTCTCAGCATGAAGCCGCCGGCCATTGATGAGCTCGGTACAACCTCTGGATTTGCGCTAAGGCTTCAAGACCGCGCTAACCATGGGGAGATAGCCTTTTCTGCGGCTGCAGCCCAACTCACGAAGCTTGCGTCCGAGAGCACGCTGCTGAGCGACGTGCGCGTGGACGGGCTGCCAAACGGTCCCAGTGTTACCCTTGTCGTCGATCGCCAGAAGGCAAGTGCGCTGGGGGTCGCCTACACGACGATTAGTGACACGCTCAGCGGTTCCGTTGGCTCGACCTATGTCAATGACTTCCCGCGCGACGGTCGGCTGCAACAGGTCATCCTCCAGGCCGAGCCGAAAAGCCGTATGCAGGTCGATGACATCCTTAACCTGCATGTTCGCAGCGATGCGGGCAAAATGGTTCAGCTTTCGGAAATTGTGACAGCAGAATGGTCCACCATCCCACTGCAGGTGACACGCTATAATGGATATCCGTCCCTCAGCCTGTCGGGTTCGGCAGCAAAAGGTGTGTCGAGCGGTGAAGCCATGGATGAAATTGAGCAATTGGCGCTCAAGCTTCCCAAGGGCTTTGCCGTCGAATGGACGGGGCAGTCCCTGCAGGAGCGGCAATCGGGTACGCAGGCGCCGATGCTCATGGCCTTTTCGTTCCTCATTGTCTTTCTGGTGCTCGCAGCCTTGTACGAAAGCTGGACCATTCCACTCTCCGTCATGCTGGTTGTCCCGCTCGGGATCCTCGGGGCGGTGATCGCTGTTCACCTGCGTGGCCTGGAAAACGATGTCTTCTTCAAGGTCGGCCTGATCACCCTGATCGGCCTTTCCGCCAAGAATGCGGTGTTGATTGTCGAGTTCGCGCGCAAGCGCCAGCGAGACGGGCTGGTTCTTGCCGCAGCCGTCGTCGAAGCCGCGCGCCTTCGTCTGCGCCCTATCGTCATGACCTCGCTCGCCTTTACGCTGGGCGTCGTTCCGCTGGTCATTGCATCAGGTGCAAGCTCGGAAACCCAGAATGCAATTGGGACCGGCCTATTCGGCGGAATGATTTCCGGAACGGTACTTGCGGTATTATTTGTCCCGGCCTTGTACGTGATCGTGACGCGGTTCACACGCTGGCTCGGACGTTCAAGTGCGCTGCCCGGCAACGGCTAGCCAGCTGGACCGATACGGCATAACCCCCAACGAGATTGTCCGCTTCTCTTGTCCACGAGACAGAAGCGGACAGTCTTGTCACGGCCCCAAACCGGCCATTGGGGACATCAAGTGGTGCCCGTATCGGAAACTTGATCTGAATATAAAGTGGTGAGCCGCGGGGCGCGGGTTCTGATCCCTTCAAGAGCATTTTAAGTTATGCATTCGGCCGGTGCTCACGTCCTGCACCGACTAATTGGGTGGGACCATAGGTGTATGCAGCACGGCGCCTGCCTTTTGAGCTGCTGCTGTTAGGCGTTTGTCCCTGGTCCACAAGCTCGATCGCCCGTCAAGCAGCGTCGAAGCCAACAAGTGTGCGTCGGTGTAACCGATTCCCATACTGAAAATCGAATGACGATCGATCATTGTCATGACCTCAGCGTGCGTGGCGACGAATGCTTCGCGCTGTGCCGCTAAATACGCCACTACGGCATCACGGTCCCGAAGACTGCCAAGCGCCAATTCGCCGATAATCGCAGGGTGGCAGAGTAGGAGGTCGTCCTCAATGATTGTGCGTAGCTCCGAGTCTCCGTAGCGAAAATGATCGATCCAGATGGAGGTGTCTACAAGGATCACTTTGCCGCTTCGCTCCGGCGCCGAGGGGCTGCTTCAGCATCGGGCATGGAGCCCCCGAGCGCGAGCAGTCGCTTTCCTGATTCGATTCGCACAAGTGTTTCCAATGCCTGGCGGACAAGCGCAGCCGTTTCCTTGGTTCCGGTTAGGAATCTTGCTCGTTCCATGAGGTTGTCGTCGAGATTGATCGTGGATCGCATGAAAAAGCTCCTGCATAGAGTGGCATCGATAGCACCATTTGGTGCTGAAATCTACGCCTTGCTGTACTCACTCCAATGCGGCGACCGATTGCCGATCAGAATCATCTTAGAGTTTTTGGTTCAAATCCCATCAAGAGCCCTTGCTGATCAAGACCAAGCGCATCTTGTTTCGGCGAAGGTCTAGCATGTCTTCGACATTGCCTTGATCAATGCCGCGGCGGAAACTGCACCCGGATCGAGGTGGCCAAGGGATCGTTCGCGAACGTGCGCCGCGCGCCCCTTGGCTGCAACCATCGTGGCCGTCGCGGCAGCACCGTTGTCAGCCGCGGCAGTGACGGCGGACCAGAATTCATGTTTCGACTTGCCTTCAGCGACGGCTGCCGTAGCCGCCTCGGCGGCTGGGAGCCAGACATCGAGCATGGTCTTGTCACCGCGCTGCGCCTTGCCGCGGTCCCGAATGCCCTCGGAAATTGCAGCAAGTATGTCACGGAAGGCTTGAAGATCGAGCTCGTTACGGCCAGCAAGCACCTGTGCTGCCCGGCGGAAACCCGTAGCGTAGAGGGGACCTGTCGAGGCGCCGACCGCGTCGAGGAAGCTCGTCGCCGTCGTCGATATCACGTCCGACGGGCTTGCCGTATCGACATCGAGTATAGCGAGTGCCGTCGTCACCGCCTTGAAGCCGATCGACATGGTGATGCCGTGGTCCCCGTCGCCGATGGCGCCGTCAAGTTCCGAGAGGTGGTCCTTCTCTGCTTCGATCACCTGGGACATCCGTTCGAACATCCTGGCGAGAACCCGTGCCGCATTTTCCGACATGTTTTCCTCCCCCTTTGATGCAGGCGGCCCTAGCCCTGCGTCGCACTTCCTGTTTCAGGCGCATTGATGGTCAGGATCGCCGTCTGGCATGGATGGTGCAGCAGGTCGGTCAATTCCCGGTCGAGATGCATGATCGAGATGGAGGCGCCCACCATGTCGAGCGATGTACAATAGTGCCCAATCCAATTGGCCTCGATCGTGATGTTCTTGGCCGCCAGCCGCTGCGCCACCCGGCGGAACAGGATGTAGAGTTCCATCAACGGCGTTGCGCCGAAGGAATTGACCAGAACCGCCACCCGGTCACCGGGTTCCGCCTTCATTTCCTTGAAGATGGTGTCCATGATCGTATCGACGATCTCGTCGGCCGTGCGGATACGCTCGCGCGAAACGCCCGGCTCGCCGTGGATGCCCATGCCGAGCTCCATGTCCTCGGGCCCGATCTCGAAATTGTACCGTTGCGTCTGCGGCATGGAGCAGGATTCGAGCGCGACACCGACTGTGAAGGTGCGGTCGTTCGCCTTGCGAGTGACGGCCTCGCACTCGTCAAGCGTCATGCCGCGATCGCAGGCCGCCCCCGCCACCTTGAAGACGAAGAAGTTGCCGGCGACGCCGCGTCGTCCTTCCTTGTCCTCCACGGGAGACGAAACGACGTCGTCGGTGGTCAGCACTGTGCGAATCGAGATGCCTTGTTCTTCTGCGAGCTCGGCTGCCATTTCGAAGTTCATCACGTCGCCGGCGTAATTGCCGTAGACGAAAAGCACACCCGCTCCCCCCGAAGCGGCGACGGCGCATTTGGTGATTGGGTCCGGTGGCGGCGAGGAAAAGATGTTGCCGAGGGCGACCGCATCGGCAAGTCCCTTGCCGACATAGCCGACGAAGCAGGGCTCGTGCCCCGTGCCGCCACCGATGACGAGGCCTACCTTACCCTGTCGCGGGCCATTGCGCGCAACGAGTGCTCGACGTGACGTGCCAATGGGCTGGAGGTAGGGTTTGTGTGCGGCGATCAGGCCGTCCAGCATTTCTTCGACCACGTCATTGGGATTGTTGAGGAATTTCTTGACGCGCGTGCGATAGCTGTTGGCGACAGGTGCGCTCTTCTGGCGTTGTGAAAGTTTCCCGTCGAGGCTCGTTACCCCGTCAGCGCGCAGGATGCCGGCGCCGGTGGCGGCATCGGTCACCAGCACATTGGCATAGCCGCCACGCAATGCTGCCAGCAGGGCCGGCACCTTGTCGAAACCACCGGCGACGGCAACGCGCGTACCGATGCCGCGCAGCATCTCCAGCGAAATGCCGATCGTGCGGTCATCAAGAGGGCCGGCGACCGGACGGCCGCGTTCGTCGATGAAGCGTCCGGCAAGCACACCGGCCGCCCCCTTCGCCAGATAGTGCTGCAACGGCACGGATTCGAAGAAGCCGCTGGTGTGGATCGTCGAGTTGGGGCGGAGCGAGGAGATGCCGAAGACGATGCGGTTGGCGCGGGCGAGTGTGTCGAACTGTTCGCGGATCAGTGGCTCGGCGAGCAGCAGATCGTGCATCTGAGCGGAGGCGACGACGGCGGGGGCGGTGATGTTGACACAGCGTGCCGAGATCGCGCGGGCAAGGGCGGCGGTTGTCAGTTCCGGCGTGTAGTTGAAGCTTGCCGTGGTGCCGCCCGTTGCCTGAACGACGGTAACATCCTGTAGAGGAGCCATTTCCAAGTGCTCGCCGACCGAGAGGACCGTACGGCCCCAGGCGACGGCGAGCGTGTCGCCGGACTTGATCATCTTGGAAAGTGCCTGCGCGCCAGCTGCCCCAAGCCGGCCGATCAGCGGACGTGAATCGTCATCGTTTGGTACGACGAGGCAGTCGGCGAGGCCGAAATGACGCTTCAGTTCCTGCGCGATGGTGAGCGAGGCGAGGCGGGCGGGCTCGATGGAGATGTTGACGATGCCCTTCTCGCGGGCATCCGCGAGGTAGCTGTTGACGGTGGCGCGCGACACACCCATCGCCTCGGCGATCTCGCCCTGCGTCATGCCGTCTTCGTAGTAGAGCCAGCACGCCCAGACATAGGGGTCATCGCCATAGCGCAGCGGAATCAAGTCTACGCCTTCCGGCCCGTTGCCCCGGCCGGAGCCGCCCTTGCGCGCTGCGGAAGTCTTCAATGCCATCGGTTTCGCTGGTCCCCCATCAGGCGGCGAAGATGAGAGCAACGCCGCCGGTTTGCAACATGCCTGGGCAAAAAAGCGGTGCGCGACCCGTCACAAAGGACAGGCCGCGCGTCCTGGGAGGACCTTTTCGCCCGGCTCAGGCAAGTCGTGCGCGCGCGCCGTCGGACAGTTCCTTGAGGATGATAGCGCAGGAGGTGGCGCCCGCATCCAATACGCCGAGCGAACGTTCGCCGAGACGGCTGGCGCGGCCGATCTTGGCCACGAGGTTGATTGTCGAGTCACGGCCGGTTTCGGCTGCAGCAACGAGGGCTTCCAGCGCCTCGCCGAACGACTTGCCATTCGCCGTCGCCGCGTCGAAAGCCTCGACTGCGGGCACGAAAGTATCGAGCAGCGTCTTGTCGCCGACCTTGGCCGAACCGATCGACTGGATGCCAGCGAGGCCTGCGTGCAGCATCTTGCTATAGGCCGCGGCGTCGATCGTCTCGACACCCTCGATCGTTTCGGCGAACTCGGTGAACATGACGCCGTAGAGCGGACCCATCGAGCCGCCGATTTCCGTCATCAGCACCGTGCCGAGCGTGTCGAGAGACACGGCAAGCGAGGCATTCTTGTCCTTAAGACGCTCGGCGGCCATGCCAAAACCCTTGGCCATGTTCACGCCATGGTCACCGTCACCGATCTTGCCGTCGATCTCGCTGAGATAGGCACGGTTCTCGATAATCCGCTCGGCCATCGACAGAACGATGGCACCGGCGGAAGCATTGTCGAAGGTCTGCATATGTCTTCCTCCGTTACAGGATCATCGTGCAACGCGTCTCGACGTCGAGCAGCGTCTTCAGTTCGTCGTCGAGCGCCATGACGGTCAGCGTTGCGCCGACCATTTCCAGCGAAGTGAAGTAATTGCCGATCCAGGTTTTGCGGATTTTCAGGCCACGGGCCGAAATCTCGCTCTCGATCGTGTCGTTGAGGATATAGAGCTCGTTGAGCGGTGTTGCGCCCAGACCCGAAACGAGCACGGCGACCTCGGTGCCCTCAGGCAGTTTGTGATCGTCGAGCACGATCTTCACCATGTCCCTGGCGACCTCGTCGGCCGTCTTCAGCTTTTCGACGCGTACGCCCGGTTCGCCGTGATGGCCGATACCGACCTCCATCGTGCCGGGCTCGATCTGGAAATTCGGATGGCCGACGGCCGGCAGCGTGCAGGGGCCGAGGCCCACGCCGATCGAGCGGCAATTGTCGATTGCCTTCTGCGCAGTGGCGCGGACTTCTTCGAGGCTGGCGCCGGTCGCAGCCTTGGCGCCGCCCATCTTCCACATGAAGATCTCGCCGGCGACACCGCGGCGCTTCTCGCGCTCCTCCGGCGGGGCGGAGCAGACGTCGTCGTTGGCGACGACGGTCACGACCTCGATCCCGTCCTTGGCAGCAAGCTTCGTTGCCATCTTCACATTCATGTTGTCGCCGGCATAGTTGCCGTAGAGCACGACGACGCCCCTGCCACCGTTCGCCTCGCGGATAGCGTCATGAAAACTCTTGGCTGTTGGCGAGGAGAAGAGCTCGCCGACAGCAACGGCGTCGAGCATGTTCCTGCCGGTGTAGCCGATGAAGGCCGGCTCGTGGCCGGAACCACCGCCCGTCACCACGCCGACCTTGCCGGCAAAGGGGGCATCCTTGGCGACGACGACGCGTGGGTTTTCCGCAAGGCGCACGATGTCCGAATGAGCTTTGATGAAGCCCTTGACGGTATCTTCGACCACCAGGTCCGGATCGTTGATGAAACGCTGCATGATAAGTCCTCTCACAGAATGGTATAGCCGCCGTCGATCAGGAGATCGGCGCCGTTGATCATGTCGGCGCCCGGCGAGGCCAGGAAAACGGCGGCGGCGGCAATCTCTTCCGGGAACGCGAAACGGCCGGTGGGGATGCGCTTCTTCGCATTCTCCCCCTTCTCGCCGGCCCAGGCCTGCTTGCCCAGTTCAGTGAGAACGATGGTGGGCGAAATCGTGTTGACGGTAATGCCGTGTTTGCCCCATTCGGCGGCGAAGGTCTTGGACATGCCGATGACGCCGAACTTTGAGGCGCAGTAGGCGACATGCTCCTCGATGGCGACCGTGCCGGCCTGCGAGGCGAGGTTGACGATCTTGCCGCCCCTGCCGGCCGCGATCATGCGGCGGCCGACCGCTTGGGTGATCAGGAAGCTGCCCTTGAGGTTGATGTCGATCGTCCTGTCCCACTGGGAAAGCGTCAGGTCTTCGGCCGGGGCAAGCGCGACGATGCCGGCACTATTGACCGCGATATCGATGCCGCCAAAGGTTTCGACCACATCATCAACGGCCTTTTCGACGGAGGCCGGGCTGGAAACGTCGCAGACGAAGGGCTTTGCCGAACCGCCGAGTTCTTCCGCCTTCGCCTTGGCGACATCGGCATTGATGTCGAGCACGGCGACTTTGGCGCCCTTGGCCGCAAAGGCGGCGGCGATGGCCGCGCCGATGCCGGAGGCGCCGCCGGTGACGAGCGCGACCCTGCCGTCGAGCGGGAAGTTGAGATCGATCTTGGGAGGTGTGTCGGACATCGGTTCAGCCTTCGAAGGGTTGGGAAAGCGGGGCGACACTCGCCGCCCCGCAGATGGTTGTTACTTACGCATTTCCAGGAGCTTATCGACGTTCTCCGCCGTGACCGGCGTCCACGGAACATTGTACTCCTTGTCCTTGCCGTCGTTGAACGGCATGTCCGGATACTGTGCCCAGATATCGGACTGCGGCTTGTAGTCGCCCTTCTTGGCGTGGAGGATCGCAAGGTCCAGTGCACCCTGTGCCTGGGCGCGGGCGTCCTGCAGGATCGAGGTGATCGTGCCTTCCTTGACGGCTGTCAGCGCGTCCGTGATGCCGTCGATGCCGGCAATCGCGAAATCCTCTGTCTTCAGGCCGGCGGACTTGATCGCTTCGACGGCGCCGAGCGCCATTTCATCGTTCTGGCCGATGACGCCGTTGATCTGGCCGGGATGCGAGGTCAGCCAGTTCTCCATCAGCGTCTGGGCTTCGGCGCGCGACCAGTTGGCGGTCTGCTGCTCGAGAACCTTGACGTCGGGGCATTCGGCAAGCGCCTTCTGGTTGCCTTCCAGGCGCGAGATCTGCGCGGACTGGCCGATCGGGCCTTCGATGATCACGACATTGCCCTTGCAACCGATCTTGTCGAGCACTGCCTTGGCTTCCATGTAGCCGGAGATTGTGTCGTCGGAACCGACATAGGAGGAGAGCAGGTCGGAGTTTACGCGGGTGTTGGAGCCGATGACGGGAATGCTGGCGTCATGGGCAGCCTGTACGGCGGTAGCGCCGGCTTCGATGTCGATCGGCACGAAGATGATCGCGTTGAACTTCTGGGTGATCATCGTGTTGAACTGTTCCTGCTGGACCAGCGCATCGTAGCGGCCGTCGAAAACGGTCAGTTCGACTTCGCCGCTCTTCACGGCCGGGTGTTCCTCAAGCGCTGCGGACCAGATCTGCATGAATTCCGCGTTGAGGCCGTAAGGCGCCGCGCCGATCTTCAGCTTCTCCTGGGCCAGGGCGGACGAGGCGAGCAGCACCGTCGCAGAGGCAAGTGCGATCATCAGTTTCTTCATGTCATTCTCCTCCTTTGAGAATTGCGGCCGCTCTCAGGCGTGCCGTTCGTCCGCGAGCGTGGGAAGACGCCCGGTTTCTTCGGGCTAGAGGCCCTGATTTCGCTTCTGGTCGAGCATGACCGCACCGACGATGAGGGCGCCCTTGAGGACCTGCTGGTAGTAGGACTGGATGCCCATGAGATCGAGGCCGTTGTTCATGACGCCGATGATGAGGGCGCCGATCAGTGTTCCCGTCACCCGGCCAACGCCGCCCGAAAGGCTGGTGCCGCCGATGACGACCGCCGCGATGGCATCGAGCTCGTAGGCGATGCCGGCCTGTGGCAGGGCCGAACCCGTGCGGGCCGAGAGGATCATGCCGGCAAGGCCCGACAGCGCACCCGAGATGACATAGACCATGAAGCGGATGCGGGTGACGTTGAGGCCCGAGGTCTTGGCCGCATGCGGGTTGCCGCCGACGGCATAGATGTAGCGGCCGAAACGCGTGCGGGTCAGGACCCACCAGGAGACGCCGAAGACCAGGGCGAGCAGGATGACTGGCATCGGAATGCCAAGGATGTTGCCCGTGCCGATCCAGCGGAATTCCGGGCTGAGGCCGGGCACCGGCTTGCCACCGCCATAGATCAGCGTGGCGCCGCGGGCGGCCGAGAGCATGCCGAGCGTCGCCACGAAGGCGGGCACGGAAAAGCGCGAGACGATGAAGCCCACCAGCGCGCCGCAGGCGACGCCCACGAGAATGCCGGCTGCGAGCGCCACGACCATGGGATAGGGTGCACCGGCAATGCCTGCCGTTGCCGAACTGGTCACGAAGCTCGCGCTCACCATGCCGGCGAGTGCGACGACCGAGCCCACAGAAAGGTCGATGCCGCGTGTCAGGATGACGAAGGTCATGCCGATCGCGAGAATGCCATTGATCGACGTCTGGAGCAGTACGTTGGAAATGTTGCCCGGCGTCAGGAAGAATTCGTTCGACAATGCGAGAATGCCGACCAGCAGCAGGAAGGCGAGGAAGATGCCGTATTCCTGCAGGATCAGCTTGCGGCGGTCGGAATTCAGCCAGCTGCTGGCGGTGTTGTTTTCTGCACTGGACACGGTGTCACCTCTTGCCATGCGGGGGTCGATGCGTCGCTTGGGGTCTCGTTTCCGTCAGGTCGACAGATGCACGAGGGACTGGGCATCGGTCTCGCGCCGGTCATGGATGCCGGCGGACCGTCCCTGGCGCATCACGAGGATGCGGTCGGACATTCCCAGAATTTCGTCGATTTCGGAGGAGATCATCACGACCGTGCCGCCGGCCGCGGCAAAATCGCAGATGACGCGGTAGATCTCGCGCTTGGCGCCCACATCGACGCCGCGGGTCGGCTCGTCGAGCAGCAGCACGCGCGGCTGGCGCAGGAACCACTTGCCGAGCACGACCTTTTGCTGGTTGCCGCCCGACAGGCCGGAGACCGGCATCGTGTCTCGCGCCGCCTTGATGGCAAAGCGGGCGATCATGTCGGCGCTGGCGGCCTGCTCGTTGCTCTTGCGCATCACGAAGGCCGGGCTCATTTCCGGCAGGCTGGCCAGGCAGATATTGTTGCGCACGCTGTCCGTCAGGTTGAGGCCCGTGACCTTGCGATCCTCGGTGACAAAGGCGATGCCCTCTGCCATGGCGTCGGACGGTTGGCGGATCGTCACGGCCGTGCCGTCGAGGCGGATGTCGCCCGCCGATGGGCGATCCATGCCGAAAAGGCAATTGAAGATTTCTGTGCGCCCCGAGCCCATCAGCCCGTAGATGCCGAAAATCTCGCCCTTGTGGGCGGTAAACGAGATGTCTTCGATCTTGCCGGGGGCCGACAGGCCCGTCACCTCAAGGCCGGCGATCTCGGTCGGCGTGTTGGTCTTGATATACTCCTCGCCGAGCTCGCGGCCGACGATCATCCGGATGAGACCGGGCCGATCGATGTCGGCAAGTTTGCCGGCTCCGACGAAGCCGCCGTCGCGGAACACCGTGTAGCTGTCGGCGATCTGGAAGATCTCCGAAAGACGGTGCGAGACATAGACGATGCCCTTGCCCTCTGCCTTCAGGCGCTCGATCGCGGAAAAAAGGTGCTGGGCCTCCTTTTCGCCGATCGCCGATGTCGGCTCGTCCATGAAGATGACGTCTGCCTCGTGGCTCAGTGCCTTGGCGATCTCGACCAGCTGCATCTGCGCGACCGAGAGGTTCATCATGTATTGCGTGGCGGAAATGCTGAATTCGAGGCGGTCGAGCAGCGCCTGCGCATTGCGGTTCATCGTCTTGAAATCGATACCGCCGAAGCGGGCGGAGGGCTCGCGGCCGAGATAGATGTTTTCCGCCACTGTCATGTGCGGAACCGGGCTCAGCTCCTGCTCAATGATGGCGATGCCGGAGCGAAGCGCTTCGGCCGGATTGCCGAATTCCACCGGGTTGCCGCGATGCAGGATCGTGCCGCCGTCGCGCTTGTGGATGCCCATGAGGATGGAAAGGAACGTCGATTTGCCTGCGCCGTTGCCGCCGCACAGCGCGTGCACCGAGCCGGCTTCCAGCTCAAAGCGGCCGTCGCGAAGTGCGGCAACGCCGCCAAAGGACTTTTTCAGTCCTTCCACTTTCAAAAGCGGACCCATGCATTCCTCCACGCATTTCCGCGACACTCCCTCATCGCGCTTTACAAAATATGTTTATCTATCGACAAATGTCAATCAGAAGAAATGACAAACGATCTTCACCGCTTGTCATTTGTAAGAATGTAGGGTGCCTTATCCGGGTATCTTGTTGTCACGCCTTGCTTTTCGAGCCGTGACCTAAATGGGGATGTGGGCGTGATCGGGCTTTTTCCGGAGGCGTATCGCGCCCATGCAGGCAGTGGTCATCCGCCAGTTCCTGCCGCTGGGTGGGGCGGGATTTGTATTGTCCTGTGTCGGTGGCGACCGTGGAGGCAGGTGGTGTTGGCGATGTTAAAGGCGAAAATGCCAGAGGGCCCAAAGAGCCCCTGCATCTCAAAGAGCGATTATTCGAATGCCGATCCGGGTAACGGATCGGTGGTTCTAATCTCTTCAAGAGCCGTTTCATTGTTCAGTGTCGGGCCTCGGTTTAAGTGTATTGAGGGATAGTCAGCTCTCCATCGCTTCCAGGTTCACTCTTCGATGAACCGCCCAGTTTGTTTCTGGATCGCTGCTATCGCCAGAAGCTGATGGGTCAGGCCCGGCATGGCTGCGGGGAACCGGCCGTCAAGGGCCGCGGTTCCGACGGTAAAGCCGGCGGCCCGGCCACTGACGGCCGCGTGGATTCGCTCGGCCCGGTCGATGGATCCTGCCACGACGACGGGTTTGACAACGGTGTTGCAGACGGCCCTGATCAGTTCCGCGGCGTCGACATCGGCACGATAGGCAAGGAGGTCGAGGCCATGCACGCCGTCTCGGCTTGCAAGGTCTCGGGCGCTTGCGACGATCTCCATCATCGAACCCTCGAGAATGCTCGGGTGCCCGGTTATGCGACCGGGGAACGGATAGTATAGCAGGCCGCTTGCCTCGATGAGGGGAAGCACATCGTCCACATGGGTGCCGCCAAGGAGATAGTCGACCCCGAGCGTGAGGGCGGCGCGCACCGATGCGATCTCGCTGTCTCTGTCGAGCGAAACCACCTCGAGGTAGCTTTTTGCACCCGCCTGCTGGATTTCCCGGTTCAGGTCGGTAAGCGCCGACAGGGGCAGGCCGATATCCTTGAATCCGATGTGACGAACGCCCGCCGAAAGCACGGCGGGTAGTTGCTCCCGCGCGTCCGGGATCGTCCGGTCGTTGCGGGTGAGCATGAAGATGAAGTCTGTGTCGGACATGTCAGTTCTCCCGTTCGGATGACGCCCTTGCCAGTCGGCAGGCGTAGTCGATTGCTGTTTCGAGGCTTCCCGGATCGGCAATGCCCTGGCCTGCGATATCGAAGGCGGTGCCGTGGTCTGGGCTTGTGCGTATGAAGGGCAGGCCAAGCGTGATGTTCACGCCCTTTTCCAGCCCCAGATATTTGACCGGGATGAGCCCCTGGTCGTGGTACTGCGCGACGACCACGTCGAAGCGGCCGTTTCGCGCTTGCATGAACACCGTATCGCCCGGCCAGGGGCCGCTGGCGTCAATGCCCTCCGCGCGGGCTGCCGCAATGGCGGGGGCGATGATGCGGATTTCCTCGTCGCCAAAGAGGCCGCCTTCGCCGGCATGCGGATTGAGTCCCGCGACCGCGATGCGGGGATGGGCGATACCCAGGGCGCGGCTACCCTGGTGGGCGAGGCGGATCGCGGACATCTGCGCTGGGAAATCCGCCCGGCGGATCGCATCGGCGAGCGAGCAGTGGATCGTCACCAGAACGGTGCGGATGTCGTCATTGGCGAGCATCATCGCCACGCGCATCGCGCCGCCTCTGTCCGCGAGGATTTCCGTGTGGCCGGGATAGGAAAGTCCGGCCTGAGCCAGTGCTTCCTTGTGGATTGGTGCCGTGACAATTCCAGCGACTGCACCTGACCTGGCAAGGTCGATCGCCGCAACGATAGCATCATAGGCCAAGCGGCCGCTGACGGCGCTGACCGTACCGAGCGGGGGTGGCGTTTCAACCCTGGACGAGGCGAGGACGTTCAGGGAGCCTTTCGGCTTTGCATCGGCGACCGTATCGATTTCGTTCAGGCGCAGCCCGCTGCCGAACCTGGCGATCGCCTTCGCCAGAACAGCCGGATCGCCGACAACGACGTTGTGACGCAAATCGGCACGGGCAAGGAGCGTCTTCGCGACGATCTCCGGTCCAATGCCCGACGGGTCGCCCATGGTAATGGCAAGAGGCCGTAGAACGGTTTTCATGTGGACTTCCTCCCCATCTGAAGGATGGCATTTGTGGCATTGCACAAGGTCATGACCGAACCGAAACCGCCTGCTTTCATGGCAAGCAGTATCGGTCGTCCGTTCGAAAGGCGCGCGCAGCCAAGCGGAAACCCGGGCTCGAGTTCCTTGACCAGGGTGAACGTATGGATGGAAAGCCGCTCCATAAGCGCACTCATCGTTTCTCCGCCGGTCGCGACGATGGCGTCGTACCATTGCCGCGACAGCGCGATGTCCGCCTCGTCCACCAGTGCGCAGAGGACTTTCGACGGATCCGCCGTGCGAGCGCGCGGGGCATGGATGCACGCGACGGATGCCGTTTTAGCGATGCCTTCGGCTCTGTCGGCGACCGAGGCGCCAGTCGCGGCCAGTGCCTCGTATTGGGCGTGGCTGAGATGATTTGCGCTGCCAACGAGGACGAGAATGTGACGCGGAGCGTTTGGGGGCGTGAAGGTCTGGCGATCGGGCGATTGGCCGACGACCGCGGCCAGGGCCTCGGCCATGCCCGGGGATCCGACCCACAGAGCCGGGCCGTGTTTCGTAATCTCTGCAATCCGGCGATTCAGCAGGATCTGGCTGTGTGCATCGACGACGATGATCGAAGCGCCAGCAATGTGCTTCCCGATATCGCTGTCGGTTGCGCTAACGGGAACCGTTGCCATTCGGCCAAGATCGGGTGCGATCAGATCTGCAATCAGCGATGCGCGCGCAGGATGAACTGGGTCGTGGCCATAGGCGGTCTGTGCGACCGGCACACCGTGCAGGAGCTGGATACCGTCAACCGTGGTGCGTCCCGCGGTCGGAAATGCCGGAGCGATTACCAGCCGTGGCCGACCACTGGCCTTGAACGCCGCGGCAATTTCCGCACGAATGTGACCGCGCAGGGTGGAATCGATTGTCTTGTAGAGGTGCCGGCAGCCGGCAAGCGACGCGATCGCCTGCCCGGTTGCACGCATGGCATCGGCCTCTTCCATGAGCCGGCTGCCGGTATCGACGGCGACGACCGGTGCACCGACGCTCGCCTGCCGCTGCCGGCGGACGAGTGGTTGATAGCCGTACGTCAAGAAGGCCCCGGCTCCATCTGCAGCGCTCGTCAGGTCATCGGCGACGATGCCGACATGTTCGTTCTGGTCAATGATCTCTTCCATGAACCCTAGATATCAGCGGGTAAGCGGAAGAAAAATCGATATGATCTGACGAATACTGGTGATATTATATCACCAATGAAACGGTCGGACCTTTCCTCTCTCGATGACCTGCACGCGTTCGAGACCGTGGCGCGCCTCGGTTCCGTGCGCGCGGCGGCCGCCGATCTCAACCTCACCCATGGTGCTGTCAGCCGACGTGTGTCGAACCTGTCAGATCATCTCGGTATAAGGCTGCTGGAACCTGACGGCCGCGGCCTGCGGTTGACGAAGGAGGGCGTGCGATTGGCGCAAGCCGCGACCGATGCCCTGTCGCTGGTTTCGGCCGCATTGGAGGATATCCGCAAAGTCGAGACATCGCCGCCGATTGTCGTTTCCTGCGAGCGATCTGTTGCCATGCGCTGGCTGATCCCGCGGCTGTCGGAATTCCAGGACCGCCATCCGGATATCGACCTTCATCTGTCTGTCGGGGGCGGCAGTTTCGATTTCGCGCGCGAACGCATCACGCTGGCCATCCGCCGACTGGATTTCGCGATCGATCCGCGGTGGCATGTCGAGCGGATGATTGCCGAGGAAGTCGGACCCGCCATGCACCCTGACATGGCGGACCGGTTTTCCGCCGGCGCCTATGTCGCGCTCGCCGCAAAGACCCGGCCCGACGCCTGGAGCAAATGGTCCGCAGCCTGTCCGAATGCGCCAAAGCCGCGATCGACACGCTGGTTCGATCATCACTTCCTGATGGTGGAGGCGGCGGCCAGTGGGCTGGGCGTTGCCATGTGCCCGAAGATTGTCGCCATTGACGACATCCGCAAGGGCCGTCTCGTCGCGCCGATGGGCTTCCAGCCGGATGGTTCGCAATACGGCATCATTCGCGCGCCCTCCGTCGAGCCAACCCCATCCCTCGACACATTCGTTTCATGGCTTCTTGCTGGTTTTAACGCTTCCTAAAAACGTCGCAGGTCCCGTACGGGAGCACCCACCGACAAGGCCGGCCGGAGATGTTTTCATCGCCGACCGCCTGAAAGAAATACCGCCAGGTCAAGTCGAGGTTAAGCGCTCTGGTTGGCTCCCAGGAACGGTGCGGATTCCTGGACATGAATCACCGTCGGCCCATCTGCGGCAAAAGCGGCTTTCACCGCGGCTTCCAGCTCTGCAAAACTTTGGGGCTCGGCCGTATGGCAGCCATAGGCTTCGGCGAGCTTGACGAAATCCGGATTGTGCTGGTTGACGCCAATGGTCGGGATGTCGCGGGCGATCATGCCGTCGCGGATCTGGGCGAGGCTGTTGTTGTTCCAGAGAATGATGGCGAGTGGCAGCTTGTTTTCCACGGCGGTGCCGAGTTCCTGCAGCGTGAACTGGAAACCGCCGTCGCCGACGATGACGGCGACCGGCGTTTTCGGGCTCGCGATCTTGCCGCCGATGGCCGCGGGAAGGGCATAACCCAGCGTGCCGAAGCCGGCCGGGAAATGCCAGGTGCGCGGCAGGGCGCTGCGGTAGAACGCGTAGCCGGTATAGGCGAGCTGTGTCATGTCGGTGTAGATCACGCCATCGTCGGGGATGGCGTTGCGCAGGCTGTCGAGCACGCGCACATGTTTCTGTTCGAGCGGGGTCAGCCCGTCGCGCTCCGTGGCGCGCAGTTCGGCGATGGTGTTCGTTTCCTTGAAGCCCGCGGCTGGCGCGACCTTTTCGGCGATCGCCGCCAGCGCCAGTTTCGAATCCGCCTCCATCGCGACATCCACGTCATAGTCGCGCACCAGCGTTGCCGGGTCGATGTCGATGCGGATGAGTTTGCCGGTCATCGGCAGAGGGCCGTCGAGCCAGATGTCGGGCTCGGCAAGCTCGGTGCCGACGAGCAGCACGGCATCGGCCTCGCGCACGAAAGCCTGGGTCGCGGGGCGGTCGACCGTCACCTCCAGGGCGAGCGGGTGGTCGTCGGGCAGGATGCCCTTGGCGGCGATGGTCGGCACCACGGCCGCGCCGATCTTTTCCGCGAGCGCCTTCACTTCCGCCGCCGCCGAGACCGCACCGCCGCCGGCAAGGATCACCGGGCGTTTGGCGGCGCTGAGGATGGCGGCGGTGGCTTCGACCTGTGCACTATCGGGCGCGCGGCGGCGGGCGGTGGTGCGGCGGCTCGCCGGCTTGTCGTCCGGCGCCTTGAAAACGTCGAGCGGGATCGAAAGATGAACGGGGCGCGGGCGGCCGCTTTCGAAGAGGGCGAAGGCGCGGGCGATGTATTCGCGCACCTGCTCGGGGCTGGTGGCGGTTTCGGAGAAGGCGGTGAGGGGGCGGGTGACGGCCGACTGGTCGGTGATCTCGTGCAGCGTGCCGCGGCCCATGCCGAGGTCCTTGTTTGCGGCGACCGACGTGATGACCAGCATCGGCACGCTGTCGGAATAGGCCTGGCCGATTGGGGTCGCGGCATTGGTGACGCCGGGGCCGGAGATCAGCACGCAGACGCCCGGCTTGCCCGACATGCGGGCATAACCGTCGGCCATGAAGCCGGCGCCCTGTTCATGGCGCACGCCGATATGGCGGATGCCGGCGGCGTCCATGCCGCGATAGGCTTCGAGCGTGTGCACGCCCGGCATGCCGAACACGGTGTCGACGCCATAGGCTTTCAGGATCTGCATGAGGCGGCTGCCGCAGGAAATGGTCTCGTTCATGGAAAAATCCGTTCGGAAAAGCGGTGTCAGGGTTTGGCGGCGTCTTCGAGGCCCATCCAGATCGAGCCGTATTCGTCGGCGACGACCATCAGGCTCGCGCCGAGGTTTTGCGCAAAGGCGCGCTCGCTGCGCGACCAGGCGGGCATGATCCAGGGTTTGCCGGCTTTCGCGGCGGCGTCCGCGATCGTCTTGAGATCGGCCTTGTCGGCATCCGTGTTGCGATAGGCGCCGCGGCCGGAATCGAGCGAGAGGTCGCTCGGCCCGACGAAGAGGCCGTCGACGGTCGGCAGCGCGAGGATCGCCTCGACATCCTTCAGCGCGGCGGCCGACTCGATCATCGGATAGCAGCGCGTCTTGGCGTTCTCGTTGTCATAGTACTCCGGCTTCACGCCGCCGTAGCGGGCGGGGCGGGTGCCGGAAAAACTGCGCGTGCCGAGTGTCGGATACTTTGCCGAGGCGGTGACGCGGCGGGCGTGTTCGACATCGCCGATATGGGGGATGATGACGCTGTCGGCGCCCATGTCGAGTGCCTGCTGGATCGGGATCGCCTCCGGCCCCAGCACCTTGGCGTGCATGGTCATGCCGAGCGCCTTGCCGAGCGCGAGGATGCGGTCGAGGGCTTCGAGGTCGAACAGGCCGTGTTCGATATCGAGCACCACATGGCGGTAGCCGATGTCGTGGGCGATTTCGATCATCGCCTGGTGCGGCGTGGAGAGCCAGACGGCGAGATTGTTCAGCGTGTCAGCCATGGGCGGCTCCATCCTTGTTCTGCCGCTCGGCGATCATGGCGGCGATATCGACGAGATCCTGCAATTTCGCGCCGTCGCGGATGCGCGCAACCCAGCTTCCCTCGTCCTCCTGGTCGGCAAGCGCGATGTCGGAAATCCCCGCCACCTCGGCTGGCGGCAGGACGAGGATGCCGCAATCGTCGGCGAGGATCGCATCGCCAGGATTGACGGTGACACCGCCGCAGGAGACGGGGATGTTGTAGCCGCCGCCGAGATTGAGCAGTTTTGTTGTGATCGGTGAGACGCCGCGCGCCCAGGTCGGAACGCCGGCCTCGATGATGGCCGCGGGATCGGTGATCATGCCGTCGACGATGACGGCAGCAAGGCCGCGCTCCTTGGCGACTGCCGCCATGAAGCCGCCCCAGGCGGCGTGGCGCTCGTCGCCGGCCCGGTCGATGACGAGGATATCGCCGGGCCGCACCCGGTCCATCGCGTGGTAGAGCAGGGTGGAATCGGGGCCGGGGATCGAGACGGTCTGGGCGGTGCCGGCGATGCGCACGCCGTCGATCAGCGGGCGCAGGTCATTGCGCATGAAACGGTCGTGCAGGTAGTGGCCGACGGTCGCCGCCTCGACGCGGGCGAAGCGGGCGAGAAGGCCGGCATCGAGCTGCGGCGCGGGATCGGCGATCCGGTAGGATTTGATCGACATGATGAAAATGCGTCCTATTGCGTGAGAAGTCTGATGGCGGAGGGGGCGCAGGCGAGCGTGCCCGGCTCTCCGGTTCGGGGAGGCGGCGGGCCGTCGCCGTTTCGGACCCGGGCGTGGAGGCGCGTGCCGTCTGATAGCGCCAGGCCGTAGACGGTGTCGGTGCCGATATAGACGGCCTCGCTGACCGTGCCGGAAAAGCGGATCGTCCCGCCGGTCTCGCCCGCGAGGAAGTGCAGGGCTTCCGGGCGGATCGCGAGGGTGCAGGCATCGCCGGTGTCAAGCGGTAGGGTGCAGGGCATTTCGAAGCGGCCGCCGGCGGCCTCGACGATGAGGTTCTCGCCGTTGCGGCCGAGGACGCGCGCATCGATCAGGTTCATGTCGCCGATGAAGCCGGCGGTGAAGCGGTTGGCGGGACGCTCGTAGATATCGGCGGGGCCCCCGACCTGCTGGACGGTGCCGTTGTTCATGACCGCGATGCGGTCCGACATGGTCAGCGCCTCCTCCTGGTCGTGCGTAACGAAGATGAAGGTGATGCCGAGCTTGCGCTGCATGTCCTTCACCTCCATCTGCATCTCCCGCCGAAGTTTCAGATCGAGTGCGCCGAAGGGTTCGTCGAGCAGCAGCACGGAGGGGCGGTTGATCAGCGCGCGGGCGAGCGCCACGCGCTGCTGCTGGCCGCCGGATAGCGCGGAGGGTTTGCGGTCGATGGCATGCGCCATATGCACGCTTTCCAGGGCGGCCTTGACGCGCTGGCGAATCTCGTCCTTGCCGACGCCCTTCACCGAAAGACCGAAGCCGACATTCTCGCCGACGGTGAGATGCGGGAAGAGCGCGTAGCTCTGGAACACGGTGTTGACGTTGCGCTGGTGGGCGGGAATGCCGGTGACGTCCTTGCCGTCGAGCAGCAGGCGGCCGGAGGTCGGCTCCTCGAAGCCGGCGATCATGCGCAGCGTCGTCGTCTTGCCGCAGCCGGAGGGACCGAGGAAGGTGAAGAACTCGCCCGCCTGGATGGAAAGGTTCATCCGGTCGACGGCGTAGGTCGTCTCGCCGCCGGCGGTGCCGAAGGCTTTTCGGATATCGATCAGTTCGATGGCGGCACGGCTCACGCCGGCCGTCCCTGTCGTGGTGTCAGGCGGCATATCGTTCAGAACTCGTGATGAAAGGGGAGGGGCGGCCGGAGGTTTGGAGCCGGCCGCCGCAAGCGCTTTACTGGGCGGTCTTCACCTTGGTCCAGCCGTCCTGGTAGAGTTTTGTCGCGTCACCCACGTCGAGGATGAAGTCGGCCTTCATCAGCTTGTCTTCCGCGGGATAGATGGCGGCGTTCTCCACGACTTCCTTCGGCAGCAGTTCTTTCGCCTTGTCGATCACCGTTGCGGACTTCGAAAGGTTCGCCGCCTTGGCGGCCACATCCGGACGCATGATGTAGTCGATGAACTTGTAGGCTTCTTCGACATTTTTCGCCGAGGACGGAATGGCGAAACCGTCGATCCACATCGAGCCGCCTTCATCCGGTACGACATACTTGACCTTCGGATTGGTCGCCATCACCTGCGCGATCGAACCGTTCCAGCCCTGCACGATGCAGGCTTCGCCCGAGGCGACGAGATCGCCGAAATTCGTGCTGTTGTAGCCGCCGAGCACCTTCTTCTGGTCGATGAGCGACTGGGTCGCCTTCTCGATTTCCGCAGGCGTGGTGGTGCCGGCCTTGAAGCCGTTGACCTGGAGGCCGGCGATATAGGCGGCCAGCATGTTGTCGAGCATGTAGATGCGGCCTTCATACTGCGGGTCCCACAGCGCCTTCCAGCTCGTCGGCGGGGTTTTCACGCAGTCCTCGTTATAGGCAAAACCCGTCGTGCCCCAGATATAGGGTACGGACCATTTCTGGCCGGGATCGTAGGAGACGTCCTTGAACGGTGCGCCGAGATTGCCGAGGTTCGGGATTTTCGCGTGGTCGAGTTCTTTCAGCAGGCCCTGCTTGGCGAGCACCTGCACGGTGTACTGGCTCGGCTCGATGAGGTCGTAGCCGCTAGCGCCGGCCGAAAGCTTCGCCATCATCGTTTCGTTGGAATCATAGGTGTCGAAGGTGACGGTGATGCCGGTCTCCTTGGCAAAATCGTCGACGATCTCCTGCGGCACTTCGCCGGACCAGGCATAGATGTTGAGTTCGGCGGCCGAGGCGCCCGATGCAAAGGCGATCAGGCTGACCGAGGCAAGAAGGGTTCTCCAGTTTTTCATTGTCGCATTCCCCATTTTGGTTGGTGGTTATGATGGTTTGCGGACCGTCTTGAGATAGCGTCCCATGACGACCAGGATGACGATGACGTTGACGGCGATCAGCATGGCGCCGAGCGCGTTGATCTTGGGCGTAAGGCCGGTTTTCAGCGCGGCGTAGATCTGGATCGGCAGCGGCGTGGAGCCGACACCGGAGACGAAGGTCGAGACGACGAAATTGTCGAAGGAGATGACCGCGCAGAGCAGGAAGGCCGAGAGGATGGCCGGAGCGAGCAAAGGCAGCGTCACCCGCAGGAAGGCTTGCCGGCCGTTGGCGCCGAGATCGGCGGCGGCCTCGTCGAGACGCGGATCGAGACCCGAGGCGGCGGCGCGCACGATGAGGAAGCTGAAGGGGATCGATACCAGCACATGGCCGGCAATCAACGTGCCATAGCCGAGTGGAACGCCGGTCCAGACGGTTGCGACGAGGAGGCCGACGGCGAGCACGATCTCCGGCAGCACGAGCGGGGCGATGACGAGCGTTGAGAAGAGGTTTTTGCCGGCGAAAGGCCGCTTGACGACGGCGAGCGCGGCGCTCGCGCCGATGGCGGTGGCAAGCGCGGCCGAGGCGACGGCGACGATGACGCTGACCTGCAAGCCGGCGCGTAGGCCCCGGTCGCCCAGCGCTTCGGCGAACCAGGCGAGCGAAAAACCTTCCCAGATCACCGTCGAGCGGCCGGCATTGAAGGCGTAGACCACGAGGACGACGAGCGGCGCAAAGAGGAAGATATAGCCGATGAGCGTTGCGGCCGGGACGTAGAGCGAAAGAACCTTCCTCATGCCCGTGCCTCCTCGACCGAGCGCAGCACGCGCATGTAGCAGACGATGATGACCGAGGAGATGGCGAGCAGCACGACGGAGACGGCGGCCCCCAGCGGGATATTGCGGAAATCGAGGAAGAGCTGGACGATGAGGTTGCCGAGAATGATGCTCTTGCCGCCGCCGAGCAGGACCGGGATGGCATAGACGCCCATGGCCGGCACGAAGACGAAGAGGATCGCCGCCATGACGCCCGGCAGAGACAGCGGGAAGGTGACGCGCCAGAAGGATTGCAGCGGTGTCGCGCCGAGATCGTCGGCGGCTTCGAGCAGCCGCTTGTCGAGGCCGTTCAGCGCGGCGTGGATCGGCAGCACCGTCGTCGGCAGGAAGGCATAGAGCATGCCGACGAGCACGGCGGGATAGGTGCCGATCATGCGGATTGGCTGTTCGACCAAACCGAGGCCGAGAAGCGCGCTGTTGATCGTGCCACTCCGGCCGAGCAGCACCATCCAGGCCGACATGCGCACGATGAAATCGATCCAGAACGGGATGAGCAGCAGCGCGAGCAGGATGCCGGCGTAGCGGCCGGCGCGCAGCGCGATGAAATAGGCGATGGGATAGCCGACCAGCAGGCAGACGAAGGTGGAGACGGCGGCAAGCTGGAGCGAGTTGACGAAGATCGGCACATAGATGGCCTGGAAGAGCTCGCGGTAGCTCGCCAGCGTGAAGCCGAATTTTGCACCGCCATAAGTGTCCTGCTCGGCGAAGGAGAAGGCGATGACGATCAGGATCGGGATGACGAGGAGAAGGATGGCGCTGAGGAGGGACGGGGCGAGAAGCGCCAGCGTCACGAGGTTGCCGCGGCGCGCGGCGGTCACTTGCGGATCTCCACGCGGGCCTGGCGGGCGGGCTCGACCGGGCGGATGAGGTTCGTCGCGCTGACGGAAAGATGCGCACGCATCGCGGTCTCGGCCTGGTCCGGGTCGCGGCTCGCGAGTGCTTCGTGGATGACCACCATGTCCTTCAGGTCTTCGAAGAGCAGCGCCACCGGCATCCGCGAGACATAGAGGCTGCGCACCGAGAGCGCGTAGAGGCGGTTCAGCGCCTGCATCAGATAGGTGTTGCCGGAGGCTTCGGCGATCAGCTTGTGCATCTCCTCATCGATGCCGAGATGCCATTCGATCTCCATGCGCTTTGCTTCGACACCGGCCCGCGCTTCCTCGATCAGCGCGGCGAGGCGATCGAGCTGGGCGTCGCTGATGCGCGTCGCGGCAAGGCGGGCGGCCCAGACTTCGGCCTGGAGGCGAAATTCCTGGAGCTGGAAGAAATCCGTCGCGGACGTGGAGGAGACGAAATAGCCGCGCTGCGGCACCGCGAGCAGCAGGTCCTCCTGTGCCAGTCGCTGCAGCGCCTCGCGCAGCGGCGTGCGACCGACCGACAGGCGCTCCATGCATTCCTTCTCGTCGATCGGTGATCCCGGCAGCAGCTCGGCCTTGATGATGGCAGTACGCAGCCCGTGATAGGCGACGTCGCTGAGGCGCATTTTCTTGGTGGAGAAGGGCTGCAAGGCTTGTCGCTCCATAAAATATATTTTCAAGATATCGTCGAAATATTTCCTGTCAACGGCTCTCGATAAAATCCGATGAAAGTGACAGGCCGGAAAATCGGGCCATGCACGAAGCGCCTGAGAGGGAAGGGTTTGGATGGGCAACCGAAGGCTTTGGCCGGGAGCGGGGCCCTCGGAAAGCGGTGGAGGCGAAGTCGTCGATTGCGCAAACACCAGCGCTTACCAATGGTGCCAGCAACATTCCGCCTAGCTAGAGAGACGTGTTTTATCCCCCCGGCCGCGGCGTCATCGGCTGCGTGAACGGGTAGCTGCAGTGGGTGCGGATTGCCCCGGCGTCTGTTCCACGCCACAATGGGAGCGGAAGGCGTGGCTCCAAACCGCACCGGTGATCGCTCGCCTGCACCTTCCGTCGAGTGAAACCCTGCCGGAGAAGAATGTGGCCACTCTCACCAGGATGCGTGAAGCCCAGAGCGCTGCAGACCCAAGACCCGGTCCGTTTTCCTCAAGCACACCGACCTTCGAGCACATCATCACCGGCATCGACGAAAGCTTTCTCTGGCGGCTCGATGACTATCCCTGGGAGCGCAACGTCTGGAATTTCCACCCGGAATTCGAGATCCATCTGATCCGCAAGGGCACGGGCATTGCCTTTGTCGGTGACTATATCGGCGCTTTTTCGGCGACCTATCTCACCGTCATCGGTAGCGACCTGCCGCATGACTGGGTGACGATGACGGCGCCGGGTGAGGTGATCGAGGGGCGGGACGTCGTGCTCCAGTTCCATCCCGACCGGATCCGCGAGGCGACACGGCTGATCCCGGAATTTGCCCAACTCGAGGATTTCTTCTCCCGCGCCCAGCGCGGCCTCGTCTTTCACGGTGAAACGCTGGCCAAGGGCGCCGACCTGGTCGAGCGCATGGGGGCGGAAAAGGGCGTCGCCCGCTTTGCCCTCTTCCTTCAGCTGCTCGACCTGCTCGGCACATCCAGCGACTATGACATTCTGTCTTCCCCGGAATATTCGCCGAAGCTCGATGCCGAGACACTCGATGTCCTCCAGCGCGCCCTCGTCTTCATCTACCGCAACTTCGCAACCGATATCCGGCTTGCGGATGTCGCGGACCTTGCCGGCATGAGCGAAAGCGCCTTTTCCCGCTTCTTCAAGAAGAACACCGGCAACACCTTCACCGATCACGTCAACAAGCTGCGCATCTGGCAGGCCTGCAAGCTTCTGGCGGAAGGCGACACGCCGATTACCGACATCTGCTTCGAGGTCGGATACATGAACATTTCCAACTTCAACCGCACCTTTCTGCGCCAGCATCGCATGACGCCGTCGGCCTATCGCCGGCTGGCGCCCCATCGTCGCTCGATGCGGGATGATCCCGCGGCAAGCCGATGAAACTTTGCACAAACCCTGCGGGATTTCTGCACTGCAGCATATCATTGTGCATTAAAGTACAGAATTGCTGCATCAGGCACGCTAGTTCCCCCGGTTCTCTTCGCTAATATCAGCACCAGCGAAACTGTTCGCTGACAGATTGGCGCCGGCCCGAGGAGGTCGAGCCGCGCCGACCATAGAATCCTTAGGGGAGGTTCATCCATGACATCCGTGAAGACGCTCGCTTCGAGCATCGCCTATGCTTGCCTTCTTGCCGGCTCGGTCTCGTCGATCGCGCTGGCTGCGGAGTGCTCCGGCACGATCCGCATTCTTGCCCAGCCGCGCGACGGCCTGACGCTTCTGGAAGGCTACAAGGACGAGTTTACCAAGCTCTCCGGCGGCGCATCCTTCGAGATCGACTATCTCAACGAGAATGACCGGCGCGCCAAGACCAAGGCGGATGCCTCCACCATCGGCAAATACAACGTTTACTATGTCGATGAGGCGAATGTTGCGCTTTTCGCTTCCTCCGGCTGGGTCGTGCCGCTCACCGACTATTATCCCGAAGAATACGACTATGCGGATTTCGACCCCGGCCGCCAGAAGGTCGCGACCTATGACGGCAAGGTCTGGTTCGCACCCGTTACGGGCGGCGGCGACCTGATGGTCTACCGCAAGGATCTCCTGGAGGCAGCGGGCATCAAGCCGCCGACAACGCTCGATGAACTGAAGGACGCTGTCCAGAAACTGCATCAGCCGGACAAGGGCGTCTATGGCATTGCGCTGCGCGGCCAGCGCGGATCGGGTGCCAATGTCTGGCGCTGGATGCCCTATTTCAAGGGTTTCGGCGGGGAATGGTTCAACGGCAACGCGCCCGCCTTCAACAGCGAGGCGGCCGTCAAGGCGACGCAGACCTATCTCGACCTCTTCAAATATTCCGCGCCCGGCACGCAGACCGGCAGCTGGGATGAATCGACCGGCGCCTTCCTTTCGGGCCAGGTCGCCATCCTGATCGAATCCACGCCGCTCGCCGGCCTCGCGATCGATCCGAAGACCTCGCAGGTCGTCGGCAAGGTCGGCTACCTGCCGCCTCCGACGCCCTTGACGGGCGGCGGCTACGGCCACGGCCTTGCCATCGGCACCAAGGCCAACCCGGACGATGCTTCCAAGGCCTGCGCCGGCCTCTTCATCGCCTGGGCGACATCGAAGGAGAACGAGCAGCGGCGCCTGGAGGCCAACCAGTTCGGCGAACTCAACCGCACCAGCATCATGGCGAGCGATGCCTTCGCCAAGCTCTACGGTCCGGACCTCGGCCAGGCCCTTGCCGATACCGGCAAGGTCACGGCTGTCAACTTCTGGCAGAGCGCGCTCTGGCCGGATCTCGGCGACCGCTGGGGCATCATCCTGGAGGAACTGATCACCGGCTCGCGTTCCGACATCAAGGAAGGCCTTGCCGAACTCGAAGGTTTCGCCAAGGACCTCGTCGCCCGCAGCCAGTAAACCTTTGAGCCGCGCGGCCGCTTTCGCCTCCCGAGACGGCGGCCGCGCGATCCCGAGGAAACCCCCATGAAATCAAGAACCAGCCTGCCCGCCGTCTTCCTGGCGCCGCCGCTCGTCATCCTGGCGGTGCTCGCCTTCGTGCCGACCGCCTATGCCATCTACATTTCCTTCCGCAACCGCGAGCTCAGCCGTCCCGACGGCAGCTTCGTCGGTCTTGCCAACTATATCGATCTCTTCTCCGACCGCCGCTTCGTCAATGCGGTGGGCGTGTCGCTGACATGGGAGGTGATAACGGTCACGCTGACCCTTCTCGTCGCGATCGTGCTCGGCATCCTGCTCTTCGAGTTTGCCTCGATGCGCCAGAGGGCGGTGCTGACGCTGGTCTTCCTGGTGCCGGTCATCCTGCCGCGCGTCTCGGCCGCCTTCGTCTGGAAATTCGCTTTCCACCCGCTCTACGGCATCATCACCTATCCCTACAAGATGATCACCGGCCAGCCGCTCGACGTGCTGTCGAGCCCCGCCACGGCGCTGATGACGGTCGCGCTGGTCGATGTCTGGCAATGGGGCCTGTTTTTTTCGGTCATCGTGCTGAAACTGCTCGAAACCCTGCCGCCGCAGCCCTTCGAGGCCGCACGCCTCGACCATGCGCGGCGCTGGGAGATCTATGCCTATGTCGCCCTGCCCATGCTGAAGGCGCCGCTCATCTCGCTCACCTTCATCAAGATGATCGAGTCCCTGCGCGCCTTCGACCTCATCTATGTCATGACCCGCGGGGGACCCGGCATCGCGACGGAAACGCTCGACATGTATGCCTTCTCGCAGGGTTTCATCGAATCTGGCCGCATCTCCTATGCCTCCAGCATGGCGGTGCTGATGATGCTGGCGACGACCGTCATCTTCACGGTGATCTGGAAGAGGGTGAAGCCATGAACGTCTCCCGTTTCCTCGGTCGCTCCGTTCTCTCTCTGGCGGCCTTTTCCGCCGTCTTCCCCATGGTCTGGACGGCGATCAACGCCTTCAAGAACCGCGTCGATATCGTCACGCCCACGCCGCTCTTCCTCTTCACGCCGACACTCGACAACTTCGCCTATGTGCTGGGTCGGGAAAGCGTCGCGGCGGGCCTTCTCAATTCGCTGCTCGCCGCCGGCGGGTCGGTGCTGATCGGCGCGCTGCTCGGCCTGCCGGCGGCCTATGCCATCGCGCGCTATCCGAACCGCTGGTCGGCCGACATCCAGTTCTTCGTGCTGTCGCTGCGTTTCCTGCCGCCGGTCGCCGTGGCGATACCGCTCATGGTGATCTGGCTCGATCTCGGCCTCTACGACACGCGGCTCTCGCTGATCGTCACCTATACGCTGTTGACGCTCGCGACCGTCATCTGGCTCGGCGTGCCGGCCTTCGCCCGCGTGCCGAAAGAGGTCGAAGAGGCGGCGCGGGTCGATGGTTACGGCCCCTATGCAGTCTTCCTGCGCGTCGCCTTGCCGATCGCCTCACGCTCGCTCATCGGCGCGGTCGCCTTTGCCTTCGTGCTGGTCTGGAACGAGTTCCTGATCGCGCTGATGCTGACGACCTCGGATGCCAAGACGTTGCCGATCGTCGCCTCGGAACTCACCCAGCTCGGCCGCGACGTGCCCTGGGGCATCCTCAACGCCTCGGTGGTGCTGCTCTCCATTCCGCCGCTCCTGCTTGTCGGGATCCTCAGCGGCCTCCTCAACAATGCGTTCCGGCGCAAGAGCAACTGATGACAGGACAATCTTCCATGCAAGCCTTGGTTCTCGAAGAGAAGGGCGTGCTTGCCCTTCGCGACATCGATCTCCCGCTTTCTGTCGGGCCTGAGGATGTCAAGATCGCCGTCCATACGGTCGGCGTCTGCGGCAGCGACGTGCATTACTATACTCATGGCGCGATCGGCGCCTATGTGGTGCAGGCGCCCATGGTGCTCGGCCATGAGGCCGCGGGCACCATCGTCGCGGTCGGGGAAAACGTCCGCTCCCTCTCGGTCGGCGACCGGGTCTGCATGGAGCCCGGCATTCCCGACCTTTCCTCCCGCGCCGCGAAGCTCGGCCTCTACAATGTCGATCCCGCCGTGCGCTTCTGGGCGACGCCGCCGGTGCACGGGGTTCTTGCTCCCTATGCCGTTCACCCCGCCGCCTTCACCTACCGCCTGCCGGACAATGTTTCCTTCGCAGAAGGCGCGATGGTCGAGCCGTTCGCCATCGGCATGCAGGCGGCCACCCGCGCCCGCATCGTGCCGGGAGACGTCGCGGCGGTCATCGGCGCCGGTCCCATCGGCATCATGGTGGCGCTGGCGGCGCTGGCCGGCGGGTGCAGCCGGGTCTTCATCTCGGATTTTTCCGCCGAGAAGCTGGCGATCGCGGCCGCCTATCCGGGCATCGAGCCGGTGAATGTCGGCAAGACCCCCTTCGCAGCTGCCGTCGCTGCCGCAACCGGGGGATGGGGCGCCGACGTCGTCTTCGAGGCCAGCGGCAGCGCGAAGGCCTTCGAGGGCCTCTTCGATCTCGTGCGGCCGGGCGGTGCCGTCGTGCTGGTCGGCCTGCCGGTCGATGCGGTGCGCTTCGACGTCCCGGGCGCCATTTCCAAGGAGGTGCGCGTGGAAACGGTCTTCCGCTACGCCAATGTCTTCGACCGCGCCCTTGAACTCATCGCGTCCGGCAAGGTCGATCTGAAGCCGCTGATAACGGGCACCTATGCCTTTGGTGAAAGCGTCGCCGCCTTCGAGCGGGCGGCCGAAGCGCGGCCGACCGACGTAAAACTGCAAATCCGCGTGCAGGAGGAGAACTGAGCATGGCAAACATCGTCTGCACCCGCGTCGACAAGGCCTATGGCGCGGTCAATGTCATCAGGGACTTCAACCTGGAGATCGCGGACCACGAATTCGTGGTCTTCCTCGGCCCCTCCGGCTGCGGGAAATCGACGCTCCTGCGCATGATCGCCGGGCTGGAGGAAATCTCCGGCGGAGAGGTCTCCATCGCCGGCCGCACCGTCAACGACCTCGAACCGCGCGACCGCGGCGTTGCGATGGTCTTCCAGAACTACGCGCTCTATCCGCACATGACGATCTACGACAATATCGCCTTCGGCCTGAGGCGCATGAAGGTCGACAAGGCCGAGATCGACAGCCGCATCAAGACGGTCGCTGGCACGCTCGGCCTGGAGCCCTACCTTGCCCGCAAGCCGACGGAGCTTTCCGGCGGCCAGCAGCAGCGCGTGGCGATTGCCCGCGCCATGATTAAGACACCGCGCGTCTTCCTCTTCGACGAGCCGCTCTCCAACCTCGATGCCAAGCTGCGCAACCATATGCGCGTCGAGATCGCGCGGCTGCACCAGACGCTCAAGACCACGACGATCTATGTTACACATGACCAGCTCGAGGCGATGACCCTGGCCGATCGTATCGTGCTCATGAAAGGCGGAGCGATCGAACAGGTTGGCACGCCTGCTGAAATCTACGAGCGTCCCCGCACGCTCTTCGTCGCCGGCTTCATCGGCACGCCGAACATGAATTTCCTCGACGTAACAGCGCGCTCTGCTGGTGAAAGCTGGCTGCTGGAGGGCGACGGGCTGCGTTTCAGGGTCGATCGCAGGCGGTTCGACCTGAAGGAGGGACAGGCCCTTACCCTCGGCGTGCGGCCGTCGTCGCTGTCGCCCGCAGCCGGCGAAGACACGCGGGAGAACACCCTTGCCGGCATTGCCGACCTCGTTGAGTTTCACGGTGACAGTGCCCTGGTTTCCTTCCGTGTGGGCGGCAGGGAGATCGGCGCTCTCGTTCCAGCGAGCAGCCGGCCCGTAACCGGCGCGCCCGTCGCCTTCTCGGCTGACGGAGCGAACCTCCACCTCTTCGATCGCATGACGGGTCTTTCGATGTTGCGGACGGGATCGTAAGGTCAGCGGGTGATTCATCCTGGACAGAGGAGTTCCTGCATGGCCGAGGCGACCGATGCGATCCTGGCGCTTTGCAGGGCCTTGCCGCCGACCAGGGCGGCCGTTGTCCACCCGGTCAAGCCGAATGTGATTGAAGCCGTCGACGAGGCGGTGCGGGAAAAGCTCATCGTACCGATCCTGATCGGACCCAAGGCAAAGATCGAGGAGGCGGCCACGGTTGCTTCGGTCGATATTTCTGGCTGGGAACTGGTGGACGTGGAACACAGCCACGCTGCGGCCGCGAAGGCTGCGGAGCTGGCGGCGGGGCATCAGGTCAATGCGATCATGAAGGGCTCGCTCCACACCGACGAACTGCTCGGAGCCATCGTGCGGTCAGATGCCGGGCTGAGGACGGAGCGCAGGATCAGCCACGCCTATCTCATGAGCATTGCGAGTTATCCCAAGCCCTTCATCATTACCGATGCAGCGGTGAACATCCTCCCGGACCTGCCGGTCAAGGCCGACATCGTGCAGAATGCCGCCGATCTCTGGCGCGTGGTCTTCGGTGACGGAAACCTTCCCAAGGTGGCTGTCCTTGCCGCCGTGGAGACGGTCAATCCGAAGATGCAGGCGACGCTTGATGCCGCGGCGCTTTGCAAGATGGCCGATCGTGGCCAGATCACAGGTTGCCTCATCGACGGCCCGCTGGCCTTCGACAACGCGATCAGTGCGGAGGCCGCCCGGGAAAAGGGTATCGTCTCCATGGTTGCCGGCGAGGCGGATATCCTTGTCGTTCCCGATATCGAGGCCGGCAACATGCTGGCCAAGCAGCTGACCTTCCTTGGAGGGGCCGAGGCCGCCGGCATCGTGCTCGGCGCGCGCGTGCCCGTTATTCTGACGAGCCGGGCGGACAATGAGCGGGCGCGGCTGTTGTCCTGCGCGCTCGCGGTGCTTCTGGCCGAGGCGCGCGACAAGGGGCAGATCAAGTGAAGGACGTCCTCCTTGTCCTTAACACCGGATCGTCCAGTCTCAAGTTCCAGGTGCTGGGCTACGAGGGGCTCGAGGTACTTGCCAACGGGAAGGTGACGGGGATCGGCGCGAGCGCCCGCCTATCGGCAACCGTTGCGGATGCAGGACGGTCGATCGACAGCCCGCTTGACGGCAGCGACCATGACACGGCCCTGTCGGCCGTTCTGGACCTTATCGATCGCTTCGATGACGGTTGGCGCATGGTGGCGGCGGTGCATCGCATCGTCCATGGCGGTGCACAGTTCGTCGAGCCTGTCATCGTGACGCCGGAAATCGTCAGGGCGCTCAAGGCGCTCAATCCGCTGGCGCCGCTGCACCAGCCTTACAATCTCGCGGGCATCGAGGCGTCGGATCGGCTGGCGGGGCATGCGCCCGACATTGCCTGTTTCGACACGGCGTTCCACGCGGGGCACGATCCGCTCTTCCAGACGTTCGCAATTGAGAAGCCGCTGCGCGACAGGGGCATGCGCCGCTACGGCTTCCATGGCATTTCCTATGAGTGGATTGCCCGGGCTCTGGAGCAGGACCATCCCGATATCGCCGGGGGCAAGGTGGTTGTCGCCCATCTCGGCAACGGTGCCAGCCTCTGTGCTCTCGACAACGGCGTCAGCGTCGACACGACCATGGGCATGACCGCGCTCGACGGCATTCCCATGGGAACGCGAAGCGGAGCGATCGATGGCGGTGCGGTGACCTATATGCTGCGTGCGTTGGGCATGACGGTGGAACAGGTAGAAGCCGCGCTCTACGAGCATTCCGGCCTGAAGGGCCTGTCGGGGATCAGCAACGACGTGAAGACGTTGCTGGAGTGCGGCGAGCCGGCTGCCCGATTTGCACTCGATTATTTCACGCTCAAGGTCTCGCAATATGCCGCGATGATGGCGGTTTCGATGGGTGGGCTCGACGCCTTCGTCTTCACGGGCGGCATCGGCGAGAACGCGAGCCCGATCCGGGAGGCGATCGTTGCAAGGCTTGCGTTTCTGCCGCCGTTCCAGACCCTTGTAGTTCCGGCCAACGAGGAAATGATGATGGCGATCCATGCACGCGCACTGCTGGAGGCACGGCGATGAAAGGGCTGATCGTCGGTCTGGCGAACGACCAGTCATTGGCCTGGGGCTGCGCCGTGGCGCTCAAGGCGCTCGGTGCCGAAATCGCTGTCACCTATCAAAATGACAAGGCAAGGCCGCATGTGGAGCCGCTTTCCAGGGAGCTCGGGGCGCCGATCGTCCTGCCGCTCGACGTGTGCCGGCCGGAACAGATGGACGATGTCTTCAAGGCCATCGCGGCGCGTTGGGGCCGGCTCGACTTCCTGCTGCATTCGATTGCCTTCGCACCCAAGACGGATCTGCACGGACGGGTCGTCGACAGCTCGCCGGACGGGTTTTCGACTGCCATGGATGTTTCCTGCCATTCGCTCGTTCGGCTTGCCAAACGCGCGGAGCCACTGATGCCCGATGGTGGCGCGATCCTCACCATGAGTTTTTATGGATCCGAGAAGGTCGTCCCCGGCTATGGCATCATGGGGCCGGTCAAGGCAGCCCTCGAATCCACGGTGCGCTATCTGGCGGTGGATCTGGGCGACAAGGCGATCCGCGTGAATGCGCTCTCCACAGGGCCGGTCAAGACCCGTGCCGCGTCGGGCCTTTCGCATTTCGACGACCTGTTGGCAAAGGCTGCGGAAGAGACGCCGCTCAAACAGCTGGTCACCCTTGAACAGGTCGGGGAGGCTGCGTCGTTTCTGCTGTCGGACAAGGCGCGGTTCATCACCGGACAGACGATCTATGTCGATGCCGGCTACAATGTTCGGGCTTGAAACCCGGCGGCGACGCCATCTGTCGCCCAGCCCGCGTCATAGCGGGACCGAGGGATGGTTCGATATCCGGCGGGCAGGAGATGGTCTATCCCTGGCGCTCCGGAAGATCGACGCGCAGTCCGTCGAGCGTGTCCGTCAGCTTGATCTGGCAGGACAGACGCGAGCGGGCGGGGTCCGGGTCGTGGGCGAAGTCCAGCATGTCCTGTTCCAGCGCCGAGATGGCCGGCAGACGGTCCACCCATTCGGGCGCGACATAGACGTGGCAGGTGGAACAGGAACAGGCCCCGCCGCACTCGGCAAGGATGCCGCGCACATCATCGTCACGGGCCGCCTCCATTAGCGTCAACCCGGCGGCGGCTTCCACGACATGGAGGCTCCCGTCGTGTTCCACAAAGGTGATCTGGACCATGGTCGCTTTCCTTTCGTTTGGAACTCTTCAGGGCAGAAGCGCCGTTGCCTCGACCTCGACCAGGAATTCCGGTCGGGTGAAGCCCGAAACGATCATGAGCGTGGAGGCAGGCTTGACCGGGAGATCGGCGACGAGGCGGTCGCGCACCGCCATATAGTCGGCCATGTGCACGCGTTCCGTCACGAAGGCGTTGAAGCGCAGGACATGGGAAAAGTCCGCGCCGGCCTCGGCAAGGATCGCGCGGATATTGGCGAAGCACAGTTCCGCCTGGGCCGTGACCCCTTCGGGGATCGTGCCGTCGCCGGCAAGGGCGAGCTGGCCGGAGGTAACGACGATCCTTCCCGAGGCGACACCGTGGGAATAGCGACCGAAAGGTGCGGGCAGGCTGGCGGGTTGCAGTGCCTTCATGGGTCACGCCTCCTTGCCGGCAAGTCCGCAGCGGTGCAGGAAAAGCGCGGTCGCTTCGGCGATGATGCGGTCCGCATCGAGTGCCTCGCTTTCCGGCCGGTCCATCAGCACGCGCGCCTGCGCCTCGTATTCGGCATAGTGTTGGGTCACGGCCCAGATGTTCATCTGGAAGAGCAGGGGATCGACGGGTGTTATCTTGCCACTGTCGATCCATTGCTGGATCACGGCGTTCGCCTCCTCGACCGCGGCCTTGAGCGCCGCCCAATGGGGCGTCATCTCGGGTGCGCCACGGGCAATCTCATTGGCAAAGAAGCGTGAGAGGTCGGGGAATTCCAGCGTATGGCGTACCTTGCGCTCGATATACTGGGTGATCGCCAGCGCCGGATCGTCGCGCGAGGCGGAGAGGAAGAAGATGTCCTTGTAGGCTCCGACGATGTCGCTGAGGACCTGCTGGTAGAGCTCCTCCTTGGAGGAGATGTAGTAGTGTAGCTGGGCCTTGGTGATGCCCGCCGTCTGCGCGATCGCCTGGGTGGAGGTGCCTGACAGGCCGTTGCGCGCGAACTCCTGGATGGCCGCGTTGCGGATGGCGGCGTGGATTTCCTGCCGCTTTTTCTGAAGGGTGCTCATGGGCGGTCCTGGCCTTCCTGGCGATGCGTCGGGATCGGACCGGCACGGGGTGGGTGCCGGTCCGTGGTTTTGCTTACCTGCCCGTCAGCTTGGCCTTGATGTCGAGCCCCATGCCCTTGTTGACGAAGCGCGTATCGGCGACCTTCGAGAGATCGACGGCGCCAGCCTCGATGATCTTGCTTTCGACGGCAAGGTCATGGAAGGCCTTGATGCGCTCGGGGCTCATCGCGCCGATGCCCTTTTCCACCGCTTCGCCGGAATCAATGATCTGAAGCTTGTCGAATTGCGCCATCTCGGCGTCGAGCTTTTCGACCGTCATTTCCGGATTGGCGGCGATGATCGCTGCATAGGCCGCCTTGCGATCGCCGTAGAGGTAGTTGTTCCAGCCCTCAATGGAAGCGTCGAGGAAACGCTGCACGAGGTCGGGGTTGTTCTCGACCAGTTCGTTGCGCGTCTCGATGATCGAGCCATAGGTGCTCCAGCCCTGATCGGCGAGCAGGAACACGTCGACCTCCGCGCCCTCCTTTGCGGCATAGAGCGGCTCGGCGGTGCCATAGGCCTGCTGCACCATCTTCTTGTCGCTCAGGAACTGCGCGAGGTTGAAGCCGTAGGGGCGCAGCTGTTCATCCTGGAAACCGAGGCGGGTGACCATCCACTGCCAGAAGCTGAACTGGCCGTCCTTGGAAACGAGTACGGACGGTGCCTTGGTGAGCGCCGCAAAATCGGCATATTCGCCCTTGTGCGCCATGAAGGCCTGCGGATCCTTCTGGAAGATCGCTGCCACGACCGTGGTGGGAATGCCGTTGCGCACATTGTCGAAAGCGAGCAGCAGGTTGCCGCCCATCAGAAAGTCGAGCCGGCCGGCCGGCAGCATCGGGCGGGTGTTGACCTGCGGGCCACCCATCTTGATCTCGACGTCGAGGCCGTATTTGGCATAGGTGCCGTCCACCACGGCCTGGTAGAAGCCGCCATGGCCGCCTTGGGCCAGCCAGTTGGTACCGAAGACGACCTTGTCGGCGGCCCAGGAGGAGCCGGCGGCGAGCAGCAGGCCCACGGCGGCGAAAAGACTTGTCATGTGTTTCATGCGCGTTTCCCCTTTGGTTGTTTCAGGCGTCGGTGCGGGCCATGCCATCGGTCCAGCCCCGGGTCTTGCCGGGATTCATCAGGCCGTATGGATCGGCACGCTTCTTGAACTCGATCTGCGTCTGGTCGATCTGCTTCATGCCGCCGTCCTCGATGGTCACCACATGAGGGTCGAAGATCGTGCAGCCGTCCGTCTCCTCCAGTTCGGCGATCAGGCGGTACATGGCCTCTTCGCCGCGGTAGCGCACCAACGGCAGGGCGAAGATCTGCACCTCGCCGTCCATACGCGCCATTTCGTGGTGCCAGTAGATCTCCTCGCCGTAGCGGGCCATCTGGCGGAGCACGAGGTCGGGATCGAAGGGCCGCGGATAGGCGACCTGCAGATAGGTCCAGCTCTTGTCCGCCTTGAGGGCCTGCAGCGTGGTGTGGTTCCAGCCGCATTCATAGGCCGGTTGCAGGCCGGCGGCGCGGATCTCCGGCTTGCTCATGGCAAACGAGATGCGCCCGCCAAGGGCCTCTGCCTCGGCGGTGAAGCGGGCCATCTCCTGCGGCGCGACCATGGCGAAGACGGCGTCCCGGTCTGCGGGAAAGAGATCGCCGAGCTTGTTGTAGAAGGGCGCAAAGCGACGCTCGACGGTGGTCAGCAGGTAGCAGTCGAGCCCCTTCTGCTGCGCCAGCGACGCGAAACGTAGCGCGGCGTCGTAGCCGTTGAAGAGCGCGGCGGTATGGATCCAGTCCGTTGCGCGGGTGAGGCCGACGCCGAGCTCCACCACGATGCCGTTGGTGCCATAGGCGTGCTGCACCTTCTGCACGTCTTCGCCGTGGAGCTCGATGACCTGCGGTTCCGGTTCGACGGTGACGACCTTGGCATAGGTGAGGTTGCCGGGGTCGCGCAGCATGCCATGGCGCAGCGAGCCGATGCCGCCAGAGCCGCCGGCGACGAAGCCGCCGATGGTCGCCATCTGGCGGGTCGAAGGATACATCATCAGTTCCTGCCCGGTCTCGTGCGCAGCGTCATCGAGCCGCGAGATGCGGGCGCCCGCCTCCACGCGCACATGGCCGTCCGTGATCTCGATCACTCTGTCGAGGCGGGTGAGGTCCATGACGATACCGCCGTCCAGCGGCACGCACTGGCCGTAATTGCCGGTGCCGCCGCCGCGCAGTGTAAGCGGAACCTTGTGGCGGGCGACGACGGAGGCGACATGCACGACCTCCTCAAGGGTCTGGGGTACGACCACCAGCTCGCCCAGCTTGTCCTTCAGCTGCTCGTTGAGGATGGGGCTATACCAGAAGTAGTCGCGCGAACGCGCGGCGATGTAGTTTTCGTCGTCATGCAGGCGGATCCCATTCAGCGCCGTCTTGATCGACGCCCAGTCGCGGTGTCCGGTCATGTCTGTTCTCCTTCGTGGTCGGTCAGGATGCGGCCGCCCCGCCAGACCTGTCGGTCGACGCGGGGACGGCTCAGGGCATCGGTCAGATCCTCGGCGTCGAGCCGGATGAAATCGGCGGGGCCGCCCTCGACAAGCGCAAGGCTCCGGCCCATCCAGCGGGCCGGTGTCTCGCTCACCGCGTCCAGCCAGTCCTCCGGCTGGAGGTGGCCGAGCAGGGTCGCGCTGCGAAAGGCGTCGAAGAGGTCATAGTCGCCGAAGGGGAAGAAGGCGTCGCGCACGTTGTCGGAGCCGATCATCACGGCAAGGCCTGCGTCCCGCGCCTCATGCAGGGGCGCAAGGCCGCGTAGGCGCGGCGTGCGGCCGGCCCTGGCGTCCTGCAGGTAGGCGTTGCAGCCTGGCAGTACCGTCAGTCCGACACCCGCTGCGCCCGCTCGGGCGAGAATGTCCGCCACCTCCGAGGGATCACGCACCGAGAGCGCGCAGCCATGACCGCACAACACCCGGCCGGAAAGGCCACGCCTTTCGGTTTCCGCCACGATGGCATCGATACCGCGCGCCTCGATGTCCAACCCCTCATCGACATGGAAGTCGAGCAGAAGATCTTGCTTTTCCGCAAGATCGAAGACGTGCGCGAGCCGGGCCTCGAGGTCATTGTTGCGATAGATGAATGCCCCGAGCACCCCACCCGTCGCCTTGACCTCACCGGCGATGGCTTCGCCGACATCGGCGAAGAGATCGAGCGGCGTCAACGAGGCAAGCTCCAGATGGAGGCGACCCTGCCATTCGTCGGCAAGCCCGCGCAGCACGGTCCAGGCTGCCGGCGGCGTCGCGCCGTACCAGTCGACATGGCTGCGCATCAGCGCCGTGCCGTGCCGATAGGCGCGATCCAGTCCCCGGCCTGCCCGCCGGCGTAGATCGGCGTCGTCCCAGAGTGCGGCATCTGCCTGCATCATCTCGATGGCGTGGAAGAGCGATGTGGCACGGGCCGGCATCCGGGAGGCGGTGAAGGTCTTGTCGAGATGGGTGTGAATGTCGGCCAGGAGCGGCAGGACGAGGCCGCCATCGCGGCTTGCCGAGGGGGCGAGGGCCGTGATGCGGCCACCGCTGATGGCAATGTCCCAATGGCCCTCCCGGCCAGCGAGGCTGGCGCCTGCAAGGCGCAGGCCCGCGGCGCCGGCATCGGCGAGGCTGGTGGTCTCGATGGTCCGCATGAGGTTCACGTCTCGCGCTTGATTTCGCTTTCGTGCCAGTGGCCGAGCACGAGGTTCGACAGCCAGGACGTGACGAGGAAGATCCCGACCCCCAGCACCGAGACGAGGAACAGCGCGGCGAACATGCGCGGGATCTCGTTGCGGAAGCTCGATTCGAGGATGCGTGAGGCAAGGCCGGTGTTCTGCCCCGCCGTGCCTGCGACGAATTCGGCGACGACCGCGCCGATCAGCGACAGGCCGCCGGCGATCTTCAGCGCGGCCATGAAGTAGGGGAGTGCCGAGGGGATCAGCAGGTGGCGCAGGCGCTGCCAGGGCGTCGCCTGATAGAGCCGGAACATGTCGCGCAGGTTATGGTCGGCGCTGCGCAGGCCGATCGCAGTGTTCGACAGGATCGGGAAGAACGCGACGATCCAGGCGCAGATGAGCAGCGCGAAGAAGGTGTTGCTGACATAGATGAGGATCAGCGGTGCGATGGCGATGATCGGCGTTACCTGCAGGATGACGGCGAAGGGAAAGAGGCACATTTCCACCGTGCGCGACAAGGCAAAGAGCATGCCGAGCAGCACGCCGCCGATGATGGCGAGGCTGAGTGACAGCAGCGTCAGCTTCACCGTGAACGCCGCGCTCTGCATCAGAGACGACCAGTCCTCGACCAGCGTCTTTGCGATCAGGCTCGGCGCGGGGATCAGGTAATGCGGAACCTCGTTGTACCAGACGAGGAATTCCCACAGTCCAAGCACCACCAGAATCGAGATGATGGGCATGATGACGCGCAGGCGCCGTTCGCGGCGTTCGAGCAGGATGCGCGGATCGACGATTTCGCTTTCGGCAACGGCCGGATCAATGGTTGAGATCGACATGGTCCATGGTCCCTTCGAGCGCGTTGCTGACCAGACGGCAGTTCTCGGTGTACTCGGATGTCATGCGGTAGGCGCTCGTGCGCGTCTCGGCGCCGGGCAGCGCGATGTCGTGCACCACACGGCCGGGGCGCGCGGCCATGACCACGACGCGGCTGGAGAGATAGACGGATTCGAAGACCGAATGAGTGACGAAGATCACTGTCAGCCCGTGCGAGCGCCAGAGGCCCAGCACCTCGTCGTTGAGCTTGGATCGGGTCATCTCGTCCAGCGCTGCGAAGGGTTCGTCCATCAAGAGCAGCTTCGGTTTCGTCACCATGGCGCGGGCAATGGAAACGCGCATCTTCATGCCGCCCGAAAGTTCGCGCGGATAGGAGCGGGCGAAATTGGCAAGGCCCACCATGGAAAGGGCCTCTTCCACGCGGGCTTTCGCCTCGCCCTTGCCGAGCCCCTGTAGTTTCAGGGGGAGGAAGACGTTGTCGAAGACCGTTGCCCAGGGCATCAGCGTCGCTTCCTGGAAGACATAGCCGATATCGCTGCCGTGGGGACTTTCGCCGGCCGGATGACCGTTGACCGTGATCGAACCCGAGGAGAGGGACAGGAGACCGGAGATCATCTTCAGCGCGGTGCTTTTGCCGCAGCCCGAAGGGCCGAGAAAGGACACGAACTCACCGCTGCGGATCGTCAGCGACATGCCGCGCAGCGCCACGGTACCGTTTGCGAAGCGCTTGTAGACGTCCTTCATGTCGATGAGGGCGGGCGCGCCGGTCAGGCCGGCGGCCTTGGGGAGAGGGCTTGCCGCGTTCATGCTACCACTCCGGCTTTCTGTCCAGCCAGTCGGCTGGCAGGCTGTCGATCTCTGCCATGGCCTCGACGAGGCGCGCCACGGCGTGGTCGAGGGTCGCATCACCCTTTTCGGCGGTGGCGAGATGCGCCTCGCCGCAGGCCCCGGCCGTGCTGAAATCCTGTGTCTTCCAGCCCGGTTTTGCGCCACGGCCGAGGCCGAGATGGCGGAAGTTTTCGAAAAGGTCCTGGCCGCGCGAGCGGAAGTCGCGGGCCGCGGCCATGGTCACATTGCCGGGGTCGAGTGCCAGCATGACGGAGGTCTCCATGTCGCCGGCATGGATGCCGTGGGTGCGCTCGACATCGGAATAGACGCCCTCGGGCATGCCAAAGCCGAACCAGTTGACCGAGAAGGCCAGCATGTCATGGGCAACGCGCAGCTGGCGGGTCACGACGTCCATGACCGGAATGTTGCCGCCATGGCCGTTGAGGAGGACGAACTTGCGGACCCCCGAGCGCGCCACGCTGGCGCCGATTTCGGTCAGCACGCGGACCAGCGTTTCGGCCGAAAGGGTGAGCGTGCCGGGATAGTCGATATGCTCGTCGCTCTTGCAGACGGCCTGCGTGGGCAGGAACAGCACTGGACTATCCTCCGGCAGGGCTTTTGCGAGGCGGCGCACCACCCCGTCGACGGTACAGCTGTCGACGGACATCGGCAGGTGCGGTCCGTGCTGCTCGATGGCTCCGATGGGCAGGATGGCGATGAGGCGTCCCCGATCGAGCGCTGCGAAATCACGGCTGGAATAGTCGGCCCAGAAGCGCTTCATCGGGAAGCCTCCATGCCGTTACGGATACCCGTTGATGACAGAAGTTCCATCTTGCTCCTCCTCTTCCTCCGAGGTTAGATAAACAAAATCATAGCAAATGGTCAAACTATTTGGTATGTTCCTTCCAGATGTTACGGTAAGCTTTTGATTATCATCATGTTTATTCGTGACTTTCTGCCGCCGGGAGGGTGGTTGGAATGCAGTCTGGGAGGGATTTATGAAACGACCGCGCCTGCTGATCACCCGTCCCTTGCCGGCCGCCGTGCACGAGCGGGCCGGCGCCCTCTTCGACCTGACGATCCGCAAGGACGCCGGCGCCACGACGGCGGCAGAGCTTTCCGCCGCGCTCCGCGATCACGACGCGATCCTGCCTTCTCTCGGCGATGTCTTCTCGCCGGCGGTGTTTGCCGATGGGGCATTGCCGCGCTGCCGCATCCTTGCCAATTTTGGCGCCGGGGTCAGCCATATCGACCTTGCGGCAGCGGCGCGCGCAGGCATTGCCGTCACCAACACGCCGGGGGCCGTCACCGGCCCGACAGCCGACCTTGCGATGCTGCTCCTCTTGATGACCGCGCGCCGTGCGGGCGAGGGGGAGCGGCTGGTGCGGTCCGGGGCATGGAAGGGCTGGCATCCCGTACAGCTTCTCGGCCGGGATGTTTCCGGCAGCACGATCGGCATTGTCGGCATGGGGCGTATCGGGCAGGAGGTCGCCCGCCGCGCCGCTGCCGGTTTCGGCATGCGGGTGCTGTTCCACAACCGCTCGCCGAAGACCGTGTCCGGCATGGACGCGACACAGGTGCCCCTGGACGATCTGCTGCAACGCGCCGATTTTGTCGTTCTGACCGTGCCGGGTGGCAGCGAGACGCGCCACCTGATCGACGAGCGTGCCTTCGCTTTGATGCGGCCTGAGGCGCATCTCGTCAACGTCTCGCGCGGCGAGGTGGTGGACGAGGTGGCCCTGATCCGCGCGCTCGAATGCCGGCAGATCGCCGGGGCGGCGCTCGATGTCTATGAATTCGAGCCCGCCGTGCCGGCCGCCCTCCGCGAGCGTGACGACGTCGTTCTGCTGCCCCATCTCGGTTCGGCGACGCAGGCGGCACGCGCGGCGATGGGCATGACGGCGCTCGACAATCTGGAGGCCTTTTTCCGCGGCGATGCGCCGGAAAACCGGGTCGCGTGAGCAGGAGCGAGGGGAGGACGACATGAACCACATAGCGATCCTGGGAGCAGGACAGGCCGGGTCGTCGCTGGCGGCCAAACTGCGGGTCCTTGGTTTTGGCGGGCGCATCACGCTCATCGGTGAAGAAGACACGCTGCCCTACCAGCGCCCGCCACTCTCCAAGAAATACCTGATGAAGGAAATGACGCTGGAGCAGCTGCACCTGCGGCCCGAGCGGTTCTACGCGGACAACGACATTGCCCTGCGGCTCGGTGAAAGGATCGTCGCGATCGACCGCGCCGCGCGGCAGATCCGTCTCGATGACGACCGCGTATCTTATGACCAGCTGGCGCTGACGACCGGCGCGACGCCGCGTTCGCTACCGGCCGCGCTCGGTGGCGACCTGTCCGGCGTCTATGTGGTGCGCAATCTGGCCGATGTCGATCGTATGGCCCCGGAGTTCCGCGAGGGGCGACGGGTGCTGGTCGTCGGGGGCGGCTATATCGGGCTGGAGGCCGCGGCGGTGGCGGCCAGGCTCGGCCTCAAGGTGACACTCATTGAGGCGGCGCCCCGTATTCTCCAGCGCGTCGCCGCGCCGGAAACCTCCGATTATTTCCGGAGCCTTCATGCCGGCAACGGTGTCGAAATCCTCGAGGGCACCGGCCTGGCTGGGCTGGAACGCGGGGAGGCGATCTCGGTGGTGTTGGCGGATGGCTCACGCCGGGAGGTGGACTTCGTCATCGCCGGCATCGGCGTGACGGCCAATGACGGGCTCGCGGCGGCGGCGGGTCTCGCCTGCGATGGCGGTGTTATCGTCGATGCGCATGGCAGGACAGGAGATCCCGCCATCTGGGCGGCCGGTGATTGCGCGCGCCTGCCCTATCGCGGTGACATGATCCGGCTGGAGAGTGTGCAGAACGCCATCGACCAGGCTGAAGCCGTCGCGGCCAATATGCTGGGTGCGGCGATGGATTATGTGCCGAAGCCCTGGTTCTGGTCCGACCAGTATGACGTGAAGCTGCAGATCGCCGGCCTGAACACGACATTTGACCGGGTTGTGGTGCGATCGGGAGCGAACGAGAAGGCACGTTCGCACTGGTATTTTCGCGAGGGCGTGCTGCTTGCCGTCGATGCGATGAACGAGCCGCGCAGCTATATGGTGGGCAAGCGCTTGATCGAGGCCGGGCGTTCACCCTTGCCGGAGCAGGTGGCCGATACGGGTTTCGATTTGAAAACCCTGATATGACGGGTTCAAGCCGTGTTCCACCGTGCGGTCTGTCTGGCGCGGTGGTGCAGGCCGTACGGCGTTCTGATGCATTCATGCGCGCGCCGTCTGGGCCGGTTGCTTGACGGTGCGCAAAAGAACATATAGTGAACATTCATGAAGAAATCGATGAAGCAGCGCTTAGCGATCCTCTCGGATGCCGCCAAATACGATGCCTCGTGCGCTTCGAGTGGAACGGTGAAGCGGGACTCCATGGAAAGCGGCGGGCTCGGCTCGACGGAGGGAGCCGGAATTTGCCATGCCTATGCTCCCGACGGCCGATGCATTTCGCTTCTCAAGATTCTTCTCACCAACTTCTGCATCTTCGATTGCGCCTATTGCATCAACCGCTCGTCCAGCAATGTGGAACGAGCCCGGTTCACGCCAGAAGAGGTGGTCTGGCTGACGCTGGAGTTCTACCGCCGCAACTATATCGAAGGGCTGTTCCTGTCGTCGGGCATCATCCGCTCGCCCGATCACACAATGGGAGAGATGGTGCGCGTGGCGCGGGAGCTGCGAACGGTGCATGGATTTGGCGGCTACATCCATTTGAAATCCATCCCCGATGCCGCGCCGGAACTGATCGAGCAGGCGGGGCTTTACGCCGATCGCCTGTCGCTCAACATCGAGCTTCCGACGGATGCCGGCATCGGCCGCTTCGCACCGCAGAAGCGCCCGGAGGGAATTCGCCGTGCGATGGGCGACCTGCGCCGCAAGATCGAAGCGGCGGATGAGCCGACCTTACAGTCGAAACGACGCAAGCGCTTCGTGCCGGGTGGGCAGAGCACGCAGATGATCGTCGGGGCCGACGGTGCGGATGATGCAACCATCCTGAAAACCAGCGCCCGGCTCTATGGCAGCTACGGACTGAAGCGTGTCTACTATTCCGCCTTCAGCCCCATCCCTGACGCCTCCCGTGCGCTTCCGCTGATCAAGCCGCCGCTGGTTCGTGAACACCGGCTCTACCAGGCCGACTGGCTCTATCGCTTCTACGGTTTCGGCGTCGACGAAATCACGGCATCAACCGGCGGCATGCTCGATCTCGACATGGACCCGAAGCTCGCCTGGGCTCTCGCCAATCGCGATGCGTTTCCAGTGGATGTCAACCGGGCCGAGCGGGAACGGCTGCTGCGCGTGCCTGGCTTCGGCACGAAGACCGTGGAGGCCATTCTTTCCAGCCGCCGCCTCCGCCGTCTGCGGCTGGAGGACCTGGCAAGGCTCGGCGTTTCGCTGCGCAAGGTACGTGCCTTCATCGAAACGGACGGTTGGACGCCCCGCCGCCTTGCCGACCGGGCCGACCTGAAGGCGTTCTTCGCACCCAGGCCGGTACAGCTTTCGCTGCTCTGATGCACAGGGTCTTCCTTCTCGGCCGCGGTGACTTTGCCGAATGGCGGGATGCGGCCCGCGCACTCGCTGCCGCCGGTGTTGCACCGCGGGAGGTGGAATGGCGGACGTCGGGGGAGAACGAGCTCTTTGCGGCGGGGCAGAACCTGCCGAAAGCCTTGCCTCGGGCGCGGGCGCGGGCGCTCACCGTTCCCGCCGGTTTTCTGGAGTTGGCCGAGGCGGTCGTCTGCCATACCGAACCCGGCCGTTTCCATCTCCTCTACAGGCTGCTCTGGCGCCTGCAATCCGACAGGAACCTTCTCGCGCTGCCGGCGGACGAGGATGTTGCCCGGGCACGGCTGCTTGCCAGAAATGTTCATCGCGATAGCCACAAGATGACGGCCTTCGTACGCTTCAAGGAGGTTTTCGGAGAAGCGGTGGGCCGCCGCCGGTTCGTCGCCTGGTTCGAGCCGTCGCATTTCGTGGTTGCCCGCACGGCGCCTTTCTTCCGTCGACGCTTTGCCGATATGGACTGGATGATCGCCACCCCGCGCGGGTCGGCGCGCTGGGATGGCGAGACCCTGGCCTTCGATCCGCGCCCTTGTGAAAATCCCGGCCATGACGACCCGACGGATGACCTCTGGTGCACCTACTATGCGAGCATCTTCAATCCGGCCCGGCTCAAGGTGAAGGCCATGCAGACGGAGATGCCGAAGAAGTACTGGCGCAACCTGCCGGAGGCGGCGCTGATTCCAGGCCTCATCGCCCATGCCGAGGCGAATGTGCGCGCCATGGCCGAACGCGCCGCCAGCGATCCGCCGCTCTTTCACCATCGTCTCCAGGATGCCGCCCCGACATTGCCGCAGGTCAGGCTGGAAAGCCCGGGCACGCTTGATGCGCTGCGCGAAGAGGCAGGACGGTGCACGCGGTGCCCGCTGCATTGCGCCGCCACGCAAACCGTATTTGGCGAGGGGCCACAGGGTGCACGGATCATGATGGTCGGGGAGCAACCGGGTGATCAGGAGGATCTTGCTGGCCGTCCTTTTGTCGGCCCGGCAGGCAGGGTCTTGGACGCCGCGCTGCACGAGGCGGGCATCGCCCGCGACAGTCTCTATCTGACGAATGCGGTAAAGCACTTCAAATATGTCCCTCGTGGCAAGCGCCGTCTTCACCAGCGACCGGACAGGGGCGAGATCGAGCACTGCCGGTGGTGGCTTGCCAAGGAGATCGATGCTGTCCAGCCGAGCCTTGTCGTCACGCTCGGCGCGACCGCCCTCCATGCGCTGAGCGGAGAGCGCCGCCCGCTCAGTGAAGTTCGCGGCAAGCCGATCGCCATGGAAGGCGCGCGGTTGCTCTACCCCACAATCCACCCATCCCATCTGCTGCGCCTTCCGGACGGCGCGGAACGGTTGAGGCAGCATGCCCTCTTCGTTGAGGATCTGCGTGCCATCCGGGCTATGATCGAGCGGGCGCATTCCCTTTGCTGAAGGAACCGGTGGTGCGGCGTTTGGCTTCAGGGGGCGTTGCGCCGCCTTCTCGATAAAAGTCGTTCCCTGCCCGGCAATTTATGGGTTGCCTCATGCCAGCCGGGATCTCAACCGGTTGCGACCCGGAGAAGCCGTCTTTGGATGGGGAAAGGTGCCGTTCCGTCAGGCGTTGTCGCGCTCCCAGTACCAGGCGGCATAGGTGCGCGTGCGATCGTGCCCGCGGCCCTTGAGGAATGCGCGGACAAGCCGGACATCCTCCCGCTCGCAGGCGACCCAGACGAAGGCTTCTTCATCCACGGCAGCAAGTGCCTCTATCACCGTCTGCGCGAGCATGTTCTTGTTGCCCGCCGGGTAGCTGGCGCGGTGCAGCCAGCGTATGTCGAGCGTTCCGGTGGTCGGCAGCGGCTGCTCTTCCGCCGCATCCGCCACCTCTATGATCGCCTGCATCCTCGTGCCTTCGGGCGCTTCGGCGGCGATGCGGGCGATGGCGGGCAAGGCGCTTTCGTCCCCGGCAAGGAAGATGGTTTCGGCCTGCGGAAGGTCGCCGCCGCCGGGGCCGAGCAGGGCGAGCCTGTCCCCCGGCTGCGCATCCCGGGCGAAATCCGCGCCGGGTGTCGCAACGCCAGGCAGGGGATGCTGCAGGAAGTCGACCGAGAGTTCGCCGCGCTCGGCGTTGACGGCGCGGATCGTGTAGACGCGCACGAGCAGCGCATCCTCGCCCTCCGGCCAGGCAATGCGGCCGTCATCGCGCAGCCCCGGCCAGACCGGCGTCCGGCCTTTCGGCGGCACCAGCAGGCGCACATGCATGCCCTCGCCGATGAAAGGCTTCACGTCTGTGCAAGCAAAGATGACGCGCCGCATGTGCGGCGTCACGTCCTCGGCCGAGACGACGGTCACTTCATGAAGATTGGCGAGCCGCGAACGCGTCGCCGGTTCGGACCAGGTGAGTTCCAGCGGGTCCTGGCCGGCGAAATAGAAGAGGTGCTCGGCGATGACCGTGCGGCTCATCTGAAGCGTCTCGTCGCTCGGGCAGGCGAGATCGATGAGGAGCCGTCCGCCGTCGAGACGCATATCGGCTGTGCCGATCTCGCTCGTCAGCGTTGCGGCATTTTCCGTGCGCCGCACCTCGGCGTGCTCGACGAAGTGCTCGCAGACCTCATCGAGCATTTTCAGCGCATCCTTCGGCAGCGCGACACCGGTGAGCTTGAATTGCGGGAGGGCGTTCATGCGGGCTCCTTGATTACGGGGGAAATCATGCGATGGCGGCCGATCGGCAACATGGTCGGCCGACCGGAGGTCGGGTCGGTGATGATGCGACTTTCGAGTCCGAAGACCTGTCGCACATGGTCTTCCGTCAGGACGGTCTCCGGCGGGCCGGCTACATGCAGTCGGCCGTTCGCCATCGCGACAAGGTGGTCGGCGTAGCGCGCGGCAAGGTTCAGATCGTGCAGCACCATCACGATGGTGGTGCCGCGCGTCTGGTTGAGGTCGGTCAGGAGGTCCAGCACCTCGATCTGGTGGCTGATGTCGAGGAAGGTGGTGGGCTCGTCGAGCAGCAGGAGGTCCGTCTGCTGGGCGAGCGCCATGGCGATCCAGACACGCTGGCGCTGACCGCCCGAGAGTTCGTCGATCGGCCGTTCGGCGAGATCGTCGGTCTTCGTCGCCGCAAGGGCGGCGGCGACCGCTACGTCGTCTTCGCGCGTCCAGCGGGAAAAGACCCCCTGATGCGGATGGCGGCCGCGGCTGACAAGGTCGGCGACGGTGATGCCCTCGGGCGCGATGGGCGATTGGGGCAGGAGGCCGAGCGTGCGGGCAAGATCTCTTGAGGGAATGCGATGGATCGACTTGCCGTCCAGCAACACCTGCCCTCTTTGGGCCGGCAGCAGGCGCGAGAGGGTGCGCAGCAGCGTGGACTTGCCGCAGGCGTTCGCCCCGACAATGACGGTGATCCTCCCGGGCGGCACGGCAAGGTCCAGCCCGTCGAGGATGCGTGTTTCGCCGTACCCGGCGGAAAGGCCGGTGGCGAGGAGGGTGTGCGGTTTCATAGGGAGCCTCCGGACCGGTTGACGCGCACGATCAGGAAAATCAGGTAGGGCGCACCGAGCGCCCCGGTGACGACGCCGACGGGATAGCGGCTCGGCAGCAGGAACTGGCCGCAATAATCGCCGACCAATACCAGCGCCGCGCCTGTCAGTGCCGCTGGGACGAGCAGCGAGCCGTTGTTGCCGACGATGCGGGCGGCAATCGGCCCCGCGAGGAAGGCGACGAAGGCGATCGGTCCCGAAATGGCCGTGGCGCTGGCGATCATGCCGACAGCAGCGATGATGACGAGCACGCGGGTTTGGCCGACCCGGACGCCGAGCGCGGCCGCGGTGTCGTCGCCAAGCCGCAGGGCTTCGAGGTCGCGGGCGCGGTAAAGCAGCAGGCCGCCGAAGACAGCGAGCGCGATGACGAGCAGCAGGCTCTGGCCGAGCTGTGCACCGTTGACGCTGCCCGTGAGCCAGCGCAGGGCCTCTTGCAGGGTCCAGGCGGGGGCGGTGGAGAGGATGTAAGCGATGACGCTCTCCAACATGGCCGAAACGCCAATGCCGACGAGGATGAGCCGCGTGCCCGCGATGCCGTTGCGGAAGGAAAGCGCGTAGACGATGAGCGCCACGCCAAGCCCAGCGGCAACGGCGAGAATCGACACGATCGGCCCCGAAAGCCCGAGCACGACGATGGCGAAGACCGCGGCGGCGCTCGCCCCCCAGCTGATGCCGATAATGTCGGGGCTCGCCAGCGGATTGCGCAGCATGATCTGGAAGGCGACGCCGCCGAGACCGAAACTGAGGCCGGCGAGGATCGCGAGCATGGCGCGCGGCAGCCGGAGCTGGCCGACCGTGAAGGCGACATCAGGCACATCCTCGCCCATCAATGCGCGGAAAATGTCCTGCGGCGGGGTGAAGGACTGGCCGAGCAGCAGGGTCAGCAGGAAGGCCACGGCGACGAGCGTGAAGAGGAGGCCGATGACACAGTGGTGCCGGCGGGCGCGGCGATGGCGGTTTCTCGCAATGGAATCGATGAAGGGAGCGAGCATGGTCAAAGGTCCCGCACCCGCTGGCGGCGGACGATCCAGATGAAGAAGGGCGCGCCGATCAGCGCCGTCACGATGCCGACGTCCAGTTCGGCCGGCCTTGCCACGATGCGCCCGACGATATCGGCGGCGATCAGCAGGCAGGCGCCGCCGAGGGCGGAAAAGGGCAGCAGCCAGCGATGATCGCTGCCGGTCAGGAGGCGAACGAGATGCGGTACGATGAGGCCGAGAAAGCCGATCGGGCCGCAGACGGCCGTCGTCGCGCCTGCGAGCAGGATTGCGCCGAAGGCGGCGACGGCGCGGGTGGTCGCGACATGTTCGCCGAGGCCGGCGGCAAGCTCGTCGCCAAGCGCGAGCGCGTTGAGCTTGCGGGCCGAGAGGAGGCTGATGGCGAAGCCGGCGGTGAGGAAGGGCAGGACAGGAAGGATGCGTTCGAAGGTCGCCCCGCCGACGCCGCCGATCTGCCAGGCGCGCACGCCACCGGCAATGTCGGCGCGCGGCAGGACGACGGCGATGACCAGCGAGGAGAAGGCGACGGACGTGGCGGCCCCTGCGAGCGCCAGCTTCAGCGGCGTCGCCCCGCCCCGCCCAAGCGCGCCGATGACATAGACGAAGATCGCCGCCGCCCCCGCGCCGAGGATGGCGGTGACGATATAGGCATAGGCGGTTTCGATACCGAACCAGGCGACGCTGACGACGACGGCGAGCGATGCCCCCATGTTGACACCGAGAATGCCGGGATCGGCGAGGGGATTGCGCGTCACGCCCTGCATGATCGCGCCGGCAAGGCCGAGCGCGGCGCCGGCGAGCAGCGCCAGCAGCGTGCGGGGAATGCGCATCGCCACTGCCGCCTCACTGATCGTCTCGACCCTGCCGCCAAGCGCGGAAAGGATGTCGCCAAGGCCGACATTCCGCGTGCCGATCGCCACCGACAGCGCCACCAGCACGACGAGCGTAGCGGCGACCAGCAAAAGCCAGAGCCCGCGCAGGCGCTTGAGGCGTCCGGCCGGCGCCGGATTTCGTGCCGTGGCGGCGTGCGATGTCATTTCGATTTCCCGGCCGCTTCCGCAAGAAGCGCGACATAGTCCTTCAGCACCCAGGAGATCGACAGCGGCGTTGGATTGGCGGCCGTGCCGACCGGGTCGCGGCCGAGCATGACGAGCGCGTCCTTGCTGACGGCGGGCATGCGCGAGAGCAGGAGATCGGCCTTCACGGCGTCGAGCAGCGGCGTGCCGCCGTAGCTGACGACGATATCGACATCGTCGAAGGCGTCGACCTGTTCGGCGCTGACGCTGGCGGCGAATTGTCCGGGCTTCGTTGCGTCCAGCACGCTTTTGGGAGAGGCGAGGCCGAGGTCGCGGAAGAATTTGATGCGCGTGTCGTTGGCGGTATAGAAGTTCACCATGCTGAGGTCGGTCGCGTCGAGATGGGTGACGAAGATCGCCGATTTGCCCTTGAGGACCGGATAGCCGGCGACCGTGCCGGCGATTTCCTTCTCGATGCGTGCGATCAGCGCTTCGCCGTCCTTTGCCATGCCGAGCCCGGCGCTGTTGAGCCGGATCGTCTCGCGCCAGTCGGTTGACCAGGCGGATTGCGGGTAGGCGATGACGGGGGCGATCTGGCTCAGCGTCTCGTAGTCCGCCTGGCTGAGGCCGGAATAGGCGGCGAGGATGACATCCGGCCTCGTCGCCGCGACCGCCTCGAAATCGATACCGTCGCCCTCGTCGAACAGGACGGGCTTTTCGCCGCCGAGTTCCGTCAGCCTTTCCGCCACCCAGGGCAGGAGACCATCGCCATCGTCGTCGCCGAAATTGGCGGCGGCAAAGCCCACGGGCACGATGCCGAGCGCCAGCGGCACTTCATGGTTCGCCCAGGCGACGGTCGCCACGCGCGCCGGCTTCTTCGTGATCGTCGTCGTTCCGAAGGCGTGCTCGATGACGATGGGATAGGCGGTTTCGTCCGCGGCCCATGCCGTCGTCGCAATCCAGAGGCAGGCGGCGACAACTATCAGCGGGAAGCGCAAAAGCCGCGACATGGGCGAAACCCTCCAGGGCGGTTAAAAGTGGAGTTTCCGTTTCAGGTTCATTGGGCGGCGTCAAGGCGAAGGCACGGCTTGTTGGGAGGCAGCGGCGAAGTTTCCGGGGTTTCCTACAAAACCATGGAAATCTACAATACTGGATAGTAGGTCTCAAGTTATTCCCGCTTCAAGGGACAGCCGCATCGGCCTGAGGGGGGATGCGCAGGTTTACGCCTGTTCCGGCTGGCATTCGGCAGGACCTGCCGTCCGCCGGCGAGCGCAACTTCAATTTCTGGAACATGACGATGGACATCAAGACGACCGGCGCCGATACGAGACAGCCTCTTATCCGTTTGAGGACTGCGGTTCTGCTCGGCTGCACCGCGCTCGTCGCCCTTGTGCCGTCCGTCTCGTTCGCCCAGCAGGCGGATGCCGGTTCCACAACGGTGCTTGAGACCATCACCGTCGAAGGCGATGGCTCTGCGACGGGTGGCGACAATGATGCAAGGTCGATTGTCGCGAAGAAGACGACCGCCGGTGGGCGCATGGCGACGGAAATCCTGAACACGCCGGCGACGGTTTCCGTCATCACGGCCAAGGAAATCCAGCAACGCGGCGCCGAGACCGTCGAGGAGATCCTGCAATATACGGCAGGCGTCACCACGGATTTCTATGGTTCGGATGACCGCTACGACTTCTTCAAGATCCGTGGTTTCGATGCCACGACCTACCGCGACGGGCTGATCCTCGGCCGTCCCTTCGGCGGTGTGCGGGAAGAAGCCTATGCCTTCGAGCGTGTCGAGGTGCTGAAGGGCGCGAACTCCACGACGTTCGGCGTCTCCGATCCCGGTGGTGCCGTCAACTATGTGACGAAGCGCCCGCGCAGCGAGAAATTCGGCGAGGCCTATGTCACGGGCGGCTCGTTCGACCGAAAGGAGGTCGGCTTCGACTTCGGCGACAATCTGATGGCCGACGACACGCTCTCCTACCGCTTCACCGGCAAGCTGCGTGATGCCGACGCGGAATACGATCATTCGCGCGATGATGAAAAATTCTTCATGGGTGGGCTGACCTGGCGGCCGACGGACACCACCAGCCTTACCATCGTCTACGATCACCTCAACAAGGACGGCGTGCCCGGCAGCGGGGGCCATCCGGTGGGCACCGATTTCGACCGCAGCCGCTTCTTCGGCGAGCCGGACTACAATTTCCGCGGTACGAACCGCGATACGGTCAGCGTCCTGTTCGACCACGATTTCAGCTCGGGCCTGACCTTCGGCGCGAATGCGCGCTACAGCAAATCCGACACCGATTTCGGCTACGCCTATATTTCTGCAACGCCGACGGACGGCTCCACGACCGCCTCGCGCGCCTTCTTCGGCAACGAGGCCTCGAACCGGCAGTTCATCATCGACGCGCATCTGCAATACGAGGCGAATTTCGATGCCGTCGACAGCCGCACTCTGGTCGGCGCCGAATACAACGACATGAAGGGCAACAACGATACCTGGTGGGGACCGGCGCCCGGCATAGACTGGACGAACCCGATCTATACGGGCCGGCCCACCAACCTGCCGCTGATCGCCAGCACGCGCAGCGACCAGACGGGCAAGGCGCTCTATATTCAGCAGGAACTGGCCTTCTGGGATAAGTTTATCGTCACGGCCGGCCTTCGCAACGACTGGCTCGACCTCAGCGAGGTGAACAAGCTGACGGGCGCCAAGAGCGAGGGGGACTTCAGCGAACTGACGAAACGCATCGGCCTCACCTATCGCGTCACCGATGAGATTGCGCCCTTCGTCAGCTACGCCGAATCCGTTGCCGCCCCCTCCATCGGCGTCGAGCCGGAGCGTGGCGAACAGATCGAACTTGGTGTGAAATACCAACCGGACGCCTTCCCGGCGCTGATCACGGCCTCGATCTACGATCTGACGAAGAACAACATCACGCGCACCAATCCTGCCACGAACCTCCAGGAGACGATCGGCGAGGTGCGCGTGCGCGGTTTCGACCTGGAGGCCAAGGCGGAATTGACGCCGAACTGGAGCCTGACGGCCGGTTATTCCTATCTCGATGCCGAGATCGTTGAGAACGGCGCGGCCGGCAATGAGGGCAACCAACCCTACCATGTGCCCAAGCACACGGCATCGCTCTGGGTCAACTACATGCTCGAGGGCGACGGCAAGCGCGGCGACATGACCTTCGGCCTCGGTGGCCGCTATACCGGCTCCTACTACTTCAACGACGAAAACACGGTGAAGACGGGCAGCAATTTCGTCGTCGATGCGGCCTTCAGCTACAAGGTGTTCGAGAACACGTCCTTCGAAGTCAATGTCTCCAATCTCTTTGACCGCAAGCATATCGATTACGGTGGCTTCGGCGCGGATTTCTACAATCCGGGCCGCTCGATCTCGGCGACGCTGCGCCAGACGTGGTGAGAGAGGCTAGCGGACCTGCTGCACCCGCCGCCAGGCGGCGGGTGTATCACCGGCGACCTGCCGGAATGCCTTGGTAAGGTGTGCCTGGTCGGAAAAGCCGAGCTGGGCGGCGATATCGGCGATCGTCAGCTCGCTTTCGACCAGCAGCTTCTGCGCAAGGTCGATGCGTTTGCCGAGCTGCCACTGCAGTGGTGTCTTGCCGGTCGTCTGCTTGAAGACGGTGGCGAACCAGCTTTCGGAAAGGCCGGCCGTCTTGGCCATCTCGGCGACGGTCAAGCGGCCGTCGCTTTGGGCATTGATGCGGGTGACGAGCCGGTTCATCTGCGCCTGGGTCAGCCGGCCGTTCTGCGGCTCGCTGGGGAAATCCTGGATATCCAGCAGGCCACTGACGATCGTGCCGACCAGACTTTCAGCGTAGAGCGCGTGTTTCGTCGGGCCCGACACTTCGTCGACGAGGAGGCTTGCCAGCGTCTCGATCGCGCCGACGTCCTGGATCTCCACAGGGCGGCGGAGCGTCGCAAGCGCGGCCGACGTGCCGACCGTTGGCGACAGGAACCGCAGCATGCGGTCCTTGTGGAGGTGCAGATCGAGATGGGAAAAGCGATGGGCGGAGGTGAAACTCGTCCAGAGCGGAACGCCGGCCGGCACATAGACCGCGCGGGTCATCGGGCGCGAATGCGCGAGCATGCCGCCGTCACGGTTGGTCATCTTGATGTGCGGCGACACGTCGTTGAAGAAGATCACGATGCGTGGATCGGGTGAAAGGTAATAGCCGCGCGCGCCGGAATGGCCCTCCGCATCCCAGAAGACGCCGACCAAGCCGTCGAGGCTACGCCATTTCACCGGGGCAAGCACCTTGATGCCTTCCGTGTGGCAGGTCATTGCATGCTGGTAGTTCACCGTTCAAAGCCACCCATGATCGAGCAGTCCTCGCATGTCTGCATGCGTTTAAGGCCAAGCGGTACGCGATGGCAACCGCTCCTGTGCGTGCAGCAATCGCACAAAAATATGATTAAAAATATCATGTTTTTTCCTCAGGGCAAGTCGCGGGCGAATCTCGGATCTTGAAGCAGAAGCTCCCGCTGCTTCGAGATCCGAGACCCTTCCTGCCAACAGGAACAGACCTAGCCGCGCGCGCGCAGGGCCTCCGTCATCGGCAGCCGCGTGGCGGCGATGGCGGGCAGTGCGCCACCGACGATGCCGATGGCGAGGCCAAGCAGGCCGGATATCGCAAGGATATCCGGCGTGATGGTGAGCTGGAAGGCCATCCGTGTATTGTTCGCGCCAAGCGTGCTCGCCTGCCATCCATGGAAGACAAGCCATGAGGCAAAAAGGCCGAGAAGGACACCGGCGCTTGCGAGCACCACGGCCTCGACCCAGGTGCCGAAAAAGGCCGAGAGACGGCTGAAGCCGAGCGCGCGGACGGTGGCGATCTCGACGGTGCGGTCGGAAACGGAGCTCATCATCGTGTTGAGGGCGCCTGCCGTGGCGCCGACCGCCATCAGCAACGCCAGCGGCCAGCCGAACAGGCGGATGAGGCTTGCGGTGCGCCCGGATTGCGCTGCGTAGAGATCGGCTTCGGAAAGCGTGACGAGCGGTGTCTGCGTGATCGTGACGAGGCTCCTCCGCAGACGCTCGAGCGCATCGGGCCCGGTAAGGCGAAGTTTCAGGCTCTGCACTTCGCCCTGCCGGTCGAAGGCGGCGCGCACCGCATCGAGGTCGGCCCAGATTTCGGACTCGAAGGCGCTGCCATGGGCGGAAAAGCGACCGGCAACCGTCCAGTCGACGGCGCCGAGGCGAACCGTGTCGCCTACATCGAGGCCGAATTCCTCGGCGAGGCGATCTCCGACGACGATTTCGCGCGTGCCGGGTTTGAAGACGTGTCCGGCCGACAGTGCGATGCCATCGCGGATCGACGGGCCGGCCGCATCCATGCCGCGCAGTGCCAGTGTGCGGGCTGGCTCCTCCGCTTCAAGCTCCATATCGACGGGGACGACGATCTCGCGGGAGGAAGCGAGTTTGCCCTCGGTATCACGGACGACCCCGATATCGCCGGTCATGGCGTCGAGCGTGCGGATGACGGCTGCGGGAATGTCCGAACCCGTCTCCTGGTTCGTACCGCCGCCAAGAAGGACTGCGACCGATGGTGAGCCTGCGCTGGCGAGCGCGGTTTCGAACCCCTTTGCCATGGAGAGGAAGCCGGCAAGCACGCAGACGACGAGCGCGACCGACAGAGCCATGGAGGCCGAAATCGCGCGGCGGCGCGACAGGCTGGAAAGATTCGTGCGGATCATCACAAGTGTTTGTCGGCTATGGGCGGAAGTGGATTTCAGCATGGCGGTTACCTCGTTCTGAAAGCAGCGATGATCGGTGTGCGCATTGCGTTGAAGGCTGGTAGCGCGCCGGTTGCGAGGCCGAGGGCAGCGATGATGGCCAGCGCCTTGGCGAGGACGGGAAGGGAGAAGACGAGGCCGAGTGCCGGGCCGGCGAGCATGGTTCCAAGCTTTGCCAGGGCGAGCCCGATACCGCCGCCGACGGCGAAGATGAAGAGTGTTTCACCGAGGATGAGCACAACGATCGCGCGACGGGAGAAACCCAGTGTCTTCAACACGCCAATTTCGAAGGTACGTTCGCGCACGGCAAAGACCATGGTGTTCACGACGATCATCAGCAGCGTGATGAACGCCGCGCCGACGACGAGATTCACAATCAGGCCGACATCGGCATACTGGCGCAGGAAAGCTTCCAGGAACTGCTTTTCCGATTGCGTGCGTGTCGGCGTCGGCGAATTGGCGAAGAGCGCGTCGATCCGGGCAGCGAGTTTTCCGGGGGCGGTGCCGGCACGGGGCCGGACGACGAAAGCATCCACAGTCTCCTTGCCGCGCGCACGGGCAGCATTCACATAATCGTAGCGAGCGATCAGGAAATAGGTGTCGGTGGCAGCGCTTTCACCCTCGAAGAGGCCGGCTATCTCGAAGCGCCAGTCCCGGCTGCCATCTTCTCGCGGTGTATCGAAGGCAGTGACGGTAATCCGCTGACCGACGGCCCAGCCTTGTGCCTCGGCAAGGGCCCGGCCGACCAGAACCCGGTCGCGCGCCCCGTCGATCGCCTTCATCAGCGCGGGCGTCAACCCGAGTTCCTTTCCATTGACAGCCATCAGCCTGTCGGGGTCGGCGGCGCTGACGGCGACGACGTTCTTCTCGACATCGACGAAACCGCGCAGGCGCGCGACATATCCCACGACCGCGACATCGGGGTCTGCAGTGATGCGCGACATTGCCGCCATGGGCAGGGGGACCGTGCGGCCGCTCACGCTGGTGACGCCGAGAAGGTCGTCGCTTGCGCCGACTGCCCCCTGGGCTCCGGCAAGGAAACTTGCCGTCAGGCCGTAAATGAGAAAGGCGACCGCAATCGAGAGCATGAGCAGCAAGGTACGCAGCGGCTTGCGCCAGGCATTCCTGCGGGCGAGATCGAAAAAGCCCATCAGGCGGCCCTCTTCTCTTCAATGAAATCGCCTTTGTCGAGATGCAACGTGCGGCGCGCGTAGAGGGCCGCTTGCGGATCGTGGGTCACCATGACGATGGTCTTTCCAAGCTCGCGATTGAGGAAGCGCAGCATGTCCAGAACCTCGTCGGCGGACTTGCGGTCGAGGTCACCGGTCGGTTCGTCGCAAAGCAGCAGGCCCGGATCGGTGACGAGAGCGCGGGCGATGCCGATGCGCTGTTGCTGGCCGCCGGACATCAGCGCCGGATATTGCCTTTCCCGTCCGGCAAGGCCGACGAGACCCAGAGCCCTTTCGACGCGCAGGCGCCGCTCCTGGCGCGACAGCGGCTTCAGCAGCAAGGGCAATTCGACATTCTCGGCAGCGGTGAGCATGGGCAGCAGATTGTAGAACTGGAAGACGATGCCCATGTTGTGTGCCCGCCAGGAGGAGCGGGCGGCTTCCCCCATCTGGTCGAGGTGGCTGGTGCCGATGCGCAGGGTCCCGGCATCCGGTCGATCGATGCCGGCCAGCATGTTGAGCAATGTCGACTTGCCGGATCCGGACGGGCCCATGACGGCAACGAAATCGCCGCGCGGAATGGCAAGATCGAGGCCGGAAAAAATGGCGATCCTCTCGCTACCGATGCGATATGCCTTCCTGATACCGGCAAGGGCGATGTAGGGGGTCGGGTCGTGGGTCATTGCGTCTTGTCTCCTGTTTCGTCGAGGGTGATGCGGATGCGGGCCGCCATGTTGGGCCGGATGCCTTCCGGCGGGCCGGCAAGCGTCAGGCGTAGCGTGAGGGTGCCTTTTTCGGCCGAGGCGACGGGCGCCAGCCGCAGCACCGTCACCGGGAAGGGATGGTCGGGGAAACCGTCGAGCACGGCCTCGCCGCGCAGGCCGGGCCTCAGCGCGGCGATGGTGGTTTCCGCCACGTCGGCGTCGATCACGAGGCTTGTCGTATCGGTAATCGTGAGCAGGCTCTGGTTTTCGCGAACGCTGTCGATCCGCGCCAGCACCGTATCGCCCATGCGGGCATCGAGGCGCGTGACGGTGCCCGTCAGTGGAGCACGAATGGTCAGTTCACCGACCCGTTCCGCGGCAATGCGAATGGCAAGGTCGGCGCTGTCGACGGATTGAACCGCCTGCGCGACGGCATTGGCCGCTCGTTCTGCAGCCGAACGCGCCTCTTCCAGTACCTGCGTCGAGGCAGCGTTGCGGGCTGCGAGGATTTCCGTGCGGGCAAGCCGTGCCCGGGCCTGTGCAAGGTCGATGTCGCGGGCGCCGAGGACCAGTTTGGCCTCGGCCTTTGCAGCATTTGCCTGGTCGAGTGCGAAACGGGCGCCGGCATCCTCCAGCGTAACCAGGACCTCGCCCGCTTCGACATGATCGCCCGGCACCACGGCGACCCGTGTGATCTTGCCTTCATACTTGGCGAAGACAGTGGTTGCGTTGGGTGCGACGACGAAACCGGAGCCGGTGATCTCGCGTCTGGCCGGCAGTGCGCCGCGGATGGCGGTTTGCTCCGCATCAAGCGCCCCGGCCTGCGGCACGGCGGCGAGGTCGCCCGCTTCGCGTTCCGGCTCTGATCGCGCGGTTTCGAACTGGCGCACCACCTCCATTCGATAGAGTATGAGACCGCCGGCTCCGGCAGCCAGCGCCAAGAGGCAGATCGGCAGGATGAGCCGCCTGAGCATCGGCTTCGGCGGCGTGTCTTCGCAGGAGAGATCAAGCGCAAGCGACTTGAGTATCTCGGCGCGTTTGCGCTGGTGGTCGGTGGTGATGTCGATATGAGTGTTCATGCCGGATATGGTGGCCGGCTGGAGGACAGACTCGACCTGAAACGTGTTCAGGGTCGTGCTCGATCGCGATCGAGGACATTCTGTCCTTGCTCGTTCCATCGAAAGCCGAAGCCACATTCGCGCGGTGAACCGGATGTTCTCGCACTGTCCCGGCTTGCGCCGCCGCGGAATCCACGGTGATAATCGCACCTGATTACATCAGCTCAGGATTGCTTCATGCCGCAGATGCTCGCCCATATCGCCTTGTTGGTCCGGGATTACGACGAGGCCATCGCCTTCTTCGTCGGAAAGTTGGGTTTCGACCTCATCGAGGATACCTATCAGCCGGATCAGGACAAACGGTGGGTCGTCGTCGGTCCGCGAGGGCAGCAGGGCTGCTCGGTCCTGCTCGCCCGGGCCTCTAGCGAACATCAGGCGGATTATATCGGCGATCAGGCCGGCGGGCGGGTCTTTTTGTTCTTGAGGACCGATGCGTTCTGGAAGGATTACCAGGCGCTCGTCGATCGCGGGGTCGAATTCGTGCGTGAACCCAAAGAGGCCGACTACGGAGTGGTTGCCGTCTTCAAGGATCTCTATGGAAACCTGTGGGACCTGGTCGAATTCACGGATGGCAGGCCATAGTGGAGTTGCCGTCCCGGCTCAAGACGGCAGCGATCCGGCGGCCAGCAGCCTGTCCCGCGCCGCTCGGTAGCGCTGAAACGCATCGGCAAGGTCATGCTGGCCGGTCGCACGGGGCTCGAAGAGCCGGCTGTCGCCGCTGACGGTGCTCGAGGCGTCATTGATGCTGGCGAAATGTCCGGTGGCCGTTGCGGCGAGCAGGGCTGCACCGCGGGCGCCGAATTGCGAGCCGTGCGGGACTTCGACGGGCTTGCCGACAAGGTCGCAGATCATCTGGACCCAGATATCGTTTCGCGCGCCGCCGCCGGTCAAAAGCAGGCGCTCCCCGTCGAACGAAAGAGCGTCCAGCAAATCCACCATGGCAAAGGCGACGCCTTCGACAATGGCGCGGAAGAGGCATGCCCGGTCATGGCGCGGCGTCAGGCCGCTGAACTGCGCCCTTGCCGTACGGTTCACGCGTGGGGCGATGATGCCGCTCTCGGACAGGTAGGGAAGGTAGGTGAGACCATGGGCGCCGGCTGGGGTCGCGGAGAGCATCGTGTCCAGCGCGGCAAACCGATCAGCACGGCCTGAAAGATCCGGCGCGAGTGTTTCGAAGGCCCAGTCGAGATTGAGTGTTCCGGCGACATTGACCATGGCGCGATACCAGCGATGGCCGGGCAATGTGAAGAGCAGGCCGATATCGGCCGGTTCGAAGGTCGGGTGCTCATGCACGACACCGACAAGGCAGGCCGTGCCGAGTACGGCCGTCGCGGTGCCGTGGACAAGGCCGCCGGCACCGATGACCGTGGCGGCGACATCGCCCGCGCCGATGGCGACGGGCAATCCTTCGCGAAGGCCGGTCGCGACCGCCACTTCCGCCGTCAGGCCTCCCGCAACGGCCTCGGAATCCACTATCGGTGGCAGGAGCGGTTCGTAGGGGCCCAGGCCGAAAAGGGAGATCATGTCGGAGGACCGCGCACGTCCACGGGCGGAGCCCGGCAGGACCGCCGCCTCGCTTCGGTCCGTCGCGATCCGGCCGGTCATGCGAAAGCGCAGATAGTCCTTAAAGCAGAGAATGTGTCGGGTGCGGCGCAGCACGTCCGGCTCATGCCGGACGAGCCAGGCGAGCACCGGCAAGGTGCAGCCTTGCTGCATGACCGAACCCGATGAGGCGAAGATCCGGCTGAGGAAAGCCGGGTCTTCCGCAAGGTACCCGTCTATCAGGGTCTGGGCGCGGCTGTCCTCCCAGGTGATACCGCGGCGCAGCGGCATGCCGTCTGCATCGAGAAGCCAGGCGCCGACCATGGCGGCGGAAAGGCCGATGCCGGCGATGTTGCCCGGGTCGAGGCCGCTTTCGCGGACCGCGCGCGCGATGACCTCCGTGGTCGCGGTCCAGGCCTCCGACGGATCGATTTCACTCCAGCCGGGATGGGGGCGGTGCACGGTCGTCGGTCTTTCGGCGACGGCCAGCTCCCGGCCGCCAAGATCGAAGATTGCGGCCTTGATGAGGGACGTTCCGGCGTCGAGGCCGAGAAAATACGGCCCCGTCATCGAGCATGTCCGGCATAGCGCCTGAAGCGTTGCCAGGCCTGCTCCGTCGCGGTGCGGTGGGCAGGCTCCGGGCTGTGGGTTCGCTCGATGCGCACCGCTCGGGCAATGCACGCGGCAAGATCAGCCTCGGCGATGGCGGCGCGAGCCAGGATTGCGGCGCCAGCGGCCGAGGCATCTCCTTCGGCCACCACATGAACCTTGCGCCCAAGCGCGTCGGCGATGATCTGGCACCAGGCGGACGAGCGGGCCCCGCCTTCGGCAAGCCGGATGTCGGTGAGCGGGACGCCGGCGATTTCGAAAGCCTCGATCGCAGCCCGGATGTTGAAGGCGACACCTTCGTAAACCGCGCGCACAAGGGCGGGTGCGCCGTGAGTCACGTTCAGATTGACGAAGCCCGCGCGTTTTCCCGGGTCGTTCCAGGGGGTGCCGGCGCCTTCGAGGAATGGCAGAAAGGCCCCGCCTGCCGATCCGGCCGGCGCCTGTTGCAACAGGATCTCAAGGTCATCGAAGCCTGTCGGCCTGCCGCTGAAGCCTTCGACCAACCGCCGAAGCCAGGCGATCGACAATCCACCAGCGGGAATGAGGCCCAGCCATAGTTCCCGGTCCGGCGAGACATGCGCCATACGCCAAAGACCATCGATGGGACCGGGGCCACGATTGGGCATGGCAGCGACGATGTGTCCGGCGGTGCCAAGTGTGACGGCAACGGTCCCGCGCGCATAGGCGCCGCAGCCGACGGCGAGGGCGCCGGTGTCACCTGCGCCCGGAACGACGGGTATGCCCTGCGGCAAGCCCGTTTCCCGTGCGGCCACGCGATGGATCCGGCCGGCGATGGCGGCCGACGGACGGATGGGCGACAGCTGGGTAGGCTTGAGCCCGGCGAGCGCCACGAGATCCGGCGCCCAGGCCCGCCGGCCAAGATCCATGAGGAGCGTCGCAGAGGCTTCGTTGGCATCCGTGGCAATGGTACCGGTCAGTTGCCAGAGGATGTAGTCCTTGACCTGCAGGACCCTGGCAACGCGTTGCATGGTCTTCGGCTCGTGCACGGCGAGCCACTGCAGCTTGGGCAGGACGGCGATCGGTGAAATCGGCGACGATGTTGCGGCGGCGAGCCGGGCAGAATGCTCGTCCTCCAGCGCCCGGACCTGTTCCGTGCAGCGCTGGTCGAGCCAGATGAGGCTCGGCCGCAGCACCTTTCCATCGGCGCCGATCAGCACGATGCCGTTCAGCTGGCCTGAAAGACCGATCGCACCGATGGTGGCCCCGTCGATGTCGGCCATCACGGCACGGCAAACGGCTCGCAGGGCCTGCCACCAGGCCTCCGGGTCCTGTTCTGCGTGATCTGCCGCCGGCCGTTTCGTTTCGTAAGCTGCGCTTGCGGCGCTGCACACGGTTCCGTCTGCATTCATGACTATGGCCTTGACGGCGGACGTTCCAAAATCGAGGCCGAGGGTGAGGGTATCAGCTGCCATGCCTGCCCTGCTGGTAGATGATCGCCGCGACCGCGATGATAAGCCCCTGCACGATCAGTTTGCCGGGTTGGTCCACGCCGAAGACGGTAAGGAGGTTGAGCACCATGGTGAGGAGTGCGGTACCGAGCATCGTCCCGATCGCGCCGCCCGCACCGCCGCCAAAGACAGCGCCGCCGAGAATGACCGCGGCAATGGAGCTCAGCACAAAGTCCGCGCCAAGATTGAGCGAGCCGACGCCGACGAGACCGGAGAGAACGAGACCGCCGACGGCGGCGAACAGGCCGCTGAGAATGTGGGAAGCCAGAAGCGTGGTGTTGACGGGGATACCGGAAAAGAGCGCGGCGGAAGGGTTGTCACCGGCGGCGAAGATGTAGCGACCGAGCGTGAGGCGGCGCAACAGGATGAAGCTCGCAATGCCGAGGCCGAGCCAGACAAGGCCCGAGACTGGCAGCATGCCGATCCGCCCGCGGCCGAGCCATTTCACCAGTTCCGGCATGGCATTGCCCGGTGCACCGCCGGAA
>VFQN01000433.1_pt1 | contig 80782 bp, 128 predicted proteins | sample 3512371 | NCBI WGS metagenome assembly VFQN01 (sample SAMN10412370, study PRJNA504923) | tailings metagenome | isolation source: Replicate 2 from Balatoc abandoned mine | place: Philippines: Itogon, Benguet | collected 2017-08-28
GAAGAACTCGTCGCACTACCTGCTACCAGTAAACTCACGAACAGGGGGAAGGGCTCCTGAAACAGGGAAAGGGAAACCATCTACCAGCTGATGCCCAACCATCATCCACTGATAGCCACCAACCACCGACACGCCTTCCCCATGGGTCCGGGCAGACCAACCAGGTGCCCTGGTTAACACGTGCCCTGTTCCTGACCGCGCTGCTCCCGTGGTCCTTTCCGTGCACCCAGGTGCGCCCACCTCAAGCAACCAGGACCGCCATTACCGGGGGTGTGCCGGCGGCCGCGGCAGCAGCATTGGCGCCGGCATGCACTGCGCACACAAGCGGCTCGGCTGGCCCTAGCGCCGTCCGGCGCAGCAGCAGAATCCACAGTGGCGCCAATGTCACCGGGCGGGCGGTGGGGGCGGGTGGCGAGGCGGCGGGGGCTGGAGCGGACGGGGCCCAAGGAGGGGAGGGTACGGGGCAGCGGGCGGGGGGAAAGCGGGCGGCGAGCCGCGGTCCTGGCGCGAGTGGGCAGGAGGCGGGTGGCGGGCAGCAACGGCGGCAGCGCAGGCGATGATCGACTGGGGGGCAGGAGGAGATGGGCTTGGCGGCAGGGTACGGCAGGTCCACGCACGGACACTGCGCTGCACGCCCGCGGCGTGCAGAGGCCTGATGGAATCGGTTCCGTTGGTACTGTTTACGGCTGTCGTGCATCCGGGGGCAGATTGTCTTGTCCGAGCCTCCATTCCGGAGCCAGATGCTGACCGGCCTGGGCCTTCATCTAATGATCCGTACCAGAGTTTGGCGAGAAGCTATGCAGGAGTGGGACCAGGCTGTGGTGGCGAGAACTGGAGGCCCCATGTGGAGGCCCGCTTGTCGTGGCATACCCTTTGATGGAGCTGGTTGCTCCTATCCGTACAGCGAGAGGGGTGCGTGGGAAACCCCGTGTCCTTGATGGCCGGGACCAGCTCTGTTTCCCGAGTAGGACGGGGCTGGGCTCTGAAAGGGGACCAAAACTGTAAAACCACACATACATACCAGGGCAAGTACCGGTGACTACCAGTAGTGCAGGTCGTGGGACCCCGTGGGACCTGGGTCAAACCGGGTCTGATGCACGTGATGGGCTGGGCCTATGGGCACGACGTGCACCAGCAGCGCTGCCAATCAAACCGGTTCAAGGCCTCCTGCCCCCGCCGAGGCAACGTACTGGTTGCTGCAAGCTTGTGTAACAGCCGTTACAACTGCCTGGGCGGTGTGGACGGCGACTGTAGCAGCCACGGGCGTGGCGGCCAACAGAGCGGCTCGACACAATGATCCGTATGCCGGTATGCGGTCGTGCCGAGGACCGGCTACCTCCGTAGCACCGGGAGCATCGGGGGAGGATCGGAGGAAGGGGTGGGGGCTTCAAGGGCGTGGAAAGGACACGGGCAAGGAGGCCTAGGGACGAGGCTGGGGTGGGGCTAGCAGCTGCAGCTTTGCATGGGACAGCACCAGATGAGCAAGCGGGGACTGCGTGGCTTAGTGGTTTTTGTTGGTGAACAGCAGGTGAACAGTGAACAGTGAACAGTGCATTCCTTCCCAGGTGCGCGGCGACAAAGATAGTACGTACGCCCGAGATTTTGCCCTGCGGCGATTTCCTCCACATTTGTTGTACCGCACGTAGAATATCGTATGCGTAGCGGCAGATGCCGTTGCATCGTGCTTGCCGACGTCGTGCAAGCCCTTGTCTACATGCGACTGAAGAAGAACACTTCCGCAGCTGGAACTGGCACACTGCCGTAAGGCATCACGATGGCTAGAACGAAACATACCGCCCGTAAGCCTACCCCGGACTATTGGACCAGCACCCAGGCCGATAAGTATCGAGAAGGGGTGCCCGAAACCTGGAGACAGGCAGGTGCTATCGATAACAATACAGCATCAATTTCTCCAGGCTGTGGCAGCAGCGTCTTTGAGGACGTTATCCGGCAGCTTCCAACCGACGCGCGCATGCTGCTGGCCGATAGTCTTACGGCAGGCGACGACGTAGGCTCTGGAAGGCAAGCAAATCTAGCAGCTGCGCGCCTGAGCTGCAAGGTGCTTCGCAGGGCCGTCGACGACGGCCTGCGGAGCCTGCGCCTCAACACGCTGCCCGACATGCCGGCTCAGGGCCCGGCCCCGTTCCTGTCTAACTTCCCAAACGTCACCAGCCTAACCCTCAGCATCAACTCACGATGGGCAGCTTCGGTGGCTGACAGCTGCAGCCACCACCTGCTCCCTGGTGAGCAGCCCGCTCCGCAATTTCAGCTCCGGTCCATATGCTACGCATACCCGCCGTCCCTGCTGCTGGGGCCGCTGCAGGGCCAGCCCCTCCAGTCCCTGCACCGCCTCCGCAGCCTCACCCTCATCGGCCAGCTGACCTGCTTCAGATCACTGTGCGAGCAGCTGACCGTTGTGTTTGCAGCAGGAGCTGCAGCACCCGACCCAACCGGTGCTGGGCCGAGCAGGGGTGCAGGGCCTGGCTGCGGGATGGTCCCTGGAGGCACAGCTGTTCCCGAGTCCAGCGGCGAAGGGGGCACTGGCGTGGGCGGGGGCGACGACGAGTGTGTAAATGATGACCGCTCTGGTGCCACCAGGAGCAGCAACATCATGGCAAGCGAGCCCGCAGCCCCCTCTGTAGCTGCGCCGGCTTGCAGCGGGGGTGCTGGGGCGGGCGGGGGCAGTGGGGGTGCTGCAGCTTGGTCCCTGGAGCACCTGAACCTGGGGAACGTGCGCTTCCCCAGGACCTTGGTCAGCACTCGGGGCACTGTCAAGGGCCACAGGGCCCTGGCAGTGTTGGGGCTACAAGAGATGACGCTGGGGGTGGAGCTGCTGCCGGGGCTGGAGGAGCACAAGGTGGGCTTAGGAGGAGCTGCATTGCGGGGAACCCCTTCCGCACGGGATGTACTACCATCCCCTCAACGGCCGAGTTAGGGGCGGTGTGTTGCTCGTTTCGTGCTGTAGGCTTTTGCGGGCGTCATTTGAACAGGCGCTCCACCGCGCTCGTGGCATAGCCGTACCCCGGATGTGACGCATCAACCCATGAAACTAAAGGACTGTGTGGTCCACGTCGGATTGCACTTTGCGTGCCGACTGCACCTGCACAAGCATGTGAAGCCCCTCCCGCTTGAACTGAGACCCACCCCGCCCCCCTGGCCGCCCATATCAATTGAGGAGTAACAGGCGCTGCAAAGTCTGCACGCGTACAACACCTACTACTACAGCCACGACCGGCGACTCTGGGAAGCCATCTTGGCAAGCCTGCGTAGGGCTCCCCTGCGCCACCTGAGTCTGCTGGGGCATAGCTGGGGCCACGGCAAGGCACAGGAGGTGCTCAACGTCCTGCCCAGCACCCTGGCCGGTGTGTCCCTGGGACATGACTACCAGGCCCACCTCAAGCTCGGCCAGGACGAAACCGGAATGGTGGGTTGGTGGGCGCGTGACATGCGGAAGGGAGGTTTGTGCATCCTCCGCAGGCTTTGGTGAGCTGCATTTAGCCTTCAGTCCGTGGCTCCAGAGTGCATGTCGTGCCCTACAAACGTGTCCCTCGTGGTTCTTAGGTAAACAGCACCTGTCGCTATCGGCTGTCCTGTGTTGGCCCTGCAAACATCTGCCCTCTCTCCATGCTGCTCGTGCTGACACCGTGCAACACCTGTGCCATCGTGCGCTCACCTGTTTCGACACGCTTTCCAACAGTGCAGATCCAATGCGGCACACGTGGTTACCCGCATGCATGCAGGACATGCGGGTGCTAGAGCTCAGCCCATCGGACACATACGGGGCCGACGAGGCGGTTCAAGCACTTAGCGCGTGGCCACGTGGCCTGCCGCCCTCGGCCCGCATCACCCTGGTGCGGCTGACCGGGCCCATTAGGGTCTATCCCGATGCATTGACAGGCCTGTCCCCGCTGCTTGCACGTGCGAAACACGTGGAGTGGCACGCGGTCACAGTGCATTGCGGGGACGTGGCAGAGTGCCTGCCCCTGCCGCGCGCTGTTTTGCGCGTGGTGTACCTGAATGTGCCACATCCTGCGGCTCTGTATGAGAACGTTGGTCTACGGTTGGCGGTGGCGGGGCCGGGCACCGGCGATGGCGGGGCCGGAGGAGGTGGGGGCGAGCCTAGGGATGGGGCGGCGGCTGCAGCAGCAAAACCAGCAACTGCAGCAGCAGCAGGGGAGCCGGCAGCGGCGCCAGGCGCGCTACCCATGCTGGATGATGTGCTAGTGCGCGCGGTGGAGGTGATGCAGGAGCGGGCGCTTGCCGATGCGGCCCTGCAGGAGCAGCGGCCGGCACTGCTGCAAGCGCCACGGGGGCCAGGGGTGCGGGGACACGGGGGCCGCGCTGCTGCTCAGGGCCATGGGGGCATTTGGGCTGCCGTAAGTGACGACACCGATTGCCCCGTGGAGAGGTGGTGGCGGGCGGGGAAGGAAAGCGAGGGACAGGTGCGGAGGAAGGAGCAGAGGGCAGGAGGCGTGGTGCTCCTCAGCGGCCCGGGCGTGCTCGCCCTTGCCGCGCACAGCACGGAGGCTGGTGAGGCGGCGCTGAAGGCGGCGTTGGAGGGGCTGTCGCGGTCTCACCCTGGGGCCCGGCAGCACAGGGCGTACCAGGTGTTGCCTGGTGGCGGGGGCGTGCTGCTGCAATGGGGTGGGGGGGACGTGGCGGAGGCGGCGGCGCAGGCTGTGCTGGCCGTGGCTCAGGAGCTGGGGCTGGAGGTGCCCGCGGGCGGCGTGAGGGCGGTGGCGCTGCCGCACCATGACTTGGCCACCGCATGCGTGGGGCTGTACGCGGGCGTCTGGCAGGTGGGGTGTTAGTACCGCTGCACACGGTTACGCAGGTAGGTAGCAGTGCGTGCGGAGTTTGTTCGTTCTTGCAAGTGTGCACCTCTCATTGCATGTGACGGTGTCTGGCAGAAGCTAATGCTTGCATGCGTAGGGCTTACCTGCATACCGGTAGTTTTAAGCGCGCATACGCATGTGAGACCGCGCACGCTGGTGGCATGAGTGGCTCACGCGGCGCTTAGAATTGCGTGCTCAGTCTGTAGCCCGGCTGTTGCGTCAGTGTACAGTTGCCCGCGCTGAGCTTTCCTGCTCTTGCCCCTTTCCCACGTGTGAGTATATCAAGCAGTCGGTGGCAGGGTGGTGTTTCGTTGGTATTTCGCTGCAAGTCCCGCGAAGCATCAGTGGCCAACTGGTGCCCCCGTTTGTGCTTTCTTCAATGCTTGCAGGTGCTGCAGTCCAGGACGCTGTGCGCCGAGGACCTTGCGGGGCAGCTGCAGGCCGTGGCGGAGCTGTGGGGCGATGTACGGGAGCAGTGGAGGTGGCCGCGGTGCGCCGCCAGGCCGGTAGCGGTCCTCCCCGAGCCCACGGCTGAGGCCGAGCCTACCGCTGAGGCCGAGCCTAAGGCCGAGGTCGAGCCTACAGCCGAGGTAGGCTGCGCTTTCATCGGACCCACCCCCCAGCAATCAACGTACTCTGGAGTGAGCTGCTTCGCATGTCACCGCAACATTATACGTGCTCAAGAGTGTCACTTGGTCACACTCTCAGTGGTAACAGGTGGCGGCCTATCGGTTGTGCAACGCTGCTAGTCGACCTGTTCCACGCAATGCCCTTCTGCCCGTCCTCAGGTGCCTTGGCTGCAGGCCGCAGCAACAGCAGTAGCCCAGGCGGCGCAGGCGGCGGCGGCAGCGGCCATGGGCCTGTTCACGGCGGCACGAAGCGGCACGTGGCGGCGGGCGGCGGCGAAGCGGCCGGCGAGCCCTATCGCTGGCCCAACAGCGCAGGAGGCGGCGGGCAGGCAGCAGCAGCGGCGTCGCACGGGTTGAGGAGGTGCAGACAGATGCGCGTCGGGGGTGTAGGCATTGGGCAGGTTAGCGGCGCGCTCGGCGGTTCGCGTGAGCTGGCCAGTAGATGCAGCAGGCAAGAAAGCGAGGGAAAGGAGAGGTGCTGCTCTGGACAAGACCCGTGGACGGGACCCTTGCGATAAGTGACCTTGGTGGAGCTAGCTCCATGGCGGTCAGGGTGTCAGCCGCAACGCCGTACTGAGTGCATGTAGGCCTGTAGTTGAACATTACAGCCGTATGGGAGCGAACGACGGCAAGCTCTCTTTGTTGAGGGGGGGTATGCTAGAAAGCGCTGAGCAATGCAGACATCTTGACGGCCACGGTCTGTTGCCCGTGCAAGCGTGCGCACCCGGACCTGTGCGCGGTTTGCTCGCACGTTTTTACCGAATTTGCAGTACCGGTTGTGTGCACATGTGAGGCGCGGAGTGGCCTGGGTGGAGCTGGCTTGACGACGGCTTAGTAACCGACGATAACAATGATAACAACGTAGGTGAGCAGCGCTTCATACCCATCAGCGGACACCATGGGGATACCCTTGTGCATCGGTGTGCAGTCCAGCCGATAGCCTCGCCTCGCCTCGCTCCTGGGCTGAGGCTGGATCGATCAGGCAGCCGCACAGGCGCTCAACCACCTGCCTGACACCCTAGCCAGTAGTGTTACCTCGGAGGACGACAATGGTGCCACCTACCCTCACGCTTGGCCAGGACAGAGGCCAGGTAGATGCCGTTGGGTGAGCGTGTTTTTGGGGTCCTGCACACCCCTGTACAGTACCAACTGAAGCATTTTTTGCGACCCTGTCTTGTAATCGACTACCCCACGCAAGCACCCTGCTGCCTTCCCTGGTCCCTGCGTCGTTTGCAGTCTAGTCCAGGACAGTGTAGCAGTGTTACAGGGTGACCCGCATGCATGCAGGCCACCCAGTACAGCTCTAGTGAAGTAACGCGTAACCACCCCGCACTCATTACCCCGCCTAATGACCCCGCATGCATGCAGGCCACCCGCAAGCTAGAGCTCATTTCGTTGAGCTCCTTCAGCGCCGAGCACGCGGCCGGCAACCTCAGCGCCTGGCCGCGCGGTCTGCCGCCCTCGGCCCGCATCACCCTGGTGCGGCTGACCGGCAAGTTGCGCACTGATCCGGAAGAAATGGAGCGCCTGTCGGGCCTGCTGGCACGTGCCGAGCGCGTGGAGTGTGCCGCCGTCAGCGTGCTTGCCCAGCACGTGGCACAGTGCCTGCCGCTGCTGCACGCCGTCCCTCGGGAGGTGGAGCTGCTCGTCCCGGGGCGGGTCTGGTACAAGTTTGTGGGTTTACGGTTGGCGGTGGTGGCGGCGGCCCCAGGTGGCGGCTACGCGGCTGGGCCCAGAGATGGGGCCGCTGCCGCTACAGCAGCAGCAGCAGCAGCAGCAGCAGCCGCAACCGGTTCTCAGCTACCCACAAAGGAAGAGCTGCTGGGTGAGGCGCTGGGGCTGATGGAGGCGCGGGCGCGTGCCCGGGATACCCCGCAGGAGCAGCAGCAAGGAATGCAGCAGGCAGAGGCCCTGGGGTGCGCGAACGGCCCCGATGCGCAGGGCAGGCGTGGCAGCGGCCATGAACGCTCGTAGCGTAGGAGGGCAGAGAGGTGGCGGTGGCAAGAGCTGTGGAGACGCCATGGAGCGCTGGTGGCGGGAAGTGCGGGACAGTGAGGCGGCAGGGGAAGGGGAAGGGGAAGGGACCAAGGCAGGAAACATGCTGCTCCTCAGCGGCCCGAGTGTAATCGCTCTTGCCGCGCACAGCACCGAGGCTGGTGAGGCGGCGCTGAAGGCGGCCTTGGAGGGGCTGTCGCGGTCTCGCCCCGGGGCCCGGCAGCACAGGGCGTACCAGGTGCTCCCTGGGGGCGGGGGCGTGCTGCTGCGGTGGGGCGAGGGGGACGTGGCGGAGGCGGCGGCGGAGGCGGTGAGGAGCGCGGCAGTGCAGCTGGGGCTGGAGGTGCCGGAGGGCGGCGTGAGGGCGTTGGCGCTGCCGCACCGCGACCTGGACGCAGCGTGCGAGGGGCTGTACGCGGGTGTCAGGCAGGTGGGGCGTCAAGGCGGCTGGGTTAAATTAGTGGCTTCCGTGGGATGCAAGTGTTTTACGTCTGGGATAGGAAGAGCAAAACAGTTTTAAAGGTCACGATAAAGGCCCAGCGAGGGCGTCTGTATGGAGAACGGAGTTTGCCAGGCCGAGTCCCGGTGCGTTTGTTGTGCGCTGGCGGTAAGATCCTCATTGCGGCCCCACGGCGCTGTGGGCGTCTTAGCATGTGGGCGTGATGGCATGTGTGCATGCAACACCTTGGGTGGCTCTGCTGCAACGTAAGCCGAAAGCCTGGTTTGTTCATGTACCTCCTTCAGGACTATGCCTTCCCACTGGTTCTGTGCCACCACACTGACCTGTTGCTTGTCCCGTGTACCCAGAGCTTGATGCTCTCGGCACGGCGCTAGGCGTGCTCCGTCCTTATATTTCGAACTACCTTTGCAAACACGCAGGTGCTGCAGTCCCGGCCGCTGTGCCCCGAGGACCTGGTGGGGCAGCTGCAGGCCGTGACGGGGCTGTGGGCCGAAGTGCTGCAGCTGTGGGGGTGGCCGCGGTGCGCCGCCAGGCGACTGTCCCTCTGTCCCGAGTCGGAGGACGAGCTGCGCTTGCTGGACACCACCACTCACTTGGTACAAGTTCAGCTACTTCGAACATCGCCCTTGCACACTCTGGTAAAGTCCCAGCAGCAAGGCGGTGCATTTACCGTTACGGGCTGAGATCCATGACCCGCCCTGGTTGGCACATCTGCTGCCGTGGGTTAGCTCCGCCCTGTTCCTGACCGTGCTGCTCACTTGCACGCAGGTGCCCCCACCGCAAGCAACCGGAATCGCCCAGACCGGGGGTGCGTCGGCAGCAGGAGCAGCGCCAACAGCGGCATCCATTGCGCATGCGAGTTCGTGTGGAAGCGGCTCGGCTGGCCCCAGCGCCGTCCGGCCGAGCAGCAGCAGCTGCAGCAGCAGCAGCAGCAGTGGTGCAGATTTCAATGGGGGAGCAAGGGGTGCGGGTGGCGAGGCGGCGGGGGCTGGAGCCGACGGGGCTCAAGAAGGGGAAGGTACGGGGCAGCGGGCGGCGGGGAAGCGGTTGGCGAGCCGCGTCCTGCCGCGAGTGGGCAGGAGGCGGGTGGCAGGCAGCAACGGCGGCAGCGCAGGCGATGAGGCTGTGGGGCCGGGAAGGGGCAGGCTGGGCGGTAGGGTACGGCACGTGGTATAGGCTTGCCTCAGCAGCAGAAAGGGAGGAACCGACTGTTGGCGCGGGCACCATTCATGACGGGCTGTCCTGGTGGTAGTTGATAGGAGACGTTTGTTTGCCGTCTCGTGTGGCAGGCCAAGGGCGTCAAGGAGGGGACTCAACTACCGTCCAGTCTTGATCCGGAATGACTCGGCCTCAGGGTGGCACGAACTCAACCGAGGTCTCAACTTGAGCAATGTATGGCAACCTCTGCCCACGCTTTGACGCCGTTCCTGGTTTCCTATCCAGCACTGTTCAAGTGCTCACGAGGTACCGTACTGATCAGAATTATTCGTGAAATTAATGGTGGAAAGATATCCCGAATGGTATCACGAACAAATATTATCCTACTGGGGAAGCCATGTTATCCCGAAACATTGTGTCACGAACATATGGGACGCTGAGGGCTCAGGTTTATTCCTGCTGCCCCACCGCCTGCTGGCCCTGCCACACGTGTACCTGGTGTGGGCACCTTGGCTCTTCTCTTATGTTACACAAAACGCTGCCCTAATGCGTGTTTCCCTTCCTTAGTGCTGCTGGAAAAGTCGCCATGGGCTGTAGGCCCATCCCGAAATTCCGTTTCAGGCCTGAAAACGCACCGTGCTGACGTCCCGAACTGCTAATATCACGAACTAATTATCGGCCTATTTTTTCAGCTGTCCCGAACCTTAATTTCACGAAAAATTCCGATCAGTACGGTATTACACGTCTGCGGCGTGCAGAAACCTGATGGAACTGGTGCCGCTGATATCGTGATGTTGACGGCTGCCGTACATCGTGGGGCAACTGCCTTGTTCAAAGGTCCCTATCATGGTCCAGCGTGGCCAGGTGGTCCAGTTCCGCCGTCCCGTGTCTTGTGGTTTGGGGTTCTTTCGTATGCACCAGTTATGCAGCTAGCAAATCTGCAACCTGTACAACCACACCGTACATACAAAAACAATCTGACACACGGCCAACGCAGTTCCACGGTCCACGGTCTGTGCTAGCCAACCTTGTGGGCGCGTCGTCCCACACCAATGCCGGTAGTCCCATCTGCGTGAAACGTACAATTGCCGGTGCTGGGTTGCTCAACCGAGACCACTCCTTCCAGCTCCTTCGCGGTCCGCACCCCATTGCATAAGCGCTTACACTGCATCGTACCTGTACCAATCTGCTCTGCGACCTTTATTGGTGCTAAAGGGCAGCCATGGCTTTGTCCAAGAGGCAAAAGCCGGGGCTGGGGTCTCGGAGCGTCCCGTGGGACGTAATGGGTGACGGATCCCTTTCCTGCCTTCCAGCAACGCTGTTATGCACATAAACTTGTTTTGGTGTTCGAGTGGGTTGGATACTGCAGCGGCAAAGGGCACTATGGCAAGCCACGTTACCAACGGCGAGCGACGTCAAGAAGCAGATGAATCAACTTCAGCAGTTATGATATTAAAGGAGACGGGTTGGAACCTCGTAGCAGCGAGCTCACGTGGGGGTAAAGTGCAGCTCCCGAAAGCCAAGACCAAAGCAGCAGCGCGAGCGATGGAGACGATCATGAACGCAGCAGCGCAGCAGCCACTGGACGTACAACTGGAAAGAGCATACACAGCGTGGTCGCGCTGTTGCGCCGAGCTGCTGTCCCTCTTCTCGCTGGCGGTGCGGCAGTCCAGCCGATCGCTGTGCTCCGACAGTTCCAGGGACGAGACTGCGATGTATGCGCAGCTGCGGGAGGGACTTCTATCGGAGCTATATCTTTTGTCCGCAGCTGCGCGGTCGCTAGGCGACACCGCCCTGCTTTCGCGGCTGGGCTGCGCACTGCTGCGCACCGGGGCCCTGCAGTGCTACTCCGTCGTCCTGTCAGACGCAGCCCGGCAGCTGCATCCAGCTGCCCGCACCGCGTGCGCGGACCTTCCGGACTGGCCCGACATATACGCTATGGAGGATACCGTGGAGGCCATGCTGGGGCGCAGCGCGCTGACCAGCCCCCGCGGGAGGACCGCTGCGGCGTCCGGCGCGCTGCGGCTGGCGGGGGAGGCGGTGCGGCTGATGGAGCTGCTGGGGGCGTGCAGCGGAAGCAAGGGCGAGCCAGGGGACGCCTCGGGTACCGTGCTGCACCACCTGAGCAGGGTGTTGGGAAAGGGGCCGGGGGCACCTGCACGTGCGTGCGGCGGTGGTGGTACCGGTGGCGAGCAGGGCAGTGTCAGCAGCAATACAGCCGTGCAGGACGAGGCCGCTGGACCGCGGGGTTGCAGTGAGTTTGAGCAGGCCAGGAAGGCGTCGTCGTCGTCCGGCCACGTGTCCCAGCTGTACCAGCACGCCACCCGGCTGCTGCTGCTGGCCACAGCGGCAGCACGCAACAGCGCCACACACCAGCGCACGCACCAGGCTGCCAGCCAGCTTGCGGAGCAGCTCGGGACCAGGTTCTGCTGCTTCGAGCACGAGAACATGTCAGTGATTTGCAGTACCATTGCAGATTTCGGGTCGGCCGTTGCGGAGCTGGTGCAGCTGTGCGCGGCCCTGGACGGCGGCACGACGTACGGCATGGCCCCCGGGCTGTGGCCGCTGCCGGGGGCCGATGGAGCGGGCGGGGCGGGCGGCGCAGAGGCGGAGGGCTCGCTCCTTGCGAAGCTGCGGCTCTGCAAGACGTTGGAGTTCTGGGGTTTGAAGGAGGCCCCATTGGTGGTTAACGACAAGGGCCAGGCAGCAAAGGAGTTCAGGGAGCAGGTGACAAGTATGGCAAGCGACATCAACAGGTTGTTTAGAGTATGGAGAGACACCGAGAAGTTCCGCATGCCCGGTGTCGTGGACAGGGGGACGCGGCGGAGCCTCGCATTTGTCCACGCTGAGCAACAAAGCATGACAGAGGAGTACGTCGAGCAACTAGCCACAGTGCGCCTCGCGTCTGCCAGCATGCACCTGCCGCCCTGCAGCCCCCCGGCCATGCTGCAGCTGTGCATGCGCCTGGCGAGGGGCCTGCTGGCGCGGGGGCGGCTGGGCGGGGCTGGCTGCTCCCCAGCGGAGGCACCAGCGGCAGGGGCCACCGAGACGGCTGAGGCTGGGGCTGGGGCTGGGGCTGCCAACGGGAGCAACGCCCTGCCCGATGCCGACGCAACGGCGGGTGTCCGCGCTTGTGGTGCGGGTGCGGGTGCTGCCACCGCCGGGAGGGGGAGTGCCCTGCCGGCGGCCGACCTCCTCCCCACGGCGCACCGGGTGCTGGACAGGATGCTTTTCCAGGCCGCCATGGGCACCGCCCGCGTGGTGCTGCAGCCGCATTGCGACAGGCCTGCCCGCGGGAGGGCGGGGGCGCGGCGGCTGGCACGGCTGTGGGGGTGGTGGAAGGTGGTGGTGGAGGCGGCGCAGCAGGGCGTGGTGGCGGGGGTGGCGAATGACTCGGTGGAGGTTACTGCGGGCCGCCTTTCGCTGAACACGGCCTCGGAGGAAGAGGACAAGGGTACGTTCTGCGGGGCCGAACAACGTGGCATTGGTGCTGCGTCGCATGCTTGGAGGGGCAACGCTGAATAATGTTAGCAGGCCACCATTGATATCAGCACGCCTGGCATTTGCACGAGTGTGTGCACCCGCTACACGCGAAACGACCAGGCTCTTTTTCGCATACCTATTAGCGCGGAAGCAAAAGTCAGATGCAATAAGATTGAGGCAGCAGCACTGTAGGGGTACGTCAAGACACCTGCGCTACTGCCCTGCCCCCATGCCGCGCAGCCCTGCCCAAGCGCCCCAGCGCGGACGTCACGGCTGCCCTGAAGGCGGGTGTGCTGCCGTGCTGCGCGCAACTGCTGCGGCACAGCGGGCTGGAGGGAAGAGGCGCTGGCGGCGGCGGTAGCTGCGGCAGCGGGGGCGGTGAGGCCGAGGTCGCCACGTCAGGCAGCAGCGGCAGCAACAGCGGCAGAACGTCGGGCCCTCCAACGGAGGCAGACCTCAGCCAGCTGCCTGGCCGCATGCGCCTTTTCCTGGACTGGTCCTCCCGCCTGAGCTCCCTGCTCGGCAGCTTCCAGGCGTGCAGCTGGCGGCAGCTGCTTGCCTTCGGGCGGCGGGAGGAGGTGCGCGAGCTGACGTCGGCCCTGGCGTGGCGGCTGGGGTGGCAGGTGGGGCAGCTGCGGGGGGAGGCCGAGGAGGGGGCAGCGGGGACCGGAGCGAGAGCGGGAGCGGAGCCGGGGCCGGGCAGCGGCCAGAGTCCGGAGGCCTCACCTGCCGCTCCTGGCTCCGGCGCTGCTTGGCACGTCCAGGAGGCAGGGGTGGTGCTCCAGTTTGCCGCCGGTCGCCTGGGGGACATGCTGTGGCTGCGATGGCAGGGGCAGGGCGAGGGCGGCAAGGGGGACACGGGGCGCCCTGCTGCGTCGCCGGAGGCGGGCACGTCGGGCTCCGGCAGCGCGGCAGAGGGCGGGGCGTCGTGCGGCAAGGGTGACGGCGAGCCAGGGAGCGGGGGCGGGGACCACACGTCCACCTGCAGCGAGCAGCACCTGGAGGATGGGACCAACGCTGGCCCTGGGGACGAGGCGGAGGGCGGCGGTGGAGGTGTGGGAAGCGGCAGCGGGGCAAGCGGGGCTCCTGGCAGGGTAGGGACAGCCTCAGCGGTTGCGGGGATAGCAGCTAGGGGCACGGCGATGGACTACGGCCGTGCGGCTGCTGAGCTGTGGGACGAGGTTTCGGAGCTTCTTCCTGCAGTGGCTCGTGGGGCGTTGGCGTGCGCCGAAGTGGTGCTAGTGGGCGGGGCACGGGAGGGCGATGGCGGAGGGGATGGGGGCGGGGAAAATGGGGTTAAGGACCGTGGAGATGGTAGCACCCGGGCTGCTGTTGCGGCTCTGACCCTTGAAGGAGGGCAGCTGGCCCTAGCCACGTGGTATTGCTGCATGGGTGCGCTCGAGTGTGCGTCCCTGCTGCTGCTGGCGCACGTGGAGGCTGAGGTGGCGGGGGCCGCAGGGGAGACCTCCCCATGGCGCGGTGTGCTGCTGCGTGAGGTGCAGCTGGCGGAGCTGCTGGGGGCGGGGGTGCGGCTGTGGGGGCTGGTAGAGCCCGCGGAGGGCTGGGAGGCCTCCGTACAGCAGGCGAAGGCGCTGCATCTACAACTGCTGGAATTGTCAGCGGTAGCCTTTCCTTCTGCACTGCGTGCGGTGGTGCAGGGCGAGGGAGGGGCGGCCGGGGAGGCAGCGGCAGGCAGCGGGGGGCCCCCAGCTGAGGGCAGCAGCCAGCGCGACCCCGCCCCGTGGTGCCGCGTGACGCTGCGTGCTGTGCGTGACGCGCTGGGCGGCGGTGGCGGCGGGGCGGAGCGGCCGATGGTGTGCCGCGTGGCGGGGAGCTGGGAGCCGGAGCAGGGGGAGCGGAGGATGCTGTTGGAGCAGGGGGCAGGGAGGCTGGCGGCAGCGCTGTGGGAGCTGCAGAAGGGCCCAAGTTGACCGTAAGGCGCGCCCGCGCTGGTGACGGTTGACGGTTGGTGACGGTTGCGGCAGCACCTGCTGGAGCTCGGCCAGCTGTTGCAAGGCAGGGGCCTTGCTGTCTACAGCGCAACACTTGACCGGTTGATAGGGTTGTGGTCCCATAGCAGGAGGGGTTGAGCGCTGGGGGTTGGGGTCAACTCGCGGTGTCCAGGGGAGGAGGTTACTTTCGGTACCGGTAGCTTCGAGGCGCAACTGGGCGCACGCGTAAGACAGGACTGCGGTACCTCCAGATAGAATGCGTGGATGTGTTTGTGCAGTCGTGGAGCAACTGTCCAGTACGGGCATGCTTGCCGAGTGTGCTTTCCTGTCGTTGGGCATGGCCGGGTGACCGAGCGCCTTCATGGAAAGCCAGTGCCTCCCCGGCAGCCGGCCGGTGCATGGGCCGGTCCATGCACCTGCTTGCAACATCACGATGTGAGTGCGCATGATGACGCGCATCGTGCCAGCCGCTTTGCAAAAGCCGTATGTTTGCGGAGGTCCATGGGCGTACCAGTATGTTTGACGTCTTTATGACACCATGAGCACGTAGGTGTGTAGGAATGGGGGGAGCAAAAGGGTTTGCGAGCTTGTGGCGTTGTGGGGCACAGGGCAGGCGTTTTGAGGGAAGCCTGTGGGAGCGCGGCAGCATGAACTCACAGGCTCCTGCCCATGGCCCGCGTGTCGCTGCGTGATGTGCGTGGCGCGCACCGGGGGGCGGTGGCGGCGGGGTCCTGGCTGGCAGGGGCCCAGGCGTGCAGCAGCCGGCGGGGACGGGGTGGTGCTTCTCAGCAACCCAGGCGTGTCCGCCCTGTCCGCGCATATCACTGCGCGCGGCATGGCGGCACTGGAGTATGCGCTGGCAGGTTTGTCGGCATCACACGGCGGTAAACGCCAATGCAGGGCCTACCTGGTGTTGCCTGGTGACGAAGGTGTGCTGCTGCAGTGGGACGAGGGGGACGTGGCGGAGGCGGCGGCGGTGCTGGCCGGGGCTCAGGAGCTGGGGCTGGAGGTGCCCGCGGGCGGCGTGAGGGGGGTGGCGCTGCCGCACCGCTCCCTTGGTGCCGCTAAAAGCGGCCTGTACGCGGAGGTCCGGCAGGTGCGGTACCATACATGAATGTACCGTACACTGGTGTGCGTTGGTGAGAGGCGGGTTGCAAGGTTGTCGCTGTATTCTTGCCAGGCCTAGCGAACATTTGTCAACAAACACGTGAGAATGTGGACCCAGCTGCAGCGCACGCGTACCAGCATACCACTGGGACGCGATGGCCTACTGTGTCCAATGCCGATTGCCTGCAAAGCTGCCAAGTCCAGTACAAGCGGACGGACGCCCAAGGACGAAAACGCAAGCGGCTCGTGACGCCCACGTACTCCGTGTGCTCCAATCCACCTGCACCGAAAGTCCTGGGCAGTACCGTTGTCCCAGCTGGTGCCTGTGGCTGCCCTGCCTGCAGCCCCCTTGCTGCATGCAGATCCTGCAGTGCAGGACGCTGTGCGCCGAGGACCTGGTGGGGCAGCTGGAGGCCGTTGCGGAGCTGTGGGGCGAGGTGCTGCAGCTGTGGGGGCGGAAGCGCTTCTATGCGAGATCGGTGCCTGCCAAGATGCCTCCGAACCCCTATGTCCAGGTGAGGGTGGCGCCTTTGCTGTGCTATGTATGGTGGGACACAACCCGCCCAGAGGGTTTGCATGCCTGTTACCGCCAAGGCGGCGCCGCCGCTGTCTCCATTTGCCTGACCAACCCCTGGCCACGCCACATCCTGACCTTGCTGCGTTCTTGACTGCCTCTTTACGCATTGGGCCTTGCTCTCCCACTTTCGCAGCCGAAACAAGACGAGGGCATACTGACCCGCGCCCAGCGCGCGGCGGCAGTGGCAGCAACGTCAGCAGCAGCGGCGACTGCGGCGACGCAGGCCAAGGGCAGCGTGCCCCGGGACGCGGCTGAGCAGGGCGGCAGCCGCCGAGGCAGCGGCCGCGGGGCTGCAGCTGGGCCAAGCAGCTCAAGCGGCGGCGGCCGTGGCGCTGGCCGCGGTAGGGGAGCAAAGGGCGCAGGTGGCCAGGCGGCGGAGGCACAGGAGGGACAGGGGCGGGCACAGTCGCGCCCCGCGGCGGGGCAGCGGGCGGCAGCCAAGCCCCGGTCCTGGCACGAGCGGGCAGGAGGTGCCTGCTAAGAAGCAGGCGCGGCGGCGCGGGAAGTCAGTGTGACAGGTGGCCTGGGTGACATGCAATCGGGGCAAAAGTAAGGGAGTACCGACCATGGCACGGTCGGTGGAGGCCTGGAAAGGAAGGAAGGAGGGCACTGGAGCGGCACGGGGATTGCGGCTAGCAGGCTTTCGAACGTGGGGTTGTCGAGCAGTAAAAGTGCAAGCAGGACCAGTTCCAACAGTAACACGTCTGCTGGGTGCGGAGCGCGTGGATTGTATCGGCGCTGATAACCGTCAGGCGCTTGCAACGCAAGAGGTTGTCAACCTGGCTGCGTACGGGCAAACCTGGACAGCTTACGGTGCGGTAATGGTTGCTGGCACCTGCCCGCTTGGGCTGTTGGCGTAGAGGAACTGGAATGGGATTTTGCGCGCCGCATACCTTTTACGTCTGGTGGGAACGAGCGGGGGTCTCCAATCCGAATGGTTGCTGCTCATTTGTACGGTTGCTGCCTTCTGGCCGCTTCGACTGTTGTCGCTTTCACTGTTGAGGCTTGAGGCTTCACCGTCGTCCCTGAGCAGTGCTCTCTTTTGTCGTTGGTCCTTGGTGGGCAGAATTCCTTTTCACAGGCGGCTGAACCCTGAAGGCTTTTCGTGCCATGGTTGAAGGGGCGCAAACTGGCCACTACCGTACAGAAGGTGGAGGTTTGGCCGCAAGCACGTGCAGCCCTGGGGAGAGTGGGGACCCCTGCGAGCAGATGCCTCACGGAGCCTTCAACTGCCTCCAGGTCCTTCCAGGTGCGTCAAGGTGCAGGCAGGTGCAGGTGCCTGCTCCAGGCCACGGGGCGTGCGTGCCTGGCGCAGCTTACGGCCCAAGACACGTGCACTTGGTGTTGCTTAGGTGTTGCTGCGTGTTTTGCGCTCGTTGTCTCCTTCATGAGCGACAGGTTTTTTTGCCTCAGGTTGGGTAGCATATGAGCAGTGTGGATACTAGACGTCCGGCCGCAGTTTCCCTGTGTACCGCATTTTCCGGTTTGGCGGGGCAAGTGGGCACGGGGCAGGAGGAGGGTGGTCCCCGCAGCAGAGGGTCAGCCAAAGTGGGAGCGCGGACGTCACCGCCATGGCCCGTGCAGACCATGGTCAGTATGTGGGCTACCGTAGACGACAAAGGTGTGCTACATGCAATGCGAACCCGCGGAGGTGCACGATGCGAGGAGAAGCCGAGAACTTTGAACATCCTGGGCCGCTGCTTTTTGCTCTTTCCGGACATCCATCCACAAGTGCCATGTTGACTGTCAGAACTCCGACCGCAATTTCTACCAGAGCGTGTTGCAAGCAGGGTCGGTTGCAAGTCCCGCAAGTCCCGAGGACAGTTGGTGATCAAAGGGAGTTTCCCTGCTGTCTAATTATCATCTGCGTCCAACCGGATATACCATGCCGAGAAGGAATACTACTTGTGCTGGAGACTGAAGGTCACTCTTTTAGTAACGCAGGTGCCGAAGGAGAAGAACCACTGACATAGAATCTGTGGCACAGTATGGAAGCAAAAACGCAGTAGCATTGCTGCACCTGGACGCGCTCTTCCAGGCGCGCAGGCGTGCCACGTCATTGCCGCCCCGGGGGTCTCCCCTGCGCGACGCCGTCGAGGCAGGGGAGCTCCCATGACTACCTGGAGACTTAGGCAGCTCGCGCCACAACATGTTTAATTCCACTTCATTTTCCTGTCTGGAAGGGTTTGTGTGCTGTGAACTTCATCCGGTTTTTTCCCAGGAAGTATGCATGTCAGAATCATGCATGGAACTTGGGCTTTCGACGATGCGGCGGTTGCCTCCGTTTCGACAAGAAGCTCCAGTATAACCCTTCATCGCCGGCATTGACGTATCAGTCATAGTGTGTTGGACTCGGCAGTAAAAACACTTGCCGTTGGGAGACACATCTACGGTGCGCAAGGGCCAGACAGTGCTCGGCCGGCTCTTACCATGGCATTACCACTGGCACAAGCTAGTAGAGTTATGTGCCAGTGCCACTCGGCGAGGCGCAGCGGCATACCTGCCCCCGACGCGGCGCGGAAGACTGCCCAAGTGACCGCTGCCGTCGGCCTTTTGGTAGTTTGCCTCTTCGGAAGCAGCTCCTTCCAAGTGCTGGCCGATACGCAGGTCAATGTACTGCCTGCGTTGCAAGACTTCGGTGCAGGTAAGGAAAGGGTCAGCCGGTGGGCAAGCCGATGGCTCGACGGGTAGGGGGTCATCTTCTTACCTTGGGAAGAACCCGGTCTGCTTAACGCATACCAGTATATGCTGATTAATTTATAGTATACGGAAAACCAGCATCTTGTCAGTGTAAAAAAGCGCTGGTTGGTTTGAAAGCAACCGAGCCGTGAGGCTAGCGGCGTAACAGTTGCGCAAGCTGCCTTGCTCAAATGCTGGACGGCATAAAGCAGAGGAGTGTCTGGATGCAGAGCGGAGTTTGCAGTCACGCACGCCTAGGGCACACAGGCACACGGTCAGGAGCACCCGCCGGGCAGCTCCTACGCTTCCCTGCCTATGCTGCTGCTGCGGGCTGACTGCCAGCCGCCTAAAGCCACACCCGGCCCACGCCTTCCTCCCCTTGGAGTCCACCCGATGCCCTCGACGCTCCTGCCCCTACATGCACATGGAATGCACACGTGGCGCACCAGCAGGCAAGCTCGTGCCCGCCAGCAGCACGCCCGAGATGGAGGCGAAGACACGTGCCGGCCTCGCCGCCGACATGGCGGAGTTGCTTCGTGCGGCAGCGCAGCCCCTGGGGAGGGCACAGGGTGAGTGGGATCGCCGATCGGCGTGTGTCTGCTTGACAGTGCAACCTGGCCACGTTTGCCCTTATTTGCTGCTGGAAGGGGGTGCTTGGGGAAGTGGGGTCTGGTAATCCTGCAGTTCCGTGTCGCCCATGGGGAAGGGCAGATGCGGAAATGCGAGGCCTTGCGTGCAGGGTAGGAATGCGGCACCTGCATCGGTCGTGGCCTGGTGTCATGTAGGACACATAGAGGTTGGTGCTGCTGGATGCGGGCTACTAGCATGGTGGCTTGGTATGGGCACTGTAGTCTGCCCAGTCAGTCCTGGTACTGAGCTGTCCGTTGAACCTCCCCGTGTGTCCACCAGGCTCCACCACCGTCCTGCTGCCCTACCTCAACCCCATCACCATGCGCGCCTACCTCACCCAGCCCGGCCGCGTGGACTCTCCCCTGGTGGCGGAGCTGTACAACCTGTACAAGCAGTTGTACGGCAGCGATGACAAGACTGTAAGTGGTGTTGAGCAGTACACTCAGTTCGGAACTACTGTTGCCTTTAAAAAGTGCATCTGCGTCGAGGTGGCGGGCACGCTCTTCCTTCACGCCACAGGTCGCCCACAACACCCTGGTCCGCGGCGTTGGGTCCGTGTTCCAGTGGGCGGCGGCGCACGTGCCCCTCGCCGTACAGCACGTGCCGGACATGCCCTTTGCCGACGCGGCGTGGCCCGACGTGCGGGACACGGCCCACATGGCTGCCGCCGTGGAGGCAGCGCTCACCGACCCCACACAGCTGGGCGAGGTCGGCACGGGCGTGAGGGTTGCCACCGAGGGCAGGGTGGACCCTGGGACCTTCGCTGCGCTGGTGCCCCGCATCGCCGCCACCCTGTCGGAGCTGCACCGGGACCTGCCCGCCATCTGGGACCTGGCGAAGCGAATGTACGATAGCAGTTGGGCGCCGGCGCCCACGGACAGCGCAGCTGATGGTACGGGAGTCGCTGCTGTGGCGGGCGCTCAGCAGATGCCTGAGAGTGATGTTGCCAGCCCTGGCGCAGGCCAGCGGCAGCAGCAGCAGGCTCTTCGCACCGTAAACAAGCGGTCTGCCCACCGCCGGATGCAGCAGTCGGCAGTCGTCCCTCCCAACTTCTTGTACACCAAACCGGCCAACTTCCAACCGCAGCCGCCCGCCGGTCGGCCCGCGCTGCTCATTCCCATTGTCGTACACGTGATGTCGTACCTGGTTCCTGGGAACACGTACGGCCCGGTCGGCGTGGCGGACTCGCCCGCACGTGTTGACCTGTGGGTGCGGGTGGCCAACGCGGGACTCAAGCCCGCCAACGTCCAGCTGTTTGTGCAGGTGAGAGGGCGAGCGAGGTACGGGTCGGTACAGGCGCGAAGCCTTCCCGCTGTGCATGTCCACCACCGCTGTACCACGCGGGGCTATTGCTGTCATTGCAAGCACGATGCCGTGTCCTCTGTAGCGCTCTGCCGCAACCCCAGCGCGGCAGCGCACCTTGTCGTTTTACGTTTGCTCCCACAGTTCAGGTACACGTACGGTAAATGTGCACCTCTAGCTGACTGGCTGGCCGCCGGCGTCATCCACCAAAACCCACTGACCGCATTCTAGGATGTGTGCCAAGGAGGTCCACGCCGCGTTGCACACAGTATGCACACGTCGTGTACGTGCATGCCAGGCATTCTTGGCACATGTCGTGGTGAGTTGCGTTTTAATCTGTTCCCGTGCGCCAACCCCCAACGGGCAACCCACGTGCCCGCACACAGGAGGTGAGGTGGAACCCCAACCAGTACAACTACCTGCTGCTGCCCAACCGGGCTGCCTGGTCGGCTTGCAAAAATGGAGGTGCCACCGGGAAGGAGTGCCTTCAAGACAACGCATGGCTCTCGAGGTAAGCGTATACGGTATGTACGTGTGCAGGTGGCACGGCTTTTACTTCGAGTGGCCAACTGTGCATGTGCATGCATGCATCCATCGCCCATGCTTGCCTTGGTAAGGCGTCTGTAAGGCTCAAACGCCTTATGCGCTGGACTGAGACGTAATGGTGCTGCGCTGCATTGGCTCCCTCGCAGGAATGTCGTGGACTTCCCTCGCGCCATCAACTATTTCGTGGTCGGCGACCTGCAAGACGACGGCGTGCTGGGCTCCGCATTCACCCCAGCGTAAGTGCCGGTAGCTTGGTATGGTGGCAGGCCCTCCGGCCCCTTGACGCTTGAAGCCCCTCCGGTCGCCAATGGTGGAGTCACATTCCGCTGCCTTGGTACTCTTGATAATTTGTTGCCTTAAAGTTGATGCATACCATAAGCTTTTTACGTACATTGACCCCTAGAGCAACTGCAGTTCACCCGGTACGCACACTGCCAGCATGGTTGCAGCACACGCCATGCATCCCAGGGAGCTGCTCACTTGCCCCGCATTCGTGCTTTGTTTGTGCCACCTGACAAGTACCGTTGATTCACTTGCCTTGCTGACCGCTGTCAAGGAGAGCCGCTCCCTCGCACGCCCGGACTAGTGAGGGACCCGGCGTTAGAAGGCTGGCAGTCGGGTGTGGTGCCACAGCTAGCACCTGGTCGACAACATAGCACCCAGCCTGTCCGACGCGCGCTGCCTGCTTCCTTACGTAACGGCGTACGTCGTGCCGTATACGCGCAGGTCTGACTACCTCCCCGTGTACGGCATCGTCCACATGGTCTGGGACACGCTGGAGACCTCACCCGCTGGCTTCAACAACATCAACTCGTACTACAATGGTGGCATTACCATCATTCACGAGACGCTCCACCACCTGGGCGTGGAACATACCTTCGGAACGAAGGGCGAGAATGCGGAGGCAGGCGCCACGTGCGACGATTCCGACATGGTCTCGGACACGCCCTCCACCTTTGGTAAGGCCGTTTACAGCAACCCTCAGCAGTAGGCTTCTTGGATAGGCCTCCGCGGATGGCTGTTGCGGTAGCCAGGCTGTAGCGCATTGCGTAGCGCGGCTTACTCACGTGCTACGTATATGGGGCATGGCTCAACATGCATAGGCGGGCGCTCGAAGGCGTCAGCGGGTTTTGCCAGCGCTAGGGATGAGCTCGGCCGACACGGGCGTCTTTGCCGTTCAGATGGGGTATGCGTACCGGTTCGCAGTCGCGTTTGGCAGAGCGCGCTTGCCCGCACGCAGCTGCGCTGAGCTGTGCATGCGGCCCGCACGTGTCGTACCGCTGGGCAGGCGGTGTGTCAAGCAGCAGCTTCAACGACAGGGCGACAGAGTACTGCCAGGAGATCTTCTACAACAAGTACGGCGGTAGCTTCCCCTCCATGTTCCAAAGGTGCGGCACGCTGCAGCACGGTGCTGCTGCGGGGTTGCAGCATACTTTATCGGGTGCTTCCAGCGGGCCAGCATGTGGCTGAGGACCTGTGTCGGATCTGCCCAGAATCTTCTTCTGGATCTGTCCACTTCCAGCGCCAAGCTAAAACCAGCTGCCGCCCTCAACGAGATAGCCTGTCTCCCCGAGGAGAGTTTGAGGCGTGGGGCGACACGTGCCCCCGGGCAGGCACGTGTGTTAACGCCCTCTGCACGTGTGTTAACACTCCCAGGTGGTCTGCCAAGCTTGGCATCCCTGAGGAGGACATGGAGGCGTGGGGAGACACGTGCCCCAAGCAGGCTGGGTACGATGAGCTGGGCAACTTCATGACGTACGTTGACGCGGTGTGCTACGCCGCGCTGGGACACATCACGCCCGGCCAGGTGGGGCGACCTGTGGGTCGGTGCTGGTGCTGCTGTGGGTAGTGGTGCTCCTGGTGCACGCCGCGTCACTTGCGGGCTCTGCTGCAGTTGGGCAGTTACCAGGTCATGTGCTCGCACGGTTTGCCGCGGCTGGCTGACCTGCCCCGTGGAACTGCTGGTGGGTCTCCGTACTCTGCCCTGGCATGTTCCGTGCGCCTTCCACCGTGCCCGCGTGCGTTGGGGAGGCGGTGGACTGACAGCGGGCTCCCAGCAAGACCTGGGCTCTCTTCTTACCCTGGTGACCGAGTGCCGTCCCGTGACGCGCGGTGCGACCTGTGCCTGTTGCTACAAATGTGCGCTGATGCAGGCGGACCGCGCGCACTACCTCACTGCCTCGGCCAACCCCACGCTGTACGCGTGGGCCCAGTACTACGCGACCACGAGGACCCCTCCACCCGTTATGACGGGCAACGCAACCGACGTGCATCCCAACGACCCCTGCAAGGTAATCACACGGATGCAGCTATTTTGTCTGGTAGCAGCGCAGCAAGTGCGTTGCTTTGAGAGGGCAGGTTGTGCCGTCAGCGCTTGAGTCATGCGGAGGAACAGCGCGAGCAGATCGACGGCACCGTGCAAGCAAGAGGTGCATGCCAACAGCTGATCACGTGCAATAAGGCTAGTACATGTAGGCTTTTTAAGTGCTAAGTGGCGAGCGGTTTCATGGGGACAGCCATGTCTGACCGGCTGAGTGTGACATCGGCACGCCGACGGTAACACACCAAGCTGACGCTGCGGTAGCCAGCCAACGGCATGCATGCCGCGTCCTTGCTGGTCCGGAGGGAAGCTGAAACTCACCCCGTTGCTGTGCACACCGTACGGGACACGCCGCTGCGGGACGCCGGCCTACCAGTACGGGCCATACGGAGCCACCGTGCATTGCTGTTACGATGTGTTCCAACCTCTATTGACTACGGCCTGTTGCGTGACCTGCCCTTCATGCACCGTTGTCCGCCCCACAGACCGCGGGCGGCTGCAAGTGCAAGCCCACGTGGACCATCCTGGGGCAGACCAAGCAGTACTGCGAGCGCTGGCCGGACAACCCCAGCGAGCTTGTGTAAGTCACGTGTGTGCTGGCTGTAGCTGCGAACGAGGGCTTCGCGCACTTGGTGCAGCACGAGTGGGGTGCGTAGCTCCTGTAGTACGAGCATGCATTGCATGGATCATGATATGATCCATGCGTGCATGCAATCCTTTGTAATCAAGGCGTCTTGTTAGGGATGGCAATGAGGATACGGTGTCGTCGCATGAAGGGGCATGGGTAGAGTACTGTGCGCTTTGTTTGTTGTGCGCAGGTGCGAAGTTGCGACGCCTGCGGCGTGCACCACTTGCGGCGGCCAAAACCCCTGCTACGTGACCTGCACAGGTGAGCAGGCTGTGGCGGTTTGGGCGCTGCGGCAGATTCGTTCAGTGCAAAGGACCACCAATGAACCGTGTCACTGCGCATAGCAAAGTCGCTCTGGGACCACACATGCCAGACGGCCTGGCTGGTCCAAGACCTGTCGGTACCTTTCAGCTCTGCATGCGATGGCGGTGGCCCAACTCCCATGCCAAACAAACTAGTCGTGCTCGCCTTGCCAACGCACACTCACTTGCTCTTTGCGCCAAGAGGCACGAGTCGTATCCTTCACCCCCATAACGCATTCCTGTGCCCTCATACTTACGTGGATACCCTACGCCAGGCACTCCGTGGATGTGTGGCAAGGGCCCAGCCCCTCCGCCGCCACCCCAAGTGGACAAGTTTGACATCGTCCGCGCTCCCCCGCCGCCCCCAGTGGCCGTCCGGCCCGAGTGCCAGGTGAGCTCCCAGGGGGTGGTGACCCACATGACACGGCTTCCCGTTCAGCTTGGACCCCAAGTACTTGGCATGCACTCACAAATTACGTGGTTGGGCGTGTCGTTGCAAAGAGTCACTGTAACTGAACGTAAAAGAATTGTTAGGGAACCTCCCCGTCTGTGTGGGATTAGCCACCCCGGTTGCTACCCTGACGAGCCAAATCACCATCTTCCACATCTCCTAGGCACGATGACGCCCTGGCCCACGTGTCTTTGCTAATTCCACAACGCCCACTCTTTGCTCACCATCCTGTCACCCCTGGCCCACCCTGCCTGTGTGTCTTCACCTGCCTGCAGGTTGCGGGACGGTGCAAGGTGAGCTGTTGCGTCATGCAGCTGATGCCTTCGACATGTTGCATGGAATACATACCGTGCGTTGCCCGAGTCACAGCAGCATATATGTCAACTTGTGTACATCTTGCTCCATGCTGGTATGCGGAGGAGTCTGGCCGGCAGCCAACACAAACGCAGGTGGCAGTGGTGCCACGGGCCCCAGTTCCCGCGTTCGCTGGTTCCTGTTCAGCATGCCCACGCCGAGCGCCCCGTCGCAGCGTCAGTCCCTCGTACTTGCTGCACGCCCGGTCCCTAAACGCTGACGCCACGTGTCAACACTTGTGTGCATGTCACCCCACAGTGCCGCCCCACGTGGATTGACGACGGCGAAGTGCGTCACTACTGCGACCGGTTCAACGGTCAAACCGGCCTCTGGTGGGTGCTGCAGGAGCACAGGGCCGTGTCGGTTTACAGGCGGGAGGGCTGCGGGAGTCATGACATGAGTCGCCTGGGCGGGGGCAAAAGTAGATCGCTGCTGGTACGGTCCCATGAACAGCACTCTCGCGCACGTCGTCCTGCTGGTGCACAGCGCAGTGGCCTTCGCGAGGACCGTCAGCAACGACATTAAGGGGACCTTCTGCCGCAAACGCGGCGTGGTCGTTGGAGCGGTCCGACTAGCCGAGGGGGCACGCATGCAGATAAATGGCGGGCGCAAGTGCTCTACGTACTTCCCCAGTGTCAAGGCCTTACTCCCCCCTGCTTACATCGGCCTTGACCAGACTCCTGATCCGTGACCCTCACTGTCCACTGCACCGCATGTGAACGCAGCAGCACCAGAGCGTCCTGGTCGAAACTCACGCCCTGACCTGTCACGTCCCTGAGCCCTCCCTTGTGGCTTCACACACACGCGTGCAGGTGCCAGGTCACCACCGACTGCCCCGACCTGAAGGACTTGTCCGCGACCTTCTACTCGTGCAGCAAACAGCTCACGCTCGACTACTGCCGCGTAGCTCCCCCCAAGGACCCACCCTCGCCGCCTCCCCGCGCCGCCGCCTCCTCGCCCCCTCCCCCTCCCATCACCTCTCCCCCGCCCAAGGCTATTAGCTCTCCCCCGCCCAAGGCCACGAGCCCCCCGCCGCCCGTCGCCATGCCCCCAGCTGTCCCCGTGTACGCGCCTCCGGGGGTGTACCCTGGGCCCAGCACTACAGTGCCGAAGGAGTGCAAGGTGCGTTGGTACACCAACGTCGGGAGTATTGGTTGTGCATGTGGTTTGTTCACTGGGGCTGGGCTCATCAGCAGGGGCGGTAAACTACTCATATGCGCTTCTGGGGCGCCGTACCCGCGCAATTGTGTCTTTAATGCGCTGCTGCGGTGCCGTCGCTTCACTCCAGGTCGGCACACTGCACCAGCATCCGGCTGGGGGTTGTGGGAAGTACCAGCCTTGTTGCAGTCCGTGGCCTACTGAGCTCATGGGCTGCTGTACCTGTTTGCGTGCTGCCACCCGCAGCAAGGCGAGGGCTGCCCCTGCCAGGCGCAGTGGACGTGGCATTTTATGGCGGGGAGCTACTGCGACTCGCCGGACGGCTGGCCAAACCTGTGGTGGGTAAACTGTGGGGGCCGGGGAGCTACACCCTCGAGACACGGCAAACGTTGGTGTGCGGCCACCTGACCTGGTCAGCACATGCGGAATGTGGGGCAGGTTGATGCTTGTTGCTGGGCGGGCGCAATGCATGAGCGGCTCGGCCTTGGATGTGGAGTTGTTCAGGTCATAGCACGGTGCTGAGGACAACAAAGATACCACCTTACAGGCTGCGGCTTGAGCTGTGACTGTTGGCTCCTCTGTCGGCGCTCGTGCAGGTGCGTCCCTGAGCCCGGCTGCACTGACGCACGCGTCGTCGACTGCGACGTCTCGTTGACCAAGGATTACTGCCAGGGTGGAGGTGAGGTGGTTTCGGGCCCGGCTTATTGCGTGATGCATGGGCAACTTGAGTTGGAAATGCAGTGAGGGTGTGCGCAGCCTGTGCGTCGAAGGGGGTGCAGCGAGCACGGGCTGAGACGTGTGCCGGCGAAAGCGTGTCTTTCCGACTGGCAAACGTTGCGTCATTCCCTGGGGCACAGTGTATTGCATCTGGTTAGCTAACAGGTAAAGGAACAGCGCAGCACCTTCCAACCGTATGGCTTACTGCCGTCCTGCGCGCCCCCTTGAGAACCCGCAGGTTCCGTGGCCCTGCAGCCGCCCACGTACGGCTCCCAGCCCGACAACCCGCCCACTCCTACCCCTCCTGACGCACCCCCTCCGTCGCTGCCACCAGCAGCGACGGAAGATGGCGACCCGCGATGCAAGGTCGGCAGTTCCAGTGGTTTGCAGTTTCTTGCCTGGCTGCAGCGACTGGTAATACAGTTGTGATGCTGCCAGGCACTACGGTGCGCAGTTCAACATCATACTCCTGTAGGTTGCCGCCCGGTAGGTTGCCCCTAACTCCTGTGTCATGACATGACGTTGCCCCGCAGGTTGCGGGCGAGTGCTCTTGCCGCGCAAACTGGTCCGCTGAGTCCGGCGATGGGGAGTACTGCGACTCGCCCGACGGCGACAAAAACCTGTGGTGCGTTGCTGCAACGGGCCAACGCACGTGCATGCCTGACAGTGTGACAAAGCGTCTGGCAGTGCTCCAGATACCGCACCACCGCGCAACACCCTCAGCAACTGGAGGAGCAGCTCTCATGCTCGAGGACAGCACACCTACGTTGCTGTTGCTCCGCCAACTGGCCTCCCTGCCCGCTACCGGTACCCGCACCTGCAGGTGCGAGGTGGACCCCTCGTGCGCGTCGTACGACCCTAACGCGCCGTTCGTGTATTGCGACGAGGAGCTCACGCTGGAGCTGTGCCACCCTGACAGGTAGGGCATGCGGTACAGGGTACACGGCTGGCGGTGGGACCCGGATGGGGAGGATGCATGTGCATCTGCGGTATCGGTTGCATGCCGGTTGCACCCTGCATGGGGTCTGCACCGTACCGCTGTTGCACCCCTGGTCACCGCGCACACCAGCCTCGTACTGTTAACCGCAGCAGTAAAACGTGCACGAGCCATTCACTACATAGAGGGCAACGGTTGAAGTGCCGCATGTAGCTCTCAGGAAGCAGTACGAAATCGCTCATACCATATGGATGCAGGGGAGACCCCTTTCCCCTGCATGGGTGCTTCCCAGTGCATCAGACTTGCAACCGTCTGACATAGCCCGTTGCTCCACACTGCCTCAGGGAGTAGGCTGAGCGTGACCGATTAGCCGAGTATCGAGGCGGGGCGGCGCAGTGTACGGCAGCGGTCATCCTGCCAACAGCGTGCGTCTACGTCGCTGTGCCCATCCACAGGCACGTTAAGTTATAGTTCCATTCGAGCTGTGTATCGGAACTGATAAGATGAATTACTAGTACGGGTTGCTGTGCATTGTCTTTCTCTACAGTGAGCTGAGGTTACATATCTGCCACCCCAAGCCCCGCGTGCTTGGTTTGTGGCTGCAAGCGTGCACATTAGACGGGCACAGGCGCGCACGCGTGCCAATGCTTGCGCAACCGCATATGTTTGTACATGCAGGAGGTGTATAAAAGGTGCAGGAGGTGCGTACGCAGGAGTGTATCACGCAGGTGCAAGCGGCTTGGTGGTGGCGTGGCGGGGGGCTGAGAACCGGAGCAGGGGAAGCGGCGGGCGCTGTCGTTGTTGTGTGGACGTAGTTTCTTTTGCCGTGTTGCACGGCTAGGCGATCTGCTAGGTATTGTTTATGCACTGGGCACATGCGCGTGCCGGCTGTTGGATTTTGTGCATGTAGGATCGGAGAATGTGTTGTTCGTGTTGAGGCTGGAACGAAACCACGGTGTGCGGTGATCGCGTCTGCAGCAGGGGCCCGAAAGTAACTCGCGAAATCGGAGGGTATTTTTGCACCAGATAAACATTACGTTATTTTCTGTAGCTTTCCCGGTAGGTTCTACTTCTGCCTTTTGCTTGCGCACGCGTACGTGTGCGGTGCTGTCACTGTGGTGCATGCCGTGGTGGGTGTGTGCAGGGGAGCTCCCCTGGGCATGCGGCCCGGCCGAGTTGCCCTTTGATCATGAGAGCAAGAGTGAGGGCCACGGTGCCCCCCCGGTAGAGCACGTTGGAACTAGCAAATACTTGTAACATGTACGTTACTGGCTGGAGTACCTCCGCCGAAAGCTTTCCCGCGCAAACAACCCCAACTAGTCCCAACATGCCACGTGTCGTCAGCGGGATGCACTCTAGCAATGCCAGGCATGTCCGCCTACTTCCGGTAACCAACTAAAACAACATCACCATCCGAGGAAGTAGTGGCACGGGGCAGCCTTCATAGGACAGCATTCGGGCGTTCGGCCAGCTTGACAGAATAAAGCAGCCCCCCGGATGCCAATGGGCCAACACAACGCGCTTTACCGCAAGCGAAGGTACCGCATGCCCCGTCAGACAAACAAGCATGCAGCTACGTGGAAACGGAGCAGCTGTGGTCTTCGCACGTACGTGCCGAACATCGCGCCATTTCCTGCCAGTCAGCTCCCCCATGAAGGTACAGAGACAAAGCTGGTGCGCACGGTGCGGTTGTGCCGTGTAGTACCGTTTGCAATGCACATGAGCCATGAGTGCACCCATGCCAACCAATTCGCTCTACCAGGCTCTACCGTGCAACAGCCTCACCATCCTACACACCCTTCACGCGCCCCTGCCAACCAAGCCCAATCTACCCATACACCCCTGCCTTCCCCGACCACACTCCCAGCCAACACCCACATGCCGCCCTGCTGGCAACCCGCATTTCGTCACACCCCTCAGCCGCGGCGCCCTCGGCCGCTGCCGCAGCCTCCACAGCCGCGCGCGCAGCCGCCGGCGCCAGCAGCGCGTGCACCATGGGCCACAGCCGCGCGGGCCCGAAGTCGCTGCGGCCGAGGCAGCCGCACGCCACGGCCCTCACCTCCTGCACACGCTCAACCACCACCAAGGGACCAGCGCCGTAGCTGTCAGCACCCCTCCCCGCCAGCGCCCCCCTCATAACAGACAGAGAGACGCAGGGCGATTTACGCACCCCGCTGCGGCGCCCGCTGCTCCTGCTGCACCTGCTGCTGCCTGCTGCTGCTGCTGCTGCTGCTGTCGCATCCTTGTTGTGCCGCGCCAGTAACAGCATCACGAAGTCCAGCGACATCGTGACGCACACCCCCTGCTGGTGGTGTAGAAGATGCCACCTCCATCTCCGCAACCCCGCCCTGCACCATCCCCATCCCCGCGAAAGCCACCACGCCCTGCGACAGGCCCGGCAGCGCAGCAAGCGACAGCCGCCGCGCCCCTCCCGCCGCGTCCCCTCCCAACCACCACCCCCATGCTGCACAACGGGCCATGGTGTTCACCATGAGCGCCTGGTCGGTTCTTGAATGTTTGGCGCGAACCTCGTGGCGCTGTCCCGCCTTCACCAGCCACCCTACCGTCCTGGCCTCGCCGCGCCCTGCCCTTTCGGCCCCCACCGCCGCCGCCGCCGCCGCCGCCGCCGTACGCAGCTCCCCTGCCGCCAGCCGCAGCCGCCGACCCGCCGCCAAGAGCAGCTCGTGCACCTGCCACCACACTCACTTCCCGCGCCGCCGCGCCTGCTTTTTAGCAGGCACCTCCTGCCCGCTCGCGCCAGGACCGGGGCTGGCCGCCCGCTTGGCTGCCGCCCGCTGCCCCGTCGCCGGCCGCGCCTGTGCCTGCACCCCCTGCCCCACCTGCGTCGCCGCCGCCTGGCCGCCTGCGCCCTTTGCTCCCCTGCCGCGACCGGCGCCACGGCCACCCCCGCCGCCGCTTTCGCCGCTGGGCCCAGCTGCAGCGCCGCGGCCGCCACGGCTGCCTCGGCGGCTGCCGCCCTGTGCAGCCGTGTCCCGCGGCATGCTGTCCTCGGCCTGCGCCGCCTCCGCCTCCGCCTCCACCGCTGCTGGCGTTGCCGCCGCGCGCTGGGCACGGGTCCGCATGCCCGCATCCTCTTCCGGCTGCGAAGGCGGGGGAGCAAGGCCCAGGACGTAAGAGCAATTCAGGGACAAAGCAAGGTAGGGACCTGCCAGGGTCAGGGCTCGGCCAGGAGCTTGGTGATAGGGCCGAACCACGAAGGCATCACCAGGCAGGACCCTTGCCCCGGCGAACAGCGTGAGTGTTGGAGCAGGAGCAAGATGTATCCTGTGTCAGCAGGCAATCATCTGGCGCGTGTGCATGCAGCTACGCTCGATCTCTCTGGTCTGTAGAGCATTTTACGGTGTTCCGATACACATACTGCAATGAACACCCCCACGCTTACCTGGGCACTGGGCTTCCAGGGCATCGTGGTGGGCACAGACTTCGCAGCGAACCACTTCTTCCTCCACTGCTTCCGCACCTCGCCCCACAGCTCCGCCACGGCCTCCAGCTGCCCCGCCAGGTTTTCAGCAGACAGCGTCCTGGACTGCAGCACCTGCATGCAGCAAGGGGGCCACAGGGAGGGCAGCGATAGTCGAAGTTGAAAGGCCGGTAATGCCCAGGACGTGTTGTGCTGACTTGGAGCCTGAGAACATGCGCGGCATGAGCCTGCAGGTCCCTGGCCCAGAGGCCACAGCCCGAAGGCTTAGATGGACCCCGGAGGACAAGCACAAACGTAGTGCAAAATGGAGCAGGCGCATTGATGCAGCACACGTAGCGTGGCGAAAATGCAAGCCGTTTCCGTTCCCGCCCTTGGGCGTTCGTCAGCATGCACATCGTTGCTGCACCAATCGGTAAGAGACACCGCAGGCCACCATGTCCCAGTACTAAGCTGGTGCGCGTGCGGTTATGTGCTGGAACGGCTCCTTCGCCAGGGCCGCATCCCTGCAAGGCTGCTGACCAGCGTGCGCCGGGTCTGCAGGAACACGGCTGCACCCTTGCAAGCCGCTTCGTACCGAAGCACTCAGTTGAGCGGATTGCAACCCCACCTGTCGGATCCCCGCGTCCAGACCCTTGCATGCTGAGTCCAGATCGCGGTGCGGCAGCGCCACCGCCCTCACGCCGCCCTCCGGCACCTCCAGCCCCAGCTCCTGAGCCCCGGCCAACACTGCCTCCGCAGCTGCCTCCCCCACGTCCCCGTCGTCCCACTGCAGCAGCACGCCCCCGCCCCCAGGAAGCACCTGGTAGGCCCTCCTTCTGCGCTTGCTACCGCGTGACAGCGACAGGCCGGCAAACACATAGTCCAGCACTGCCATGCCACGGTCATGCTCAATGAGAGCGGACACGCCCGGGCCGCTCAGCAGCACCACCCCTGCCCCGCCGCCGCCGCCTGCTGCTCCGCTGCCACTCGCGGCCTTGCCGCCCAGCCACCATTCCGTCACGGTCTCTCCCTCTTCCTCTCCAACGCAATCTGCATAGCCCCAGCCATCACGGCGAGCGCTCGCCGCAGGACCCTGTGCCCGCTGCTGCTCCTGCTGCCCCTGCGGGGGCTCCCCGGCACGCGCCCGCGCCTCCATCAGCCCCAGCGCCTGAGACAGCAGCTCCTCGGCTGTGGGCAGCTCGGCTGCCGCTGCTGTCGCTCCACGCTGGACTCCACCCGTGCCAGCCCAACCGCTGCTTCCCCCCGGCCCTGCCCCCGCCCCAGCTGCCGCAGCTGCCGGTGCGCTCTGGTCCCCACCCGCGCCAAGCCCACCGCTGCTACGCCCCGCCCCCGCCGTTGCCGCCGCTACGTCGAAGCGCAGAGGCACTTTCTGGCTGTACTTGTCAGCAAGCGGCACCAGCAGCCACACATCCCGCGGCACAGCACGCAGCCCCTGCAGCACCTCACGCACTTCCCCGCTGCGCACACTGACGCTGCGGCACTCCACGCGCTCGGCGCGTGCCAGCAGGGCAAACAGGTCTTCAAAACCCTCGTCTCTGGAGAACGCGTCTTTGTAGAGCTCGCGCAGCCGCTGCAGCTGCACCAGCGTCACGCGGGCAGATGGTGGCATGATGCGTGGCTTAGCGCTGAGGTACTGGACCATTGAGCTGGCGCAGGAGGCCCTGCAGGGAAGCAGCATCAGCTCCCGGGTGGCCTGTGCGTGGCGCAAAGTTTGTTGGGGGCGAGGAAAGATCGTTGTCAGGGCGCGGGCCTTTGGGAGGGGGCAACAAGGGCTGGCAAAGCCTCAGCCAACGTGCTGGGCATGAGAACTCGCTGTGCACACGCGTGTGGAAAGGGTGGTAAGGTACTGGTGGCTTATTGGATGAGCGTCCGACACCGTAGCGAAGAGGCAAGAGGGGAACAGCTCTCGTACTACCCACGACGACGCTGCCACACCGGCTTTTGTGCTGTGCTCATCTTCCCGCATCGCCCTTGTATATGTGCCTGCGGCACACCTAGCTTGGCATGCCAGCAGCACTTCCAGGCCTCGCAAAAACCGCTGCCCGCTCGCCCCATTCCGCTGACAGGCAATGCCGGAACGAGCAGCCATGCAAATCCCGGCTCCGCGCCTGCATCGCCCGCGCACCCCGCCCGCCACCCACCTGGCCCTCGTCGTCCTGGCCTAGCTTGAGGACAAGGCGGCAGTCCCTTGTTATGGTGTATACGCTGGCGAGGGTGTCGGGCAGGGCCCCAAGAGCGTCCCACCATGCGCGCCCCAGGAGCCCCACGTGCACCAGGGGGGTGCGGCGCAGGCTGGCCAGGGCCGCAGCCCCGATGGGCTGGTTATACAGACATAGATCACGGTAAACGTGCAGCTTCTGCAGCTGCTGTCCGTGAACCTTTTTGCGAGGGGGGCGGAAGGGCGGGAGCAGGCCAGGGAGGGGGTCGGCGAGTAAACTGGGCGACGCTTGCGCGCTTCAGTGGTGGCATGGGCTCATGGTGCCCATAACGTTGAAACACTTGCCGGGGTTGCCATGGCATTTACTTTTACTTGGTCGCGGAGAGCAGCTGCAGAACATGCCTTCGTCACCTGTGCATCAGCCGCGCTGTGCGCACACAAGCTGTCTGGCAAGGGAGCAGTCGCATGCAGGCCGGCCTTACCGCGTGTGCCTCCAGCCCGGGCAGCAGCTCAGCCCCCAGCGTCAGCTCCCTCAGGCCCAGGGCCGCCAGGGCCCTGTGGCCCTCCGCAACCACCCCGGCGTCAACGCGCCTGCGTTGAAAGCGCGCGTTCCCCAGGTTCAGGTGCTCCAGAGAGCAAGCTGCAGCGCCCCCGAAGCCCCCGCCCGCCCCAGCACCCCCGCTGCAGCCTGTGGCGGCTACATACGGGTCTGCGGCTGCTGCGTCGCTGATAATGGTGTCACTCCTCTCGGTGGCGCCAGAGCCGTCATCACTTGCATGCTCATCGCTGCTGCCAGACTCTTCACCTGATGTGCCGTCCTCACTCGAGTCGGAAGCAGCTGCACCGCCGGGACATGCATTCCGGCTCACCCCCGTGCCCGCGCTGGGGCCTGCATTGCCGGGGTCTGGTGTTGCTGCTCCTGCTGCAAACACAGCAGTCAGCTGCTCGCACAGCGACCTGAAGCAGGTCAGCTGGCCGATGAGGGTGAGGCTGCGGAGGCGGTGCAGGGACTGGATGGGCTGGCCCTGCAGCGGCTCCAGCAGCAGGGACGGCGGGTACAGGTACTTCCATGAGCGGAGCTCCAGCGACGGCTCTGGCCGCTCGCCAGGCAGGAGGTCCTGACTGCTGTCGTCAGGTCTCGGAGCTTTCCATGCTGTGTCGATGCTCAGGGTTAGGCTCCGCACATTCGGGAAATCCGAGAGGGACGGGGCCGGGCCCTGAGCCACGTCCGGCAGCACGTTCAAGCGCAGGCTCTGCATGCCGTCGTCAACGACGCTACGAAGCGTCTTGCAGCACAGGCGTGCAGCTGCCAGGGTCGCCTGCTTCCCAGAGCCCGCGTCGCCCCCTTCTGTGAGGCCATCCACCAGCTTAATGCGCAAATCTGTGGGTAGCTGTTGGAGAGCGTTCTCAAAAGGGCTGCTGCCAGGCCCTGGGAGCATTGTTACACCGTGGCTTATTGCACGTGTGCTGCCTGCTGTGGCCTTGCGCTCCCAAAGCTCCTGCCCGCGACAGTCGTAGCTGAACCTGATAGTTTGAGTGCTGGTCGACCAGTCTTTGACCGGCGCCTTTTTCAATGTTCCCATAGTCCTAACCATTGTATCGACCCTATGGAGAGCAGCTCTGTGTCCAAAGGTGGCTTCTTTCTTCGATTCGGGAATAATGTGCGCCGGTATGTTAGTCTCTAGCAACGATACTGCGCGCTGTTATTGCGTGTATAGCAATACTGCATGTTGTTGCCAGTAGTAGGCTCACGAACGTTTGCTTTGGCTTTGAGTGGCTTCCCGAAACCTGCTTTCCTGAAGTCTTGCGTCAAGCATTCGGTAACGCCTGGACCTGTTTATACCAATACCAGTATGCTGAATATGCAATCCAAGCCGTTCTGGCGTTCCAGCAGGCCGTACTTGCGGTACTCTGTGCTACTGCGTGTGATGCTCACGTTGTCGTGTGTTGTTGCATTACGCCGATGCTCGTGCAGCACTCCAATCCCTCAACTTCCAACCTGCAGCCTCCCCGCCATGCAGGAGACCTGCCCCATCCGACGGTACCCGTTCTTGCCAGGGGAGCCTGGTTCGTGTGTTGTACTTGTTGGGACCAGGGGACTTGTTGGCACCCCTGCCCGTGGACGTACAAAGGTGCAACACGTTGTCGAGGCATGCACCCAAGCATATGTCAGGCATGACCGTCTGGATATACAACACCAGTCAAGCTTTGCCTCTGAGCAAGCAGCGGCGCCGGGGGCAGGGGCTTGGCTGCCCGCCTCGCCCAAAGAGGTCGATCCGGGCCACAAGAATGGCCGCCGTGCTCATGAGGCTGATCCCTTGGCCGCTGCGGTCCAGCTCCTGATCGAAACGGCCCGCGGCGGCGTCCACCCGAGGCATGAAGGCGACTCCATGACGGCGACTTCGCAATGCACGGCAGTTGCAGCACGGCCAGCCTCGCCAGGCCATCGCCGCCGTCCACGGCCTATTCGCACAGCTGCGCCATGTGGACAGAGGCCAGGGTGCAGAACCCGGGCCGATGCAGGTGGCCTCACCAGCAGGTGTCCGAGAGGTGCATGGCGCACAGCGCCTGCAGGAGGCTGGCCTGCAGGGCCTGTGCCGCGCGCTGCCGTGCGCTGTCTTCGCCTACATGGCGGCTGCGCCGCTGGCCATCAGCACTGCTCGCGCCCAGTGCTGCACCATCCCAAAGGGCAGCATCTGGTAGCGCGCTTGCATCAGGGGGCACCCGTCACAGGCAGCGGCGGGGACACGGCTGATGACGGCTGGGTCGCCCTTAACGAGCAGGTGTCGCTTGGTCAGGCCGTGCATCAGCGTCGCGGTGATGGGCTCACGAACGAAGCTCTCCAACCACTCCCGGTCCAGCTGCATGGGCTGTGCGCCGAGCTGCTGTCCCCCTGGACCAGGGGCTGCTGCTGGGCCTCCGGCTGAGGCTCCCTGCTACGCCCTGCCGCTGCGGCCTCGCCCTAGACCGCTTGCACCCCTTCGCCAAACTTCGCAGCTGGAGGTCCCACAATGCCCACAATAGGGTATTAAGCGCCACAGGCATCAGCTGCTCCACTGCTTCTGCTAGTAGGCGGGAATAAGACGTTTGCGCTCCACGTGTCAACGCCCGGCAATTGTGCACCTGAGCATCGGATGGTTGGGGCACCAGGGGACTACCGTTTAGCATCCCTGCCACTCTCTGCCTGGCAAGCACCGATTGCCGCACACCCTTTGACGCGTATGGCAAACTACCTTCAAGCAACCGGAGGCAGCCGCCAAAACACGTGACTTCAATTACATGCGGCACAACCCTGGCAGCCGGCCCGCCTGCTCTGCAGCGCAACAAACCGCAAGAGCACGTGCAGCGGAGGCCAGGGAGGAAACGCAGAACAGGCATCCGATAATACGATGCAGTGTGCAAACGGTTCTGAACATGTCCTCAACCCTGCCCGTTGACCTGCATCGCACACGACACATGTGGCAGCACGCAACCGCCGCGCCCAGGTCCCTACAGCCTTTGCACCAGGGCCCAATAGTGCAGCTGACAAACCCAATGCCAAGTTGCCGCTGCACCACACACGCCTGGTTGTACAACCTACAGAGTTGGGCAGCGCCAGGCGTCAGGCCCAGGGCAGCCCACTGTGCCGCCAACTATATTCGCCACTTTACCGATTCCCTCTCCCCCACAGCTGTCGCAACGGTCCCTGCCCTCAGCACCCCTCACTCGTCCATCGTCTCACCGCCCCCTGCGGCCGCCCCCTCGCCGTCCCCGCCGGCCCCTCCCTTCTTCTTTTTCTTCTTGTTCTTCTTCTTTGCTGTCTTGTCTTTAGACAGCTCCGCCAGCTCCATCAGCGCCTCCTGCTTGGCCTCCGTGACCTGCTTGCGCTGCACCTTGTTGCCCGGGACCTTGGTCAGCTTGGTCCTGTGGCCGAACGAAGACGCGGACGGGCCAACGAGACTAAACTCAGGTTACCAGAACACTGGGCGTGTGTAGGCACAAGCAAGGACTGCCGGTGAACCTCAGTGCAGCGTGGAAGTCTATTGCTGTATGGCGTATGGACATGGCACGCCTGCCGCCTTCTAACCGAAGCGTACAGCAGGCAGCCCGGACGCCCTGCAGCCATACCTCTAGTGCACGCAACAGATTTGTGGGGATATCAGCACCAGTCCCATGGGTCCTTTTCCCACGCCGCAACCGCGTTGCAATGGTCGCACCTAGCCTGCTTCAGCTTGGCAACCTTGACCTTGAGCTGCGCCTTGAGCTGCATCTTGCCCTTTTGCTTGTCCTTGGCAGACAACTCAGCGGTCACGCTGGTGTCCTTTGGAATGGTGTAGTCGATGCCGTCGTCGGGGTCCTGGTGGGGTGCAGGGCACGGATGCATGGGTTGCCGGCTGTAAGGGTCAACGTCGGTACGTGCGCTGCAGCCTAGGTGTGGTCAAACCCTCCGCAGGGTGGGAACCCAGGCGCGTGTGCACCGTGCAGGGGCACTACTCAACGGTGTATGTTGCTGCGCCTGCTTGTGAGTCACTCCAAACTACCCGTGTGCGGGGCTTGCAGCTACCTGCCCTGCGGACGTGTGCAAATAACCCCAGCTGCGTGACGCTGCAACCCCTGCCCCGTCCAAGCAGACCGTGTTTGCACAGTGCCGCGATGGCACATCCGCGCCTCACCCCTCGCAGACTTTTTCAACGACAAAATGACTTATATCTGGCTTTTCTTACCGAGCTGACAGCCGCCGCCTCGCCCATGTCCATGTCCTCCGCTGCGCCCTTTGCCGGCTTGTCCTTACTCTTCTTGTTCTTCTGCTGCTTCTTTTTCTTTTTGCCTGCTCCATATCCTGGCTTCATCTTTAGTAAGCGAAGCCCAACTCGCGAGCTGCTTCGTGCTGCGTACGCTTCTGGAAGGAACTGGCGACGGTCGCTATACCGAGGGCACTGCTTACAGGCTTCAAGCACGCAGGCCGAAGCGATGGACCCGGTGCTTCCGTTGTGCAGAGCAACGACCAACCGATCGCGGCCAGGGGAGACCAGCGGGGACACCAGGGCAGGATCGTCTAGGCCACAGCAAGCTTCCCCACACGCGGTGGCCAGGGTGCTGTTAACACCTGCTGGTGCGTGTGAACTACGAAAATGAAGCCTATTGAAACAGCGGCAACCTATTACCCCAGGCCATCGCTAAGAAGTGACCGTCGGCCATGGGGCATACAGCACGTGGCAGTGACGTCACCATGTCTTTGTGTTATCAGGCAGGCAGGCCATGATGAAAACTTACACACCTTTGTCATCAGCATAGTACCAGATGGGTAGCGCATCCCACAAGCACCTATCCTGTGCCGGTGCCTCTAGCCAGGGGCACCCGGCACGCGACTGGTGCTTGCGGCTATTTCTAGTCCCTTGCCTCCAGCACAGCACGACTGCACCACCCACGCACGGCCGTCAAGCAGTGCTAACTTCTTCAGCATAACCACTGTCAGTCAGCATAACAAGTTTCTGCCTTACAAAGCTGCAGGCTAGGCCCTGCACGTGTCGGTGAGGACCCGTGTGCTCTGGCAGAACGCAGCCTTGCGTCCTGACCTCAGCCCACTTGTGGCAAATGCCGCTGCGCCCCCGCTCCCTGTCACTTGCGAGACCGCTTGCTCAGCGGCATGTCTGCGAAGTCATCCTCGTCATCCTCCCCCTGGCTCTCCTCACCCCACTCCTCGCCGCCGTCTTCGTCCTCGCTCTCCACTACCACGCGCCGCCGCCCTTTCCCCCTCCCAGCCCCCGCCGCTCCTCCCCTTGCCCGCCCGCCTGCGGCCCCACTGCCCTTGCCCTCCACACCTCGCCCCGAACCGCCTTGCGTCCCGGCTGCTGACCCTGCCACTCTACCTTGCGCCGCCGCTTCCCCTTGTCCCCCGAGCTCCCCGTCAGAGTCATCCACCACAATGACGTCATCGTCCTCCTCCGCCCTTCCATCCTGCTGCTGCTGCTGCTGCTGCTGCTGTCTCTGCTGCACGTGCTGCCCGCCTCTCCCCGCCGCAGCCCTGCCGCTGCCTCCGGCTGCACCCGCCTCCCTTCCTCCACTCCCCGCTGCCCGCGCCCCCGCCCCCTGCTGCTGCTGCTGCTGCTGCTGCACGTGCCCCGCCTGGTGCTCCGGCTGCTCGTCCACCTCCGGCGGTACGTACCGCCCATGAAGTACATCCACCAGCTCCTTGCCGTACATCTCGTACCGTCGCGCGCCCACAGCGCCCGCCACCCCCTCCTCCGAAACCGCCCCGCCCTCGCCCGCCAGCGCGCTCAGCGCCTCCAGCTGCTCCGCCGACAGCACGCAGTGCGGGAACACGCGCGTGCCACGCGCCACGTGCACCCGCCACCGCTCCAACGCGTCGCGCATGGCATCCACCTCCGGCCCACCGCTGCCCCCGCTGCCGCCGCCAGCGCCTACTATGCCTCCCCCATAGGCAGAGGAGGTCGCAGCGGCTGCAGCAGCAGCTGCCTTCTTCCCGCCTTTCCCACGCGCCTGGCTGCTCCCTCCCGCGCCCGCTGCTGCTGCTCCTGCTGTCTGCGAGCCGTCGGTGTCCGGCAGCAGCACCTGTAGCTGCTGCGTGTTGCCCGAGTCGTATGCGTCCAGCAGCTGCAGCCCACGGGGGCTAGCCCTGTAGGAGATTAACCATTACATCACGTGAATGAGTATAGTCGGATGTGTTGGCGGCACTGTGATTGCGAAGGGTGTCGACACGTGTCAGCAGTAGGGCGCACAGCTGTACGTGGGAGGGGCCGTGCGCATCGACCCATCTACTCTTGCCCGGAAGCCTAGCACCACAGCCATGGCGGGTAAGCACCCGCACGCGGACTAAACCTGCCGTCCTGTCATGGCCAAGTGCACATGTGCGTGTGCATCATGGCACGTGCCCGAACGCGACCGAGGCCCCCACGGCTTGCGACTGGCGCCAGCAAGCAGTCCTTGGTTCTTGCCTGGTTTTGAGGCCTGCTCCTGTACTTGAGATATGCGCGCACGCTGCCGTTTTGTAGACTCCATGTCCTACCGTACCCTGTTCATCAACGTGTATACCATCTGCCACTGTTGTTCAGGTTCCCATGCTGCAGCTCACCTGAGGTACGTGTTGGTGGCGTAGGCTGTGTGGCCGAACTCGAACTGCAGCAGGCCCGCGTACATCGTGGCCGCCACCACAGCCTGCACGGGCAACAGCGCAACAGCAGCCCGGCACATTCGCACCGCAGTTAGCCCGATCACGACAGTAGCAGTAAACCATCAATGATGAGTGTACACCAGCGCCCGCGCCCCAGGTCCAGCACCTAGAAGCCGGAACACAGTCATTTCAGTAACCACATGTAAGCCAACTGTGGGTCCCTCACCTCGTTTATGTCCCTGCTCATGGCCTTGGCCTCCTTGGCCACCTCGGGCGGCACGCCCTCCTTGCCGCCGCGCCACAGGTCCACCAGCTGGATCAGCGTGCACTTCTTTTCCTTGGACTGGGGGATACGGACCGCGACAGCAAGAGCAGTATCCACGTTCAGTCACTGATCATAACGCAGCTACATCAGCAACGGCACAAGCAGATGCCCGATCCCGTCATGCTGACAGCCATGGGCCAGGCCTTCTCCTTTGACAGGAGGCAAGCGGAGTAGCACCAGGGACATCTTGTGGAACCAAAGCTAGCAGCAGCGATATCAGCACTATGACAGCAGCAATCGCGGTAGCGGTGCTGCGGACAGAAGCGCAGCCAGCAACACAGAAACGTGCCCTACCACACTTGCAACCAAGCGCGGTACTGCTTGCTCCACGTCACTCGCTTGCGCACAGGAGCTTCGCACAGGTGAACAGCGCCTTCCGTCCGCCGCCTTTGCCCGCCCGCGCACCTGCTGCTGCCGCAGCACCCGCAGTAGCGCCGCCGCGTGCCTGGACACATCCCTCGCCGCGCCGCCGCTGCCGCCCGCCGCCGTACAGCAGTTGTCGCACATGCAGCGGCACTCGGCGGGCGCCTCGGCGAAATGCCGCTGGATGATGGCGCGGCGGCAGCGAGATGCCGCCGATGCAGGCGCGGTGTTGGCTGATGCGGATGCGGAGCTAGAAGCGCCGCCCGGGGCCACCGCCGGTGTGGGGGCGGCTGCTGCGTAGGCCATGATGGCAGTGAGGTTGGGCTGCCAGGAGGGCTCGAAGCAGACGATAGCGGCCTGGCGCAGGGCGTCTGAAAACCTGTACGTAGACACACGGGGGTACGCATGCAGGTACTTCCGATGAAAAGAGTGCAACGGAGGCCATTCCGGAAAGGATGCACGACGGGGGCCTTGGAGCCACAGAGCCCACCGGCAACAGCTGGGTTGGCAAGGCAGGGGCACAGACGGCGCTTGGGGGGCGGCAAACTGACAAAGTGTAGGCCGCCGACCAGCCTCACTCGGTATGCACGAAGATAATCGCAACTCGCCTTTATCGTTTTGCTGGTGATGGTTTTAGTCCTAACCCAGTGCCCACCTGTAGAACATGAGGCAGCGCGCCGGCAGCCCGTCCCTTCCAGCCCGCCCCGACTCCTGCAGGAGGGGAAGGGACCAAACCCACCAGCTAGGCTGCATGGCACAAGGTGTGATGCTTACATGCTTACCCATGATCCCAACCAAGTGGGCGCCCTGATTGGCATGCTTCACGCCCTCGACTGGTAGTCCTGCGCGGGCTTAACCTTATGGGTATGGCATCGTGCCCTCACTCACTTGGTAATAGTTCTCCAGGCTCTTGCTGAGGCTGTGGTGCACCACGAAGCGCACGTCCGGCTTGTTGATGCCCATGCCGAAGGCAACGGTGGCCACCATCACCTGGCGGGAGGGGTGTGAGGTATGGGGTGCGAGGTCCGGGGTGCGGGATAAGCGATGAGGGGTGTGGGTGGTGGGTTGTGGGTGGTGGGGTACACAGCGCCCGAGTTGCCACACGGACAGAGCAGCGCAATGTTGCAGCAGATATTGCCTTGCCAAACTCAAGGCATGCTGTCAAAGTGGGCGGTTCCCACCTGCACCGCCCCTGCGCTCCACTCTGCGTGCGCCGCCTCCCTCGGCCCCGGCTCCATGTCTGCGTGGTAGTGCCGCGCGCTCACGCCCCCGGCAGACAGCTCCGCGGCCACGCCCTCGCAGTCCTTGCTGGCGGCCGGGGAGGGGGGCGTGGGCGGGGCGTTGTGCTGCGTTTGCGAGCCTTTCGTAGGGTGTAAGCCTCATGACCCGCGGCACGCACATGCGGCCTGTGCCGGTGCGATGAGGGTTTCAGTATGCGTTGTGGGAAGTAGTGGGCGGGGTGCGATGACGGGCACACTTAGAGGAGTTGGCAGCAGGTGTTACATCATAACAATGACCGCTGCGTCGTTGTTCCTACACGGTACCCGCACGGCTGCGTCCGCTGTGCTCACCGCGTGAGGCAGTACACGATGCCGCTCTCCCCCCGGGGGTAGTGACCCTTGATCCACGACACAATGGCGGAAGTGGCGTCGGAGGCGGAGGCGGGCTTGGGGCGGACCTGGGGGCAGGGGACAGGGCGCCGGCTTGGTAAGGTCCTCGGGCTCATTGACCACCTGGGGGGCAGCCCAGCTCGAGGCGTTGGGCTACAGTCCTGCGGTATACCACCGCCACTTCAACGCAGCTCAGTACCAGGGCGTTTGCGGAGGGTGCTGGGGTCCAGCAAACCCTCTGGGAGAATGCACACACGCCCACCGTGCCTTACACGAAAGCCGGGCTTTTGTGCAGTTTTAGCTGCTTACAATGCAGCGTAGGGCACCTGTGCAGGAACAGATGCAAGGACGCTCGTAATGGACGCCGGTGCAAGCGGCGGTAGGCGCGTTGGCGTGCCGTACCTCATAGAAGAGGTTGGGGCGGTTGACGGAGGCCCGGAAGAACTCGCAGCCCTGGATGCGCAGGATGGCCTTGAGGTCCTCGCACACCTGCGGGGGTTTACATACGAGCATGCAGGTAATGGGATGTGGGTCATCAGCGTCCCGTGTGCAATCAGCATCCTCGCATACCGGCGCGCGTGAGGAAAGGATTGTGGGTGTGGGGTTGAGGGCTTTGGGTTGTGGGTCAGCGTCTCGTGCGCCACATAGGCAATTTTGCAATCGGGTTGCCTTGCTTACAAGCAGTATCGGTCGAATGCGCATTGACAATCAGTCATTACTGGTGCAATAAGTGACTAAGCGGCTTTAGAGTGCAGCGGCAGAGGGCCAACCACCCGGGCCTAGCTCCCTGGCCGCACACCCAGCGGCTCACCTGGTGTGTTGCCGTGGCGGTGAGGGCCAGGATGGGCACCTGGGGAAACTGCTGCTTGAGGATGCCCAGCTTCTTGTAGTCCTGGGGTACGACAACAGGAAGTGTGAGATACATGCGGGTCAGTTGTTTGACGCTGTTGAACACGCCGATGATGCAACAGCACGACACTGCCCACCGGAGATTGCAGGAAGTGCGCCTTGGGAAGGCGACCAGCATGCAACCCCAAGCTCCCCCAAGCTGGCGAACGACAAAGCCGGTGCAAAAGTGACATTACATCACCCCGCCCGCACTCGGTCAGTACTACACAACAGCTCACCGGCCGGAAGTCGTTCCCCCACTGTTAGCGATTCGGGCAGTGGGGGCGCCAGTTGTGGTAGAGCACCGCCGCGTTGCACGTGCATGGCGGGGCAGCCGTTGCAACGGCGGTGTTGGGAAAGAAAGGCAAATCGGGAGGTTCAGCAGGGAGGGCGGTAGTGGGCGATGCAACACAGGAACAAGCCGGGAACCGTTACCAAGGAGCGGAATGAAGCACCCTGCACCAAGGCGCCTCTCTCACGGCCGTGAATGTTACTGTCAGATGCGTGTCAGGTCATGGACAACCGTCTGTGCTGCACCCATCCCGATGTGTAAGCCTGCCCACCTGGGACGCACAATGCGCCTCATCGACTGCGATACGGTCCAGCCGTCCAGCCTGCGCACATGTTGGTCAGGCCCGGCGTGCGTACGACACGAGCGCCGGTGACTGCCATGAGTACGGTACGTCGTACGCAGGCAGCTTGCAGCGACGGGCAGGGAGCGTGGATGAACGCTTCCGACAGCAACGTACAGAAAGTCACAAGGCATTGAGCTACACGCACCCGTTGTGGCGCAACTGCACACTGTTACAGGCCCCACTGTGCCGCCCCTCGTCGGCAAACCCCGCCCCTCCTTCCCCAACCCCCACGCACCTGGTGCACCTTCTCCAGCTTGCTCATGAAGCGCTTTGATGACACAATCCTGTTCGTACAGACGCATCAACACGTCAGCGTCACAATATGATCAAGGCACCTTATGTGCCTTTCCGGCCGTGCACACGGTACCCAGTGTTGTGCTGCCTCAGCATGCCGCAACGCATGGGCACCCTTCCTACCCATCAGCCATTCCCGCTGAGAACCGCGCTCAGCCCCGTAACCAAACCTATGCGTAGGGGCACCTCCATGAACATACACGAGTCCTTGCTGACACGTCGCAGCCATGCACCAACTGTGCAAACTGCCCTATGCGGAATGCCAATGCCATGCCGTGCTGCCGTACACTCACTTCTCTGGCGTGACGTACATCAGCTTGACCTCCCCGCGGTCCATGCTGCCGTACACCGCCGCCACCTCCTCCTTGGAGCTCAGGCTGGTCAGCGACGCAGCGCGCACGCCCAGGGCCGTCAGGGACAGCACCTGGAGCAGAGGAGAGTGGTGAGGGAGCGGGGTAGCGGGACTGATGAAAACAAGCAAAGAATCCTACTCCTGGTGCGGCCCGTCGGACGCTGGCGGCGATCAGCTGGGCGCGCTTCCCAGTCCTGAACCCATGCGCCTTAACCACCTCAGGAGCATGTCTTGCTGATAACACGCCAGCGCTCAGGCGAGCACCACGGACCAGCACGCCCCGCTTACCTAACGCCTATCCGACTGTTAGCTGGAATACGCATCGCACCTCACCCGCCTGCTAATTTCCCGGTCCCCTCATACTCCAAGGCACGCTTGTGACCCCACGGTATCACAGGTCCAGAGCACCGCCTTACGTGTCTCCCCGCCCGCCCACCCCCTGCCCCCACCCGGTCCTATGTGACCGACAGCAGGCCTGTCCACCCCCTGCCCCCACCCTGTCCTGTGTGACCGACAGCAGGCCTGTCCACCCCCTGCCCCCACCCTGTCCTGTGTGACCGACAGCAGGCCTGTCCACCCCTGCCCCCACCTGGTCCTGTATGAGCGACAGCAGCGGCGACACCACCAGCGTGAGGCCGCTGTCGGACAGCAGCGCCGGCAGCTGGTAGCACAGGCTCTTGCCGCCGCCGCTGGGCAGAAGCACCAGCACGTCGCGGCCCTGCAGCGAGGCGTTCATCACCTCGCGCTGCAAGGGGCTGGGCGGAGGGGTGGGGCCAGCGACGGAAAGGTGGAGATTAGAGGGCAGTGCGGGCTGTCGGGAATGACCCTTATGGGTTACGGCGGAAGTCGGCAGCTAGCTTAGGTAGACCATCTTTGGATGCTGTACTTGCTAGTATGGAGGAGGTAGCGCGTCTGCCATAACCAGGTGAATTGACAGCTCCCTGTAGCAAGCCAGGTGCATCGTGTCACAAGCGCCGCTGCTTCCTCTCCCGTGGCCCCAAACCCCAGCCCAAACCCACCCCTTGCCACCCATCTTCCCCGCCCTCCTCCCCGCGCCCGAATTGACCCAGCAGCCCGATTGCGCCCCACCGGAAGTCCTTGAGCCCAAACACGTCGTGCAGGGCGGTGCGCAGGCGGGCGCTCCAGGGGAAGCTGTCCTGCTGCCAGTCGGCCCGTGGCGCACGGCGCTCCTGCTCGATGCGGCGCAGCAGCTGGTCGCGGCGGGCACGCAGGGAGTCCTGCTGGTGGATCAGGAACTCGATCTGGGACTTGACGTGGGGTGGCGGCTGGGGCAGCGGTTGGGGCTTGGGGGCGAGTGGGGTGCAGGGCACATGTGGCTTGGTGGCGGGTGCCGGTGGTGGTGTGTGCGGTTGGGGTGCGGAGTAATGGCACTGGGGCAGGGTGACAGCTGCCTCGTCCTTGTGCGTTTGGTGAGAAAAGCCCTCAGGCTACGAAATGATCTTGGACAGCGCGTAGTCCATGTGGATGGGTAGCGTGGGGAGGATGACCACCAGAGTACCAGTAGAGGACGGAGCAAGGGGTTTTACCGTGGTCTGTGCGATTCCGACAAACCCACATCCTCATCTGCCTGCCTGGCTCCCGCACGCAAGAAACAGTGTGGTAGATGGGAAGAGGGAGACGAATATGCGGGTGGCGTGTGGCCTTACCTCCCCAAGCTCTGTATCCACCTCCTCTAGCTGCTGCTCCAGGGTACGGCCTCCTTGGGTGTCGGGGTCCTCCCCTGTGAGGTCCTCCACCTCCTCCGTCATGGCCGAAGCTTCAACCCAACTCTATGGGACCAAATTGCGGGCCCTTGTTATTTTGGCTCAGAGAGAAAGGCGTACGATGCGGGCTACACGGAGAACACGCATTAGCACCGGCACGGTCCTCGACGGTAAGGCCAAGTGCTAGTAAGAATTGCAACTATAACAGAAGCAGCAAGACTCATTTAGATTGAACAGACAGCACATCTTCACAGCTTCATAGCTTCACATTGCAGTGTCCGTTATGTTCGTTTTCGTGGTGCCAACACACCGCTTGCGACCAGCGCCCAGGGTCGGCCGCGATATGTGTTTTTAGCTCGCTACATGGTGTACTTCTGCTGAAGCTTGCCCGCGTAAACGCGAGGGATTATTAGTTACTGGCGACTTCCACAGACGCCGGGCGAAGCCCGGCGCAGAAGGCAACATGCGGATAACAAGCTTACGTAGCAGTACATCAGTACTATAGTGTAGGCTAGGCGCTCACGATTTCGCCTTGGGCGTGTTGACCGCTGACCGCGAGTTCCCAAATGTTGCGCGACCCTATTACACTTGGGCTTGCCACGGGCTGCACATGGCTTGCCGTGGCATCAGCCATCATCCAGGTAGAGTGCGTCAACGGTCAAAGGACGCCAATTGTTGAGTGTCACAGCGGTAATCGTCATGCTTCTCGGGGCGCAACGCGCAGATTCTATGCCATCTTCGGAATTACACAGAGCCGGTCTATCAGGTGCGTGGGGAAGATGCATGCATGTTTATGCCCGGCATGCACCTGGGGCACCACGCTGGGGCACCTGAGTGTGTCTCCCTAGCGGTGTGCAACACTGCAAGTGCCGTGCGTTGCGCGCGCAGAGGTACATCATCCGCATCATCTTTATGGTGCCGTTCTACGGCGTCACATCATGGCTCTCTCTCATGTACCGCGAGAGCTCCATCTACTTCGACGTGCCACGTGACTGGTGGGTCGTGGGTGGCGAACACCAGGAGGAGCCGCTCACAGGACGTAGGGTATGAGCACAGCTAAACCAACATGGCATTAGCACTTATGGAGGCAGGATCCAACGGCAAACTGAGCCTGGACTTCGTGGGCCGCGTGCTTTGCCTACACCTTGAATGATGCCCGTGTGTTCAACTAGTTGAAGCACTCCCATTCACTCAATCACCCCCCCCCCCCCTTGGCATCCTTGTATGTGCCACGTGACGGCAGCTACGAGGCATGGGTGATCTACACCTTCCTTTCGCTATGTATGGCCTACGTGGGCGGTCCGGGTGCTGTGGTGGTCAAGTCAGACGGGAAGTACATCCAGCCCTCCTGGATGCTAATGACATGCTGCTGGCCGCCCATCAAAGTGGACGGCTTCCTGTTACGGAAGTGCAAGCAGGGGACCTTGCAGTTCGTGATTATTAAGCCCATCCTTGCGGCCATGACCCTGATCCTATTCGCTGGAGGCTTGTACGAAGATGGTGACTGGAGCTTGGGCGGCGGGTGAGGCCAGGGCAACAGCGCGTGGCCGTGGCACGGGCATCGGTCTGGGGTCAAGTCGACCGATGCCCCTGCATTCCGCGTTGCCATCTGGAAACGTGGGCTGTCTGTTAGGGCTTCGCACGCGCATCGTGTAGCCCTGGCTCACGCGTCCTCCCTTGCCCTGCAGCTTCCTGTACATCTCGATCATCTACAACGTGTGCTACACCATTGCGCTCTACTACCTGCTCATCTTCTACGTGGGCTGCCAGGAGCTCTTGGAGGTGGGGGCAGCTCCTGCCTGGCGCGTGCAGCATAGTTTGAATGCGTGCTTATTCCTGGGTTTTAGGACCAACGGACACCACGCTGGCCGGCGGGGAGGTGCTGTCTATTGTGCAGGTTCACTGACCCAAATTACACCGTGCCGCTGTGCAGCCATACCGGCCGCTCATGAAGCTCATCCTCATCAAGGCGGTCATTTTCTTGACCTTCTGGCAGGTGCGCATTTGCATCATACCACCATGATTCGACCCTTATCAGCGAGGCATGTGCAATGCACGCAGCGGCCATGCACAACCATGCAGGCGACCTGCAAGAAGCTGTTACCTTCCGTCAGCAGCTCGCACGGTGGACAGCAAGCATGGGGCCCATTCGGCGCTGCTCTTAGACATGACGCTGCACATTGCCCGAGCCACTTACACACCCTTCTACTCCGACCCTTGGTCCGCAGAGTATTGCCATCTCCATGTTCTCCTCCAAGTTCAAGGACCCCACCGACGCAGGGGCGCTCCAGGACTGGATGGTGTGCCTGGAGATGCTCATGTCGGCCTGCATGATGTGGGCCGCCTTCCCACACACGGAGTACAAGCTGGGCGGGCAGACGTCCGGGTGGCGGCTGTCCGCCTTCCTGCACGCCATCAGCCTGCACGACGTGTACAGTGACATCATGCACCAGGTGCGACGGGCATGGCGCCGGCTGTGGGACTAAACAAAGCAGTCCTGACCTGGTGTGCTGACTCGTAGCGCGGGTGGTGACGTGAGTGCTTGTGCCCACGTCCCCTTGCAGTTTAACCCCAACTACAAGACCTACGTGCTGTACAGCGATGGCGGGCCGTCCGAAAACGTCAAGCGGAAAAAGTTCCGTGCTGGCGCGGGCAAGAGCGTCAAACAGCACCGGAAACGACTCAGCGTGTCCGGGCAAGGCGTTGTCGGGTCCGAAGGGACACAACAGAAGCGGGCGCAGCGGCTGGGGAGCACGGGGTCGGGGCGGCGGCCAGGTGGGTCAGCGCCTGGGACGCAGGCAGCACGAGTTGCAGGGTCGACGCAGCACATCACATTTTCCGGTGTCCTAACTGCTGTCGGCGGTACATAAGGTCATGGACGTGCACTTTGCCCCAACGCCGGGCGCATGGGGCACTTGGTCGGACACGTTGGCGCTGGACAAGCGCGCGCCAGGGCAATTGGCATACGCACGTAGGACCGGGTGTTCAAGGCGCCATGTCGCTTCCCTGTTGTGTGCAGTCATGGGAGCCGACGACGAGGGCGAGGAGTGGAACCCCCCGCCCAAGACGGGCATCCTGGGCCGGCCGGGCACGGGCAAGGGGCTGTTCGGCTGGCTGCCCGCCATCAGCGAGGCGGAGCGCAAGCAGGCGGTGCTGGTGGACAGCGAGTCGGACGCGGAGTACGACGACGACAACCGGCATGTGGGTGCGGGTGGGCAAGGTCCAAAACTTTCTTTTACAAAACTCTTGCCTCCAACCACACTCACGTGAGACAGTAGCCCTGCATGTTAAACGCTTGAACCATGTGCGTTTTCGTCCGTAACTCGATGCCAACATGCACCACATGTGCTGGTTGGTGACTCGCTACAGGAGACGGCCATGGACCACGAGATGCTCGCCGCCTCCTCGGGCAGCGAGTCGGGCGAGGGCCACGACATGCGCGGCCGCCGCCTCAGCGGCAGCAGCCACACCAGCCGCAGCCCCAGCAGGCGCCGGTCGGCTGCAGGGCAGGAGGGGGACCTGGAGCAGGGCGGGCCCAGGCCGCGGGTCAGCACCACGGGGCTGGGCGCGGGGCACGGGGGCCGCCGCGACGCGGCTCGCGTGTTCAAGAAGCTGGGGTCGATCACGCGCGATGTGGGTCTCAGGACGCTGGACATTGGTGTGGCGGCAGTGGAGACGCTGGGCTTCACGGAGCTGGAGGACTCAGACGACGACGACCGCATGCTCTAAGTGGAGGTGCAGTGCAGTGCGGCATGGGCTCCGCTGTGTAGGGAGTGCGAGTGTGGGGCAGGAAACAGGGACAGGCCGTGCGCTTGGGGTGCTGTAAGCCGAGGACGCGTGCTTGCATCTGCCGCCCGCTGTGGGTTGCGGGCGAGTGGACTGGGGTGATCCGCGCACTTGGTGACTGTGGATCGTACCGGATATCGGGGTGGGCGGGTTAGGGGGCGCTGCGGCTGTGCGGTGCAGTGAGTGTCATGAAACACGTGCCAATGCATACGTGATCAGGCGTTAGTGCAGTCACACCCCTGCTGTTTATGTTAGTGTGACATGATCCTTGCTACCGGTATACTGCAGAGGCTAATAGCGGCCCGCGTGTGCACTCGGGCATTTGACTCAACGTGCATGTTACAAGCTGTGACACTTCTGGGGATGGGTTCAAGTGCATTGCATTTTGACGGTTCTCAAACGCTTGGTGCCGGACAGGCATAACGGTGGGGACCAGGGAGGGAGAGGACCAATAGCCGGGAGCTGGGCGAGCGTGATCAATGTCTACTTGAGTTTACTGAGTCTTGTGGAGGCTACTGGAGCGTACGTTGAACACTGGCAATGCCAGCAGGGGCGCTCTCCTGAATGCCAGTACGATTGCTTGTGTTGCACAGGCGGGCTGACGGGCTTTCCGACGTTCCTGGGCGAGAGCCAGGCAGGGCAAGGATGTGGGTCGTAGCCTTGGGCGAGGTGGTCGTCGTCGGCGTGGAAATTGGGTGACGCATTGTGCAAGAAGCCTTACGTTTGCTTCTTCCATAATCCTGTCGATCTGCGAACTCCTACACATGCTGAATCCACAATCCTGTCGATTTGCCAACCCCACACCGTGTCGTGGGCAACGCGGCTGGTGACGCACGCGGCACGGAGATGGAAAAGTACTCCCGTTGGGCAACCGAAATCCTACCTCAAGACCGCCACTATACGTGTGTGCTAAAGGCGTATATGACGCTTACCTGCAGCTTCGTCATAAACACTTGACTGCGCCCCAACACGCCCAATGTGGTTGCAGCTGGGCGCGATAGCTTTGGGCGCCGTGACACTTGCATCAATCCACACCTACCTTGAGCGTAAAACAGGCAGTAAAACAGCAAGTGGATCGGCGCAAGAGAACGCCAAGCAGCTGCCAGGCGGCACTGGCGCAGCGGGAGGAAAGACGGTCTTCTCGGCGCAAATTTGGAAGCAAGCTGAAAACTTAGCCAGGAAGATTAAGAAGTGAGGGCAGCACATCAGTCATCTGATCTGAGTCATCGGCAGCCTGCTGACACTCATCGCTAAGGGAGCTTTTTGCCTCGCTCAGCGCCGCACTTCCGAGCGGCAACAATCATGCAGCACTGCACTGGGAGGAACTGGACTATACCGGCAGAGGGGTTGAGGCCGCTCGCAGACGCGACACCGTTGACAGTACGCCCCAGCCCCAGCCCCCAGCTACCCAACGCACCTTTGCCTACCACCCGCATCGCGTCAGGCTGGGCCCTACCCTCTCTCCTGGACCACAACCAAAACCGTCACAGCACAGCTACAGCTCCCAGTACGCCCAGACGGGCCACACACTGCTCGGCCTACTCGCGGACCTCGTGGCGTGAGGCCATCCTTGCAGAGGAGTCGACATCCTCGTCCAGCGCAGCCAGCGGCTCCAACCCTCGCTCAGCGCTCAGCAGCCACGAAGATGCCCCCAGCTTCCCACACAGCAATACCAATGGTAACGGCTCTGCTGCATCCCATAGCAACGGGGATGGCACGGCGGCGCAGGGCGGTGTGTACGGCAGCCCGGTGCTGGACGGGCAGGGTTTGCGCGTGAAGCTGTCATTGGCGGCTGGCTGCGGGCGGCTGGACCTCACGGACTGCCGCCTGGCGGTGCTGCCCCCAGAGGTGCTGGACCTGACGGAACTGGAGGTGCGCGGGTGTGGGCGTAGTCGATGGAAGGAAGCGGGTCGATTGTCGCGGGCAAGGTTGGGACTCGGGAGGCTGGGTCATGCGACAGAGGGGCAGGACGCCCTGGGTTCGGCCGGTGTAACCAGTTTGTTGGGACGGCGGACACGTGCTCATTTTCCTGCTGTCTTGTGTCGTGCAGGAGCTGCAGCTGTCGGGCAACTGCCTGGCTGAGCTGCCCGACGGCATCTCCCGCCTGACGGGGCTGCGGCGGCTTGGGCTGGCGGGCAACTGCCTGCGGTCGCTGCCGCCCGGCCTGGGGTCGCTGCGTGCGCTGGAGGGTCTGTGGCTGCACGGCAACCTGCTGGAGGGGGAGCTGCCGGCGGAGCTGGGGGGCCTGGCGGCGCTCAGGGCGCTGTCGCTGGCAGGTAGTGGCGGGCGCGGGCGGGCGGCTCAGTGTAGAGGGAGCTCATGATTGGGCGTGGTGCGGCCGGGCCAACGCCTGGGCCCCACGCGGCATGCAGAACACGTGCACAGGCCGCGCATTCAACTGGGGCTGATGACCGGCGCATGCACAGCTCAGGTCTGTATATTCACAGTTGGCCTCTCATACGTCGGTACTCCAACGTCTACACACAGCCACCGTAGCGAGGCACGGAATTCCTACCTAGCCCGAGCTTCCAACAGCGCTAACCCTACACCAACTCAGCTTATCCCTCTATTTCATCCCTGTGCGGTACCATAAAGGCAACCGCCTCACCTCGGTCGCCCCCGGCGCTCTGTCGGGCCTGTCCTCCCTCACTGACCTCACGCTGGCCGGCAACCGCCTGTCCGCGCTGCCCCCCGGCGAGCTGGCGCCCCTGACGGCGCTGCGCAAGCTGTCCCTGGCGGGCAACCGCCTGGCCACGTGCCCCGACGGCCTGGGCGCGCGGCACGTGGCGCTGGCGGAGCTGATGCTGCAGGGCAACGCGCTGCGGGAGGTGCACCCGGGCGTGTTCGGGTGCAAGGTGGGTACTCTGCCGCGCGGTCGGGCCATCCAGTGCTCTGGACGAGCCTACATCTACAGGACGGGTATGCAGCCCCTTCCTGACTTTCCGGGCATCCCTGCTAGATTCACTTGTGCACTCGGCACTGCTGTCCCCAGCCGCTTCTCCCCCACCGCCGACCCAAGCGTTACTACATTCCCGCAGGTCCAGAACGAGGCTTGGGTTGGGTTCCCTTTCAAGGCCTTATCCTCAACCGCATCGACCCCCACATTCACGATGCTCTCCTTTCCACCCGCCTGCCCGCAGGCCCTGGCGGAGCTGTCCCTCGCCGACAACCGCCTCGCCTCCCTGCCCGCCGCCCTGTCTGGCGCCTCCTCCCTGGCCCGCCTGCACCTGTTCGGCAACGCACTGGCCCGCCTGCCCGTGGGGCAGCTGGCGTCGCTGCCTTCGCTGTCCGACCTATGGCTGGAGGGCAACCCGGGGCTGGACGCGGGTGACCTGGGGCGGCTGGTGCAGGCGGCGGGCGCGGGCGGCATGCCCCGCCTCAAGGCCCTGGGCATCGACCAGCAGCAGGTGGGGTGCTGTGCGGAAGGCGCTGACCCGATGCCCGTTGCAGTTGGCTTGCTTACAAAAGGAAGGTGACCAGCTGGACGTGGACCAGCAGTAGGTGCGATGCCTTGCCTTGCACTCAACGACGATGCAGTGCCACTAATATAAACTTGACCATGTATGGGGCCCGCTTTGCTGCGCCTTGCCGGCCCGCAGGCCGCCCTGCTGCCGGAGGCCCAGCGCCGCGCCCTGCCCCGCTGCGTGCGCGTGGGCTGCGTGCTGGGCAGCGGCCCCGGGTACTTCAAGCTGCAGTACGGGCCGGGAGCGGGGCCGACCGACGCCGCCGAACGCAGCAGCAGCAGCAGCAGCGGGGGCGGTGGGGCTCCGGGGGAGTCCTGCGGCAGCCGCAGCGGCCTGCTGGTGGTGTCGTTTGGCAGCGCCCCCGGCACGCCCAACTGGGGCGGCCTGCTGTCCAAGGTGTACAAGGCCGCCACGTCGGACGCAGAGAGGTACGGGCGTATGACACTTGTCCGCCGTACGCATTACAGGGACTCCTGTACATTTGTTGTTCCTGAGTGCACGCGATGAGTGCTCCGGCTGGCTTGGCTGACGTTGTAGCCTTATTAGTCCCTCACGCCTGCCGTATCGTTCAGGGCGTTTGACGTGCTGTACGTCGCTGACCCGTACCGCGACTGGTACGGCGGCGGCACGGACGACGTCCCGGACGACGGGGAGCGCGACCCGGACAATGCGCCGCCGCCCCTGTCGTACTACCGTACCCGCCTGGAGTCGTACACGCGGCAGTACCGCCGCGTGCTGATGCTGGGGGACTCCATGGGCGCCACAGCGGCCCTGCTGTGCGCCGACCTGGCCACCGCGGCACTGGCCTTCTGCCCACAGGTGCGATGCATGGGGGTCGGAGGATTTGTGGGGCTCATGTGTGCAAGTTGTGATGCGCATTCTGGAGGCGCTCGTATGGTAAGTGTCGTGCGGTGTGGGAAACCAAACGCACGTCCCGTACGTCCGTACATGGCTCCCACGCGCTGTGGTATGCAGCTGTGCACGGTGATCGCAGCGCAACGGTGTAGACTGTGCCTGAGCCGGTGTGTTCCGAAGTGCATTAACAGACGCCGGCCCATGCCATGCCCCGCTGCGTGCAGGTTGACCTCACAGAGGCCTCCATCCGCCCCGGCCGCCCCGCGCCCTGGCTGGCCGCCCTGCGCACACGCCTCATGGAGGCGGTGCGCCGCTCGCCGCCGCCGCCATCCTCCCTGTCGCCTGTGCCTGGGGCCCCGCACAGCGCTACAGCAGCAGCTGCTGTTGCCTCGACCGGCACCGAGCTTACCGTGCTGGTCGGCACGTGGCAGCACGACCTGGACCAGGCCAACAGCCTGCCGCAGAAGCACCAGCAGGGGCGGGAGCAGCGGCAGGAGCAGCAGCAGGGAGGCAGGCCGCTGGCGGGCTGGCGGGATGCAGGCTCCGATGGTAACCCAGGAGGCGGGTCTGCCGGGTGGAGGAGCCAGCACCAGCCGGCGGGCGCCACCGCGAGGCGGAGTCCGTGGGCGTGGCAGGAGCAGGGGGCGCAGGCGGGCAACGGCGCGGGCGGGATGGAAGCGGGAGAGGGAAGTGGGTGGGAGGATGGGATGTCTGGGTCAAATGCGGAGGGCGGTGGCGGCTACGTGACGGTGCGTGTGTTCTCGGTGGACAGCCACCGGCTGGCAGCGGCGCTGGATGCCCGGGGGCAGCTGGTGCCGCTGGTGCGGGAGGCGGTGCTGCGGCAGCTGGGGATCAAGTCGGCCAACGTGCGGATTAGCAACATGCTGTAGCGCTGTGGTAGTACGTACGCGTGTGGTACGTGGTGGCGGAGCGTGCGGTGGTCCCAGGCGGCTGGTCCCGGTTGGAGAGGATGTGGTGCGTTGTATCGTTGCAACGGATATGGGAGTTGCGATGGGCGAGATGCATCTTGTACTACGGCCCAGGGCGCACCCCTGATCATGGTGGTCATGGTGGTTTGCATCGGAGCAAGGGGCCATACCTGCTGTCCTACTTTGATAACGTTGGTGTCATCCATGCACCCAGCTCTGGCCTGCAACTGCGGTAACCTGTGTATGGTAGTGCCGAAGTGGCAGCACAGCCGACAGAGGAAGTGTTGCTCGACTCCCTCAAACACCTCGTCCCGGACTCCCGCTCCCTTGGTGCACAGCAGCAACGTCAGGCGATACCAGGGGACGAGGGGAGCCGACACCATGTGGCGCAACCACAACTGGCAATTATACATGCTGTAGTCACTGTTCGTCCCACGTGCAGCACGCGCAGTCCACGCAGTGCGGGGCTTGATGCACTACAGTTCGGCGCAGGCGGCCGTGCTGACTTCCGCTCCCCGCCTGGTTCCCCTGCACGAACGGGCTCGTCGACTTCATGGATTGTCCGAGGCCCTAATGTTCGAATGGAGCACTCGTGGTACAATTTCAGTATAAGCTCCTTGCCTGCTTTCAAGTGCAGTAACCGTTGCATGCCCTATAAGTTATGAAGCACGCCTCGCAGACAACGCAGACACCGCGTCCACGCGGCTGGACGACAGGTTTTGCCAGCTCGGCAAGCATGAAGAGTAGTATCAGAAGTGCAACCTCTTGAACATTGCGAATGTGTTCCAAGGACGGGCGAAGGGTGGCTGGCCAACGGCCATGGCACCGCAACATCCATGGTGCCCGCTTAGAGCTGTACTTGCAATTTTTATCTTGGTAAGCCCGTAGATCAACCATGCACAAACCAAGGTGTATAGCACGGCACACAGGCGCGAGCACACGTACTCAGCGTCGGTCAGCCTGCTCCCAACTGCGTCCCCCACCCTCAGCTGAGCGTGTCGGCAACGGCAGCGCCCCTCAGCGGCCGCTGCAGTGAAGCCTGCTATGCAGTTGCCACTTGTCAAGAAGAGCTTGGCAGGTGCGCGTCAGAGTCAAGTGCACTACCTGCAAGATTACACCAGGTGAAGACAGGCACGTGCACGGCATCCCCGCCCTTAATGCTCAAAACTCGTTGTGGTACCCGATTACGGGCATACGCAGGTGTGACTGTCCCAAGCACCTGGCCGGTGTCGACTGCACGCGCAACGCCACGCCGTCCCGCATGGCTGCGTTCGGGCGGGACTCTGCCCGTGAGGCGGCCGACCCCATGCCATGCCTCAACCACTGCGTGGGCAGGGGCAAGTGCGTGCTGGGCACCTGCATCTGCCACAGGGGTAAGTCGGCCGCAGCCGCGCACTAATCTTTACAAAAGCAGCCACACGCATGGGATTGCAGCGGGGCTGCGGATGCTGCCAGCACCTGTGGCATCTCTGTGCATGTCTTCCGTAAAATTGGTGAGAAGGTCAGATTGACCGGCTGACACGCTGGCCATGCCCCTACAAGCCGCACGCCTATTGCCTCCGAACGTGCACATATGTTCTCATTCCTACATTTTTACATAACATGCTATTGCTGCCCCTGTTCCCGCACTCTGTGAACGTCCCCATCCCTGTCCCCTCCCCCACCCCACCTGCACCCCTACCCGCACCCCTACGATGTGCCTCCACACACCTGCACCTCAGGCTACTTTGGCTCCGACTGCTCGCTGTCGCTGGACGCCGCCACTGGCAGGCCACAGCTGCTGGCGGGCACGGGATACGCCCCACGGACGAAACGCCCGTTGGTGTACGTGTACGACATACCGCACAAGTACAGCAGCTGGTACGTGTCTAACGCTACGTCGGGGGCCGGGCGTGCGTGCAAGGACACGTTACGATTTTACGAAGGCGGGCGGTGCGTGAGTGCGGGGTTGGTGCTCTGGTGCTCTGGTGCAGCGTGGCGTAAGCGGAGCGCGGCTGTTGCTGTTACGCATGTGCCCACCGGTGCCCAGGCACCACCCCTTCAAGGTTGACCGCGTGCTGATGTGGGCGCTGTGGGAGCGGCTGCTGGGGGCGGGGGTGCTCACGGCCGACGGAGACGAGGCGGTGAGGATAGGGAAGGGCTGGGAGCGGCACGACATTTACCGGTATGTCGTCCACATGTGTAAGGCGCATGTGCTATCCCGGAAAGTGCGAAGTGGCTAGCTTCCTAGCCCGAAAGCCAGCGCCACGCGCTACACTTCCCCCGCAGTGCCTCCTCTGCTGCCAGCTGCGACTGGGCTATCGCTGTTAGGGCCGTTACGTGGTGGCTGATGAGACCCTGCAAGCAAGCGCCCTAGTGGGTCCTCGTCTGCATTGTACGCAAACTGAGTCCACGCAGTGACAACACGTGCCGTCGCGCTGCGCACTCGAACCCACTAGGACTGGTACTTCATCCCCGCCAAGATGCGTACTGCCACTGACGGGTACCTCATGCTGGAGGCACTGGCGTACGTACGGAAGCACTGGCCTTGGTACGACAGGTGGGTTGGTGGTTGAAGGCGTGGTACTGCACCTAGGGCGCCTTGAGAAGGCCCTCGCTGGGAAGCTTGGTGCGGTACCCTTTGTAACAGCTAGAACATAGCGGTGCGCTACAAGGGGTTACAAGGCGTTACAAGGGGTGCAGCAAAGCACACAGGGGAAAGCGGGAAACCGTGCTGTAGGCGTTCCATGCGTGACCAGGCAGGCACGCGGCCCGTTGCTGCCGCGCAGACAAGTCCATTCTGCCGCACACTGCCACCGGCCTACACATCTTCCCTGCTTTGAAGCGGACCCCTTGTGATGCAGGCTGCAGGGCCACCGCCACTTCGTCATCCACTCCGGGGACATGGGCCGGGGGGAGGTCACGGTGAGCGGCCTGGCTATCGCTGGCATCGGCACACAACATCAGCAGCTCAGCGCATGCCTGTGAGACGTTGCGCATGGCCTTATTTTCTGCAACTCCGCGCATTCTCTTTCCCTGCTGTGCTATCACGCAGGGTGTGGGGCCCGGCTTAAATCTCTTCAACAAGTATCACCACCGCAGTTCGTGGTATCACGCGTCCGTGCTAGCCCATCTCCTTCCGGCCTGAAATGTCGGCCAGACGGCTGCTTCAGCCCCTGAACGCCGTCGGTCGCACCACTCCTTGCCTGACCCTGCCGACCATCCCCCTGGTCCCCCTCCCCCGCAGCCGCACGTCCAGGCGGCCACCTCCAACGTCACGTGGCTGCACCACTTTGGGCTCACGCAGGACTTGAACCTCTCGGGCTGGAAGGCGGCGCACCGGCGACACAAGGCAAGCAGCCCCTCGGGGCCGGCCGCCGCCTGCCAACAGCCCACGGTTGCAACACCCACCGTCACTGGCGACCATGCATGACGCAGGGTGTAGCCAGCTCATTAGCTGCGCCGTTGCAGCCATCTGTTCCCTCACAGCGCCATCCCATGGCCCGTTGTGTATCCCCAGCGGGCCCCTTGTTATCACTTGTATTACTCATCCCCTAATGTCCCTGAAGTCAACAACGCAACTGTGCCGGTGTGCAGGACATTGTGGTGCCCATCTACCTCAGCGGCCGCGTGACCCACACGCTGCCCGCCATGTCCCCGCTGCACCCCCGGGCGCCGCGGCTGCCACGCACCGGCACCCTGCTCTTCGCGGTGGGTACCGTGCCTGTGGACGAGCTGGGCTCGGCTGAGGCTGAAGCGCTGCTATTGTTGGGGCTGGTGCTCCTGGCAGCAGGGCTTAGGCTCAACGCGGAGGACTGGAGCCCCGCAAACTTGGCATCGCAATTAGAAGGCAGCAAATATCCAGTTCCACAGGCTTAGAGCCCCTGCCCTGTGACCTCTCATCTCCCATGATACTACATGCACCCATTGCCCCCTGCAAGCTGAGCGGCGTGCACGGCCGGGCAGCTCGCTGTGGGCGGTCTGGCTGGTACACTGCTTTATGGATCTACAGTGCATGGTACTCCCTCGGTCAAACGTTCGTTCGCTGTCCGTGCTGCTCCCCGCAGGGACGCATCTGCGGCGACAAGTCTGAGCCTGACGTGGCCCGCGGGTGGCCCCACTGTGCCACCAACCGCAGCCCGGGCTACTCGCAGGGGGCCAGGCAGATGGTGAGGTAGGGAGGGAGTTCTGGAACTTTGGCGTGTCATCATACCGTATGAGAGGCGGGGCGAGCAAGCTCGACCTGATGTAATACCATTACCACAGAGCAGACCGCACGGCCACCGTGTACGTGTGCGTACGGGTGTTGTTGAGCAGCGCTGTAGTGCGTTGGAAGGAAGCGGATGCCAGTCCAAGGGTGTGACACCATCCAGTTGGCCCGAGCCTGCAGGTCCACTTCCACCACTCCCAGCGCCCTGGGTTCAAGATCGTGACGCGTGACAAGGACTACGTGATTGACATGATGACATACAAGTACGTGCGGTGGGAGGGCGGGGTCTTGAAGTGTGCACATTAGCTCAGAGAAAGGCTTTAGGGTTGTTAGCGGGTGCCGTAGCAGCTCAACTTTGATCCTCGCTCATGTGGACGTACTTGCCTTTGGTTTCCCTCATTCGTTTGCGTATCCCACCACAGCACAAATGCGATTGCGGCCACTCCTTGGCTGCTTCTGTCTGCTGCTGCAGGTGGTGCCTAGCCCCGTCGGGCGGAGGTCATGGCCACCGGCAGGTAAGGCCGGCCGAGGGCGCACCATCCTAACACGAGTGTGCACACAAGCCGCATGACCAGCAGGGGAACTCCTCCCTGTCAACGGGCATGAAACGAACCCCAGCGCCAGCCACCACCCAAGACCAGCATGCTGAGCAGCCAGGTCGTACACGTTTACTACATGACCCTTGTCCTCCACTCTCTGCTCCACCAGTTTCACGATGTCTTCTTGCTGGTTACCGTACACGCCGTGCAGCCCCGCTTCCCTAAGCCTCTACCGGTATGCACTCCCCACCGCTGCCCCAGACACTGGCCACGGTAATGGGCTGCCTGCCTGTGGTGGTGTCCGACCACGTGCTGCAGCCCTTCGAGCCGCACATGGACTGGGACGCCTTCGCCCTGCGCGTGCCGCTGGACCACGTCCCGCGCCTGCACGAGCTGCTGGCCGCCGTTGAACAGGAGCAGCAGGGGCAGCAGTTGGGGCAGGTGCAGGGTCAGTTGGGGCAGCAGGGGCAGTTGGGGCAGCAGGTGCAGCAGGGGCAGGGGGGTGGGCGGTACGACGCCATGCAGGCGGCGGCGCGGTGTGCGGCGCAGCACCTGACGTACAGCACCATGGCGGGCGCCTTCATGCAGGAGGACGGGAGGTGGGTGGGCTAGAGTGCAGTGGAGGCAGCTAGCAGGCTTTGCTTGGCCTTGGCCATGGGGCAAGCGTCAAGCCTGTTTGCCCTTGCGCCACCACTGTTATGGGGAACGTGAAAGCAGTGTGCACGGGGGCTCCCGTGAACACCTGCTGACCACATGCATGAAAGAGGCGCTGTTTAAAGTTTCATTAGCTATGGTCGTTTTAGTACAAGACAAGGGGCCTGGGACAAGTCAGCACTTCGCCTGGGGAAAGGTGCGAGTTATGGTCAAGGTTTTCGTCTTCACGCTTGGGTATGGCGCACGCGTGCAGGTATGACGCTTTTGAGTTCATCCTGGAGACGCTCCGTATGCAGCAGCAGCACCCGGGGCTGGACCCCGCTGAGTACTTCAACGTGGACGAGCAGTACCGCGCCTTTGTGTACTGCGGCGAAGCCGACATGACTGCGTACGGCAGAAAGCTGCGGGACGAGCATGTATGGAATTTCGGCGGAAAGCCGCTTTCGTACGACGGTACCCCCGGCGAGGTAACGCTTCAGGAGGTGTTGGAGCAACGGTTGGAGCCCCTGTTCAAAATGCATCGCGCGCAGGCTGCTGGTGGGACTGGTAACGGGACGACGTCTGGGCTGTGCAGCTTGAGCTTTTGGGACCCGGACGCGAGGCGTTGTGCCACCAGGGCCCCGGAGCACCTGGACAGTGTGGGGAGGTGGTACGTGGCTGGCGGGGCGGCGTGTGCGGGCCACGGGGGCGAGCAGCAGCTGGCGAGGTGCCCCCGCGTGTGGCCGTGACGTGGTGTTGCATGCAGTACCGGATTCTGTGACGTGTTCGGAGAGAGCGGGTAGAGAGCTGGTGCTTGGTGGATTGTGGGGTAACGGGGTGGACAGGGCGGGGTACGCGTAGGTGCATGGGGGCCACGCAGCAGCTGGTGGTTGTGGTTTGGCGCAATGCGATGGCTGCAGCCGAGCGTGCAGGTGCTGTTTAGGGGCATTGTGGGGGAACCAGAATGGGTCAAGGGTCCTTCGTTCGCCGTTTGAAAAGGTTGCTTCTGATACTGACTTGCTGAGGGACTCGGCAACTCCTGTTGCAGGCGGTCGTAATTGACGCCTTCACATGTTGCATTACAATGGTCATGCTACTGTTTTGGGTTCTATGGTGCAGCAATGCACGTGCCGCCTAGCAGGCCACAGATTCGGTGCCGTGTACCGTATTCGTGTGAAACCGCTGTCAAAAGTTTTAGACACAACATCAGACGGCCAGTCCAACGCAATCCGGTGCGTTGCAGCATCCGCCCAGGAACCAGGCTAGCCCCGCCAGACTTGATGCCAGTCAGTTGCTCCGACCCCTGACGTACAGTAACAAGCGAAAAATACCGTACCGTACCGGTACCGCGTGCCAGCGGCACTGCCATGATACAGCTACCACAATGTCGTGAGAAAGGACGTACCACGTACGTACGGCCCGGAGGCACCTAACCGTTCAGCAAGCTCCTACGACGCGCACGACGCTGCACCTCCTCCCTCCCTCCCTTGATGAGATTTCTAGAACTCTGGCGGCGGCAGGCGCGGGATGAGCGCGTTGATGCGCCGGAAGTGCCTCGCCACCTCCCGCGCCAGCACCTCGGGGCTGTAGCGCTCCACCATGCGGCGCCGGGCGGCGGCGCCCTTGGACCGCGCCTCCTCGCGGTTGCTATGGGGATGTGGGCCAGGGGACAGCAGCAGGGTGAGGGCGGGGGCCAACAGCGCCGGTCAGTGGGTGAGGAGTAAGGTGGTGCAGTGGGCCCCCTCGCAGGGTCGCAGTGGCTGCAGAATGCAATTGCGGTGGAAGGCGCCTGCCAACCAATGCACCCAGCCGTATGCCACTAGAGGCCGCCCGCCTGCCGGCTGGCGGTCCAGCTGGAGCTCCCTATCACCCGGTGCCGGCCTTCATGTTGCTGTACGTCCTGAAGTCCAGCCTGTGGGCCAGGCACGCACCTGTACACCCGGCGCATGAGCTGCCTGGTGTGTCGTACGCTGGGCTGTGCCCACTTGAGGCCCCGAAACCACCACACCGAGTTGTCAGCCACCTGGGGTTGGGGGCAGGCGCGAGTGCCGTACACGCGGTAAGCAGGTAGAACTCGTGCTCGGGTAAGGCCGGGGGAAGCAACCACCCGGGCTACCACTGCCTGCCCTGACCTACTCTGCATCGCCCTCACCGTGATCAGGCGCTCCACCGCGATAGGGTAGCCCACCTGCAGAGGCGTGCGTGCAGCACCAGCAGCCGGGGCGTGGTCTGGGTCAGCGGTGGGCTGCCTTGCGTTGTGAGCAGAGTGCCGTAGCAGGCGGGGAAGCTCTGCCCCCTGCAGCTTTGCGCCTGTGTCGCGCAGCATGGTGTACCGCATACGTCCGGGGCCCTGTGTCCTATAGCAGACCCCGCGCATGGATCACAAGGCGTGTGCACAGCACACGCCCTTGTCTCTGCTTCGCCCCACCAACGCACTAAGCCTCGCCCTGTACTTACCTCTTCATCAAGGTAGGCGGTGATCCCGGACCTGCAAATGGGGAAGGGACTGTCAGATGGGTGCGGAAAACATGACCAAGGCGCAAGGTTGGGGTCAAGGAAGGGCAGGTGAAGCGTCGTGCCTGGGTGTGTGGCCTTTTGCCGGTGGCAGGCAGGTTGGACCGAACTCGAGCTTCACACGTCCCGCCCGACCCCGAACACAAGCTAAAGAGCGGCATGCCCTTAAACCATACCCTCCTTGCGCACGTTCCCCCCGCGCCCGCGCCGAGTCCAACATGCCCACGCCATTGATACCCCCACCAGTTTGTGGATATGAGCGGCAGCCCCATGGCCAGCGCCTCCACGTGGGGCCGCCCCCAGCCCTCGCCACGGCTGGGCAGCACGAACGCGTCAACAGCCTAGGGGGCACAGGGTGCCGAGGGTGGGCAAGGGAATGGAGGAGCCGGTCCGTTGGCAGTGGGGCAGAGCGATATGGCCTGTATGGGTTCTAGGATGGGAGAATGCCCCACGTACATACGGGAAGCGCGCCTTGCAACAGCCGTTCTGTTGGGCGGTGGCTGAAGGGCAGCCGCGCAGCTGAGGGCTAGCGGCAGGGGTCAGGGGATGGAGTGCCACTCAGCGAGCATGCGTTGAAGCTTGCTGCCGTACCTTGTAGTAGCGCGGGAAGTCCTCGTCTGAGATGTGGGAGGAGATGACGTACAGGCGGGGCAGGCGGCCGGGGGCGGTCAGCACGTCCGCCGGCAGGCCCAGCCGCTTCTGGGCGCGACGCAGCCAGCTGCATGTTGCGCGGGAGACGCAGGGCACGGCATGGGTGTACGGCATCGCGCGGCAAGGGAGGCGTACAGGGCGGTGTGGCATGAGCATGGCGGGACTCCTTGGCCCCTGATAGGCCCGCGATCCTATCGCAATGGGGTTATGGACAGTTCAAAGGTGCAGGAGTGGGCCCTGACCTTGGCATCCCGACGACCATCTGGACGGCATGTACCACGTTGACACGTGGCACAAGGCACGGCGATTGGAAGGATGCGCGTTTGCCCCGCAGCCGTACGAAGCTAACGCTTCGTGACCCACTTGTGCATGTGCTTCTTGAAGTCCCCGCCGCCCACGAACGGCTTGGTGATGATGTACAGCTCAACCTGTGGGAGAAGGAGTGCGGCAAAGTCGCTCCCGCGCGTGAACTGTAGCTTGTAGTCCCCGGCAACACAGCACGCGTACGGCCAGTATCAATCATACAGATAAGCACGTTCGCTTGTCCGTCCACGCTTACCGTGTGCAAGTAACAAAGGATTATGTCTTAATATAATACTCACATTGTCCTCCGCGGTAAACTCTGTTAGGTACGCTTCCAGCAGCACGTCCCAGCCCTTGCGCGGCTCCCACTTGAAGGTGCTCAGCAGCCTGCGCGTACGACAGGGCACGGTTGGGTGGGGGGAAGCACGCATGACAGCTCAGGATCGTTATACAGTAACCCTACAAGGAGATAGGTCGCAGCCGGTTGCATGAGCAACGCAAAGCGAAGTTGTTGTCCCAGGGGGTGGCGCGATGCACACGAGCGCAGCACTGCACACCGTACCCTGTGTCTTACCTCGCTGGCTCTGCCATGGACGTCGAGTCAACCCCCCTGCGATTGAATGCCCAAGTGGAGTACACTGGCCAGTCTTAAGTGGAGTATGTACGGCTCACCTGAAGGGCTTCTCCTGGCCTGACGCGTCCTTCCTCTTGGCGCCGAATTGCCCGAAGATGCTGTCAAAGGGGCTGCTGCTGCTGTCGCGGGCTCCTGCCGCATCTGTGGCGCTCGTGGCTCCGGTGGCGTCGGCGGTTGTTTCGTTGTCACCAAAGACCAGTTCACCCTGCGGCGCAACCCGTTACCGTATCCGTTGCGGCAAGCCAATCCTGTTATCAATGCATGCAGGCATTGGCCAACAGCAAGTTTGCACCACGGCACCAGAGGAGCAGCCTACACCTCCGGTTGGGCTTGGGCCTGCGACAGCCTGGCCCCATCTATCGCTTGACGTGTGCCTACCCCACACCACCCACACCACCCACACCAACCGCGTAGTCCTTATTGACGCTAGTTCACAACAGGATGAGGCGAGGGACATACATCTTGGACAACACTCGTACGGTTTGCGGCCCACACCCACCTGGGGCATGGGCATGGGCTCGTACAGGTCTGGGTCAAACCTGGGGAGGCAGGGTGGGCGGATGGCGACACAGCATGGTAATGCGGTCTGACACAGTAAACCACCAGAGATAGTAACCTTTGGCCACCTCCCCACCGCCCCAACACTACGTCTTGACCCCTCCGCGCGCATCAACCTTCAGTTTAACGCTTTAACCGGCATGACCCTTAATCGTACTCAGCACAGCCTGCAAACCTAGTTGCATGGCTCGCCAACGTGTGGAACACGACGATTGACCGAGCTACAACTACTAGCATGGCATGCGCGCAACCGACAGCATGCCTGTGCTGCGCAACAATACAACCCACCAGGTGGTGTTGACCCCCTCCGGCACCACCACCAGCTTGGCCGGGTCCACGCCCGACGCCGCGAACACGTCCCGCGCCCAGGAGCTGGGCACCCACACCTCGTTGGCCGCGTTGACCGGAAGCAGGAAGCTGGAGGGCAGCCTGGGGACAGCGGAACAGGGAAACAGCAGTGCCGTACCAGCTGTCCTTCAGGCAACGTGCGCAGGCTGTGCAAGCGCACGAGCGCCGATTTACAAAGCAACCCTTGGGGTAGTCTGTGGGGTAGTCTTTGTAAAGGGTTATGGAGCCCCGCCGCAAAGACGCTGGCTATCAGGCAAATCCCCCTGGAACACATTAAAGCATATGCACACGCCATTAGGCCAGCCCCGCAGCACAGCACGCATTTGTCCGTCCTTAACAATGTCGACCGCACGTGTTATTGCGCGCAATGCATTGCCACTTAGCCGGCCCTGCAGCACCCACTTGTCCGTCTCGAACATGGTGCGGCCCACCACGTAGACGTAGGCGTGCTTGGAGGCCTGCGGGGGGCACTGGTCGGGCTCGTCGCCGCCGGGTTCCGGCAGCTTCCAGTTGGTGGGCAGCGAGTGGCACACCACGATGGCGGGCCGCGGGGCCGGCGGCAGGAAGGGCGAGGCGGAGGGCGAGGGGTGGGCGGCGTCGGGCCGGCCCGCCTGCGCCTCCATGGCGCGGAGCTCCCTGCCGGCATGGAAGGAAACACCACGTCGGCGCAGAAGTGCACAGCTTCTTGAGCTTCGCCGCAACCAATCTTAAGCACAGCGTGCTTTCTCAGGGGTTGAACCAGGCACCCGTATCAGGCGCATGATTGAAGGACAGCGCAGAGACTCAGAGACCCTGGTGCGCAGTGTTCAGCATGGGACTCAGCGGCGTGTGTGTGTGAGCTCCATAAACGTGCGTAGGGGCGGGCACGGCGGGCAACGCGGCAGCACCCTGTCGACACGCACGCGCCCCGTTAACTGACGTGCACGAAGGCCCTGGCGCGGTCGGCCCGCACGTATTCATGCACGGTACTTTCTCCGTTGCCAGCCGCATGCCAACCTGGAGCAGCCAGCACAAGCCCACTGCCTGTGCCGCGTGCCTAAGCGCGCAGATCGTCGGCCATGCCGCCGTACTGCCGTACTCACTCTCTGTCGGCGGGCGCCATTGCCTCCACCACCTGCTCCCGCGCATGGTCGCCGTGGTGCCGTATCCACATGTCGGACAGGCGGACCTGCGTTGCGAAGGGAGAGCAGGGTGCCGTAGGCAGGCATAGCGGCAAGGTGTGTACCAAGCGAAGGTGTGCACTGCTTGACAGGGGTGCGGGCGACCCACGGGCCACGTCACAGGTCGGTTGCACACAACGCACGAGCTGCCTGCCGTCCACACGGTAAGAGTTGTACCCCTGTGTTTACTGTGCCAAGCGGTAGGTGCGGTGAGCTCTAGACACCCTGTGCAATGCACCTGGGATTGCGTGCGGACCAAGACATTGTTCTCTGATCTGCACCTTTTCGGGGGCAACAAGACGCCATGCGTGCATCACGACCCTGATGCCACGGCGCCGCAGATTGTGCCCCATTCCCCTCCCCCAACATCTGGTTTGCATGTTGGCACCCCATCCCACTCCACCCCACCCCCAGCCCACCCCACCTGCTTTGCCCTGGTCATGCTTAGCACGTAGTTGATTGCCTCACTGGAGTAGCCGCTACCGCTCCAGAATGGGGCCATCCACCACACCGGGTAGCTGCAAGGGGTAGGGCCAGGGGGGAAGGAAGGCAGGCCGAGGCCGGGGAGGGAAGCGAAGCGCGATGAAGCGAAGGCTTGGGGGCTGATGGCAAGTTGGCATGGTTGGGGGTGGGACTACGCAGCGAGTAGCACGGCTGCAGGAAGCTGAGGCGTGGTGGCTGCACTGCCACGCATTGCCAGGGGTAACGCAACGCTCCGTTACTGAGTGTATGCCTCCAAGAATGTATCCGCACGAAAGTGTGAGCGTAATTCTAGGCCCCTGAAGGGGACAACCCGCCGCAAGCCCCCCACACACCCTTGCCCACACCCACTCTAGCGGCTCCGGCTCCCCGCCCTGCGCAGCGGCTCCCACTGTGGCATTGGCAGGCGCCCCTGCTGCTCCATGTGTGCCAGCCGAGGCCTTTGCTGCACCACGCTTCCTGCTTGCCCTGGCGCTAAGCCACGCCTGGAGGCTCTGCATCTGGGGCTGATGCGCCCCCTGCTGCTGCTCCCCACCGCCAGCGTCCGGCGCCTGGGACCCGCCCGTCTCTTCCTGCGGTTGCGGCTGTGCGCTACCACCACCGGTCGCGGACTCCACGGCTTCCTGCATTGCGTCCGCATCTGGCAGGCGGGCGAGGCCTGGGTGTGGTGTGGTGTCCACAGCTGCTGCATCTGCGGACGTTTTGGCCAGGAGGTCGGTCCAGATGGAGACACGCTCTTGCTGCTGTTGCTGCTGCACGTCGCCTAGGCGGCTGGCCTGCTCCTCTGCTGCTGCATCCTGGGCGCGGACCAGATTCTGCGGGAGGGCCCCGCCAGGTGCGCGATACAGCAGTGCATCAGACGAGGGCAACAGGATGCGCAGAGAGTCAATGCTATGTAGGCTGCAAGAGTGCATACCGCGCACACAACGATGCCGAGTACGAAGGACGCAGAGCCCTTGAGCCTTCCTGCTGGTTTGTCACAAGCACATTGCCACAGGCAACACGCCGCTAGCCTTGCCACACGCCGCCGCCGCCCCCCCCCTTTCCGTTGCGCACCTCGAGCCACTTGACGTCGTCGTACTCGGTGTCTGCCGCTGCCTCCTGCTCCTCAACACCCGCCTGTGCCCCGTGGTCTGTTGCGCCAAGCGGCACGCTGCTGCTGCTGCTGCTGCTTCCCCCACCCTGCTGCTCCCCGCCTCGCCCCGCCCGCACGCCTGTCACTGACATCTGATGGTAGGGCCCCGAGCCATCGCCTTGCGCCTGCTGCCCAGCACATCTCCCAGCCTGCGCCACGAGCTGCAAGAGCAGCAACAGCAAGGTGGGGGCGAGGACGGTTGTCCGGGCGCCGAGGACCGCGCGCTCGCGCTGGGGTCCGCTGCTACGCCCGCCCGGCATGCTGAGGGACGACCGGTTGTCACGCAAAGAAAGAGCTCAACAGGAAGCGAAAGCCGAATGCTGAATGCCAAGCGTTACAGGAAGGCCCCGTTCACTGCCGTGGGTCGCGAGACCCGTGGGTCACCAGCCCACTGCGCGCTGGATAACAGGCGAAGCGTTCGCCATCAAGCAGCACGACTTTGCTACATCAATATGCCAAGAGTGCACATATGATGTCCCTGGGATGTGGAGGGAAAAAATGCAAGTCCTCGCAGCTCCTCGCCGCAATCGCATTGGCAGCCGCCTGTACCGAGGAGTGCGGTCAGCCGGCCTGCAAGCCGCGGCACGGACAGCCTTGCCATCAATGGAAGTAAGCCAAACATACCGCCTTTAACAGCAACCGGCGCTGTCACGAACATGGCGCTACCTGCGGAGCCCCGCCTTGAGGGCTGCATCTATCACGCTTGCTTGTGAGACCTTTCCCGCTAGGCGACCCGGCACCAGTCCGGCGTCATGCAACCAATCTTTGCCCACCGATATGGACCAACAGCCCGGGCTCACAATGGCCCTGGCCCATTCGCCCTACCCGCCTGCTCACACCACTCAGCGCACCTCACCCAGCTGACACAAGCACCTCGCCTGCCCCCTTCCACCTGGCCCGCGCCCCACCCCACGCTCCTTCCTACCCTCTGCCCCTTCCCCTGCTTCCCCTACCCCACGCCGCACCTCCTAACAAACAACCACTTGACCCTCCGCATCTGCCCTACTCCTCATCCTCCTCGTCATCCTCGTCGTCATCTTCGTCCTCGTCCTCGTCCTCCCGCAGCCACTCGATGAACTTGGCCACGTCGGGCATGTCCACGTAGCGCCGCTCCTCGGGGTCCGCGTGCGCCTTTTCGTCCGCCCACGCCAGCAGCGCGTCCTCAGACACCTGCAGCAACACAAAATGACACAGTGTAGCATCGACGTTCACAGAATACGGCAAGAGTGTAGCACGAGACATGGCCAATCGCATCCTGCAGCAGCAGATCCAGCAGGCGCAGGGTGCAACAGATACGCACGCGAGGCACGTGCGGTGCGCATTCCGCGAAGCACGTCCGCCAACAATCCACGATAGGAGCGGCGGGGGCAGTAAGCGTGCGATTGCGCGCCGGCAGCTCAGCCCTCGTTCACGCGCCTGTGTCTCAAGCACCCACAACTTCCCAAGACGTACACCACCTTACAGCGGTACGACATCTGCCCGTACAGGCATCGTCGTTGTACCAGTGCACGCCCCATGCCGCTGTCTGCTCGCGTGTCACCCAACCCACCACTTCCGAGTCGTACAGCTGGCGCAGCAGGTGCGCGAAGATGGACCCGTAGCAGGCTCCCGCGCCGCCGTCCGCCTCGAACACGCCCTCGCAGGAGCAGTATTCCTCCAGCGTCAGAAGCAGGTCCACCTGGAAGGAAATAGCACATAATGTTACGGAGGGACAATACCTTATGCCGTAAAATGACCCAACCAGTGTGCCTATCAGACTGACGGTGCCGGCTGACCATGATGTCTTGGTCTCCCGATTGCCTCGCAGCCGCGTCCCCCACAGTTCCCCTTGCCATGCTGCTTCCCAGGCCGCACAGCTCCAACCCTTGCTGCCCCGGTTGAGCACCGCCCCACCAGGGCTGCTTCCCCCATCCTGTGGCTCCCAGACGACAGCAGCTCTTCCTGCATTCGGCCGTCCCCAGAGCAAGGACCTACGAAGCCCCACCCTGTCTTCAACAGGACAGGCGCCTGCCCCCATCACGCCCGCCGGCCCACCCTGTCCCCACCTGGTCGTCCTCGGACTTGAGGAAGCGCTGCAGCAGGTCCTTCCACTCCGCCAGCGCCGTCTTGTAGTACCGCAGCAGGGCCAGCTTGCCCTCGCTGGTGCTGGTGTCGGGGGCGGCTGCAGGGGGCGAGTGGGGGCAGGGAGGGCAACAGTTCAGGGCAGGGGGCAGCGGCTGGGACACTCCTTCGCGCTTTCGGGCTGCCACCATGGGTTTGTAAGGCAGGTTGTGCGACGTTAAGCAACTGGCGCCAGTACCATAGCCCCAGTGCTCGTTGGAACGGCCGCTAGTACCCCTGCAGCCCATCCGCCGTGCAACCCCCATCCCAGTTCACCCTCTACGGGCCCCCCGCAGGTCTTCGGTTTACTCCTACTTGACTGCACCACATCCATTGCGATAACTTGTTGTTGAGCACTCCCACTTCCTCCCTCACCCGTCTTGAACAGCGGCGCGTACTCGGCCGGCGTCTTTGGCGGCGGCGGCAGCGCCAGGTTGAGCAGCGCCGTCAGCATGTACTTGGCGCAGTCGGCGAAGGTGCGGTCCTCCGCGATCTTGAGAGCATTCAGCTCGATCACCACGTTGTTCTGCGGCGGGGCAGCGCAGGGGCGCGGGGCGAAGGGACGACACATCAGGGCGAGCGGGTCAAGGGTGAGAGGGCGCCACAGCGTACCAGGTGCGGGCACACTAGTGGACCAGGCGGAATTCTTGTTGGAGTATGCATGCGATAGCTGGCAGCTGGCGGCTGGCACGGCGTGCACCGCCTCCACGCCAAGCGCGTCAATCCACATGCACCCCGCCGCCACAACCTGCCCCCGCACCCACCTCCACCCCTACTGCCGCCCTTACTGCCCCACCGGCCACCGCCCTGCCCCGCGTGCGGGCGTGCCGCACCCCGGACCCACCACCGCGAAGCGCATCTTGATGCACCTCAGGAACGTCTCCTCCACCTCCCGCCGCCACACGCGCTCGGGGTCCCGCGCGCCCTCGTCCTCGCTCTCCTCGTCGCTGTCACCGCCGCCGCCGCCCTCGCCCTCGCCGCCGCCAGCCGCGTCCGCGCCGGCGGTCACCGCCGCCGCCGCCGCCTCCTCGGCCGCCGCAGCCTCGTCTGAGCCGGCGAGCGAGCTGGGAGCCAGGGGCAACAGTACAAGAGGCGGTTGTGCAAAACGTGGATGCTTCAGCCACAAAGAAACATCGGAAGGAGGGAAGAATGGGGACTCCTACGCTGTGCAACGATGATGTGATGCACCCATGCGTTTTCAGCAACCCCTGCAAGTCAGCATTCCAGGAGTGGTGCTGCCCCAGGAGCTCCCGAACCCTGCCGCCGCGGGTACCCGGGGCTCACAGGTTGCATGGTGGTGCGATGGAGAAGCGGTCCAGGTCCTGGGGGCTCTCCCTTGCGTCCCACGTGTAGCCGGCACCGTTGGGGCCAACCGCCGACGACTGGGGGCATGGGGCGTGGGACAGCAGCGGCCGCGATAGGGGTCCAAGACGAGCAAATTAGGCAAATGGGTTGCTGGCTGGGGGCTTGCAGCAGGACAGGGCTCTTGCGGGACAGCGCTTACGTGGCACCGTGTTCCAGCGGCAGCTGCACCTGAGGCCCAGCACGTTGCGGCCCTGGGTAGCGTTGGCTGCGGCACATCCCATCCCCCCCATCCCAGCCGCGCCTCTGCCAACCCACGTCCTGGCCGCCATGAGCCGGAGCCGCCCCCACTGCCCCACTGCACCCGCCGCTTGCCCTCCTGCTGCCGCCCGCCACAGCTGCACGGCACTCACACACCTGTTACCACCCGTGCTGATGTCATCGATTCCCATGAGACTCCTGTTGTTTTCTGCTATCGCTACCTCGACACTGCACCACCGTGCACCACATGGCTGCACCTAATGTTGCCCTCAGCCCCACAGAGCACATATCCACATATTCACAGACCCACAGTGCCACACCCCCGGCCCACCCCCACCTGGAAGCGCACCGCCGCCTCCTCGCCCGCCAGCGCCCGCCCCACAGCCAGCGCCTCCGCCGCCCGGATGGCGGTCTGGGAGGGCCGCTCCAGGGACTTGCCTGGGGAGTGTGCAAGCGCGGAAGAGACAAAACTGAAGGAGGCGATGCGCAAGCCAGGACACACAGGAGACGGCAAGGGAGCAAGGCAACAGTCATCAGGAGCAGGTGAATAAGGAGCCTGCCATGCACATGGGTCAACGCTTGACCCACACGCATGCTTCCTCACGCAATGGGGCACATGACACGCAACCAACCAACTCGGTTGCAGGTAAGACACACACAGTCGCCCACCTGTGTGGTCCATGTCGTAGCTGTCCACGTCGTCATCGTCTTCGTCCTCCTCCTCCTCCTCGTCATCCTCGTCCTCGTCGCTGTCCACCGCCCGCGCCGCCGCCCGCCGCCCGCCCTGGCCCTGCGCCCCGTGCGGCCCGCCCTTGGCGCCGCCACCCGGCGCCGTACTGTACTCCAGCTCGTCCTCGCTATCATCGTTCTGCACGAGCAAGCCAGAGCACCGCCAGTACGGCAGTACGGATGCAATCAGGACGTTTACGAGCGTACGGCAACGCGAGCTTGCAGCTCCGGTTCCCCCTGTTGCCCCCAGCTCCTCGACTATGACTACCTACCAAACACACGACGACTGAGTTACCCTCCTCCCCCCGGGCCGCAGCTCCAGCCCTCATGCCCCCACGCTGCTACCACTTCGTCCGTACCACCAAACCGTTGTCATTGCACATACTCCCCGCCCCTCGCCCCCCATCCCCGCCCCTTGCTCACCGCGCCCAGCACTTGCTGGCACAGGCTGATGCGCGTGTGCGGGGGCACCACGTGCCGCGTGTCCACCACGCAGCCGTACGACACGATGCTGCCCGGGCCCACCACGCAGCCAGCCCGCAGCACAGCGCCCTCGCACACCAGCGCGCAGCGCAGCACCACACCGTCCTGCGGCAGGGAGGCGCGACACGTGGCTTACGACGTCAGCAAACGTAGTTGGGAGGAAGGGTGTACGTAAGGGAGGGACGACGTGTTTGTGAAGACGACGTTGTAGGTCGGCGTCGTTGCGGAAGTCGGGAGGAGGGGTGGCAGGGACAGGCGCGGGCAGCTGGGGCAAGGCAGCGTGACAGTCCATCAGTCTGGGCTGTTGAGGGGCGCAGCACCACGTCGATGCAAGCCATTGAGTGCAGAGCGCATAGGAAGTGGTCCATCATGGACATCGTTTGGGAGCCCAGGTAGCAGGGAGCGGGTATGGTAGGAGCGGTGTCAGTGTGTGAAAGCGAGGGCGTGAAGGCTTCATTGGGAGCTGGTCAGGGCAGCCGAACAACAGGTCAATGAAAGCAGCCCTTCACTCGAACGGGGTGTCAGCCGCTAGGGAGACGCAGCAACACCACGCCTCCAGCAGCCGTGCAGTAGAGGAAGGGAGGGGCCCAACATGCAGGTACCGGTATGGCGTGTAGCGGGTGCGGTGTGGTTCACTGGTATGCCGTGTGTATCAGAAAAGCTGAATAGTTGCGGGGCCGTGCCGCTCCATGACAACGCCGAGCCTCCGGCCTCAGCCTGCCCTTGGCCCCTGCCGTCTCTCTCCCAATTGCAACCCAGCCCCTACGGCAACGCAAGGCCACCCCCCACCTGGATGGTCACCCCGTCCTGCACGTAGCTCCCCGTGATGTCCACGTCACGCCCTATGCGCACGTTGCGCCCGATGACGGACTGCACGACGCGGCTGCCCTCGCCTACCAGCGCACAGAGGAGCGGGGGACAGGGTGAGGGTGCGGAATGGGGTGAGGATGTGAAAGAGGGCGACAGAGCCCGGGGGTCCCACTGGGTTCATAAAGTGGTCTAGCAGCGCAGGGATCCACTTGCATCATACGGGATCTGGATTCAGGTCATCGCCAGGTTTTGGGGTTGCGAGCGTGCCCCTATATGCCGCCGTGCTGCTCACGACTCGCCAGGCCTCGATGGCTTATCCAGCTACCTCCAGCTGCCTTCCACGTGCCCATTCCTCCATCCGAACCCCCGTTGTCTACCCACCTATGGAGGTGCCCGCCCCTATGCACACGTCCTCCCCCGGCACCGTGGACCGGGCCAGGGACACGGTGCCCTCCAGGTAGCGCTGCCCGCGGGAGTAGCTGGGGGGAGGGTAACGGGCGGGGAGGGAAGCGCATGGCCCGTCATGGGGGTGCACGTAGACAGCCTACTGCTGCGGCAACGGGCGCACTTGAGAGCGGTGCAGCCGGCTTCCACACGTGGGGGCACCTCCCCTGTGGGCCCTTGGAGGTGCGCTCCTCGGTGTGCGGTGAAAGCGCATGCGGCCAGTGCCGTACATGCCCAGGCGGGGGAGCTAGCTGCACACAGCTCAGCACCCGTGCCCCACAACCCACAGCCCACAACCCACCGGTAGTTGGTCTGCCCCCACGTGGGGTTGCCCCCCAGGTGCAGCACGTTGGCGTCGGGCACGAAGGGGAAGGCCCAGCGCTGCAGGATGTCGCGGCTGACGGCGTCGTACGAGCGCAGGTTGTGCACGCGCGCCGCGTACTCGTGCCGCAGCTCGTGCACGAACAGCTTGTTGCCCAGCTCCTCCTCGCTCAGCACGCCGGACACGAAGTCGCGCTTGATGTTCTGCACACACAGGGACATTGCCAAAGGTGCATGTAAGTCAACACCACAGCTTGCTCGGTGCGCGCTGCTTACAAGAGATACCGCGGACCAGCGGAGGCGCACAGCGCAGGAACCTGGCAGTCGGTGAAGGCGTGGCGCACCTCCTTGAACTCGCCCCCACTCGACCCAGGTTACGTGCCTAAACACACAGCTCACAATTGCATCGCTACACAGCTCACAACGCATTTACTCCGACGGGGCCCACGTCGTTGCCCCAAATGCCGCTGGCCCCCAAACGCCCACCTGGTAGTCGAAGTTGTCGCTGAACAGCATGAGCACCTCGGGGGCGCAGATGGCGATGTGCGTGTCCATCAGGTCGCACCGCACCTAGGGGCGTGGAATTGGCAGGTTGGCGGTGGACAGCACAACTTAGGTGCGATGACAACGTGGGGAGGTGGGGCGCACGGACGCAGGGCGCCGTCTGACGTCAAGTGCCACTGATGCGCCCGCCGACCGTATCCAGAGGTCCAACGCTAGGCATAAAACACTGTCCCCTCGACCCACTGCACCTCGCCCCACATCATCAGCGTCTGTGACCCACGCGCTGCACCACCCATTAGGCTCCCGCCACCCAGCCAAGACCCGCCACCCAGCGGCCAGCCGTGCCCCACCCGCCACCCAGCGGCCAGCCGTGCCCCACCCGCCACCCACCTGCACCTCGTCCCGCTCGCTGAACAGGGCGCAGTCCAATTTGGCCAGAGGGGAGGGACGCCCCGCCTCGATCTCCGTGTACTTGAGCAGCCGCTGCGCGCGGGCGCGAACGTGTGCAAGAACGGGAGCAACGCAAGGCAAGGGGTGGTAAGTAAGGGGTGCCCGGTGGAGTCAGAAAGCAACGCGCTGCTGGCATCAGATTTTCCGAACCCCCAAACCCGCACCCCTGATGGTTTGCCGACGCTCCGCTAATTCCCTTGTCCGTCCCAACTGTTGCTTGACCTCCATCGTGCCCCTCCGTCAAGTCCCTGCGCTGTGGCACTGCGGTGTCTCCTGTGCCCTCCCCTGTGCCACCCCACCCCTGTGCGACTACCCTATGCCCCTCCCTCGTGCCATGCCTCCTCTCGACCCCTTCCGAGGTCACCTCCCCTGTGCCCTCCCTCATCCATCTTCCGTACGCACCACTCCCGCTTTCCCCTGGTGCCTCTCCCCTGCACCCCCTCCTCCTGTGACCCCGATTGAAAACGCCCGCACGCCCCCCCCCTCTGCCCTCGCTGCCCCACCTTGGTGGCCGAGTCCAGCACCAGCACCAGCTCGCTGTCCCCCAGCCGCACACGCTGCGCGGGGTGGCTGACAGGCTGCATGGCCTGTGGGGGTACGTACGGCAAGGGTGCACAGCCTCGCCACGCTAATCCACATGCCGACATGCTCCCTCCAGTCCCTGCTACGGGACGGCAACTGCGACGGAGCTCACCGCCCACCGCAGCAGCACTCCATAACCCGGACGCATGACCCTCCACGGTTCGTAAACCTGGAATGGAACGCTCCTCGGTCCCCCAAATACGTTGCGTTGATATATGCGCGCTGAAACATCTCGTTTGAGCCCCACCAGCGTCATGATTGCGTTCTTGTCCGCCGCCCTCCGCGCCCTGTGCGCCTCCAGCATGGGCGCCAGCGCCATGTTGGACACGATGTCCGCGGAGCACAGCACGAAGTCGTTCTTGATCAGGTGGCCCTGGTCGATCAGCCGCAGCGCCTCGCCGGCAGACAGGCAGTTGGTGGACACGATGGGGGTCACCTGGGGGGCAGGCGCGGGGCGGGGCGGGCTATGTGTGCGGCGAGCGGGGTGTGGTGATGGTCTGGTCGTTTGGTGCTGGGTGCTACTGGGAAACAAACAGACTCGGGGGTGCCCGAGTGGCTGGCCCTTGGACATGCACATTAAGGCTAGGGCGCATGCAGCAATACATGGCAAAGCCCACTGATGCATCCTACGGGGCAGACGCGCAGGTATTGACGCAGCTCCCCCTGTTGCACCGCAAGGTGCAGGTCAACGGGCAGAGCCCTGCCCTGCCCATGCACCATGCGGGTAAGGCAGCCGCTGTACGGCCGCCGCACCTGCTCTGCCCCGCCAGCCCACGCTCATGCCCCGGCAGCCTTCCTGGCTGCTCTTGCCCTGGGCAGCTCCCTCCCTGCGCTTCTGAAAGCTTTTCCTGAAGCTGTTTCCCTTCTGCCACCATGATCTTGCTCGCTAGCCCCTCACAGGCTCCCCTGCAAGCGCTTTCCAGTCCTCCAATGCTCCGACGCTCCCTGGCTCTCTCCCTCCCCCTCCACCCGGGGTTGCCCCTGCACCTGCCTTCATGTCCTTGCTGTGCGCCCACTTGGACTCCGCCAGGTAGCGCTGGATGAGGTCCGCGTGCGCGCAGCAGAACACAAACGCCTGCGCAGCAGCATCAACACACACAGTATAGTAGAGTCCTGCGCCAGCCAGAGGGATCACCGACTTCACCACGCTTGGTGACGCATGCGACCCACAGTAACCGGCTAGCTACCCTGGCCCTGACCGCGGCTCTCCCGCGTGCTTCAGACCGGAAGCACGGCCCACAGCATCAGAGGCACAGTGCGACCCAGTTCGCCAGGGCTGGGCTGACATGCCCATACCCAGAGCCCCCGGGGCACGTGTGGGCCGCCCGCACGCGGACGTACCACCAACCCCGGCCGTTGCTGGGGGTCGTTGCTGGGAGCGGCACAGCGTTCAAAGACCCGAGTCATTGCGGCTGTCAGCCAGTTTATACGCCCACGCGGGAGAACCCCTCCGTCATAGAGTGGTTGGGGCTCTGCCACCACCTGCCCTGCCCAAGCCCTCGTAGCCTGTCGCATGCTGAGTACCGTCGTACCGTGACCTCCAGTCCTCCCCTCCGGCATGGCCCATGCTTGGCCATGTAAAGGGGGGCGGCTAAGTCTGCACCTGATATCCTGCTGCTGTCAAAGCTGCGCGGCGGTGCGGCGCCATCGGGCTGAGCGCAGTGGTGACTGACTGTGCCTACCCCCCTCCCTCCTCACCCCTGCCCAAGCCCAAGGCCCAGCGTGCACGGGCAGCCCTTCCACTGGCCGCGAGGCGTCCCCCGTAAAGTATTAGCCTATCCTTGGTGACCGCACCTCCTCCACGCCGTTCATGGCCAGCCACTCCAGAGCATACTCGATCATGGGTATGTTCACAAGTGGCAGGAGCGCCTTCGGGCGTTCCACCGTAATCGGTCTAAAGCGCTGCAGCAACGTAATGGGGAAGTAAGAGGCATGGGTCGGGCGCGGGGTTCGGGCGCGGCAATCGTTACGAGGTGTTGCGCCGAGTACCATTGCGGTTGCCCTGAGACCAGCTACCACCAGGACACCGTTGCCTGTACTACAGCAGTATACCTGTGTAAAGCTATCGGCAAGCAGCACGGCAGTAAGCACCGCGCGAGCTTCCACCCGCTCGCCGCCACCTCCTCCGCGCTTTGGCGCCATGGCGTTTAATTCTTTGTATTCTACGTACAGATGCGTCAAGTATAGGTGTGTAATTGGTGGTAGCTCGGTAGAGTGCAGAACAGCTCTACTTGGAGCGCCCAGCGCCTTCAGACGCTTCGCAGCGTGAAACAGTGTCTCATACAGCAATCCATAGGTGAAACTGCATGGATCAGCGCTGTCTTAAGTCCACGGTTGGGACTAAGTGACCCATCCCAGGGGAGCTCCCCTGTACCCTGATAAACGTTTGAAGCTTGCTTGCTGGCGCTCCTGTCATTCCTTAGCTACCCGACCCATGGTGTGCATGCCTCACCAGGAGGGTGCCTCACCACCTTACCTGTGCACAACCGTCCCAGCTCCCCCGATCTCCTAAATGCGGGCTGGTGGGACGACACGGTACACAACCAGTGGTGTCCCCGGCTCAATGCCACATTCTGCTGCCATACCGCCACAGCGTGCGGCATGCTGAATCATTGCTCGCTGAGCAGAGCGCGCCAGCCCGTGTGTGAACCGAAGGCACCCATCCACGTGCCACGTGCTGCTCAGCTGCCGGCACTAGCTGGCATGGACAACACGTGTATACGTGTACCATCTCACGAAGAAAAATAAATAACCCTGGTGTATAAGGAGAACCTGACAGGGGGCAAGCGCAAGTGCATGGCCGTATGCATGCACAGATCCTCCGCAGCAGGTTCCATGGAGTGACTGGGTGCAACAGCCTGCAACAGCTTCTGGACAGCAACATGCGCAGTCGAAAGCGGTGCCTTGTCAGCAGTGCCGTACCAACGTGCCGTACCAACGAGCCAGAGCGAGCTGAGAGGCAGTCCATGGTAGCTTGTGAAGCACCGTACGAGATGCATCGATCATGGCAATTATTGCAGCCTCTGCATGTCTGCAACCAGGCTCCATTCAGCTCTTTAATCTTGTTGCAACCCACCCGCACTGACTGCACTCTGAAGGTGGTGCGTGGCCATACCGTAATCCAAACGCAAACGCCGCCCCAGGTGTCGCGCACTATCACCTGCTGGCGTAAACTCGAGATTACCGCTCTTACATTGTGTGATTCGTTTCCTCCAGTCCCCGTTGGGCCTCCGTCGAAGGAGCCATCAGCATCCTACTAAGCACCGCTGTGCCACGGTGTTATGCACAACACAGCGATGTACTGCTGCGTCAAGACATACCAACCCGTCTCGCGCATAACCGCAACCGCACTGTCATCGGCCTGCAAGGACACCCAAAAAGCTAGCCAGGCGCCACGGCGCACTTGGCCAACACCCGGCATACCCTGACTGATTGGGCAATACGCCTTCAGTTACCACCCCAGGGCACGGGGGAAGCCAGGATGAACACAGCGCGT
>VFQN01000434.1_pt1 | contig 80776 bp, 76 predicted proteins | sample 3512371 | NCBI WGS metagenome assembly VFQN01 (sample SAMN10412370, study PRJNA504923) | tailings metagenome | isolation source: Replicate 2 from Balatoc abandoned mine | place: Philippines: Itogon, Benguet | collected 2017-08-28
GCTGGACGCCCAGCGATTCCTGGAGCAGGGCGGCGCGCACTGAGGCACCGAGGCGTTCCCCGGGGCGCTCCGCCATCGCCCGCACAGGGCGTTAACTGCGCATTAACAGCGAGCCAACTCTTTTCATTTGATGCGCCCACGCAATTGATCGAGCATCGATTTCGAAGGTGGCGATGCCGGCGGCGGTACGCAGCCTTCCATTCATAACGACATGGAGACACCACTTGATCGACATCCGCAGAAGGCGCCTCGGCGTCGCCCTGGCCCACGCGCCGCTTGCCCTGCTCGCGGCACCCGCCTCTCGCGCACAGAGCGGCAAACCGCTGTTCATCATCCTCACCGTGCCGCCAGGCACGTCCATTGACGCGCTGGCACGCACGCTGGGCGAGAAGCTGCGTGTATCGCTGAACCGCCCGGTGGTGGTTGAATCGCGCGCCGGAGGCGGCGGCGTGGTGGCGGTGCAGCACATCAAGCGCTCGCCCGACGATGGCTCGGTGATGCTGCTGTCACCCACTTCGGCCGTCTCCATGCATGCGCTGTTCACCACCCAGCCCGGATTCGACGTCCACCAGGATCTGGCGGCGGTATGCGAGGTCGCGGCTTCTCCGCACACCATCACTGTCAATCGCGCGCTGGGTGTCGAGAGCTTCCCCGCCTTCGTGGAATACCTGCGGCGCCATCCCGACAAGGCATCGGTGGGCACGCCCAGCCTCGCAGGCCTCGCCACGCTGATGGTCTACCAGTTGAGCCGCCAGTTGAAGATCGATTTCCAGACGGTGCCCTACAAGGGTGGACAACCGCTGCTCGCCGATTTGCTGGGCAACCAGGTGCCGGCCGCCGCATCGGTGCTGGCCGACTATCTGCCCGAGCATCGATCCGGCCGCATCAAGGTGTTGGCGCATGCCAGCAAGGAGCGCTCGCCGCTCGCGCCCGACATTCCCACGTTCAACGAGCTGGGCTATCCGATCTACGAAGCGCGCACCACGTTCGGCATGTTCCTGCGCAGGGGCACGCCACCCTCGATCGTGCAGGACTACGCCCGCCATCTCACGGCGGCGGTCCGGTCGCCCGACGTGGTCGAGAAGCTGCAGGCCATCGGCCTCACGCCGGTGGGCGGGCCGCCCGAGGCCTACCACCAGGTGGTGCAGAACGACATCCGCCAGTGGGGACCGCTGATCGCCGAATCCGGCCTGAAAATCAACTGAGGGCTGCGCATGCGACTCACCGATCAAGAGAAAGCCATGGCCGACGGGCGCGACGGCCCGGGCATCCAGAAGGCCATGGACCTGCTGCTGCGCTACGGCGAAGCGCTGGGCGCCGAACGGCTGGTGGAGACGCGAAACGTCTGCTCGATGTTCACGGCCAGCATGCCGTTCCAGCGCGACTACGCCATCCGCCAGGGCAGCATGGACGCCATGCTGTCCGAGTTCAACCTCGACAGCCAGGAAACGGTGGAGATACCGCCGTTCCGGGCCTTCACCAGCCAGCTGCAGATCGGCTTCGACAGCGCCCATGCGCCGAGCCTGGGCGTTGGCGAAGAAATGATGCGCTTCTACCGGCGCAGCGAGGTCCACATGGCCGGCCTGGGGGCGCAGCTGATGAACACCTGCACGCCCTACCAGGTGGGCAACGTACCCACCCGCGGCGAGCACTGCGCATGGATGGAGTCGTCGGCGGTGATCTACTGCAACTCGGTGCTGGGCGCCCGCACCAACACCGAGGGGCGCGAGAGCACCAGCGCCGCCGCCCTGACGGCACGCATTCCGTACTGGGGCTATCACCTCGACGAGAACCGCTACGCCACCGACGTCATCGAGCTCGATGTCGATGTCGATTCCACCGAGGACTGGGGCATCCTGGGCTACTACGTGGGCGAGCAGGTGCTCGAACGTGTGCCTGCACTCACGCGACGCCACGGCACGATACGCACACCCAATCTGGCGCGCCTGAAGCACTTCGGCGCTGCCGCCTCGTCATCGGGCGGCGTGGAGATGTATCACATCGTCGGCGTCACGCCCGAGGCCCTCACGCTGGAGCAGGCACTGGGCCGGCGTGCGCCGCAGCGGACCTTCCGCTATGGCGAGGCGGAGCGCCGCGCCACCTACGAGCGCATCAATTCCACCGCCGGCAGCCATGACATCCAGTTCGTCATGCTGGGCTGCCCGCACTACACGATCGAGCAGATCTGGGAAGCCGCCATGCTGCTGCAAGGCCGCAAGGTCCATGACAACTGCGCACTGTGGATCTTCACACCGCGCACCATCAAGGCGCTGGCCGACCTGAACGGCTACACGCGCATCATTGAGGATGCGGGCGGCGTGCTGATGTCCGACACCTGCTCGGCCGTCAGCCGCATGATTCCGCCGGGGACTCGGGCCGTTGCGCTCGACTCGGCCAAGCAGGCGCACTACCTGCCGGCGGCCGTCGGCGTGCAGGCCTGGTTCGGCAGCACGGCGCAATGCATCGATGCCGCCTGCACAGGCCAATGGCGGGGAGCCTTGCAATGAGCGGCGCCATCGCATCGGATAACACTGCCGCACGGCAGACCCTGACGCTGCGCGGGCGCAAGGTGGTGGGGGGCGTCGCCGAAGGCGAGGCACTCGTCACCCGCCAGCACATATCGGGCTGGGGCGGCGTCGACCCGCGCACGGGAACCATCATCGAGACCCGGCACGAGCTGCGCGGCGTGAGCTTTGCCGGCAAGGTACTGGTGTTTCCTGGCGCCAAGGGGTCCTCGGGATGGTCCAGCACCTTCCATACGGCCCGGCTGATGGGTATGGCGCCTGCCGCCATGCTCTACAACGAAACCACGGCCAAGGCCGCGCTGGGCGCGGTGGTGACGCACGCGCCCACCGTCACGGACTTCGACCTCGACCCGCTGCAGCACATCGAGACCGGTGACTGGGTACGCGTCGACGCCGACCGGGGCGTGGTGGAAGTGGTGCGGCGCGCTACCTAGATCCCGGCCAGTTGCCGCAGCCGTCCCGGATCGGTGAGGCTCAGCACGCGGCCCGAGCCGCTGATGAGCTCGCGCTCACGCAGGTGGCGCAACACGCGCGAGAAGGTTTCGGGGGCGATGCCCAGTTGCGCGGCGATCAGGCGCTTGTGCTGCACCAGCCGCACCGACGTGCTGTGGCCGCCTTCGCCGGGCTCGGCGTGGCGCAGCAACCATTCGGCGCAGCGCGCTTCGGCGTCCTTGGCCAGGCGGCTGACGGCAAGTTCCGCCTGCTGGCGGTGCGCACGCGCCACGTCGTGCACGATGCCGGCGAGCGGCGGCGGCAGCGCATCGAACCAGCTGCGCAGCACGGCCAGCGGCACGCGGCGAACCACCACGGTCGTCTCGGCCACCGCATCGACCACGCCGGGCAGCCCCAGCACGGCCGCGCCGGCGTCGAGCCAGCAGGGGCCTTCGGCCGCGCCGAAGCGGTGGCCGATCACGCGGCCATCGAGCAGGCCGAGCGTGACCCGGCCGCTCTGCAGGAACAGCACGCTTTCGGGAGGCGCGCCGCGCAGCAGCACGGGTTCGCCCGCACCGATCTCGCGGATGTCGGGACCGAGCTCATAGGACGTGGACGGCAGCATGCAAAGCACTGTGCCGCCGCCCGCCCGGTGCGGCTTTGAGCAGGATCAAGCGCCGCGGCGAAATCCCCGTCGCCGGCAAAGCGAGCGCCCGCTCAGCCGCCCGGCATCGCCACGGGCCGATGCTCAAAGCACCAGCAGCGCGCGGAAGTCGTTGACGTTGGTGTGCGTGGGGCCGGTGGTGAAGAGGTCGCCCAGCGGCTCGAAAAAGCCGCAGGCATCGTTGCGCGACAGGTAGGCCGGCAGCTTGAGCCCGGCCGCGTGGGCACGCGCCAGCACGTCGGGCGTGACGAAGGCGCCGGCGTTGGCCTCCACCCCGTCGATGCCGTCAGTGTCGGCGGCCAGCGCCCATACATCCGCCTGGCCTTGCAGCGCCTCGGCCAGGCCCATGCAGAACTCGCCGGCCCGCCCCCCACGGCCTCGCGGCGTTCCCTCGGGCTGCTTCTTCACGGTGACCGTGGTCTCGCCGCCCGAGAGGATCACGCAGGGCCTGGCGAACGGCTGGCCGCGCCGTGCCACCGCGCGCGCCAGCGCCGCGTGAACACGGCCGACCTCGCGCGATTCGCCCTCGATCTCGTCGGAGAGGATGTGTGCCTCGATGCCCGCCGCACGCGCCGCGGCCGCGGCCGCTTCCAGCGACTGCTGCGGCGTGGCGATCATGTGGACCGCGTGGCCGGCCAGGCGCGCGTCGCCGGGCTTGGGCGTCTCCAGCGCGCCGGACTCGAGCGCGGCGCGCACGGCCGGCGGCACGTCGATGCCGTAGCGCGCGAGGATGGCCAGCGCATCGGCGCAAGTGGTGGCATCGGCCACGGTGGGGCCGCTGGCGATGACCGAAGGATCGTCACCCGGCACGTCGCTGATGGTGAGCGTGACCACGCGCGCCGGCGCACAGGCTGTCGCCAGCCGGCCGCCCTTGATGCGCGAGAGGTGCTTGCGCACGCAGTTCATCTGGGCGATGTCGGCACCGGATTCCAGCAGCTCGCGGTTGATGCGCTGCTTGTCGGCCAGCGTGAGGCCATCCGCCGGCAGGGTGAGCAGCGCCGACCCGCCGCCGGAGATCAGGCACAGCACCAGGTCGTCGGCCGTGAGTCCTTGCGTGAGCGCCATGATGCGCTCGGCCGCGGCCAGCCCCGCCGCATCGGGCACGGGATGGGAAGCCTCCACCACTTCGATGCGCTGCGGCAGGCCTGCCGGGCGCGGCGGCGTGTGGCCGTAGCGCGTGACGACCAGGCCCGACAGCGGCGCATCGGCCGGCCACAGCGCCTCAACCGCCTGCGCCATCGCGCCGCCCGCCTTGCCCGCGCCCAGCACCAGGGTGCGGCCACGCGGCGGCGCTGGAAGGAACGGCGCCGTGGTGTGCAGCGGCAGGGCGCGGCGCACGGCGGCGCGGTAGAGGTGCTCGAGGAAGTCGCGCGGCTGGCGGCGCGGATCAGGGGTGGCAGCAGGCGTGGTGTCGGTGTGGGCGGTCATGTGACAGGTGTCTCCGCCGCCGATTGTGCGGCCTGTCGCGCTGCCCCGCCGCGAACGCTCCGCCGGCTCCGCTCAGAAGCGTTCCATCAACTGCCCGAAGCCGGCCCGCCGGTCGTTGATACCGCACGCGCGCAGCGCATGCCAGTAGGTGGCCGTGTTGATGGCGATGACCGGCTTGCCCAGGAACAACTCGGCCGCGGCGGCCATGCGGATGGCCGAGAGGTTGGTTCCCACCTGCACGATGGCGTCCACGTCGTCGCCGTCGATCTGGCGGATGGCGTCGCGCACCATCTGGTCTGTGGTGTGTGCAATCAGCACCGGGCTGGGCCGCTGCAGGCAGACGTCGCGCACCACGGTGAATCCGCAGTCCTGATAGAAGCGGCGCACCTGCTCGTTGGCCACCTCGAAGTAGGGCGAGAGGAAGGCGATGCGTTTCGCGCCCACGGCGTTGAGCGCGGCCTCGGTGGCGAACGAGCCGCAGCTCACATCCACGCCCGCGCGCTCCTTCATGCCCTTGAGGTACTTCTCGGCGCCTGCGCGGCCGTTCCAGAAGGTGGCGGCGGACATGCCCATGACGAGGTAGTCCATCTCGCAGCTGGTCAGCGTGTCGATGGCGTCCAGCGTGGCGGCATTGATGCGTTCGACCAGCACCATGAAGCTGGCGTCGTCGCTCACCGGATCATTGGGGATCGCGATGCGGCTGTAGTGGTTGGTCACGCCCACCGGACGCAGGTCGTCGAAGTCCGGTTGTACGACCGTGTTGGTGGACGGGCCCAGCGTGCCCAGCTTCTTGCGGTATCCGAGGTGATCGACGCTCATGGCGAAACAGTCCTTTGCAGATGATCGAGAACGGTGGCGAGGTCCAGCACGTCGGCGTATTTCTGCTGCATGTCGAACAGGTTGGCCTCGTGCGGTTCGAGGGCGCGGTCGCCCACGCATTCGCGCGGCACCACGGTGCGGAAGTTGTGCTGCATCGAATCGACCACGCTGGCGCGCACGCAGCCGCTGGTGGTGGCGCCGACGATGACGGCCGTGTCCACGCCGTGCAGGCGAAGCCAGCTGGCCAGCGGCGTGTCGAAGAAGGCCGAGGCCGAGCCCTTGCGCACGATCAGCTCGCCTGCCCGGGGTGCGAGGCAGTCGACCACCTGCGAGGCGTGCGACGTCTCGGTGAGCTTGAGTAAGCCGGGCACGCGGGTGGCGAAGATGTTGCGGTCGCTCGCGTCGTCTGCAAACACCACGCGCGAGAACGCCACTGGCAGGCCGAGCTGGCGGAACGTCGCCAGCAGCGGCACGGTGGCCTGCGCGGCCGCCTCGATGTGGGGGCCGCCGAACAGGTCGATGTCGACGAAGCTGTTGACGAAATCCACCACCACCAGGCCGCAGCGCGTGCCGAAGCCCGACGTTCCGCCCAGCCCCTGGTGCCGGTAGACCGCGTTCTTGTCGTTCAGGTCAGGCGCCGCCATCGGTGTCGTCCTTCATGAGGCGGGCGTGGCGCGCGTCGAACTCGCCAACCCAGTCGAAGCCCATGCGTTGCGAGAAGCTGCCGAAGTCGTAGCGCGGCGTCGGCAGGGTGTGCGAGGAGCCCGTGGCCCGGATGCCTTCGTAGATCGATTCGGCTGCCTGTGCGGCTGCCAGCAGCGCAGCCACCGGCTGCAGCGCCAGGCCGACGCCCAGCTCGCGCAGCTCGTCCAATGTGAGCATCGGGCCGCGTCCGCCTTCCACGAGGTTGACCACCATTGGCAGGTCGAAGTGGCGACACAGCGTGCGGATTTCCTCGGCTGATTCCGTGCCTTCGACGAACAGCACGTCGGCACCGGCGCGGGCGTAGCGCTCCGCGCGGCGCATGGCCTCGTCCAGGCCCAGGCTGGTGCGCGCGTCGGTGCGTGCGATGACGAGCAGGTCGGGGTCGTTGCGTGTCTCGACTGCCACCCGAACCTTGGCCGCCATGTCGGCCGCCTCGATCACGCGGCGGCCCAGCATGTGGCCGCATTTCTTGGGCGCTTCCTGGTCTTCGAGCTGCAACGCCGCCGCTCCGGCCGCTTCGTAGCCGCGCACGGTGTGCATCACGTTGAGCAGGCCACCATAGCCGGTGTCGGCGTCGCAGATGAGCGGCGTGTCGGTGACGGTGGCGAGCTGCGCGACGCGGTTCACCATGTCGCCGTAGGTGGCGATGCCCGCATCGGGCAGCCCCAGCAGCGAGGCGACGACGCCGTAGCCTGTCATGTAGAGCGCATCGAACCCCTGGCGGTCGGCAAGGCGCGCCGACACACCGTCGTAGATGCCGGGGGCGACGACGGTGTGGCCGCGGCGCGCCAGTCGCGCGCGCAGCGCCGACCGGCGCTGGGCCGGCGTGCGGGCGCTGTGACCCTGGTGGGTCATGCAATGGCCTCGGCGCGTTCGAGCGCGTCGAGCATCGAGGTCTTGCGCAGGTACGCCCTGGCGCGGGCCGGGTCGTTGGCGGTGGCGCGCAGCTCGTCCTGCGTGCGCTGGCGCACGGCAGGGTCGCGCTCTTCCATTTCCTTCTTGTTGCGCGCGGTGCTGGCGTTGATGTACTCGATCGCGATCGAGCGGCGCTGGCGCTCGTAGCGGTCGAGCACGGATTCGTCGGCGCGGCCTTCGATCACGGCCAGCAGCTTGCCGCACAGGTTCATGGCGTCGTGCACGCCGCCGTTCATGCCCATGCCGCCCAGCGGATTGTTGATGTGCGCCGCATCGCCGGCCAGGAACACGCGCCTGTCGCGGAACTTCGCGGCCACGCGCTGGTGCACCTTGTAGAGCGAGCGGTGGAAGGTGGTGTAGGGCGTGTCCTTCGGCAGCAGGTGCTGCAGCTCCTTCTCGGCGTTCGGCTCGGAGAGGCATTCCTCGTCGGTCATCTCGAGGTTGGTGGGCACGAGGATGCGCCACAGCGAGGGCACCTTCAGCATCACGCACCACTGCTCGGGATCGGAGCAGTAGTTGACCCAGGAGAGCTGCGGCATGTGCTGCTCGAACGGGAAGTCGGTCGAGATGACGAGGAAGCGCTCGGGGTACGTATAGCCCTCGAAGGCGATGTGCAGGCTCTTGCGCACCGCGCTGCGCGCGCCGTCGGCACCGATCACGTAGTCGGCCTCGATCACCTGCGGCTCGCCACCGATGAGCACCGTGGCGCGCGCACCGGCGGGCAGGTGCTCCAGCGACTGCAGCGGCGTGCTCATGAGCAGGGTGACGTGCGGCATGGCGTCGAGCCGCGACTTGATCTGCTCGGTGAGCTTCCATTGCTCGCACTGCAGCCGGAACGGATGCTGCGTCTCCCCCGTGAGCAGTTCCATATCGAATTCGGCAATGACACCGTCGGCGCGGTCGCGCTGCTGCGTGAAGCGCGCGACGAGGCCCTGCTCGATCAGGTGCTCGGTCAGGCCGTATCGGGCCAGCATGTCCAGCGTGGGCGGATGGAAGGTGGAGGCCCGCAGGTCGTGATTGAGGTCGGCCGCGGCCTCCACGATGGTGACGCGGACGCCCTCGCTGGCGAGGATGAGCGCGCTCACCAGGCCCACCGGGCCCGCGCCGGCGATCAATACGTGTGTGTTCGTCGTGCTCATGACATTCCCGAATTGCAATGACCCAAACTGTACACAATTGAGTTTTCCGCTGCAATTTCCCGACTCATATCAAGTCACGCCACTTGGCCTATACAGAGGGAAAACTTGATTCTCATTGCATCACAGGCTTGACATCATCCGACTGAACCAAATGGTTTTGTACACAATTCACCACCTTGATCTACATTAAGACCCATGTCGCGCCAGAGCTCACTTGCCTACGAAACCGTCCGGAAATGGATCCTCGACGGTGAGTACGAACCCGGCCAGCGCCTCGTCGAGGAAGACGTGGCGCGGCGAGTCGGGGTGTCGCGCACCTCCCTGCGCGACTGCCTGCGCCGCCTGGCCGCCGACGGGCTGGTGCACACCGCGCCCGGCCGCGGCACCTTCGTGCTCGAGCTCGACACCGGAGAGGTCGACGAGGTGTTCCAGCTGCGTTCGATGCTCGAGGGCCACGGCGCCGCCCTGGCCGCCCAGCACGGCGATGCCACCCACTTCGACACCCTGGCCCGTGTGGCAGAGGCCATCGACGAACTGCTCAACCGCCGCGACGTGGAAGAGTCCGCGCTCTACGCGCAGTTCCAGACCCACAACACCGCCTTCCACCTGACGCTGCTGGAAGCCAGCCGCTCCGCCCGCCTGCAATCGATGGCGCGCAGCCTGATCGAGGTGCCGCTGGTGGCACTCAAGCAGCACACCTGGCCCGGCGAGGTGTCGGTGCGGCGCTCGAACGCGCAGCACCACGAGCTGATCGAGGCGCTGCGCGCGCGCGATCCGGTGCTCGCCCGCCTCACGGTGCAGGCCCACATCCTGGGCGCCCGCCCGCGTGCCATGGTGGCCGCACGCGCGGCCGCCTCATCCTGAACCTTCCCGCCCCCGACGAAAGACCCGTATGCACTACCCCTGGTCACCCATCATCAAGCGCGGCCCGCTGCGCTGGCCCGAAGGCAAGCGCCTGGCCGTGATCATCACCATGAACTGCGAGTACTGGGACCTGACCAAGGACACCAAGGAGCCCTACTACGCCGGCGGTCCGCCGATGCTGCCCGACCACCTGCCGGGCAACGTGGCCGACTTCCCCAACTTCACCTGGCGCGAATACGGCCAGCGCGTGGGCGTGTGGCGCCTGTTCAAGCTGTTCTCGGGCATGGACGTGCCGCTGTCGCTGACGATCAACGCCAAGACCGCGCTGGAGCGGCCCGAGATCATCGAGTACGGCAACGAGCGCGGCTGGGAGTTCGTGGCGCACAACTACGAGCAGGGCGAACTGCTGACCCGCTACACGTTCGACATCGACAAGGAACGCGCCGTCATCGACGCCACCCTGGAAGCGTTCGAGAAGACCGTCGGCCGCAAGGCCCGCGGATGGCTGTCGTCGTCGCTGCGCGGCACGCCCAACACGGCCGACCTGCTGGCAGAGCGCGGCCTGCTGTACTACTGCGACCTGATGAACGACGAGCAGCCGTACCTGATCCACACGCCCTCGGGGCCGATGGTCAACGTGCCGTACTCGATCGAGATCAACGACTTCACGTTCTTCCATCGCCGCGCCATGAACACCTGGGATGCCGCCCGCATGCTCAAGGCGCAATTCGACCAGCTCTACGAAGAGAGCGGCGAGTCGGCCATGCTGATGAACATCGGCCTGCATCCGCACGTGTCGGGCCACCCGCACCGCATGGACTGCTACCGCGAGTTCCTCGCCCATGCGAAGCAGCGCGACGACATCTGGTGGACCACCCGCGAGGAGCTGGCCACCTGGTACATGACACAACACGAGAGACATATCCCCTGAATCCGGCGGCCGCGGCGATGTGCCGTGCGCTCGCTCCCCCAACCGAACAGGAGTCTCATTCATGTCCACGAGAAGACAGGCCCTCGCGGCCCTGGCCGCACTGGCCTCGCCGCTGGTCCCCCTTGCCGTCAAGGCGCAGGAGCAACGCCCCTTGCGACTGGTGATTCCCTTCGCGGCTGGCGGCAGCTCCGACGCCATGGCGCGCCTGCTGGCCACGCGCCTGTCGCCCGAGCTGGGCGGTCGCACCGTGATCGTCGAGCCCACGCCGGGGGGCAGCGGGCTGCTGGCCTCGCGCAAGCTGCTCAACGCGCCGGCCGACGGCACGATGCTGCTGAACATCTCGCCCACCACAACCATCATCCTGCCCAAGACGACCAAGCTCGATTTCGATCCGCTGACGGATTTCGTGCCGGTGTCCAACATGGGCTCCAACCCGCTGGTGCTGGGTGTGCACAAATCGGTCCCGGCGAACAACCTGAAGGAATTCATCGCCTGGGCCAAGTCGCAGCCGCCCAAGTCGATCAACTTCGCATCGGGCGGCACGGGCACGTCCACCCACCTGGTGGCCGAGCTGTTCTTCAAGCGTGCGGGCCTGCAACTCACCCATGTGCCCTACAAGGGCGGCGCGCCGGCGCTGCAGGACCTGCTGGCCGGCCACGTATCGGCCTACTTCGGCAACCCGGCCGAATTCCTCGCGCAGCTGGGCGGCGGCAACATCCGCGTGCTGGCCACCTCGGGCGACAAGCGCCTGTCGGAATTGCCCGACATGCCCACGCTGGCCGAATCCATCCCCGGCCTGTCGCTCGTCACCTGGAACGGCCTGGCCTTCCGCAAGGGCACGCCAGCCGACGAGGTCGCCCGCGTCTCGGCCGCGATCCAGCGTGTGTCCAGGCAGCCTGAGTACATCGCCGGCATGGCGAAGATCGGCATCGCCGTGATCGGCGACACGCCCGAGCACTTCGGCGCCACCATCGCGCGCGACCGCGTGCTGTGGAACGAGGCCATCGCCGTGGCCGACCTCAAGCAGGAATGACCCTGCCCGGTTCGGCGCGCCCGGCACGCCCGGGCGCGCCGCACCGCCTTTTTTCTTCCCCGAGCAGGAGCGTCCCGCATGAGCACCGCCACGCAAGAAATTCCGGCCATCACGGGCTACACCCGCGGCCCGCTGGCCGACGGCCGCGCCGACTGGCGGGCGCGCGATGTGCGTGATATGGCCGGCTGGTCGTACACCTTCAGCGCGCAGGAACGCGACACGCTCTCGGCCGCGCTCACACGGGCGCTGGCGGCCGGTATCGACATCGACGCCGTCACCCCGAATGACTTTCCGCTGCCGGGCTTCGCGCCGCTCATCGATCGCATGCTGGCCGAGATCGAGCACGGCCGCGGCCTGTTTTTGCTGCGTGGCTTTCCGGTGGACCGGCACACCAAGGCCGAACTGCGCTACATGTACGTGGGCCTCACGCGCCATCTGGGCACGCTGATGTCGCAGAGCAGCGGCGGCGATCACATCGGCGACGTGCGCAACTTCAACGTCGACGTCAACAGCTCCGCCGGCCGCGCCTACACCAGCAAGCAGAAGCTCACCTTCCATTCGGACCAGTGCGACATCGTGAGCCTGATGGTGCTGCGCGTGGCGAAGGAAGGCGGCCTGTCCAAGCTGGCGAGCGCGCTGGCCATCCGCAACGAGATCGCTCGCACGCGCCCCGACCTGCTGGACGTGCTGCATCAGCCCTTCCCCTGGAGCTGGCAGGAACAGCAGCCGCCGGGCGATCGCCCCTGGTACCTGCAGCCCATCTACACCGAGCAGGACGGGCGCTTTTCCAGCTACTACATCCGTACGCACATCAACTCGTCGCAGCGCTACGACGACGCACCGCGCCTCGCGCCGCGGCAGATCGAGGCGATGGACCTGGTCGACCAGCTGGCCAACGACGACGAGTTCAACTTCGCCACGATGTTCCAGCCCGGCGACGTGCAGTTCCTCAACAACCACGTCATCCTGCATTCGCGCACCGCGTTCGAGGACTTCGACGAGGACGACCGCCGCCGCCACCTGCTGCGCATCTGGCTGTCGGTGCCGGGCAGCCGGCCGCTGCATGCGGCGATGCACACGCTGTTCCAGGACCAGCGCGCGGGCGCCGTGCGCGGCGGCTTCCCCTCGCGCACCGGCCGGCGCGTCTACGAGACCACGGTCTCGGCAAGCTGAAGACATCCCCTTGAAGAAGGTCACCCCATGAAAGTCGTCCGCGTGGCCCACGTCGCCGTGGCTACCGATGCGCTCGCCACGCTCAAGAGCGTGTTCGGCGACGTGCTGCAACTGCCGCTCATGAAGGAAGCGCGCTTCCCGTCGGGCACCGAGATGGCGATGTTCCGCCTCGGCAACCTCGACATGGAGGTGGTGCAGAACCACGCGCCCGACAGCCTGCCCGGCCGTTTCGTGCGCGAGAAGGGCGGTGGGGGCTACTACCACCTGTGCCTGGAGGTGGACGACCTGCCCGGCGCCGTGGCCGAACTCTCGGCCCGCGGCGTGCACGCGCTGGCCGGTGCGCCCACCAGGGGCGCGCACGGCGAGCCCGTGGTCTTCCTCGATCCGGCCTGCACGGGCGGCCTGATGTTCGAGCTGACCCAGGTGTACGAGCACGACGCCCCCGCAACGCATTGACGGAGAAGTTCCTTGCACGCTGAATCCCCCACGGTCCTGCTCATCGGCGCGGCGCACGGCATCGGCCGCGCCGCTGCACTGCAACTGGCCGCGCGCGGCGCGAAACTGGCCGCCTGCGACATCGATGTGGCCGGACTCGAATCGCTGAAGGCCGAGCTGCCGGCCGGCGCCCAGGTGCTGCTGCAGCAGGCCGACGTCACCTCGGCCGAATCGCTGGCCGGCTTCGTCGCCGCCACCGAGGCCCGCTTCGGGCCGATCGACTCGGCCATCTGCAACGCGGGCGGCATGATTTCGCTGGTGCACGAGGGCCAGGTGGCCAGCAACGTGCGGCGCTTCGCCGACACGCCGCCGGCCGACTGGAAGAAGATCGTCGACCTCAACCTCTACGGCGTGCTCAACATGACGCACGCGGTGCTGCCCGGCATGGCCGCGCGCGGGCGTGGCCGCATGGTCTATGTGGCCTCGGTGTCGGGCCTGGTCGGCAGCCCCGGCCTGGCCGTGTACTCGGCCGCCAAGGGCGGTGTGATCGCGTTCGCCAAGTCGATGGCGCGCGAACTCGGCGAGAACGGCATCTCGGTCAACTGCGTGGCACCCGGCGGCATCGCCACGCGTGCCTTCAGCACCGGCTCGGCCTCGGTGAGCAAGCGGCTCGAACGCGTGGCGCTCGGGCGACTGGGCCAGCCCGAGGAAGTGGCCAACGTCATCACCTACATGGCGCTGGACGCGCCGCCCTACCTGACGGGAGAGACGGTGTCGGTGTCGGGAGGCCCGCCGTGAGCACTACCCCTGAAGCCGCGGCGCCCCTGCGCGTGGCGGCGGCGTCCCCCTCGTTCTGCGAGCACCCCGTGCTGTGCGACGAACTGCGCGCGCACTTTCCGGAAGCCACCTTCAACACATCGCTCAAGCGCCTCGAAGGCGCGTCGCTGGTGGACTTCCTGCGCGGACACGACGTGGCCATCGTCGCGCTGGAGCATGTCACCGAAGAGGTGGTGGCGCAGTTGCCGGAGCTCAGGATCGTCTCCAAGATGGGCACGGGCGTGGACATGATCGACGCCAGGGCCCTGGCTTCGCGCGGCATCCGCTTCGGCTGGAAAGCCGGCGCCAACGCGCTGTCCATCGCCGAGCTGGTGATCGCCTACTCGCTGGTGGCGCTGCGCGGCATGGGCTCGTCCAACCTCGCGCTGCGCAGCGGCGGCGATACCAGCCGCCGCATGGGCCGGCTGCTCACGGGCCGCGTGGTGGGCCTGCACGGTTGCGGCCACATCGCGCAGGCCGTGGTGCGGCTGCTCGCACCCTTCGGCTGCACGATCCTGGCGCACGACATCGTCGATCGCAGCGACTTCTACGCGCAACACGGCATCGAGTCCGTGGGCTTCGACGAACTGCTGGCGCGCTCGGAAGTGCTGTCGATCCACGTGCCGCTGACCGATTCCACGCACGGCCTCTACGATGCGCCCGTGCTCGACCGGCTGCGGCCCGACTGCGTGCTGATCAACACCGCGCGCGGCGAGATCGTGCGAGAGGCGGCGCTGGCCGAACGCCTGAAGGACGGCCGCATCGCCGCCGCCTGCGCCGACGTGTTCGAGTCCGAGCCCGCCTTCGACTCGCCGCTGATCGCCCTGCCCAACTTCTTCGGCACGCCGCACATCGGCGGCAGCGCGGCCGAGGCCCGCCTGGCCATGGGGCGCATCGCCATCGCCGGCATCACCGACAACTTCATCCCCGTGCCGGGCGTCCACCCGTTCGGCCCGCAGGCCACGTCATGACCTCACCCGCCTACTTCGGCGACCGGGCCCGCCTGGGCCTGGTCGTGCCGCCCAACAACACCGTCTGCGAGGCCGAGTGGGCCAGCGCGATGCCGCCCGGCGTGAGCCTGCATGCGGCACGCTTCCGGCTCAACCCGCTGGCGAAGACCGCCGAAGAACTCGACACACTGCGCACCGGGCTGCTGGACGCCAGCGCGATGCTGGCCGAAGCCGAGATGAGCGCGCTGGCCTTCGCCTGCACCGCGCCGTCGGCCGTGAGCCCGCGCCACGCGATGGAGACGGCGATGACAGCGGCCAGCACCCTCCCTTCAGCCACGGCCGCGGCCGCCGTGGTGGACGCGCTGGTGGCACTGGGCGCGAAGAGCGTGGCGCTGTTCTCGCCGTTCTCGGCCGCCGTCACGGCGCACGAGGCCGCATTCATGGAGCAGGAAGGCATCCGGGTTCTGGCCCAGCACTCGCTGGGACACGGCACCTATGCACCGGGCCGCCGGCTGGAGATCCACCGCATCGCGCCGGCCGAGGTGCAGGCCGCGGTCATGGCCATCGACCACGCAGGCGCCGATGCACTGGTGCTCTCGGGCACCAACCTGGTCACCTTCCCGATGATCGACGCGCTCGAGCAGCAGGCCGGCAAGCCCGTGGTCAGCAGCAACCAGGCGCTGTTCTGGTCGGCGCTGCGCAAGGCCGGCGTGCACGACGCGTTGCCGCTGGGCCGGCTGTTCCGCCTCGCGGCCTGATCCGCGCGCTTCCACTGTTCACTTCCCACCCTCAGGACTTCCGACGATGAAACTCCAACGCATCCTCTCGCTCGTGGTCGGCACGCTGACCGCCGCGCTGATGGCCGCCGGCCCGGCCGCCGCACAGGCGCCAACCAAAGTCAAATTCACGCTCGACTGGCGTTTCGAAGCGCCAGCGGCGCCCTACTTCCTCGCGCAGGGCAAGGGCTACTTCGACCAGGAAAAGATCTCCATCGACATCGACGCGGGCGGCGGCTCGGGCCAGACGGTCACGCGCGTGGCCTCGGGCACCTATGACATGGGCTTCGCCGACCTGGCGACCGTGATGGAGTTCCAGGCCAACAACCCGACGGCGCCGGCCAAGCCCGTGGGCGTGATGATGATCTACAACAATGCGCCCATGGCTCTGTACGCCATGAAGAAGTCGGGCATTGCGCAGCCAGCCGACCTCAAGGGCAAGAAGCTCGGCGGCCCGCAGTTCGACGCCGTGCGCCGCGCCTTCCCCATCTTCGCCAAGGCCAACGGCATCGATGCCTCGGCCTTCACCTGGACCACGATGGACCCGGCCCTGCGCGAGACCATGCTGGTGCGCGGTGACGTCGACGTGATCTCGGGCTTCACCTTCTACACGCCGCAAAGCCTGGGCGCGCGCGGCGCCAAGCCGGGCGACTACAACACCATCCGCTATGCCGACAACGGCGTTCGCCTGTACGGCAACGCGGTCATCGTGAACGAGGCCTTCGCGAAGAAAAACCCCGAAGTGGTCAAGGGCGTGCTGCGAGCCATCGCGAGGGGTTATCGCGACACGGTGAAGAGCCCCGAGGAAGCCGTGGCCTATCTCAAGAAGCGCGAGCCGCTGATCAACGAAGAGGTCGAACTCTCGCGCACGCGCGCGCTGGTCGAGATGGTGCTGATGGCCCCCGATTCGGTGAACGAAGGCTTCGGCCGCGTCTCGCCGCCGCGCGTGTCGCTGATGGCCGCGCAGGTGAGCGATGCCTTCAATACGAAGACGCGCGTGAACGCCGCGACAGTGTTCGACGCGTCGTATCTGCCGGCGGCTGCCGAGCTCGACTTCCTGCGCAAGCCGCGCTGAAGTCAGGGGCTGGAGCCGCGCGTTCTCAGGGCGCAGTTGCCGCAGTCTGTGCCAACTCAACGGCCAGACGGTTGTGCCGCTCGACCATCGGCTCGAGCTCCAGCGTGGCCAACCGCCCGTCGCGAACGACCACACGGCCATTGACCAAGGTGAATGCGGCCGGCGCGCTGGCGCACAGCAGCAGCGACGCGACGGGGTCGTGTACCGCGCCCCCGGCGAACGCCAGCGTGCGCAGGTCGAACAGCGCCAGATCGGCGCACAGGCCGGGCGCGATCTGGCCGATGTCGCGTCGGCCCAGCACCTCGGCGCCGCCGCGCGTGGCCAGGCGCAGCGCGTCGCGCGCAGTCATCTCGGCGGGGCCCAGGTCGCAGCCGAAGAAGGTGCGGCCATCCGCGCCGGAGGGGGCGGGCTGCATCGCGCGGCCCACGCGCGCCAGCAACAGCGCCTGCCGGGCCTCAGCCAGCATCTGCGCGCCGTCGTTGCTGGCGCTGCCGTCCACGCCCAGGCCTACGGGCACGCCCGCATCGAGCATGCGCCGCACGGGCGCGATGCCCGAAGCCAGGCGCATGTTGCTGCAGGGGCAATGCGCCACGCCCGTGCGCGTGGCGGCGAACAGCGAAATGCCTTCGTCGTCGAGCTTCACGCAGTGCGCATGCCAGACGTCGTCGCCCAGCCAGCCCAGATCCTGCGCGTATTCGGCGGGCGTGCGGTTGAACTTCTCGCGGCTGTAGGCAATGTCGTGGTCGTTCTCGGCCAGGTGGGTGTGCAGGCGCACACCCTGCCCTGTGAACGAGCGCGCGAGCGCGGCCGATTCGCGCATCAGGTCGCGGCTTACCGAGAAGGGCGAGCATGGCGCCACCGCCACCTGCACCATCGCGCCATGACGCGCGTCGTGCCACGCCTCGATGACGCGCTGCGTATCTTTCAGGATCGCGTCCTCGCGCTCGACCACTGCGTCGGGCGGCAGGCCGCCCGCGCTTCTCCCCACGCTCATGCTGCCGCGCGTGGCCGTGAAGCGCATGCCGATGGCCTGTGCGGCCTCGATGCTGTCGTCCAGCCGCACGCCGTTGGGATAGATGTAGAGGTGGTCGCTGCTGGTGGTGCAGCCGCTCATCAGCAGTTCGGCCATGGCGACCTGGGTCGACACGCGGACCATCTCCGGCGTGAGTCCGGCCCAGATCGGATAGAGCCCCCGCAGCCACGAGAACAGTTCGGCATCCTGCACGCCCGGGATGGCGCGCGTGAGCGACTGGTACATGTGGTGATGCGTGTTGACCAGGCCCGGAATCACCAGATGGCCCCGCGCGTCGATCACCTCGTCGGCGGTCTGCGGCAGCTCGTGCGCCGGGCCCACGCGCTCGATGAGGTTGCCGCGCACGAACACCGACGCGTCGCGCCATTCGGCGCCCGCGTCGTCCATGGTGGCGACGCAGGCGGCGTTGCGGATCAGCAGGGTTTTCATGGCAGAGGTCCTATTCCACGGTCAGCAACGCAATCGCCCGCACCACCCTGGCCAGAAACACCACGGAACCGGCTTTGCCGGGCCGTCGGTGTTGCCCCCTGAAAGGGGGGAGGAGGAGCGCCCGCAGGGCGCGGAGCCTGGGGGTCAGTCTATTTTTCCGCCACCATTGAACCAGCGGCCGAGGAGAGCACGCTCCGCATCGGTCATCTGCGTGGCGTTGTTCATCGGCATGACCCTGGTGGCCACGGCCTGCTGGTAGATGCCCTGGGCATGCTGCCGGACGCCTTCGGGCGAATCCAGGCGCACGTTCTTCATCTGCACCTGCGCGCCGTGGCAGCTGTAGCAGCGCTGCTCCAGCACCGGGCGGATCTCGGCGTAGCCCACCGGCGCGGCCGAGACGGCGGGCGCGGCGGCCTGTGCAGGCTGCGGCGCGGGCCGCATCCACACGATGGTGGCGATGAGGATGGCGATGCCGGTGAGCGCATAGGGCAGCGGGTTCTTCGCCAGCCCGAGCTTGTAGCGGTGGCGGATCACGAAGTACTGCCGGATGGCCGCGCCGCCGGCCATGATGAGGATCAGCACCACCCAGTTGTATTCGTGCGTGTAGGTGAAGCTGTAGTGGTTGCTCAGCATCGTGAAGATGACCGGCAGCGTGAAGTAGGTGTTGTGCACGCTGCGCTGCTTGCCGCGCTGGCCGTGGATCGGATCGACCGGCTGGCCCGCGCGCATCCTGGCGACGTTCTTCTTCTGGCCGGGGATGATCCAGAAGAACACGTTGCCGCTCATGGTGGTGGCCATCATGGCGCCCACCAGGATGAAGGCCGCGCGGCCCGCGAACCAGTGGCAGGCCAGCCACGAGGCGAAGCACACCAGCAGCGCCACGCCGATGCCGACGATGGTGTCGCCATGCTTGCGGCGGCCGAACAGCTGGCAGATGCTGTCGTAGGCCATCCAGAACACGACGAAGAACGCCAGCGCCACGCCGATGGCCGCGCCGGGCGACCAGTCCATCTTTGTCCGGTCGATGAGGTAGGTGCTCGCGTTGGCGAGATACGAGACCGTGAAGAGCGCGAAGCCGCTGATCCAGGTGCTGTAGCTTTCCCAGAACGACCAGTGCAGGTTGTCGGGCAGCTTTTTGGGCGACAGCGAGTACTTCTGCATATTGTAGAAGCCGCCACCGTGCAGCGCCCATTGCTCGCCGCCCACGCCCTTGTCCAGCGATTCGGGGTCCTTGGGCTTTTCCAGGCTGCTGTCGAGCATGACGAAGTAGAGCGACGCGCCGATCCAGGCGATCGCGGTGACGACGTGGAGCCAGCGCAGCAGCAGGTTGGCCCAGTCGAGGTAGTAGCTGTCCATGTGTGTACCGGCGGATGGGCCGCCGTCTCATAGGCTTTCGTGCGTGCTCACCACCGCGGGCGCTCTGAGCAGCTTGGGCCGCGAACCTGTGCGTGGGGATGGCACGTGCTCCGCTGCGACCTGTGTGCCAAAAGTGTATACACGTTCATGCCGCGAGGCCAGCGCTTCGTCGGGCCGCTGCGGCACGGCCGCCACACACTTTCAGTCTTCCGGCAGCGTCTGCAATATCTGTGCCGCCACTGCCACGGCGATCACTTCGGGCGCCTTGCCATGGATGCCCGGCACGCCGATCGGGCACGTGACATGGGCGAAGTCGGCCTCGTCGAAGCCGCGCGCCTGCAGCCGGTGGCGGAAGGTGGCCCACTTGGTCTTGCTGCCGATGAGGCCGATGTAGGGAAGATCGGCCCGCTCGCGCTGGCGGCGCAGGCAGGCGGCCACGATGTCGAGGTCTTCCGCGTGGCTGAAGCTCATGATGACCACGCGCGAGCCGGAAGCCAGGCCGGCCACCGCGCCCTGCACCGGATCGGAATGCTCCGCGCGCACCTGGGGCGGCAGCGCGGCCGGGAAGATGCCGTCGCGGCTGTCGATCCAGGTGACGGCCAGCGGCAGCGGCGCCAGTGCGTGCACCAGCGCCCAGCCCACGTGGCCGCCGCCGAACAGCGCCACTTCGGCGCGCGGCGCGGGCAGCAATGCGCGCAGGCGGCCGATGTCGTCGGCCGCCACGGGCTCGAAGCCCAGCACGACCACGCCGCCGCAGCACTGGCCCAGGCTGGGGCCGAGCACGAAGCGGCGCTCGCGCGGCAGCGCCGCGCCCGGGTCACGCAATATCGCGCGGGCATGGGCAATGGCCTCGTATTCCAGATGACCGCCGCCCACGGTGCCCAGCATGTCGGGGTCGCGGCCTTCGGGCGCGGTATCGCCGGGCGCCGCATCCACGCGTGGCCACACGGCCATCCAGGCGCCGCTCTCGCGCGGCACCGATCCTTCGGTGGCGAGCACGCGCACCAGCACGGTCCGGCCGTCACGAACCAGCCGAGCCATCAGGCCGGCCGTGCCCCGGTTCCAGTTCTTGTTCGACAAGTCGCTCACCAACCGTTTCCATTTCATGGAGCCGCCTGCTCCGTTTGCGGCACAGTATGCGCTGCCCGCCACTTCGCGAAGACACCGTGCCCACATCACACATCCCGCCTGCCAAAGACACCGCAGCAGGCTCCGTGCCACGTCGGCGCGGCTGGCGCGCCGTCCTGGCCGCGGCAGCCGCCATCGCCGGCTGCACCACCGCACCCCCCGGTGGCCCGTCGCGCCCGCCGCTGCCGCCCGACGCACCGCCACCCGGCCTGGCCACGTTGCCGCCGCCCGAGACCGCTCCGGCCGTGCCCACCGTATCGACTGCCGCCACGCCGCGCGCCTACCGCGCCGATGCGGCGCGGCACCTCTACCGCCTCAACGAAGCACGCATCTACCAGGGCAAGCTGCCGCCGCTGCTCTATGCCATCGGTGTGCTCAACGTGCAGATCGACCGCCAGGGCCGCGTTACCGGCCTCGACTGGATGCGGCCGCCACGGGCCCCCGAGGTACGCGCGGAGATCGAACGCACCGTGCGCGCCGCCGCGCCCTATCCGGTGCCGCAGCGCATGGGCCGCGTGGTCTACACCGATACCTGGCTGTTCGACAAAAGCGGCAAGTTCCAGCTCGACACGCTGACCGAAGGCCAGCTGGGCGGCTGACCCCGGCCCTCAGCCTGCCCGCAACGCCTCCAGACGAGCGCGCAGCGCCCGGATGCGCGCCTCCAGCCGGGCCGTCCGCGGTCCCCGTCCCCGCACCGCCACGCGCCGCAGCAGGCGCAGTTGCGCGCGCTGCAAATGCCACTTCAGCCGGCCTGCCTTCATGCCGTAGCGATTGCGCAGGTAGCGGCGCGCCATGAGGCGCTGCAAGGGTGAGCCCAGCCGCCTGCGTTCACTGTCGCTGATGAGTTCCCGCTCGGGCACGAAGTGGTCGGCCAGCGCACGCAACTGGCGCCCTTCTTCCCGGGTGGCCGCATGCCAGAACAGCCAGGCGGCGGCCATCACCGGCACACCCTTCACCAGCAGCCACAGCAGGCGGCCGCCGGGCCATTGCAGCACCGCATCGACCAGCGGCGCATTCCAGAAGAAATGCAGCGCCCACGCCAGCAGCAGGCAGCCCGCGCCGCCGCCCGCGCGCTGCCACATCGGGCGCCGCGTCTGCAGCAGGCACCAGGCCACGCCCATGGCCGCCACGGTGCTGTAGGCCGCATGACTCCAGAGCCCGCCGACGAGGCCGCGCGCAAACAGGTTGAGCAGCACCGGCTCGATCTGCTCGTCGCGCGGGAACACCAGCGAGGCATTGACCGAATAGCTGAAGTTCTCCACCACCTGAAAGCCCAGTCCCACCACGGCCCCGGCCGCCAGCACCGGCAGCGGCGTGCGGAACTGGTTGCGCGCCACCAGCACCAGCAGCACCACGCCGGCGAGCTTGAGCGGCTCCTCCACCGTCGGACCGGCGAGCGCCGCGCCCCAGCGCAGCGCGAAGTCGGGCGAGACCAGCTTGGCGCACAGGCTGAGGATCGCGGCATTGGAAGGAATGGCAAGAAACGCCGCGCCAAGTCCGCCCCAGGCGAAGGCCAGCACGAGCGCAGTGTCGGGCAGCGGCTCCAGCAACTCGAAGCGGTGCAGCACCCACAGGAACAGCGCCGTGTACATCCCCCACGCCAGCAGGCCGAACAGCACCGTGGCCGGCACCACCGCGAAACCCAGTGCGAATGTGCGTGCCATGTCCCAGCTGCCCTGCGCAATGAGCAGCATGAGCAGCCAGAATGCCGCGCGGCGCGGCTGGACGAACGAATCGGTGCCGATGGGCGGGCCGGCCGGCGAAGGATCGGGCAGCGCGGTCACTGGAGGAACAGGTCCATCGAATCGACCATCGCGCGGGCCTCGGCCAGATGGCTGGCATGCCCCGATCGCGCATCCTGGAAGTTCACCTGGATGACCAGGCCGGCTTTCGCATCGACCATCTGCCAGTAGCGCCCGGTGAGCTGGGCGCCGAAGTAGCGCACGCTCTGGCCCTGAAGGCCCCAGCCGTTGAGATAGGGCTCGGGGTCGCCGTCGATGTTCAGGCCCCGCGCGCGCTCCAGTATGCGCATCTGGCGCGCCATCGGGCCCTGCTCGCCGCCGCTCCACACGCTGGTGCTGACGATGAAGGCCGCACCATCCTTGTAGAGTGCCAGCGCATTGCCGCTGCGCGAGGCCGGCAGGTTGATGCGCCAGCCCGGTGCAGGCGTGAAGCGTGCGCCCAGCCCCACCACCAGCGGCTGGTCTCCCTCGAGGTCGCGCAGCGCGGGTACGCTGCGGTCCCAGGCCTGCAGGCCTCCCGCGAACGTGACGAGGAAAACCAGCACGGCCAGCGTCCCAGGCCAGGTGGCATAAGCGGTGCGACGGGGCGGTTCCAGCATGCGCGCGATGGTGCCAGCCGGGGGCGCGCCCGGCAATGCGGCGCAGGTGGATCAGGAGCCGCGGTAGGTGCTGTAGCTCCAGGGGCTCACGAGCAGCGGCACGTGGTAGTGCTGTTCGGCGTGGGCGACGCCGAAATCCAGGCTGACCTGGTCGAGGAAGCTGGGCTCGGGCAGCGCGACGCCCCGGGCCTTGAAGTAGCCCGCCACATCGAACACCAGGCGGTAGGTGCCCACCTTCAGGCTGGCGTTGTCGAACAGCGGCGCGCCGGTGCGGCCGTCGTGATTGAGCGTGTGGCGCTGCAGCAGCGTGGCCTCGCCACCCTGCGTGCTGTAGAGGCTGACCTGCATGCCGGCGGCGGGGCAGCCATTCATGGTGTCCAGGACGTGGGTGCTCAGGCCCATGGCGAATCCTTCGGTGCGGCGCGCGGCCGTGGCGGTTGGAAGGTGGCACCGTCCGCGCTGGGGCGAAGCCGCCGATTTGTCGACAGCAAGTGTATACACTTTTGGCGCACGCAACTATGATGGACGGCATGGACCAGCCCGTCGCTGCCCCGCCTTCCACCACGCGCGCCATCGTCGATGCGCTCACGCGCGCCATCGCCACGCGCCGCCTGCTGCCTGGCAGCAAGCTGGCCGAGCAAAAGCTCGCCGACCACTTCGGCGTCTCGCGTACGCTGGTGCGGCAGGCGCTGTTCCAGCTCTCGCAGAACCGGCTGATCCGTCTGGAGCCGGCGCGTGGCGCCTTCGTGGCGGCACCGTCGGCAGCGGAGGCGCGCCAGGTTTTCGCCGTGCGCCGCATGCTGGAGGCCGGGATGACGCGTGCGTTCGTGCGCGAGGCCACGCCGGCCCGACTGCGCGCGCTGCGCGAGCATGTGGCGCACGAGAAGGCTGCCATGGCGCGCGGCGACACGCAGGGCCGCAATGAACTGCTGGGCGACTTCCACGTGCGCATGGCCGAGCTGATGGGCAACGAGGTGCTGGCACAGATGCTGGGCGAGCTGGTGTCGCGCTGCGCCCTCATCACCCTCATGTACCAGAGCGAGAGCGCCGCCGAGCACTCGAGCGAGGAGCACGCCGGGATCGTCCGGGCCCTCGCCGCGCGCGATGCCGGGCGCGCGGTGCAGCTCATGGACGAGCACCTGCAGAACGTCGAGCGCAATCTCGAGTTCGACCGCAAGCTGCCGGCGAGCGACATCTCGCTGGCCCTCTCCTGACCCTATTTCCTTCGACCATGGCCCGGCACTACGACTCCACCCTGCCCTATCCCCGCGACCTGGTCGGCTACGGCCGCGACGTGCCGCACGCCCGCTGGCCCGGCGGCGCGCGCATCGCCGTGCAGTTCGTGCTCAACTACGAAGAAGGCGGCGAGAACGCCACGCTGCATGGCGACGCGGGCTCGGAGCAGTTCCTCTCCGAAATGTTCAATCCGGCCGCCTACCCCGACCGGCACATGAGCATGGAGGGCATCTACGAATACGGGTCGCGCGCGGGCGTGTGGCGCATCCTGCGCGAGTTCGAGCAGCGCGGCCTGCCGCTCACCGTGTTCGGCGTCAGCATGGCGCTGCAGCGGCACCCCGAGCTCACCGCCGCGTTCCGCGAGCTGGGCCACGAGATCGCCTGCCACGGCTGGCGCTGGATCCACTACCAGAACATCGACGAAGCCACCGAGCGCGAGCACATGCAGGTGGGCATGCAGATCATCCGCGAGCTCACCGGTGAACGCCCGCTGGGCTGGTACACCGGCCGCGACAGCCCGCGCACCCACCGGCTGGTGGCCGACTACGGCGGCTTCGAGTACGACAGCGACTACTACGGCGACGACCTGCCCTTCTGGATGAAGGTGCGCAAGACCGATGGCATCGTGGTGCCGCAGCTGGTCGTGCCCTACACGCTCGACACCAACGACATGCGCTTCTCGCTGCCGCAGGGCTTCGCGCAGGGCGACGACTTCTTCACGTACCTGCGCGACAGCTTCGATGCGCTCTACGCCGAAGGCGATCCGTCAGGTCTCGACCGCCCGAAGATGCTCAGCGTGGGCCTGCACTGCCGCCTGCTGGGCCGGCCCGGGCGCATCGTCGCGCTGCAGCGCTTCCTCGACCACGTGCAGAAGCACGACAAGGTGTGGGTGTGCCGCCGCATCGACATCGCGCGGCACTGGAAGCAGGCCCATCCGTTCACCGAATGACCCATGAATGACGCGAGTCACGCCACCATGCCCCTGACACTCGAGCAGCTCAACACCGCCGACGCGGCGCAGGCCGTGGCCTGGCTGGGCGGCATCTACGAACACTCGCCGTGGATCGCCGAGGCCGCGCTGGCGCAGCGCCCGTTCCGCTCGCTGGCCCACCTCAAGCACGCGATGGCGCAAGTGGTCACCGAAGCTGGCGACGCGCCGCAGCTCGCGCTGATCCGCGCCCACCCCGAACTGGCGGGCAAGGCCATGGTCAGCAAGACCCTCACCGCCGAATCCACGAACGAGCAGGGCAAGGCAGGCCTCACCGAGTGCACACCCGAAGAGTTCGCCACCCTGCAGAAACTCAACGCCGACTACAACGCGAAATTCGGCTTCCCCTTCATCGTGGCCGTGCGCGGGCCGCGCGGCAGCGGCATGACGCGCGGCGAGATCATCGCCACCTTCGCCCGGCGCCTGGCCAACCCGGTGGACTTCGAACGCGCCGAGGCGCTGCGCAACATCCACCGCATCGCCGAGATCCGGCTGGCCGACCTGTTCGACGCCGTGCCGTACACCGGCAACGAAGTGTGGGACTGGCACGAGCGCCTCGCGCAGCACAGCGACCCGGGTTTCGCCGAACGCGGCGAGCTCACCGTCACCTACCTCACCGACGCCCACCGCGCCTGCGCGCAGCAGATCGTGCAGGACATGCGCGAGTGCGGCTTCGACGACGTGCACGTCGATGCCGTGGGCAACGTGGTGGGGCGCTACCACGCCAGTCTGCCGGATGCGAAGTACCTGCTCACCGGTTCGCACTACGACACGGTGCGCAACGGCGGCAAGTACGATGGACGCCTGGGCATCTACGTGCCGCTGGCAGCCGTCAGGCAACTGGCAGCCACCGGCCGGCGGCTGCCGTTCGGCATCGAGGTGGTGGGATTCGCCGAAGAAGAGGGCCAGCGCTACAAGGCGACGTTCCTGGGATCGGGCGCGCTGACGGGCGACTTCAATCCCGCCTGGCTCGACCAGCAGGACGCCGACGGCGTGCCGATGCGCGAGGCCATTCGCCTGGCGGGGCTGGACGTGTCGGCCATCCCCGCGCTGCGCCGCGATGCGCGCGACTACCTCGGCTTCGTCGAGGTGCACATCGAGCAGGGGCCGGTGCTCAATGAGCTGAATCTGCCGCTGGGCATCGTCACCTCCATCAACGGCGGCGTGCGCTTCCAGGGGCAGGTTGTCGGCATGGCCAGCCACGCCGGCACCACGCCCATGGATCGCCGCCGCGACGCGGCCGCCGCCGTGGCCGAGCTCACGCTCTACGTCGAGCGCCGCGCCGCCCAGGACGGCGACTCGGTCGGCACCGTGGGCATCGTCGAGGTGCCCGGCGGCTCGATCAACGTCGTGCCCGGCCGCTGCCGCTTCACGCTCGACCTGCGCGCACCCGTCGACACGCAGCGCGACGCGCTGGTGGCCGAGGTGCTGGCCGAACTGCACGCGCTGTGCGAGCGGCGCGGCGTGCGCGTCGAGATCGAGGAAACCATGCGCGCCGCCGCGGCGCCCAGCGCGCCCGCGTGGCAGCAGCGCTGGGAGGCCGCCGTCGATGCGCTGGGCGTGCCGATCCACCGCATGCCCAGCGGCGCCGGCCACGACGCCATGAAGCTGCACCAGGTGATGCCGCAGGCGATGCTGTTCGTGCGCGGACAGAACTCCGGCATCAGCCACAACCCGCTCGAATCCACCACGGCCGACGACATCCAGCTGGCCGTCGATGCCTTCTCGCACCTGCTCGGCCAACTGGCCGCCGAACCCGCATCCACCGCTCCCCGCCCATGACGACCGCTTCCACCGACCACCAGAGACTCGACGCCTGGATCGACGCGCATTTCGACGACGAGGTCGCCTTCCTGCAGCAACTGGTGCGCGTGCCCACCGACACGCCGCCCGGCAACAACGCACCGCATGCCGAGCGCACGGCCGAGCTGCTGGCCGGCTTCGGCTGGCAGGCCGAGAAGTTTCCCGTGCCCGCCGACGAGGTGCGCGCCTACGGGCTCGAATCCATCACCAACCTGATCGTGCGCCGCCGCTTCGGCGAGGGCGGTCTGACCATCGCCCTCAACGCCCACGGCGACGTGGTGCCGCCCGGCGAGGGCTGGACGCATGACCCCTACGGCGGCGAGATCGAGGAGGGACGCATGTACGGCCGCGCCACGGCCGTGAGCAAGAGCGACTTCGCCACGTTCAGCTTCGCGCTGCGCGCGCTGGAAGCGCTCGGCGCGCCGATCAAGGGCGCCGTGGAACTGCACTTCACCTATGACGAGGAATTCGGCGGCGAGATGGGCCCGGGCTGGCTGCTGAAGAACGGGCACACGAAGCCCGACCTGATGATCGCCGCCGGCTTCAGCTACGAGGTCGTCACCGCGCACAACGGCTGCCTGCAGATGGAAGTGACGGTGCACGGCAAGATGGCGCACGCGGCCATCCCGTCCACGGGGGTCGATGCGCTGCAGGGCGCGGTGCACATCCTCTCGGCGCTCTACAGGCTCAACGATGGCTACCGTGCCATCACCTCGCAGGTGCCCGGCATCACCCACCCCTACCTCAACGTGGGCCGCATCGAAGGCGGCACCAACACCAACGTCGTGCCCGGCAAGGTGGTGTTCAAGCTCGACCGCCGCATGATCCCGGAAGAGAACCCGGCCGAGGTCGAAGCCGCCATCCGCGCCACCATCGCAGAGGCCGCCGCTGACTTCGGCGCGCGCGGCCCGGCCATCACGGTGGACATCCGCCGCCTGCTGCTCGCCCACTCGATGCGACCGCTGCCAGGCAACCGGCCGCTGGTCGAGGCCATCCAGCGCAACGGCGCCGAGGTGTTCGGCCAGCCGATCCCCGACGTGGGCACGCCGCTCTATACCGACGTGCGGCTCTACGGCGAGCACGGCGTGCCCGGCGTGATCTATGGCGCCGGCCCGCGCACGGTGCTCGAATCGCACGCCAAGCGCAGCGACGAGCGGCTGGAGCTGGACGACCTGCGCCGCGCCACGAAAGTGATCGCGCGCTCGCTGCTCGATTTGTTGGTGGCCTGAGGCGCCTCGTGCGCCGCACGCAGCATCTTTTGCACGAGCCCGGGGCACCAACCTAGGGCAATCCGCGATTGAGCGGCTTCAATTTCGCCCTCAAATAGGGAAATCTGGATGAATTAATGGCCAGATCGCACCGCCGTGGCGCAATGGGTTCTCCCTGCCATGGTGCGCGCGTGGAGTGGGCAGGCATCGATTTTGCTATTCGATGTACTCAGACAAATTTCCTTCTATCCACGGAGTTCCTTCATGAAGAAACGCGCTTTCCTGCAGACCGTCGCCGCCCTGGCCGCCACCGCCTCGTTCGGCGTGGCCCAGGCGCAGACGCCGATCAAGTTCCAGCTCGACTGGCGCTTCGAAGGCCCCGCCGCCCTGTTCCTCGTGCCCGCCGCCAAGGGCTACTTCAAGCAGGCCGGCCTGGACGTGACGGTGGATGCCGGCAACGGCTCGGGCGGTACCGTGACGCGCGTGGCCTCGGGCACCTATGACATTGGCTTCGCCGACATGGCGGCACTGATGGAATTCCACGCCAACAACCCCGACGCACCCAACAAGCCGGTCGCGGTGATGATGGTCTACAACAACACGCCCGCTTCGGTGATGGCGCTCAAGAAGAGCGGCATCAAGACGCCGGCCGACCTCAACGGCAAGAAGCTCGGCGCACCGGTGTTCGACGCCGGCCGTCGTGCCTTCCCGATCTTCGCGGCCGCCAACAAGGTGACCGGCGTGCAGTGGACGGCCATGGATCCCCCGCTGCGCGAAACCATGCTGGTGCGTGGCGACATCGATGCCATCACCGGCTTCACCTTCACCTCGGTGCTCAACCTGGAGGCCCGCGGCGTCAAGGCCGAGGACGTGGTGGTGCTGCAGTACCCCGACTACGGCGTGAAGCTCTACGGCAACGCCATCATCGCCAGCCCCAAGCTGATCAAGGAGAACCCGGCCGCAGTGAAGGCGTTCCTCGCCGCCTTCGCCAAGGGCATGAAGGATGTGCTGGCCAACCCCGCCGCCTCGATCGAGACGGTGAAGGCCCGCGACGGCATCATCAACGTGCCGCTCGAAACGCGCCGCCTGAAGATGGCCATCGACACCGTGATCAACAGTCCCGACGCGCGCGCCGAAGGTTTTGGCCAGATCAACCCCGGCCGCATGTCGCTGATGGCTTCGCAAGTGTCCGACGCCTTCTCCACCAAGACCCGCGTCAACCCCGCGACCGTCTGGGACGGCTCGTTCCTGCCTACCAAGGCCGAACTGGACGTCCTGAAGAAGTAAATCAGGCTCGCCCCCCAGGCTTGCCCACTTCGTGCAGCCGCCACCCCCCTACCCGGGGGGACGGCGACTGCGGCCTGGCAAAGCCAGTGCCGCGGCGCCCCCGCTTTCTGAAAGACCGCCTTGAACGACGCCGCCTCCCCATCCTCATCCTTCGTCGACTTCCGCGACGTCTGGCTGGCCTACAACGACGAGTTGCTGGCGCAGAACCACTTCGCGGTCGAAGCCATCAACCTGCAGGTGAAGAAGGGCGAGTTCATCGCCATCGTCGGACCCTCGGGCTGCGGCAAGTCCACCTTCATGAAGCTCACGACGGGGCTGCGCATGCCCTCGATGGGCAAGATCCTGATCGACGGCCAGCCGGTCACCGGCCCGCTCAAGATCTCGGGCATGGCATTCCAGGCGCCCTCGCTGCTGCCCTGGCGCACCACGGTCGACAACGTGCTGCTGCCGCTGGAGATCGTCGAGCCCTATCGCAGCAACTTTTCGAAGAACCGCAAGCAGTACGAGGAGCGTGCCCGCAAGCTGCTGCAGAAGGTGGGCCTGGGCGGCTATGAGGACAAGTTCCCCTGGCAGCTCTCGGGCGGCATGCAGCAGCGCGCCAGTATCTGCCGCGCGCTCATCCACGAACCCAAGATGCTGCTGCTCGACGAGCCCTTCGGCGCGCTCGACGCGTTCACGCGCGAGGAGCTGTGGTGCATCCTGCGCGACCTCTGGACCGAACAGCAGTTCAACGTGATCCTGGTCACGCACGACCTGCGCGAGAGCGTGTTCCTGGCCGACACCGTGTACGTGATGAGCAAGAGCCCGGGCCGCTTCGTGGTCAAGCGCGAGATCGACCTGCCGCGCCCGCGCGATCTGGAAGTCACCTACACCAAAGAATTCACCGACATCGTGCTCGAACTGCGCGGCCACATCGGCGCGATCCGCAAGACCGGCGCCGCGATCAACCAGTAAGAAGTACGGACCCGCACAATGGCAAACAAGAAACAGATCGAGATCTGGTCGCCCTGGATCCTGCTGGTCGCCGTGATCCTGCTGTGGCAGATCATCTGCTCGGCGTTCAACGTCTCCGAATTCATCTTCCCGAGCCCGGCCCGCATCTGGGAACAGTTCTGGGAATTCAAGCTCATCATCGCCGGCCATGCCTGGCGCACGTACTGGGTGACGATGGCCGGCTTCGGCCTGGCGATCGTGGTCGGCGTGCTGCTGGGCTTCGTGATCGGCAGTTCGCGCCTGGCCTACGCGGCGATGTACCCGCTGATGACGGCGTTCAACGCGCTGCCCAAGGCCGCCTTCGTGCCCATCCTCGTGGTGTGGTTCGGCATCGGCGTCGGCCCGGCCATCCTTACGGCATTCCTGATCAGCTTCTTCCCGATCATGGTGAACATCGCCACCGGCCTGGCCACGCTCGAGCCCGAGCTCGAAGACGTGCTGCGCGTGCTGGGCGCCAAGCGCTGGGACGTGCTGATCAAGGTCGGCCTGCCTCGCTCGATGCCCTACTTCTTCGGCTCGCTGAAGGTCGCGATCACGCTGGCCTTCGTGGGCACCACGGTGTCGGAGATGACGGCGGCCAACGAAGGCATCGGCTACCTGCTGATTTCGGCCGGCTCGGCCATGCAGATGGGCCTGGCGTTCGCCGGCCTGCTGGTGGTGGGTGCGATGGCCATGCTGATGTATGAGCTGTTCAGCTTCATCGAGAAGCACACCACCGCCTGGGCGCACCGCGGAAGCCAGAACCAGTGAGCCCGGAGCAACAGATCGCGGCCCTGCGGCGCGCCGACGCCGTGGCGCGCCGTGCCATGGCGATGGGCCGGCATCCCTTCGGCGCGCTGCTGCTGGCGCCGGACGGTGAAACGGTACTGGCCGAGCAGGGCAACATCGACACGGTGAACCACGCCGAGTCGACGCTCGCGCGCACGGCCGCCGCCAACTATCCTGGCGAGTACCTTGCGCGCTGCACGCTGGTGACCACGTTCGAGCCCTGCGCCATGTGTGCAGGAACGATCTACTGGGCCGGCATCGGGCGCGTGCTGTACGGGGCGGAGGAAACCGAACTACTCGCTCTCACGAACGACCACCCCGAGAACCCGACGCTGAGTCTCCCGTGCCGCGACGTGTTTGCGCGCGGTCAGCGGGCGGTGGAGGTGGTCGGTCCGGTGGCCGCCGTGCGGGCGGAGATGGTGGCGACCCACCAGGGCTTCTGGCAGGCCCGCTGAGATCGCGCGGCGGCGTCAGCCCTGCTCGCGCCACCAGGCGTGCAACGCCTCGATCTCCCCGGAACACAGCAGCGGCATGGCGTCGCGGATGCGCTCGATCGGCCAATCCCACCAGCGCATCTGCAGCAGCAGCGCGATCCGCTCGTCCGGGAAACGCTTCCTGATCGTGCGCGCCGGGTTGCCGCCGACGATGGCGTAGGGCTCGACATCGCGCGTCACCACCGCGCGGCTTGCGATGACGGCACCGTCGCCGATGGTCACACCAGCCATCACGATGGCTTCGGCGCCCATCCAGACATCGTTGCCCACGACGGTATCTCCGGCAGGCTGCCAGGCATCGAGCGCCTGGGCGAAAGCGGGCTCCTCCTTCATGTAGAAGAAGGGGAACGACGACACCCAGTCGTACCGGTGTCCCTGGTTGCCGGCCATCACGAAAGACACGCCCGTGCCGATCGAGCAGAAGCTCCCGATGCGCAGGCGATCGGCCGCCGCGCCAGGCTCGGGCGAGAGGTAACGGGCGCAGTCGTCAAAAGAGTGCCCGTGGTAGTAGCCCGAGTAGTAGCTGTAGCGGCCCACCTCGATGTTGGGATTGGTGACCTGCTCCGAAAGGAGCCGGCCCTTGAAGGGGCTGTCGAAGAAGTTGTCGCGCATGCTCCCGATTGTCGTCGGCACACGCACCGCCGGGCCGGCCGGCAAGGGCAAGCGCGCGGCGCGCCCGAAGGCACGCCGCCGGTCCTCAGTACTTCTTGTTGAAATTGGCGCGGATGCGTTCGGCCAGATAGTCCCCGGCCGTGATCGGCGGGTACTTGCCGGAAGGCGACTCGATCAGCGCATCGGTATTGGCCTGGCAGAAGAACGCCAGGCTGTAGCGCGGCCCCATGTATTCGCCCGGCAGTGGGTTCTTCACGCGGTGGAAGTTGCTGGGCAGCTGGTCGTCGCTCCAGCGCATCAGCATGTCGCCGATGTTGCAGGTGATGTAGTCCTCCTCGGGCGGGATGGACGTCCACTCCTGCGCGTCCATCTCCTTGCCCGGGCACACCTGCAAGCCGCCCTGGCCCTGGCGCTGGTAGAGCAGCGTGAGGCAGTCGAAGTCGGTGTGGGCACCGGCGCGCCACAGGTCGAGCTTGTCCTGCGCTTCGGGCGGGATGGCGTAGTAGTGCAGCATGCGCAGCGTGCTCTGATAGGTCTCGCTCGACGGGTCGTGGGCCCGCGTGAAGAACTCGCGGTCGAAGCCGAGCTTGTCGGCGAAGCACGAGAGCACGCGCATGCCGACGGCCCAGCTCGCCTCCTCGAAAGCCAGCATGGTCGCCTTGAAGCCCGGCAGCTCTTCCTCGGTGGGATAGAGCCCGGCCATGCGCGGGCGCGTGATCTGGTAGCTCTCCTTCTGGTCGGCCGTGCCGGTGGAAGGACGCACCTGCTTGCGGCTTTCCCAGCCGGCGTTGCGCGCCAGCGGATACTGGCCCTTGACCTCGTCGGGCAGCGCGAAGAACTTCTCGCTCATGGCGAAGGCCTCGCGCATCTGCGCCAGCGGGACGCCGTGGTTCTTGAGCTGGAAGAAGCCCACGTCGATGGAGGCGTCCCAGAGCTGGTCGGCGATCTCGGCGCGCCGGTTCTCGAAGTCGGCAAGATCGATGACGCGGATCTCGCGCGTGGTGTTCTCCGAACCCATCGCGCCCATGCGCGATTCCTTCTGCAGTTCGGCCATGTCGTAGGTGGCGGTGCTCATGTGTCGTGCTCCTGAATCGGTCGTCGAAAACGTCGGGGGTGAACAGGCTGCAGCCCGTGACGCAAAGACCGTGGAAGCAGGGAGCAGGCCGGGATGTGGCTGACTCGCACGAACTCCTGAAGTCTTCTCGCTCGGACGCGAACCTCAAGAGCAATTCCCGGACAGCCGATACATCGATCCGGCTGGTGAACGCTTCTACTCTTGCGCGGATTATGCAAACGCCCCGCCGCAAGCTCAAGCAGAAAAAGCAGGAACGGCGCGGCTTTTACACATCGCACCATCGCGGCGCGCGGACGCCAGCCGCGCGGCATGCCCATGCATCGTCATGGACATCGTGGCGCCGCGCGTTGGTGCACGCAGCACGCGGCGCGCCTCCGCCGGGCATGGCATGGAAGCTGCAACGAGGAACATCACGGAGTAGAAGCGTTCAGCGCGGGGCCATCGGCCTTTCGCCCGGAAATTGCTCTTGAAGCGGTGGCGCCTTCCGCAGGGAAAGCCACTGTCGTGGTGCTGCACGCGCAGCATCGTTCAACGAGTCCGTTTCCTTCAGGAGAGCTTCACATGCAACGCCGTTCGATCCTCCGCGCCGCTGGCGCCGCCTCGATGCTCGCCGCCACGCCGTTCGTGCGCGCGCAGGGTTCGCTCAAGCCCTTCAAGTTCAACCTCGGCTGGAAGGTCGAAGCCTCGGGCGCGGGGTTCCTGCTGGCGCATCAGCGCGGCTACTACAAGGACGCCGGCCTCGATGTGGCCATCGACACGGGCAACGGCTCGGCCGCCGCGATCAGCCTGGTGGGCAGCGGCGCCTACGACGTGGCCTCGGCCGACCTGTCGTCGATGATCGAGTTCAACGTGGCCAACCCGCAGGCCGCGCTCAAGGCCGTCGCGATCCAGTACGACCTGAACCCCAACGCCATCATCGTGCGCCGCGATGGCCCCATCAAGAAGCCGTCCGACCTGGCCGGCAAGACGCTGCTGGGCCAGCCTTTCAACGCCTCGCGCAAGCTGTTCCCCGTGTTTGCCAAGGCCCAGGGCTTCGATGGATCGGGCGTGAAGTGGGAGAACGTCGCGCCCGACATCGGCGACACCCGCTTCGTCAAGGGCGACTTCGACGGCTCGGCCTACTTCTTCTTCACCGGCCTGCTCAACCTGAAGGCGCGCGGCATGACGCCCGAGCAGCTGACCGTGTTCCGCTTCTCCGACTACGGCATGAAGTCGTATGGCAACGGCCTGGTCGCCAATGCCAAGAGCATGGAGCAGGCCGACGCGATGCGCGCCTTCGTCAAGGCCACCACGCGCGGCTGGATCGAATGCATCGCCGACCCGAAGGCGGGCGGCGCCGCCATCAAGGCGCGCGAGCCGCTGGCCAATCAGGACATCGAGACCGAACGCCTGCAACTCATCGTTGATGGCACGATGAAGACGCCCGACGTGCGCGCCAACGGCTGGGGCGCGGCGACGCCGGCCCGCCTGCAGGCCACCATCGACGAAACGGTGGGCGCCTTCGGCCTCAAGAGCACGCCCACGGTGGCCGACTTCTTCACCGACCGCTTCCTGCCTTCGGCCGCCGATCGCAAGCTCAAGGCCTGATCGCCGATCACAGCCATCGCAGGAGTCGCATCATGGGCATTCCGGTCATCGACCTGGAAGGCGCTCGGGCGCCGGGCGGTCCGCGCAGCGCCGAGGTGGCGCAGGCGTTCCGCGCGGCGGCCATGGCGTCCGGGTTCTTCTACATCCGCAATCATGGCGTCGCGGCCGAGCTGATCGCCGCGCAGTTCGAGGCGACGCGCGCGCTCATGGCGCTGCCGGTCGGGCGGCGCGAGCAGTTGTCGATCAAGCGCTCGCCCATCATGCGGGGCTTCGAGGGGCTGGGCGCGCAGACGCTCGATGCCGCGATGAACCCCGACCTCAAGGAGAGCTTCTACTGCGGCATGGACTGGCCGGCCGACCATCCGTACGTGAAGGCCGGCTACCAGACCTATGGCCCGAGCCAGTGGCCCGAAGAACTGCCCGCCGTGCGCCCGCAGTGCGAGGCCTACATCGACGCGATGAACACGCTGTCGCTGCGGCTGATGCAGCTGATGGCGCTCTCGCTCGGACTGCCCGAGGATTACTTCGACGCCGCCTGCAAGGACCCGATGGTCACCTTGCGCATGGTGCGCTATCCGCCGCATCCCGAGAATGCCGACGAGCGCACCTTCGGCGCCGGTGCGCACACCGACTGGGGCGCGGTGACCATCCTCGCGCAGGATTCGCATGGCGGCCTGGAGGTGCAGATGCCCGATGGCTCCTGGGTGGCGGCCACGCCGATGGAGGGCACCTTCGTGGTCAACCTCGGCGACATGATTCCGCGCTGGACCAACGGCCTCTACCACTCCAACCCGCACCGCGTGCGCAACACGTTCTCGGGCGGGGCGGCACGCTATTCGATCCCGTTCTTCTACGAGCCCGAGTTCACCGCGCGGATCGTGGCCGTGCCCGGCACCGTGCCCGTCGGCGAGCTGCCGCGCTTTGCGCCCTGCACTGCCGGCGAGCACCTGGAAGAGATGTATCGCAAGTCGTACAACCTCAAGGAACTGCCGCGCGAGACCGCCGGGGTCGAGGCATGAGCAAAGAAGCTCGCGACACCTTCCCCGCAGAGCAGGCGCTGTCCGAGCGCGACGCGCTCTATCTACGCCAGGCCATTGCCGTCTCGCGCACGGCGCGCGAGCGCGGCAACCGGCCGTTCGGCGCCGTCATCGTGGCGGCTGACGGCAGCGTGCTGCAGGAAGCCTGGAACGCCAACATGGAGAGCGGCGACTGCACGGCGCATGCCGAGACCAGCGCCGTGCGCCTGGCGAGCCCGAAGTTCAGCCGCGAGCAGCTCGCAGGGGCCACGCTCTACTCGTCGGGAGAGCCCTGCGTGATGTGCGCCGGTGCGATCTTCTGGTCCAACATCCGACGCGTGGTGTTCGGCATCGACGCAGAACGCCTGCGGGTGTTCCGTGGCGAGCGGCAGGAGCAGCGCGATGCCGAACTCTCATGCCGCGACGTGTTCGACGCCTCGCCGCACGCGATCGAGTGCATCGGTCCCGCGCTCATCGACGAGTCGAGCGCGCCGCACGTCGGGCACTGGAAGACCTGATTCGTGCGCCCATGTCACGATAGATGACACGAAGCTCATCCCTTTTCTGAACAATCGTTAAACGACTTTCACGCCCCCTCTCCGCCCGATAGCCTCGCGCGCGGTTCGTGGCCATGCCGGCCGCGACACAACATGCGAGAGCAGAGAAGGAGAGCGTGCAATGAAATCGTCAGGAGCGGAATTCCTGGGCACTTTCTGGCTGGTGCTGGGCGGCTGCGGCAGCGCCGTGCTGGCCGCGGCGTTCCCGCAGGTGGGCATCGGCCTGCTGGGCGTGTCGCTGGCCTTCGGCCTCACGGTGCTGACCATGGCGTATGCCATCGGCCCGATTTCGGGCTGCCACCTCAATCCGGCCGTGTCGGTGGGCCTGTGGGCGGCGGGCCGCTTTCCGGCGTCGCGCCTGCTGCCTTACATCGGCGCGCAGGTGCTGGGCGCCTTGGCGGCAGGCGGCGTGCTGTTCGTCATCGCATCGGGTGCTCCCGGCTTCGACGTCAACGCGGGTTTTGCTTCCAACGGCTGGGGCGCGCATTCGCCGGGCGGCTATTCGTTCACATCGGCGCTGGTGGTCGAAGTGGTGATGACGCTGTTCTTCCTGCTGGTCATTCTGGGCGCCACCGCCAGGCGCGCACCGGCCGGCTTCGCGCCGCTGGCCATCGGTCTGGCGCTCACGCTGATCCTCCTGATCTCGATTCCCGTTACCAACACATCCGTCAATCCGGCGCGCAGCACGGGCGTCGCGCTGTTCGTGGGCGACTGGGCCGTGCAGCAGCTGTGGCTGTTCTGGGCCGCGCCCATCGCGGGCGCGGTGCTCGGCGCGCTGGCCTGGCGGCTGATTGCATCGAAGGACGACTGACACGGCCGGCGCACGCCGCCGTCACCGCAGGGGCGGTGGTGCGAACTGCCAGAATGGCGGGCGCACCACCGCCCTTTGACCTTCTTCCGTTGCTGCGAGCCGACCCATGATCCCTGCCCACGATCTGCTCCTCTTCGCCGGCGCCGCCGTGCTGATCGCCCTCACGCCCGGACCCAACATGATCTACGTGACCTCGCGCTCCATCAGCCAGGGGCGCCGTGCGGGCGTGACGTCGCTGCTGGGTGTGATCGTCGGCTTCCTCGCGCACATGTTCGCGGCGGCGGCTGGCCTCACGGCGCTGTTCCTCGCCGTGCCGCTGGCCTACGAAATCCTCAAGTGGGCCGGCGCAGCCTACCTGCTGTGGATGGCCTGGCAGGCGGTGAAACCCGGCGCCAGCTCGCCTTTCGAGATGCGCAGCCTGCCGCCCGATTCGCCCCGGCGCCTGTTCGCCATGGGCCTGATCACCAACCTGCTCAACCCCAAGATCGCGGTGTTCTACCTGGCCGTGTTCCCGCAGTTCGTCTCGCCCGCGCACGGCTCGGTGTTCGCGCAGAGCCTGGTGCTGGGTTTCATCCAGATCGTGAGCAGCTTTGCGGTCAACTTCACGCTGGTGATGTGTGCCGGCGGGCTGGCCGGCTGGTTCGCACGCCATCCGGTGTGGATGGCCGTACAGCGCTGGGTGACGGGCTCGGTGCTGGCGGCGCTGGCCGTGCGGCTGGCGCTGGAACCGCGCCGCGGCGCGTGAACCGCAAGGAGCGTGCACCATGACCATCCAACTCGACCGGGAGCAGCGCGACCAGGCCGTCGCCTCCATCGAGCGCTGGTTCCGCGAGGAACAGGGCGAAAAGATCGGCAACATCGCCGCCGGGGCGCTGCTGGGCTTTTTCCTCGCCGAGATCGGACCCGTGATCTACAACCGCGGCGTAGCCGACGTGCAGGAGAGGTTGCGCTCGCGCGTCGACGAGATCGACATCGAAGTGCACGAGGACGAGTTCGGCTACTGGAAGACGGCAGGCGGGCGCCGCTGACGCAACCTGTCCCGCAGCGCCTTCAAAGGAACCGCTCGAGCAGGCGCCGCGATGCACGGTCCAGCGCCGTGAGGTCGGGCACGCGGAACTGCACGCCGCTGGCCGACAGGATCAGCAGCCGCGTGCGCGAGAGGCGGCGGATGTCTTCCTCGCCGCTGAGCGTGAACTCGGTTTCGCCGCGATCCGTCTCCACGCGCCACACGCTGGGCGTGGAGAAGGTGGACACCGACATCAGCTGCCGGATCTCGGGCGCGAACTCGCGCACCGCCAGCTCCTGCTCGATCAGCGCGCGCGCGGCAGCGGGCAGCGCATCGAAGCTCGCCACCCAGGCCACTTCGTGGCCACCCTCGCCGACCAGCGACAGGCCTTCGCCCGGCGACGTCAGGGGAAAAGCACGCACCGGCAGCACGCCCGCGTGGAGGGTGCCGTCGGCCTGCGTGAGCACCAGGCGGCCGAAGGCGTCGCGTGCGAGGGTGAAGTCGGCGGGTTCGGTCATCGCGGTCATTCCAGCAACTCCTTGGCGTGGCGCTGCTGCGCGTCGTACAGGCGCCAGTAGGCCCCGCGCCTGTCCATCAGCTCGTCGTGCGCCCCCACCTCGACGATGCGGCCACGGTCCATCACCACGAGGCGGTCGGCCTTGCGCAGCGTGGAGAGGCGGTGGGCGATGGCGATGGTGGTGCGGCCGCGAACGAGGTTGTCCAGGGCCTTCTGGATTTCCTGCTCGGTCTCGGTGTCCACGCTGGAAGTGGCCTCGTCCAGGATGAGGATGCGCGGATCGATCAGCAGCGCGCGCGCGATGCTGATGCGCTGGCGCTCGCCGCCCGACAGGCCCTGGCCGCGCTCGCCCACCAGCGAGTCGTAGCCGTGCGGCAGGCGCAGGATGAATTCGTGCGCATGGGCGGCGCGCGCGGCGGCGACGATTTCGGCGCGCGTGGCGCCGGGCCGGCCGTACGCGATGTTCTCGGCCACGGTGCCGAAGAACAGGAAGGGCTCCTGCAGCACCAGGCCCATGTGGCGGCGCCAGTCCTGCACCCGGTAGCGGCGGATGTCGTGGCCGTCGACCATGATGGCGCCGTCGGTCACGTCATAGAAGCGGCAGATGAGGTTGACCAGCGTGCTCTTGCCGGAGCCACTGTGGCCCACCAGGCCGATCATTTCGCCCGGCTCGATCTTCAGGTCAAGCCCACGGATCACCGATCGGCTGCCGTAGCGGAAGCCCACGCCGCGCAGCTCGATGCGGCCCTCGGCGTGATCGAAGGGCACCGGGTTCGCCGGCTCGGGCACGTTGGATTGATGGTCGAGGATGTCGAAGATGCGCTTGGCGCCGGCGGCGGCCTTCTGCGTGACGGAGACGATGCGGCTCATGGAATCGAGCCGCGTGTAGAAGCGCCCGATGTAGGCGATGAAGGCCGTGAGCACGCCCACCGTGATCTGCTGGCGCGACACCAGCCAGATGCCGAAGGCCCACACCACCAGCAGGCCGATCTCGGTCAGCAGCGTGACGGTGGGAGAAAACAGCGACCAGGTCTTGTTGAGCCGGTCGTTGACGGCGAGGTTGTGGGCATTGGCGTCTTCGAAGCGCTGCGATTCGCGCTTCTCCTGCGCGAAGGCCTTGACCACACGGATGCCGGGAATGGTGTCGGCCAGCACGTTGGTGACTTCGCCCCACACGCGATCGATCTTCTCGAAGCCGGTGCGCAGCCGGTCGCGCACCACGTGGATCATCCATGCGATGAAGGGCAGCGGCAGCAGGGTGACCAGCGCCAGCCACGGGTTGATGGAAAACAGGATGGCCGACGTCATGAGGATCATCACGACGTCGTTGGCGAAGTCGAGCGCATGCAGCGAAAGGAAGACGCAGATGCGGTCGGTCTCGGAGCCGATCCGCGACATCAGGTCGCCCGTGCGCTTGGCACCGAAGTAGTCGAGCGACAGGCCCAGCAGGTGGTCAAAGGTGGCCGTGCGCAGGTCGGCGCCGATGCGCTCGGATACCAGCGCGAGCAGCCAGGTGCGCGCCCAGCCCAGGCCCCAGGCCAGGAGGGCCGAACCCAGCAGGCCGCCCAGCAGAAGCGCCACCATGCTGCGATCGATGGGCTGGCCGTTCTGATAGGGAATCAGCACGTCGTCCATCAGCGGAATGGTCAGGTAGGGCGGCACCAGCGTGGCGGCCGTGGAAGCCAGCGTGAGCAGCAGCCCCAGCAGCAACTGGTGGCGGTACGGCTTGGCGAAGCGCCACAGCCGCAGCAGCACCCAGGTGGATGGCGGCGGCTCGGCCGCCTCGACGCCTTCGTCCGCGCTGGTCGCAACGTCGGCGGCATCCGGATCGGCCGCCAGGCCGCTTTCGGCCAGCCGCAACAGCGCGGCGTCGAAGGCGCGCACGAGGGCCAGGGCCTGAGCTTGGCTCGAAAGTGTGAAACGCCAGCGGCCCAGCAGCGATGCTGCATCGCACAAATCGAGCGTGCCCACGCCAGCGTGGTCGGTGGTGCGCAGGTGCAAACCCCCGGCCAGGGGCCAGGACTGCCACTCGCCTTTTTTGTCGCCGTGCGGCGACAAATCGGACGCCTGAAGGGCAGGACGGGCCAGCAAACGCCGGTTTGTCAGCACCAACTCGCCCGTTGCGAAGCGCAGTTGCGCATCGAGGTCAACCGCCAGCCGGGCCAGCACGTTCTCACCCTCTGCGAGCAAGGAAAGCCGGTCGCCAGACCCTCCATCGGGGAAGTGGGCGGGGGCCGCGGAAGAAAGGTTCTGCATGTGTTTTGACTGCTGCACGGCACCCCTGGGGCGGGGCCACGAGCGGGAGCCGGCGATTCTCGCCGATGCCACCCAACGGCGAAGCCATCGCTTCGGTTGACCTCTCTGATTGCATTGCGAATGACTACCCACGCCTTCGACATCCGCCTGGAACGCGTCAATTACCTGCGCGGCCCCAACATCTGGACGTACCGCTCGGTGCTGGAGGTCTGGCTCGACCTCGGCGAACTCGAGAACTGGCCGTCCAGTCGCCTTCCCGGTTTCAACGATCGCCTCACCGCCCTGCTTCCCACGCTGGAAGAACATCATTGCGGCGTAGGCGAGCGCGGCGGCTTCCTGCAGCGCCTGCACGAGGGCACCTGGATGGGCCACGTGCTCGAACACGTGGTGATCGAGCTGCTGAACCTGGCCGACATGCCCACGGCCTTCGGCCAGACCCGCTCCACCTCGCGCGCCGGCGTCTACCGCATGGTGTTCCGCGCCCGCGACGAGCAGGTCGCCCGCGTGGCCCTGGCCGAGGGCCACGCCCTGCTGATGGCGGTGATCCGCAGCCAGCCCTTCGGCCAGGAGCAGGTGCAGGCCGCCGTCGGCCGCATCCGCACCACGGTGGACGACTGCTACCTCGGCCCTTCCACGGCCGCCATCGTCAACGCGGCGGCCGACCGCCGCATTCCGCACATCCGCCTGAACGACGGCAACCTGGTCCAGCTGGGTTACGGCGCCGCGCAGCGCCGCATCTGGACGGCCGAGAGCGACTCCACCAGCGCCATCGGCGAGAGCATCGCCGGCGACAAGGACCTCACCAAGACGCTGCTGGCCGCCTGCGGCATCCCGGTGCCCGAAGGCCAGGTGGTCGAATCGGCCGCCGCCGCCTGGGAAGCCGCCGAGGACATCGGCCTGCCCGTGGCCGTGAAGCCGTCCGACGCCAACCACGGCACCGGCGTCTCGCTCGACCTGCGCACGCAGGCCGAAGTGGAGGCCGCCTTCGCCATCGCCGAGCCGCAGGGCAGCGAGGTCATCGTCGAGCGGTTCGTGCCCGGCATCGATCACCGCCTGCTGGTGGTGGGCGGCCGCGTGGTGGCCGCCTCGCGCGGTCAACTCACCACGGTCACCGGCGACGGCCGCTGCACCGTGGCCGAGCTGATCGACAGCCAGCTCAACAGCGACCCGCGCCGTGGCGTGGAAGAAGACTTTCCGCTCTCGCGCATCGAGCTCGACCAGGAACCGGTGATCGTCCTGGAGCTGCAGCGCCAGGGCCTGTCCGCCGGGTCCATACCTGCCGCCGGCCGTGAGGTCATCGTGCAGCGCAACGGAAACCTGTCGGAAGATTGCACCGACGACGTCCACCCGGAAGTGGCGCATGCCGCCACGCTGGCCGCCCGCGTGGTCGGCCTGGACATCGCCGGCATCGACATCGTCTGCCGTGACATCGGCCGGCCGCTGGCCGCGCAGGGCGGGGCCATCGTCGAAGTGAACGCCGGCCCCGGCCTGCTGATGCACCTCAAGCCCGCCATGGGCGCGCCCCGCCCGGTGGGACGCGCCATCTGCGAGCACCTGTTCCCCGAAGACGAAGCCGACGACGGCGCCGGCAGCGGGCGCATCCCCGTGGTGGGTATCACCGGCACGCGCGACACCGCGACGGTGGCACGCCTGGTGGCATGGCTGCTGCAGTTGTCGGGCCGCTACACGGGCCTGGCCTGCGCCAAGGGCCTGTACCTGGACAACCGCCAGGTCGAACGCGAGGACAGCGCCCACTTCGACGCCGCCCACCGCCTGCTGATCAACCGCAACGTGCAGGCGGCCGTGATCGAGAACGGCCCGGCCAGCATCCTGCGCGACGGCCTGGCCTACGACCGCTGCCAGATCGGCATCGTGACCGACATGGACGGCGCCGATGCCCTCACCGCCTGGGACGTGCAGGGCGACGAGCAGATGTACAAGGTGATCCGCTCGCAGGTGGACGTGGTGCTGCCCGGCGGCACGGCCGTGCTGGCCGCCACGCTGCCGCGCGCGCTCGACCTGGCCGAGCTGTCCGACGGCGATGCCATCCTCTACGGCATGGACCCGGCGCTGGCCGCCATCGGCGACCACCGCTCGCGAGGCGGCCGCGCAGTGTTCGTGCGCCAGCAACGCGTGGTGCTGGCCACCGGCGCCAGCGAAGTCTTCCTCCCCGACCTGGGCAAGATGATCAATGGCCATGGCCGGGGCCAGAGCGCCACCGTCTCGCTGCTGGCCGCCGTGGCCGCCGCCTGGGCGCTGGGCATTGCGCCGGCGCTCATCGGCGCGGGCATCGAGGCTTTCGAGGAAATGCAGGCTCGCGCTGAAGCGCAGAAGGTGTCGTGATCATGGAAATCAAGCGCATCCGGGCCCTGCGTGGCCCCAACCTCTGGAGCCGCAACACCTCGCTCGAGGCCATCGTCAAGCTCTCGGAGCAGGCCCGCACCATCGCCAGCGAGCCCGCGTTCGAAGTGCGCCTGCGCGAGTTGTTCCCCACCATCGGCGGCATCCGCCCACAGGGGTACGAAGGCCCGCTGTCGCTGGCCCACGTGTTCGAGGCCGCCGCCCTGGCGCTTCAGGCGCAGGCCGGCTGCCCCGTCACCTTCAGCCGCACTACCGAGACGGTGGAACCCTGCATCTTCCAGGTGGTGGTGCAGTACAGCGAAGAGGCCGTCGGCCGTGCCGCGCTGGCGCAGGCCGAGACCCTGGTTCGCGCCGCCATGGAAGGCGGCAGCTTCGACTCCGCCACTGCCATCGCGCTGCTGCGCGAACTGGATGAAGACGAGCGCCTGGGCCCCAGCACCGGCAACATCGTCGATGCGGCCGTGGCGCGCGGCATCCCCTATCGCCGGCTCACGCGCGGCAGTCTGGTGCAGTTCGGCTGGGGCTCACGCGCACGGCGCATCCAGGCGGCCGAGATCGACGGCACCAGCGCCATCGCCGAATCCATCGCCCAGGACAAGGACCTGACCAAGAAGCTGCTTCGCGCGGCAGGCGTGCCGGTGCCGCTGGGCCTGCCGGTCGACAACGTGGATGCCGCCTGGACGGCGGCGCTCTCCATCGGGCTGCCGGTGGTGGTCAAGCCGCAGGACGGCAACCAGGGCAAGGGCGTCACGGTCAACATCGTGAGCCGCGAGCATCTGGACATTGCCTTCCGCGTCGCGGCCGAATACGGCCAGGTGATGGTCGAGAAGTTCCTGCCCGGCAACGACTTCCGGCTGCTCGTGGTGGGCAACAAGCTGGTGGCGGCCTCGCGCCGCGATCCGCCGCAGGTCATCGGCGACGGCGAGCACACCGTGCGAGAGCTGGTGGACATCGTCAATCTCGATCCGCGCCGTGGCGAGGGGCACGCCACATCCCTCACCAAGATCCGCTTCGACGACATCGCCGTGGCCCGCCTCTCGGTGCAGGGCCTCACGCCCGAATCCGTGCCGGCCAGGGGCCAGCGCGTGGTGCTGCGCAACAACGCCAACCTTTCCACCGGCGGCACCGCCACCGACGTCACCGACGACGTCCATCCCGACGTGGCCGCGCGCGCCGTGGCAGCGGCGCAGATGGTGGGCCTGCACATCTGCGGCGTGGACGTGGTGTGCGAAACGGTGCTGCGGCCGCTCGAAGAGCAGTCGGGCGGCATCGTCGAAGTGAACGCCGCGCCGGGCCTGCGCATGCATGTCTCGCCCTCGTACGGACGCGGTCGCAACGTCGGCGCGGCCGTGATCGACGAGATGTTCGAGCATGGCGACGACGGGCGCATCCCGGTGGTGGCCGTCACCGGCACCAACGGCAAGACCACCACCACGCGCCTGATCAACCACATCATCGCCGCCAGCGGCCGTGTGACGGGCATGACCAACACCGATGGCGTCTACATCGGCGGACGGCAGACCGACAGCGGCGACTGCAGCGGCCCCAAGAGCGCGCGCAACGTGCTCATGCATCCTGACGTCGATGCCGCCGTGTTCGAGGTGGCGCGCGGCGGCGTGCTGCGCGAGGGTCTGGGCTTCGACCGCTGCGACGTGGCCGTGGTGACCAACGTGGGCGCCGGCGACCATCTGGGCCTGAACTACATCACCACGGTCGAGGACCTGGCGGTGCTCAAGCGCGTCATCGTGCAGAACGTGGCATCCACCGGTTATGCCGTGCTCAACGCGGCCGACCCCATCGTCGCCAACATGGCGGCCGTGGCCACCGGGCAGGTGATCTTCTTCGCGCCCGACCGCATGCACCCCGTGATGTCGGCGCACCGCGCGCAGGGCCACCGCACGGTGTACCGCGACGGCGACGCCATCGTGGTGGCCGAGGGCTCGTGGCGCGAACGCCTGATGCTGCGCGATATTCCGATCACGCGCGGAGGCGTCATCGGCTTCCAGGTCGAGAACGTGATGGCTGCGGTGGCCGCCGTCTGGGCTGTGGGCATCGACTGGGACACGGTGCGCAGCGGCCTGGCCAGCTTCGCCAGCGACACAGACAACGTACCGGGCCGATTCAACGTGCTGCACTACCGCGGCGCCACGCTGATCGCCGACTACGGCCACAACCCCGACGCCATGCGCGCCCTGGTGGCCGCCGTCGAGGCCATGCCGGCCCGGCGCCGCAGCGTGGTCATCAGTGGGGCCGGTGACCGCCGCGACCGCGACATCGTCGAGCAGACGGTGATCCTGGGTGCCGCGTTCGACGACGTCATCCTCTACCAGGACGCGGCCCAGCGCGGCCGCGCCGACGGCGAGGTGATGGCGCTGCTGCGCGAAGGCCTGGCCGGTGCCGCCCGCACCAGCCACGTCCAGGAAATCCGCGGTGAATTCACTGCCATCGACGCCGCGCTCGAACGCCTGGAGCCGGGCGACCTGTGCCTGGTGCTGGTGGATCAGGTGGAAGAAGCGCTGGCCCACCTCAACCAGCGCGTGGCGGAGAGCACCGAAGGCGCATCCGCCTGAGGCACCTGCCCCGGCAGGCTCAGCCGGCCTGCGCGATGACCGTGCGCTCGATCAGCCGGTCGTCGCCCAGCACGATCATCGAGAACAGCAGTTCGGCCAGGTCGCGCGCCTGCGCCGTCTTGCGCGCCAGCAGCGGCGTCGCCTGTGGGTTGAGCACGAGGAAATCCGCGTCGCAGCCGCGCCGCAGGTTGCCCACCACGCCCTCCAGCCCCAGCGCGCGCGCGGCACCCGCCGTGTGCAGCCACCACAGCCGCCCGGGCGACAGCGACAGGCCGGGCTTGGTCTGCCCTTCGCGGCCCACGTAGTAGGCGGCCAGCATGGTATGGAACGGACTGAAGCTGGTGCCGCCGCCCACGTCGCTGGCCAGCCCGTGCAGGTAGCCCACGCGGTCGGCGCCCTCGAAGTCGAAGAAGCCGCTGCCCAGGAACAGGTTGCTGGTCGGGCTGACGGCGGCGGCCGTGCCGGTGGCGCGCATCAGCGCGCGGTCTTCGTCATCGAAGTGGATGCAATGCGCGTACACCGCGCGCTCGCGCATCAGGCCGAAGCCTTCGTACACGGCAAGGTAACTGCGTGCGTCGGGAAACAGCTCGTGGGCCCAGCGCACCTCGTCGAGGTTTTCGGCCACGTGCGACTGGATCCACACGTCGGGGTGCTTCGCCGCCAGCTCGCCCGCGCCCGCCAGCTGCGCGTCGGTGCAGCTGGGCGCGAAGCGCGGCGTGATGGCGTAGCCGAGCCGGCCGACGCCGTGCCACTTGCGGATCAGCGATTCGGTGTCGATCAGGCTCTGCTCGGTGTCGTCGCGCACGCCGTCGGGGCTGTGGCGGTCCTGCAGGCATTTGCCGGTGATCAGGCGCAGGCCACGCGCCTGCGCGGCGCCGAACAGCGCATCGACCGACGCCGGATGCGAGGTGGAGAACGTGAGCGCCGTGGTGACGCCATTGCGTGCCAGCTCGTCGAGGAAGAACCCGGCCGTGGCCGCGGCGTAGGCGCCGTCGGCGAAGCGCGATTCATGCGGAAAGGTGTAGTTCTCGAGCCAGGGCAGCAGGCCGGGCGCGGGCGCGCCGATCACGTCGGTCTGAGGGTAGTGGATGTGCATGTCCACGAAGCCGGGCGCGAGGATGCGGCCGGGCAGGTGCTCCACCGCCACGCCGGCGTAGTCGGCGTGCAGCGCCTGCCAGTTGCCGGCCGCACGGATGACCTGGCTGCCCTGAGCGTCGGGCCCCACGACCAGCAGGCCATCGGACTCGAACTGGGGCTGGCCCTCGTCGTCGAAATTCAGCAGGCTGGCACGGTAGGCTTTCATGAGGCGCAAGCTTAAGGGCTGGTGGGCCGGCGCACATATGGCTGCGCGGATGGCAGCTATTCAGGTCAGCGCGCGACGCGTCCCTGCACGCCCTCGGCCAGCCAGTTCATGCCCAGGATCTGCTCGTCGGAAAGTGTCTGGCCGGCGGCGATCACCGGCCGGCCCTCGTTGTCGCGCACGGCCTGGCGCGCATGGAAGGGATGCAGCTTGCCGGCGGCGATGTCGCGCTGGCGCGCCAGCACTTCGTCCCGCACGGCGGCGGGCACCCTGGGGCCGAAATCGCCGACGCGGATCATCCCTTCGCGCACGCCGCCCCACACGTTGCCGCTCTTCCAGCTGCCATCCATCGCCGCGCGGATGCGGCGCAGGTAGTAGTCGCCCCACTGGTGGGTGACGGCCACGATCTGCGCATCGGGCGCAACCTTGCGCATGTCGGAGTGATAGGCCACCGCCATCTTGCCGCGCTCCTGGGCGGCGGCCATCACGGCCGTGCTGCCGGTGTGGAAAGCGATGACGTCCACGTCCTGGTTGAACAGGGCCATGGCGGCGTCGCGCTCGCGCGGCGGGTCGAACCACACGTCGAGCCACACCACCTTCACCTGCGCGGCCGGATTGACCGACCGCATGCCCAGCGTGAAGGCATTGATGCCCTGCAGCACCTCGGGGATGGGAAAGCCCGCCACGTAGCCCGCGACGTTCGTCTTCGTCATGCGGCCCGCGGCGATGCCGGCGAGATAGCGGCCTTCGTAGTAACGCGCATTGGCGGCGGCCACGTTGGCGGCCGTCTTGTAGCCGGTGATGGATTCGAACTTCACGTCGGGAAAGTCGCGCGCCACGCGCAGCGTGGGCTCCATGTAGCCGAAGCTGGGCGTGAAGATGATCTTGTGGCCGGTGGCGGCCAGGTCGCGGATCACGCGCTCGGCATCGGCGCCTTCGGCCACGTTCTCCACGTAGGCCGTCTTCACGCGGTCGCCCAGTGCGGCCTGGGCGGCCCGGCGGGCGTCCTCGTGCTGGCGCACCCAGCCAGCATCGGTGATGGGCGCGACGTAGACGAAGCCGGCCTTGAACGGCTCGGAAGCGGTGGTCTGGCTGTGCGCCGCGGGGGATAGCAAAAGACAGGCGGCCGCGAGCGCGGCTGCGAGGTTTTTGTACATGGTGTTCCTCTACATGGTCCCGTTGAATGAAAACGGCGCCACCGCGGGACAGCGGCAGCGCCGGGGCAGGATTCTACGGGGGCACGGCGATCCGTGCCGGCGCAGGGTCAGGCGCGGGCGAAGTAGTCGTCCACCCGGTCCAGCAGTCGGCGGCGCTCGGCCTCGCTCACGAAAGCCGCCTCGAAGCCGTTACGAGCCAGCTGGTACGCGTGGCGCACCGTGAGGCCCGTGGCGGCGAAGGTCTGCAGGTAGTTGTCGTTGACGTAGCCGCCGAAGTAGGCCGGGTCGTCCGAATTGACCGTGGCCGCCAGGCCCGCGTCGAGCAGCGCGCCCAGGTTGTGCTGTGCCAGATCCGGGAACACGCAGAGCTTGAGGTTGGACAGCGGGCACACGGTGAGCGGCACGCGGTCCTTCGCCAGCCGCGCCATCAGGGCGGCGTCGCGGCTGGACTGCACGCCGTGGTCGATGCGCTCCACGCGCAGCACGTCGAGCGCGGCCCACACGTACTCGGGTGGGCCCTCCTCGCCCGCATGCGCGACCAGGCGCAGGCCGAGTTCGCGGCAGCGTGCGAACACGCGCGCGAACTTCTCGGGAGGGTGCCCCACCTCGCTGGAATCGAGGCCGACGCCGATGAACTTGTCGCGCCAGGGCAGTGCCTGCTCCAGCGTCTCGAACGCGTCTTCTTCCGACAGGTGGCGCAGGAAGCACAGGATCAGATCGGCACTGACGCCGAGCTTCGGTCCGGCCTCGGTGCACGCGCGGTGCAGACCGGCGATGACGGTTTCCATCGCTACCCCGCGCGCGGTGTGCGTCTGCGGGTCGAAGAAGATTTCGGTGCGCAGCACATTGTCGGCCGCGGCTTTCTGCAGGTAGGCCCAGGCCATGTCGAAGAAGTCCTGCTCCGTGATGAGCACGCTGGCGCCGGCGTAGTAGATGTCCAGGAAGCTCTGCAGGTCGCTGAACGCATAGGCACGGCGCAGCTCTTCCACGCTGGCGTAGGGGATCGCGATGCCGTTCTTCTTCGAGAGCGCGAAGATCAGCTCGGGCTCCAGCGAGCCTTCGATGTGGATGTGCAGCTCGGCCTTGGGCATGCCGGCCAGCAGTTGCGGCAGGCGGACGGGATCGATCGCGTCGAGATTCATCATCGTTATCTCCCAAAGAAAAAGGGCCGCTCAAAGCGACCCTCTGAGATCCCCCGCGATGCGAGGCCAGGGCCACCGCGGAACCGGCCTTGCCGGGCCGCAGGTGGCGCGCCCTCGCAGGGGGGAGGCGAACCTCGCAACGCGAGGGTAGCCTGGGGGTGGGCTTACTTTCCGGGGACCTTGCCTTCCACACCCTTGATGTAGAAGTTCACACCGCCCAGGAACTTGTCGTCGGCGACGGCGTCCTTGGCGAGGATTTCCTTGCCGTCCTGGCCGACGATCGGGCCCTTCCAGATGTTGTAGGTGCCTGCCTTGAGGCCGGCGCGGATCTCGTCGACCTTGGCCTTGGTTTCTGCCGGCACGTCAGCCGCGACGGACACGAGGTCGATCGCGCCTTCCTTCACGCCCCACCAGCTGCCCGTGTTGGACCAGGTGCCTTCCAGCGCGTCCTTGGTGGCCTTGATGTAGTACGGGCCCCAGTTGATCACGGCCGAACCCAGGTGGGCCTTGGGGCCGTAGGCGGTCATGTCGCTGTCCCAGCCGAAGCCGCGCTTGCCCATCTTCTCGGCCGTCTGCAGCACGGCCGACGAGTCGGTGTTCTGCATCAGGATGTCGGCGCCGCCGTTGATCAGCGAGGTGGCCGCTTCGGTTTCCTTGGGCGGGTTGAACCATTCGTTGACCCACACCACCTTGGTCTTGACCTTGGGGTTCACCGACTGCGCACCCAGCGTGAAGCTGTTGATGTTGCGGATCACTTCGGGAATCGGAATGGAAGCCACCACACCCAGGGTGTTGGTCTTGGTCATGGCACCGGCGATCACGCCGGCCATGTAGGCGCCTTCATACGTGCGGCTGTCGTACGTGCGCATGTTGTCGGCGTTCTTGTAGCCGGTGGCGTGCTCGAACTTCACGTCCTTGAAGTCGCCTGCGACCTTGAGCATGGGCTCCATGTAGCCGAAGGTGGTGCCGAAGATCAGCTTGTTGCCTTGCTGGGCCATGTCGCGGATCACGCGCTCGGCATCGGCCGACTCGGGCACCGACTCGACGAAGCTGGTGACGATGCGGTCGCCGAATTCCTTCTCCAGCGCCTTGCGGCCGTTGTCGTGGGCGAAGGTCCAGCCGCCATCGCCCACCGGGCCGACGTAGGCGAACGCGATCTTCAGCGGCTCGGGCTTGGGAGCGGGCGCCGCGGCAGCAGGCGCGGGGGCCGGTGCCGGAGCCGGCGGCGGTTCTTCCTTGCCGCAGCCCACCAGGGCGGCAGCGGCCATGGCGGACAGCGCGGCCACCTTGAGCAGCGAGCGTTTGTTCAGGTCAGTCATTTCTTTTCCTTCGTCGAAAGGCAGTTGCGGTGGGAGAAAAAACTCGGGTGTGATTATGTAACCAATCTGCCGTACAGCGGCCTCATTCCAGAAGGCTAGGCCCCTGGATGGAACGGCTTGCCCAGCGAGGCCGGCATGTTCACGCGTATCCACGCCGGGTTACGCGAAATCAATGCCAGCACCACGATGGTCGCCACATAGGGCAGCATCGAGAGGAACTGGCTGGGCACGTCGACGCCGCGGCTCTGCAGGTGGAACTGCAGCATCGTCACCCCGCCGAAGATGTAGGCACCCAGCAGCACGCGTGCCGGCCGCCAGGTGGCGAAGGTCGTGAGCGCCAGCGCGATCCAGCCTTTGCCGGCCACCATGCCTTCCACCCACAGTGGCGTGTAGATGATGGAAAGGTAGGCGCCGGCCAGGCCGCACAGTGCGCCGCCGGCCACCACCGCCGCCAGGCGGATGCGCCGCACGCCATAGCCCAGCGCATGCGCCGACTCGGGCGATTCGCCGACCGAGCGCAGCACCAGTCCCGAGCGCGAGCGGTAGAGGAACCAGATCAGCCACAGCGCGAACGCCACCGTGAGATAGACCATGGGATGCTGGCGGAACAGCGCCGGACCGACGAAGGGAATATCGCCCAGCACCGGGATGGCGAAGTGCATGCGCTCGGGCAGCTTCTCCTGCACGTAGCCGATGCCCACGAAGGCCGAGAAGCCGGTGCCGAACAGGCTGAGCGCCAGGCCCGTGGCGTACTGGTTGGTGCCCAGCCAGATCACCAGCAGGCCGAAGATGGCCGCCAGCAACGCGCCAGCGCCAGCGCCGGCCGCGAAGCCCGCCAGGTCGCTGCCGGTGTGCACCACCGCCGCGAAGCCCGCGATGGCGGCGCACAGCATCATGCCTTCTGCACCCAGATTGACGATGCCAGCCTTCTCATTGATGAGCAAACCCAGAGCAGCGATGGCCAGCACCGTGCCCGCGTTGAGCGTGGCCGCCAGCAGGAGTGCGTACGAATCCATCACAGGCCTGCCTTTCTGCTCCAGCGCACGCGATAAGCGATCAAGGTGTCGCAGGCCAGCAGCGTGAACAGCAGCAGGCCCTGGAACACGCCGGTGAGCGACTTGGGCAGGCCCAGCCGCGACTGCGCCAGCTCGCCGCCGATGTAGAACATGCTCATCAGGATGGCCGAGAACACCATGCCCACCGGGTGCAGCCGCCCCACGAAGGCCACGATGATGGCCGCGAAGCCGTAGCCCGCCGGCACGTAGGGCGTGAGCTGGCCGATGGGGCCGGCGACCTCGAAGGCCCCGGCCATGCCCGCCGCGCCACCCGAGGTGAGCAGCGCCACCCACAGCGCCTTGCGCGAGGAAAAGCCCGCGTAGCGCGAGGCCATGGGCGCCAGCCCGCCCACGGTCTGGGCATAGCCCGAGACTGTGCGGAACAGGAACAGCCACACGCCGGCCACGCCCAGCAGCGCGAACAGCAGGCCGATGTTCACGCGCGAGCCGTCCATCAGGCGCGGCATCTGCGCCACCCGCTCGAAGGTCTTGGTCTGCGGAAAGTTGTAGCCCGCCGGGTCTTTCCAGGGGCCGTAGACCAGGTAGTTGAGCACCTGCACCGCTACGTAGACCAGCATCAGGCTCACCAGGATTTCGTTGGCGTTGAAGCGGTCGCGCAGCAGCGCGGTGATGCCGGCCCACAACATGCCGCCCAGCATGCCCGCCAGGATCACGGCCGGCACGATCCACAACCCCGTGCCCTTGTCCGCGGTGAGCGCCACGCCCCCGGCGAACACCGCGCCGATGATGTACTGCCCCTCGGTGCCGATGTTCCAGACGTTGGAGCGGAAGCACACCGCCAGGCCCAGGGCGATGATCAGCAGCGGCGTTGCCTTCACCAGCAGCTCGGAGAGGGCATAGGTGCTCTTGATGGGCTCCCAGAAGAACACCTGCAGGCCGCGCACCGGGTCCTTGCCCAGCACCTCGAACAGGGCGATGCCGATCAGCACCGTGATGGCCAGCGCCAGCAGCGGCGAGGCGTAGCCCCACAGCTTCGACGGCTGGGGACGGGCTTCAAGCCGCAGCATGCGCGGTCTCCTTCTGGTTGTTGTCCCGCTCGCGCCCGGTCCACAGGCCCGACATCCATTCGCCGATGCGCTCCACCGTGGCGTCCGCGCGGTCCAGGCTGGGCGACAGGCGCCCCTTGGCGATGACGTGCAGGCGGTCGCTGATCTCGAACAGCTCCTCCAGCTCTTCGCTCACCACCAGCACCGCGCAGCCGGCGTCGCGCAGCGCCAGGATCTCGCCGCGGATCTGCGCCGCCGCCCCCACGTCCACGCCCCAGGTGGGCTGGCTGACGATCAGCAGCTTCGGCTTGGCCTCGATCTCGCGCCCGACGATGAATTTCTGCAGGTTGCCACCCGACAGCGACTTGGCCGCCGCGTCCGGCCCGTTGGCCTTGACCCGGTAGCGCTCGATGATGTCGGCGGCCTGGCGCCGCAGCGCGCCCACGCGGATCCAGCCGCCGCGGCCCACCGCGTCGCGCCGCGACAGCAGCAGGTTCTGCGCCAGCGACAGCGTGGGCACCGCGCCGCGGCCCAGCCGCTCCTCGGGCACGAAGTGCAGGCCCAGGGCGCGCCGCCGCGCGGGACCCAGCGCGGCCACGTCCCGCTCGCCCAGTTGCACGCTGCCGGCCGGGGCGCGCACGTCTTCGCCCGAGAGCGCGCGCAGCAGCTCGCCCTGGCCATTGCCCGACACGCCAGCGATGCCCACCACCTCGCCCGCTCGCACGCTCAGCGCCACGTCCTGCAGCGCGGTGCCGAACGGGTCGTCGCTGGCCAGGGTGAGCGCGTCGACCCGCAGCACCGGCTCGCCCGCGTGCAACGGCCGGTGCGTGAGCTCGGGCGGCTCGGCGCCGATCATCAGGCGCGAGAGCGAGGCGTTGCTTTCCTCGCGCGGATCGCACACGCCAGTGACCTTGCCGCCGCGCAGCACCGTGCAGGCGGTGCACAGCTCGCGGATCTCGTGCAGCTTGTGGCTGATGTAGAGGATGCTGCAGCCTTCGCTGGCCAGCTGTTTGAGCACGACGAACAGCTTCTCGACCGCCTGCGGCGTGAGCACCGAGGTGGGCTCGTCCAGGATCAGCAGCCTGGGGTTGGTGAGCAGCGCGCGGATGATCTCCACGCGCTGCATCTCGCCCACCGACAGCGTGTGCACCGGGCGGTCGGGATCGATGTCCAGCCCGTACTCGGCGGCCTTGGCGCGCACGCGGGCGGACACCTCGGCCAGCTTGAGCCCACGATCCAGGCCCAGCCAGACGTTCTCGGCCACCGTCAGCGTATCGAACAGGCTGAAGTGCTGGAACACCATGCTGATGCCCAGGTGGCGCGCTTCCTGCGGATTGCGGATATGCACGGGCTGGCCGTCGAACAGCATCGAGCCTTCGTCGGGCTTGACCGAGCCGTAGATGATCTTCATGAGCGTGGATTTGCCGGCCCCGTTCTCGCCCAGCACCGCGTGGGTCTGGCCGGGCATCACCGTGAGCGACACGTCGCTGTTGGCCACCACGGCCGGGTACCGCTTGGTGATGTGGGCCAGTTGCAGGCGCGGGTGAGTCATGCGGTGGTTGTCCTCGTCATTCTTTGGCGTCCTTGCGCAATTCGGCGGCCACCGACTTCACGCGCTCGCGCAGCCAGCGCGCCGAGCTCGACGCGTGCGTGCGTTCGTGCCACAACTGGTAGTACATCATGCGCGGCAAATCCACGGGGCATGGCAGCACCTGCACCGGCAGGCTGGAGGTGAAGCGCTCGCAGTACTGCCGGCCGGTGGTGAGCACGAGCAAGCTCGATGCCACCATGGCCGGGATCAGTCCGAAATGCGGACAGCGGGCGGTGATGTTGCGCGCCAGGCCCAGCTCCGCCAGCAACTCGTCGACCACGCCGCGCGCGCCAGGGTGGGTAGGCGTGGGCGCAATGTGCTCGGCCGACAGCCATTCGTCCTGGTCCCAGCCGCGCCGCACGGCCGGGTGGTCAGTCGCCACCAGCGAGACCACCTCGTCGCCGAAAAGGCGCGCCATGTGCAGGTCGTCGGGCGGCTTGCGCCAGTTGCCCACCACCACGTCCACGCGGCCCTGCGCCAGATGGGCGCGGTAGTCGGAATCGGCGGTGAGCGGGTGGATCTCGATCTGGCAGGCCGGCGCCTGGGCCTTGATCTGCGCGACCAGACGCGGCAGGAACAACGGATCGAGGTAGTCGCTGGCCGCCACGCGGAAGGTGTTGATGGCCGTCTGCGGATCGAAGCCTCGCGCGTCGGCGAACATGACCTCGGCGGCACGGAGAATGCTGGCAGACGGCTCGATCATGCGCAGGCCGGCATCGGTGGGCACCATTCCGGAGCCCGAGCGCACCAGCAGCGGATCGCCGGCCAGCTCGCGCAGCCGTTTCAGGGCGGCCGAAACCGCGGGCTGGTACATGCCCAGGCGGATGGCGGCTCGCGAAACGCTGCGTTCTGTCAGCACGGTATGCAAGACCCTGATGAGGTGGAGGTCTATCTTGTCGAAAAGCGACTGGTCTCTCATACCTGCGTCCGCATTCGCGTCATATGCGAAGCCATATGCAATGGCCGTATGTCAGGGACTACCCTCATGTCATGGCGCCCCCCCTGGCGCGTCGAATGCTGCATTCTGATTGTTGTGCCGAACCCACCATGAATACCCGACCCATCCGCTTTGTCCGCCGGGGCGAGCTCGTCACGCTCGGCAATGTATCACCCGACCGCACGCTGCTGGAGGTGCTGCGCGAGGACCTCGGCTGCACCGGCACCAAGGAGGGCTGCGGCGAAGGTGACTGCGGCGCCTGCACCGTCGTGCTGGGCGAGGCCGAGGGCGACCGCGTGTCGTACAAGGCCGTCAACAGCTGCATCCGCCTAGCCCACTCCGTGGACGGTCTGGCCGTTTGGACGGTGGAAGACCTGGCGCAGGACGACGGCAGCTTGCACCCGGTGCAGCAGTCGATGGTGGACTGCCACGGCAGCCAGTGCGGCTTCTGCACGCCGGGCTTCGTGATGAGCCTGTTCGGCATGTACAACAACAAGGTGTGCCGCGGCCAGGCCGTCGGCCGCGAAGAGGCCCGGCGTGACCTCTCGGGCAACCTCTGCCGCTGCACCGGCTACCGCCCGATCCTCGACGCGGCCGAGCAGATGTTGCAGCTGCCGCCCGTGCGCGTCCATGAAGCCGCGTTGCTGGCGCAGTTGCGCGAGATCGCACCACAGCACGCGGACGGTGGTTACCTGGCCCCGGCCACCCTGCCCGCCCTGCTGCAGGCGCGCGCCGACCATCCGGGCGCCCAGGTCGTGGCCGGCACCACCGACGTGGGCCTGTGGATCACCAAGATGCACCGCCAGTACGACACCGTGCTGGATGTGACCCGCGCGGCCGAGCTGCGCCGCGTGGAGCGCTACCCGCACCACATCGCCATCGGGGCCGCCGTGACGCTGCACGAGGCCTTCGACGCCCTGGTGGCCGACCGGCCTCAACTCGCCACGTTCGCCCAGCGCTTCGCCGGCTTGCCCGTGCGCAATTCGGGCACGCTGGGCGGCAACGTGGCCAACGGCTCGCCCATCGGCGACTCGATGCCGCTGCTGATCTCGCTGGGCGCGAGCGTGGTGCTGATGAGCATGCGGCGCGGCACGATGCGGCACCGTGAGTTGCCGCTGGAACAGCTCTACACCGGCTACCGCCAGAACGTCATGGCGCCCGACGAACTGCTGGCGTGGATCAAGGTGCCGTTGCCGACGACCGGAGAGTTCCTCAGGGCCTACAAGATTTCCAAGCGCTACGACGACGACATCTCGGCCGTGTGCCTGGCCGTGCGCCTGCACCTGCAGGACGGCGTGGTGAGCCAGGCCTCCATCGGTGCCGGCGGCGTGGCCGCCACGCCGGTGCGCGCCACGCAGGCAGAAGCCGCACTTGTCGGCCAGCCCTGGACCGAAGCGGCGGCCCGCGCCGCCGGCGCCGCGCTGCAGGCGCAGTTCCAGCCGATCTCCGACATGCGCGCCTCGGCGGCCTATCGCCGGCAACTGCTGGCCAACCTGATGCAGCGCCTCTGGCTGGAAAGCCAGGGCGCCACGCGCATCAATCTCGAGAGCTTCGCGCTGGAGGGAACGCAATGAACGCGCCCGACAAGATCCCCACAACGCTCGCCGTGGCCGGCGTCTCGCGGCCTCACGAAAGCGCGGCGGCCCAGGTCGCCGGTGGCGCTAGCTACGTGGACGACATACCCGAGATCAAGGGCACGCTGTTCGCCGCGCCCATCCTGTCCACGGTGGCCCACGGGCGACTCAGGGGCATCGACGACGCGGCCGCGCGCGCCCTGCCGGGGGTGCGCGGCATCGTCTATGCCGCCGATGTGCCGGGTGACAAGATCCTGGGCAACTTCGCGCACGATGAGCCCATCTTCGCGCTGGACACGGTGCAGTTCATCGGCCAGGTGGTCGGCCTGGTGGTGGCCGACAGCGTGATGCAGGCGCGCCGCGCGGCCCGTCGCGTCAAGCTCGACATCGAAGAGCTGCCCGCAGTACTGACTGTGCACGAGGCCCTCGCAGCCGAAAGCTACGTGCTGCCGCCGGTGTTCGTTCGACGGGGCGACGCGGCCGCCGCGCTGGCCGCCGCGCCGCATCAGCTCACGGGCGCGTTCGAGGTCGGCGGGCAGGAGCACTTCTACCTGGAAGGCCAGATTGCCTACGCGCTGCCGCTGGAGCAGAACCAGTGGTGGATCTATTCGAGCACGCAGCACCCGGGCGAGGTGCAGCACTGGGTGGCGCACGCGCTGGCCATCGAGAACAACGCGGTCACCGTCGAATGCCGGCGCATGGGCGGTGGCTTCGGCGGCAAGGAAACACAGAGCGGCCACCTGGCCGTGTGGGCCGCCATCGCGGCCAACCGCTTCAAGCGGCCGGTCAAGCTGCGGCTGGACCGCGATGACGACTTCATGGTCACCGGCAAGCGCCACCCGTTCGCCTACGAATACACCGCGGGCTACGACGACACCGGCCGGCTGCAGGGCTTGAAGCTCATGCTGGCGGCCAACTGCGGCTTCTCGGCTGACCTCTCGGGCCCGGTGGCCGACCGCGCGGTGTTCCACGTCGACAATGCCTACCACCTGGCCGACGTCGAGATCGCCTCGTACCGCTGCAAGACCCACACGCAGAGCCACACGGCCTTCCGCGGCTTCGGCGGCCCGCAGGGCGTGATCCTGATCGAAGCCATCCTCTCGGACATCGCGCGCGCGCTCGGCATCGATCCGCTCACCGTGCGCCAGCGCAATTTCTACGACAAGGACGCGCGCGACACCACGCACTACGGCATGCGGGTGGAGGACAACATCCTCGAGCCGCTGGTGTCCCGCCTGGCCCAGACGAGCGGCTACCAAGCGCGCCGCGACGCCATCGCCGCGTGGAATGCCGCCAACCCGGTCATCAAGCGCGGCATCGCCATCACGCCGGTGAAGTTCGGCATCTCGTTCACCGCCACCTTCTTCAACCAGGCCGGCGCGCTGGTGCACGTGTACACCGACGGTAGCGTGCAGGTGAACCACGGTGGCACCGAGATGGGCCAGGGCCTGAACACCAAGGTGGCGCAGATCGTGGCCGACGAGCTGGGCCTGCCCTTCCACCGCGTGCTGTGCACGGCCAGCGACACCAGCAAGGTGCCCAACGCCAGCGCCACGGCCGCATCCAGCGGCACCGACCTCAACGGCAAAGCCGCCCAGGCGGCGGCGCGCACCGTGCGCGAGCGCCTGGCCGCCTTCGTGGCCGAGCGCTCGGGCTGCCAGCCGGGTCAGGTGGTGTTCGCCGCCGGCCAGGTGAGCACGCCGCAAGCCGCGATGACCTGGGAGCAGGTGATCGACGATGCCTATCACGCGCGCGTGCAGCTGTGGAGCGACGGCTTCTACAAGACACCCAAGATCCACTACGACGCCAAGACCCTCACCGGCCGGCCGTTCTACTACTTCGCCTACGGCGCCGCCTGCAGCGAGGTGGCGATCGACACGCTGACCGGCGAGAGCCGCGTGCTGAAAGTGGACATCCTTCACGACGTGGGCACCAGCATCAACCCGGCGCTGGACATCGGCCAGGTCGAAGGCGGCTTCGTGCAGGGCATGGGCTGGCTCACCACCGAGGAGCTGGTGTGGAATGCCAAGGGTTACCTCTCCACCCACGCGCCCAGCACCTACAAGATCCCTGCCACGGGCGATATCCCGGACCATTTCAGGACCGAACTCTGGCCCGAGCCGAACCCCGAGGACTCCGTGTTTCGCAGCAAGGCCGTGGGCGAGCCGCCGTTCATGCTGGCGATCAGCGTGTGGGAAGCCATACGCGACGCAGTGGCCGTCACGCGTGCCGACCGTCGCGCGCGACTCGACGCCCCAGCGACGGCCGAGCGCGTCCTGAGCGCTTTGCAGCTCGATGGCTGAAGCAACGAGGAACGGCAGACCGCGCAGAGGTGCGGCCCACGCCGGCAGTCAGGCGGCGTGCTCGCCGGCGCGCAGCGTAAGGAACTCGGCTTCGTAGACTCGCGCCAGATCGGTCTTCTGGCGTTCGGTGAGCACCTTGCCAGCCTGCTGGAAGAACTTCCGCTCTTCTTCTTCGAGATGGTGGTTCACCTTGTGAGCGAGCTTCTTCGCATGCTCCATCCACGCGGCGCCGCCGGCCTGCAGTTTCTCCATGTCCTCCACCATCTCGTCCATCTCGTGGTGCTCGGCAATGGCGTGGCGCGAGGCGTCCACCGTGGCGTCGTGCTCGAACAGCGGCACGTAAAAGCACCGCTCCTCTGCCGTTTCGTGCGCGAGCAGCTCGCGCTTGAGGTCGCCGAACACTCGCTCGCGCTCCTCTGCGCTCACTTGGGCGGCGGTGAGGCGCGCGGCGAGCTCGCGCTGGGTATCGTGGCTGACTCGCAGGGCTTCGAAGATATTCATGCGGTGCAGTTTCGGCGCTACGGATGGCAGGCGATGTAGGCATTCGCCCCACGTACCTGCCGGAACGCGCCGGTCATCGGGCCTTCCTATACTGGGCGCTTCGATGCGCGACGCGGAGGTGAGGCATGCGTGTGGCAGGGAAGCTGACGGTATGGGATGCGCAGGGGCGCTTCGGCGTCATTGCGCCCGATGACGGAAGCGACGAGGTTTTCGTGGAAGCGGCGGATGGCCTGGACGGGCCACCGCCGCTGCTGGGCGAGTTGCTCGTGTTCGACGTGGTGCGCAACCGCGACGGCACGCGCCGGGCCATGAACGTGAGCCGTCCTTCCCGCGACAGTGCGGACCTCGAGCTCGACATCCTGAAGCCGACGCCTGCGACGCCCGCCCCCTTGCACAGGGTCGCGCCGGCGCGGCCCGCGCGCCGCGTCCGGACAGCCTGGAGCTTCGGCCGGATGCTCGTGACGGCCGTGGTCGTGCTGGGCATGGCCCTCGTGCTGTTCAGCCACCGCGACAAGCTGATCGCCCTGTCGGTGGAAGACCTCGATCCTTCGAAGCTGCTGCCGCAAGCCACGGCCGATGCGCCAGCGCCGCGCGAGCAACTGACGAACTAGACCCTGCCTGGGCCCTGCCTCATTCGGCGAACAGCTCCATCACAACGCTGCGCAGCCAGCGGTTGCCGGCATCGCCGTCGAAGCGGCGGCTCCAGTGAAGGGACACGGTGAAGTCGCGCAGCGGGAACATCGGCTCGATGATGGTGTAGCCGCCGTTCACCGCGAAGCCCTGCGCGATGGTCTTGGGCATCACCACCGCGAGGTCAGTGGCCCGCACGATCGAGGGCAGCACCATGAAGTGTTCGGCCGTCAGGCGCACGCGCGTTTCCAGCTTGAGCAATTGCAGGATGCGCAGCGTGTCGGCATGCGTGCGCACCGACACGAATTCGAGTTGGTGCAGATCGGCCAGCAAGGCCTGGCTGTTGCGCCGTTTGCCCGTGAACGGATGCCCTTCGCGCAGCAGGATGATGTAGCGGTCGTTGGTCAGTCGCGCGCGCAGCGTGTCCTTCACCGTCGGCAGGAAGCCGAAGGCCATGTCGATGCTGCCCGCGTCCAGCGCGGCCGTGATGTCCTCGCGCGGCAAGGGCAACGTGTCCACACGCACGCCGGGCGCGCGTTCGCGCAGCGCGGGCATCAGCTCGGGCAGGAAGCGACCCTCGCCGATGTCGCTCATGTGGATGCGGAAGGTGCGCTCGGACTGCGCCGGATCGAAATCCGATGCGTCGCCCAGCGCCTGCTCCAGCGTGGCCAGCGCCGTGCGCACGGCGCTGGCCAGGCGCTGTGCGCGTGGGGTGGGCCGCACACCGCCGGGGGCGCGCACGAACAGCGGGTCTTTCATCAGCAGGCGCAGCCGGGTCAGGCCCTGGCTGGCCGCGGGCTGCGTCACGTCGAGCAGGTCGGCCGCGCGGCTCACGCTGCCGGCGCGATAGACCGCATCGAAGAGGCGCAGCAGGTTGAGGTCGATGTCTTTGATATGCATTTATCTAATGCTGCTTAGTTTCTTCATTTTATTGATTGATGAAGCGGCCCGCGACAAGATCGGCATCGACAAACCCTACCCACGGAGACAAGAGCCTTGGAAGTTTCTTTCAGCAAGGAAGTGGAACTGCTGCGCCTGAAAAACGGCGACACCTTCCACGGCGAGGGCATCCTCGCGATCACCAAGGCCCTGCTCCAGTCGGGCGTGGCCTACGTCGGCGGCTACCAGGGCGCGCCGGTGTCCCACCTGCTCGACGTGATGGTCCAGGCCGAGTCGTACATGAACGAGTTGGGCGTGCACGTCGAGGCCTGCTCCAACGAAGCCTCGGCCGCGGCCATGCTGGGCGCCTCCATCCACTATCCGCTGCGTGGCGCCGTGACGTGGAAGTCCATCGTGGGCACGAACGTGGCCTCCGATGCGCTGTCCAACCTCTCGTCGCCCGGCGTCACCGGCGGTGCGCTGATCGTGGTGGGCGAGGACTACGGCGAAGGCGCCTCGGTGATCCAGGAGCGCACCCACGCCTACGCGCTCAAGTCGAGCATGTGCCTGCTCGACCCGCGTCCCGACCTGCCCGTGATGGTGCGCATGGTGGAACACGGCTTCCGCCTGTCCGAAGCCTCCAACATGCCCTGCATCCTGGAGCTGCGCATCCGCGCCTGCCACGTGCGCGGCAGCTTCGAGGCCAGCGACAACGTGCCGCCGCCCATTTCCACACGCACGTTGATGGAAGATCCGGCCGCCTTCGATTACATGCGGCTGGCGCACCCGCCGGTCACTTTCCGCCACGAGAAGCTCAAGGGCGAGGAGCGCATTCCGGCCGCGCGCCGCTACATCGCCGAGAACGGGCTCAACGAACTGATGCCCGGCCGCCACGAGCGCATGGGCATCATCGTGCAGGGCGGCCTCTACAACGCGCTGATCCGCAGCCTGCAGCAGCTGGGCCTGGCCGACGCCTTCGGCCAGAGCGAGATTCCGCTGCTGGTGCTCAACGTCGCCTGGCCCATCGTGCCCGAACAGGTGGCCGAGTTCTGCATGGGCAAGGACGGCGTGCTGGTGGTGGAAGAAGGCCAGCCCGAATACATCGAGCAGGAAATCGCCACGCTGCTGCGCCGGCGAGACATCCAGACGCCGCTGCACGGCAAGGACCTGCTGCCCGCCGCGGGCGAGTACACCGTCGAGGTGCTGGCCAGCGGGCTGGCGGCCTTCGCGCAACGCTACCTGCCCGATGCCGCACGCGAGGCGGCCACGGGTTCGGCCCGTGCGTGGCTGGACGGTAACCAGGCGCGCCGCGCCGAGGTCTCGCGCCTGCTGGGCGAGCCGCTACCGGCGCGCCCGCCGGGCTTTTGCGTCGGCTGCCCGGAGCGTCCCGTGTTCTCGGCTCTCAAGCTGGCGCAGCAGGAGGTGGGCAAGGTGCACGTGGCGGCCGACATCGGCTGCCATGCGTTCGGCACCTTCGAGCCGTTCTCCCAGGGCCACTCGATCCTGGGCTACGGCATGAGCCTGGCCAGCCGCGCGGGCGTCTCGCCCATGATGCAGCGGCGCACCCTGGCCATCATGGGCGACGGCGGCTTCTGGCACAACGGCCTGCTCACGGGCGTTCAGAGCGCGCTGTTCAACAAGGACGACGCGGTGCTGCTGATCTTCAAGAACGGCTACACCTCGGCCACCGGCACGCAGGACATCATCTCCACGCCCGACGACGAGATCAAGGAGCGTGCGCGCGACAAGCAGCAGAGCCTGGTCGACAAGAACCAGACCATCGAAGCCACGCTGGAAGGCCTGGGCGTGGAGTGGATGCGCACGGTTCACACCTACGACGTGGACCGCATGCGCAAGACGGTCACCGAGGCGTTCACCAGCGACTTCAACGGCCTGAAGGTCATCGTGGCCGAAGGCGAATGCCAGTTGGAGCGCCAGCGTCGCATCAAGCCCTGGCTGGCCGGCCTGCTCTCGCGCGGCGAACGCGTGGTACGCGTGAAATACGGCGTGGACGAGGACGTCTGCAATGGCGATCACGCCTGCATCCGCCTGTCGGGCTGCCCCACCCTCACGCTCAAGGACAACCCCGATCCGCTGAAGGTCGATCCGGTGGCCACCGTGATCGACGGCTGCGTGGGGTGCGGCCTGTGCGGCGCCAATGCGCATGCGGCCACGCTGTGCCCGAGCTTCTACCGCGCCGAGGTGGTACAGAACCCCAAATGGCACGAACGCCTGCTGGCCGGCCTGCGCGGCGCCGTCGTGCGCGCGCTGCAGCCGGCCTGAAGCCAGCGACCCGCCGCAATGACGACAAGAACGAAACGAGACCCTCGATGAACGCCACTGCCTCTCCATCGGCCAACGCCGCCCGCCCGCTCACCCTGCTGATCTGCGCCCTGGGAGGCGAAGGCGGCGGCGTGATGACCGAGTGGCTGTCCGAGATCGCCCGCCACGCGGGCTACGCTGCGCAGGCCACGTCGATTCCCGGCGTGGCGCAGCGCACCGGCGCCACCACCTACTACATCGAGGTGTTCCCGATCCCGGTGTCGCAGCTGGGCGGCCGCCGCCCGGTGTTCAGCCTGAACCCGGTGGCCGGCGCGCTCGACGCCATCGTGTCGTCCGAGCTGCTGGAAACCGCCCGCCAGGTGGGCAACGGCATGTCGTCGCCCGCGCGCACCACGGTCATCACCTCGTCGGCCCGCACGCTCACCACCTCCGAGCGCATGGACCTCGGCGACGGCCGCGCCGACAGCGCGCGCCTGGCCGACGTCGTCAAGTCGCAGAGCCGCGAACACCACATCCTGGACATGGCCACGCTGGCGCGCGAGTCCGGCACCATCGTGAGCGCGGTGATGCTGGGCGCGGTGGCGGGCAGCGGCGTGTTCCCGTTCACCCGCGAGGACTACGAGCACGTGATCCGCGAGACAGGCCGCACCCGCGACGGCAAGGTGGGCCGCGCGGCCGAAGCCAGCCTGCGCGGCTTCGCGCGCGCCTACGACGCCGTGAGCGCGCCGCGCGCCCAGGCCGCCTACGTGAACGAATTGCTCGAAGGCGACGACGATGCCGCCGCCGCACCGTCGGCCGGCCAGCACGCGCCCGCGCGCACGCTGCCGCCCGAAGTCGCGCGCCAGTTCCCGCCGGCACTGCACGACATCCTGTCGCTGGGTCACGCGCGCCTGGTCGACTACCAGGGCGAGACCTATGCGCGCCTGTATGTCGAGCGCCTGGCACGCGTGCTGGCCGCCGAGCAGGCGGCGGACCCGGCCGGCGCCGGCGCGCTGACCACCACGCGCGAGACCGCGCGCTGGCTGGCCCTGTGGATGGCCTTCGACGACATCGTGCGCGTGGCCGATCTCAAGAGCCGCGCCAGCCGCTGGCGCCGCGTGCAGGGCGAAGTCAAGGCCAAGGACCAGGACCTGCTGCACATCTACGACCACTTCAAGCCCGGTGCGCCCGAATTCGCCGCACTGCTGCCCCAGGGCCTGGCCGACCGCGTCATGCGCTGGGACGCGCGCCGCCGCGCCAGCGGCAAGGGTCCGTGGGAGATGCCGCTGAAGATCGGCACGCACTCCGTCTTCGGCATGGTGGCGCTGCGTACGCTGTCGAACCTGAAGTGGCTGCGCGTGCGCGGCAGCCGCTACGCCACCGAGCAGGCGCTGATCGGCCAGTGGCTGGACGGCGTGGAGGCCGGCACGCGCGCGCGCTGGCAACTGGGCCACGAGCTCGCCCAGTGCGGCCGCCTGATCAAGGGCTACGGCAGCACCAACGAGCGCGGCAAGGAAAACCTGCTGCACGTGCTGCACCACCTCGCCCGCGGCACCGATGCGCAAGCCGCCGCCCAGGCCGTGGCTGCCGCGCGCGCCGCCGCGCTGGCAGACGACGCAGGCCGCGCGCTCGACGCCACGCTGGTCGCACATGGCGCGCCGGCGCGGCCGGTGAAGGCGCAGCCGATCCGCTGGATGAAGAACCCGCGCGCAGCCAAGGCGCCTGGCGCCACACAAAGCGCCTGATGTCGTTGGCATCAGGAAGATTTCCCCACGAAAACCCAGAAGGAGACCACCCCATGACTCACCCCATCCGCCGCAGCCTGCTGGCGCTCGCCCTGTGTGCCGGCCTCGTGCCCGCGGCCATGGCGCAAGCCTGGCCGTCCAAGCCGATCAAGCTCGTCGTCAACTTTCCGCCCGGCGGCGCGGCTGATCAGCTCGCGCGCATGGTGGGCCAGCCCCTGTCGGACGCGCTGGGCCAGCCGGTGGTGATCGAGAACCGCGGCGGCGCGGGCGGCAACATCGGCGGCGACGCCGTGGCCAAGTCGCCGGCCGACGGTTACACGCTGCTGATGAGCTCGGGCGGCATGGTGTCGATCAACCCTTACCTGTACGCGCGCATGCCCTTCGATCCGGCCAAGGACATCGTGCCGGTAGCCTCGGTGGCGCGCATCGCGGTGTATCTGGTCACCAAGCCCGACCTGCCCGCGAAGAACGTGCCCGAGTTCGTGGCGCACTTGAAGGCCAACCCGGGCAAGCTGTCGTTCGGTTCGCCCGGCAACGGCAGCTCGCCGCACCTGGCGGCCGAGATGCTCAAGTCGATGACCGGTACCTTCGCCACGCACGTGCCCTACCGTGGCGGCGGCCCCGCCCTGCAGGATCTGCTGGGCGGCCAGTTCGACTTCTGGTTCGACCCGGGTGTCGGCCTGCCCCACGTGCGCACCGGCAAGCTCAAGCTTCTGGCCGTGGGCAGCCCCAAGCGTTCGCCGCTTTTCCCGGACGTGCCCACGCTCGATGAAGCGGGCCTCAAGGGCTTTGATGCCGACTCCTACTTCGGCCTCTACGCCCCGGCGGGCACGCCTGCGGAGGTGATCACGCGCGTCAACACCGAAGTCAACAAGATCCTGGCCAACGCGTCGATCAAGGAACGCATCGTGGCGCTCGGTGGCGAGGCGGCGCCCGACACCCCCGCCGGCTTCGGCGCACGCGCCGCGACGGACAGCAAGCGCTTCGGCGAGCTGATCAGGTCGCGCGGCATCAAGGCCGAATGAGCGCGAGCCCCGCCGTGATCGTCGAGATCGTCAGCTTCGCCAACCCGCCGGGCGCCTCGCGCGAGCAACTGCTCGAGGGTGCCCGGGCCACGCTGCCGCGCTGGCAGGCGAACCGCGACCTGGTGCGCAAGCACTACGCGGCCAGCCTGGACGGCAGCCGTGGCATGGGCATCTACCTGTGGCCTTCGGTCGAGGCAGCGAAGGCCGGCCACGACGCGGCCTGGGTCGCGGCGGCCGAGGCGCGCACCGGTGCGCCGGTGAGCATCACCTATCATGATCTGCTGATGGTGCTGGACAACGAAACCGGCACCGTGACCGAGCCGCCAGCCTCGACGCGCTGACGGCACGCGCTTGACCCGGCCCCGCCGCGCGCGGGGCCTTTTCGTTCGACACAAGGATCCCGGCATGACCGACAGCCCCGCGCCGCGTACCGTCACCTACACCGTGCGCGTCGAATTCGGCGACTGCGACCCCGCGCGCATCGTCTGGTTTCCCAACTTCTTCCGCTGGATCGACGCCGCCTCGCGCCACTTCTTCGTGGGCTGCGGCGTGCCGCCGTGGCATGAGACCGAGCGCACGATCGGCGTGATCGGCACGCCGCTGGTCGACACGCACGCGAAGTTCGTCAAGACCGCCAGCTACGGCGACACGCTGAACATCCACGTGCACATCGCCGAATGGCGCGACAAGAGTTTCGTGCAGCGCTACCGCATCGAGCGCGCCAACGAGGACGGCAGCGTGGACGCCATCATGGAATGCGACGAGGTCCGCATCTTCGCGGCCCGCCGCGAAGGCAGCGCCACGGGCATCCGCGCCGTCCCGATTCCGGAATCGATTCGCCAGGCCTGCCGCTGACGGCACGCGGACGCCCCGGGGCCGTCGCGCCACAATACGGGGCTCCGCGATTCCGTCCTGACCGCCGCCACGCCATGAAACTCGCCACCTGGAACGTCAACTCCCTCACGGCCCGCCTGCCACACGTTTTGAAGTGGCTCGAGGCCAACCCGGTCGACGTGCTGTGCCTGCAGGAGCTCAAGCTCACCGACGACAAGTTCCCGCTCGACGCATTGAAGGCCGTGGGCTACGAGGCCGCGGTGTTCGGTCAGAAGACATACAACGGCGTCGCCATCCTCAGCCGCACTCCGCTGGCTGGCGTGGCGCGCAACATCGAGGGATTCACCGACGAGCAGTCGCGAGTGATCGCCGGCACGCTGGACACCACGGAAGGCCCGTTGCGCGTGGTCAACGGCTATTTCGTCAACGGCCAGGAGCCGGGCAGTGAAAAGTTCACCTACAAGATGGACTGGCTCGATGCGCTGCAGGCCTGGCTCAAGACCGAACTCGCCACGCATGACCGCCTGCTGCTGGTGGGCGACTTCAACATCACGCCTGAAGACCGCGACTCGTTCGATCCCGAAGGCCTGCGCGGGACCATCCACCACACGAGCGAGGAACGCGCTCACTTCCAGGCCTTGCTGGACCTGGGCCTGACGGATGCGTTCCGCCTGTTCGACCAGCCCGAGAAAAGCTTCTCATGGTGGGACTACCGCATGCTGGGCTACCAGAAGAACCGCGGCCTGCGCATCGACCACATCTTGGTCAGCCAGCCGCTGGTGCCCAAGGTGCGCTCGTGCGTGATCGACCGCGTGCCGCGCAAGTGGGAAAAGCCGAGCGACCATGCGCCGGTGATCGTCGAGATCGATTGAGCCAGCGCAGGCGCCATGAAAAAAGCGCGCCGGAGGGCGCGCTTTTTTCTTGCAGGCCACTTCACTGCGACGGGTTCTATTCGAGGCCCAGTTCCTGAATCTTGCGCGTGATGGTGTTGCGGCCGATACCGAGCTTCTGAGCCGCTTCGATGCGGCGGCCACGCGTGTTGCCGAGCGCCGTGAGGATGAGGCGCGATTCGAAACGGCGCGTCAGCAGATCCCACACATCGTGGCGCCCGGCGGCCAGCAACTCCTGGGCTTCGGCTTCGAGGCCCGACTCCCAGCTGGCAGGAGACGCGGCGCCATTCAACGGCATGGCATGCGAGGTCGACGGCATCGCCATGGCCTCGCCGCCCGCAGGCAGATGGCCGCGCGATTCGAAGGCCGCCTGCGGCTCGGCCGGGGCGCTGACCACCGCTCGCGGCACGACCGGCTCTTCGGTGCGGGCAGCGGACTCGGGCATGGCCGAACCCAGGCGCGGGCCTTCGGAGGCCATACCGAGCACTTCCGGAGGCAGATCCTTGGCTTCGATCACCTGCGCGGGAGCCATCACCGTGAGCCAGTGGCAGATGTTCTCGAGCTGACGCACGTTGCCTGGAAAACCGAAGCTCCCGAGCTGCGCGATCGCGGCATCGGAAATGCGCTTGGGCTCCACGCCCAGTTGCTTGGCGCTTTGCTGCAGGAAGTGGCGCGTGAGCATGGGCACGTCTTCCTTGCGTTCGCGCAGCGCGGGCAGACGCAGGCGGATGACGTTGAGGCGATGGAACAAGTCTTCGCGGAACACGCCCTGCTTGACCCGCTCTTCCAGGTTCTGGTGGGTGGCGGCGATCACACGCACGTTGGCCTTGACCGCACTGTGGCCGCCGACGCGATAGAAGTGGCCGTCCGACAGCACACGCAGCAGACGGGTCTGCAGATCGAAGGGCATGTCGCCGATTTCGTCGAGGAACAGCGTGCCGCCTTCGGCCTGCTCGAAGCGGCCGCGGCGCATGGTCTGCGCGCCCGTGAAGGCGCCGCGCTCATGGCCGAACAGTTCGCTCTCGAGCAGATCCTTGGGGATGGCGGCGGTGTTGATGGCCACGAACGGCCCATTCGCTCGCGGCGAATGCTTGTGCAGCGCCCGGGCCACGAGTTCCTTGCCCGAGCCCGATTCACCCGTGATCATCACCGTGACGTTGCTCTGCGAGAGGCGGCCGATGGCGCGGAACACGTCCTGCATCGCCGGTGCCTGGCCCAGCATCTCGGGCGCGGCGCTCATTCGCTCTTCGGCGACCTCCTCGCGCTGGCTTTCCTCGACTGCGCGGCGGATGAGCTCCACGGCCTTGGGCAGATCGAACGGCTTGGGCAAGTATTCGAAGGCGCCCCCCTGGAAGGCGCTGACGGCGCTGTCCAGGTCGGAGAAGGCCGTCATGATGATGACGGGCAGGCCGGGATGGCGTTCCTTCACCTTGCCCAGCAGATCGAGTCCGGAACCGCCGGGCATGCGAATGTCGCTCACCAGGACTTGCGGGCCTTCGTCGTCGTTGGCGGCTTCGAGCGCCTGCAGCACCTCCCGGGGATTGGTGAAGCTGCGGGTGGGCAGGTCTTCACGCAGCAAGGCCTTCTCCAGCACGAAGCGGATGGATTGGTCATCGTCTACGATCCAGATCGGCTTCATGTTGTGCTTGTCGTCCAGTGGTTATGCGTCAGGGCAGCGGGATCAATATCTTGAAATCTGTCCGGCCCGCGACGCTCTCGCACTCGATCAGGCCGTGGTGTTGCTGCACGAAGGTTTGCGCCAGCGTGAGCCCCAGCCCTGAACCACCATCCCGCCCTGACACCAGCGGATAAAAAATGCGGTCTTTGATCGAATCCGGAACGCCCGGACCGTTGTCAATGACATGCAATTCCAATGCCAGTCGAAAGCGCTGTTTTCCAAAAGTTACCTGCCGGGCAATGCGTGAGCGGAACACGATTTCGGCGTCGCCCGCCGTGATGCGGTCGGCCAGTGCCTGCGCGGCGTTGTGGGCGATGTTGAGCACGGCCTGGATCAACTGCTCGCGATCGCCACGGAATTCGGGAATGGAGGTGTCGTAGTCCCGCACCACGCGCAAGCCGCGCGGAAACTCGGCAAGGATGAGCGAACGCACGCGCTCGCACACCTCGTGGATGTTGACGTCGCCCACGACATGCGGACGGCGGTGCGGCGCCAGCAGGCGATCGACCAGCGTCTGCAGGCGGTCGGCCTCGTGGATGATGACTTGCGTGTATTCGGTGAGCTCACGCGAGTCGATTTCCATCTGCAGCAACTGCGCCGCGCCCCGGATGCCGCCCAGCGGATTCTTGATCTCGTGGGCGAGGTTGCGGATCAGTTCCTTGTTGGCCTGCGCCTGGTCGATGAGGCGCTCCTCGCGGTCCTGCCGGGCCTGCTGCTCCAGCGGCAGCAGTTCGACGATGAACTCGTCGGCCACGTCGGACTGCGCAACGACCACATGGACCTGCTGGCTGTCCTGATTGGGCCGTTTGAGGCGGGCGTCGTACCGCAGCGCCGCGAACTCGTTGTTGGCAGCACCTGCCAGTGCCGTGCGCAACACCTGCGGTTCGTTGAAGCTCTCGGGCAACTGCGAGCCTTCGATGGTGCGACGCGAGATGCCCAACGCGTCCTCGAGCGCGGCGTTGGCGAACAGGACGGTGCCGTCACGGTGGACCACGGCCACCAGAGTGGCCAGCAGATCGAAAGGCAGATAGCGCGCGAGCGCGTTCGCAGCGGTGTCCAAGGGAGGACTCAGCGATGCACGGGCAGGCGGGAGAGTTCCCGCTTCAGGCCCTCGATGTCGGCGTCGTTGCGGGCGATCTGGGCCTTCATGTCGGCGACGCGATCGAGATAGCGCTGGTGATTGCGCGACTCGATGCCCATCTTCTCGGGCTCGCCGTTGTTGTAGTCCTTGAGCAACTGGTCGCGGCGTGCCTCGGCGCGCTTGAGCTCGGTCTCGAGGATCATGCGCGCGTCGTTGTCGCGGGCGCGCTGGTCTGCGGAGTCGACGCGCGGCGAGCCCGCGGGCGAAGCGGTCGCCGCAGGGGAGCGGACGGGCGCCGCAGCCGGACCGGCTGCCGGGCCGGTGGCGCCCGCGCCCTGCACCACCGTCACATTGCCGCCTTCGACCAGCTTGCAGCCGCGCTGCTGCGCCGCAGTGGCGTTGTTGGTGTACTCGTTGCCGGGGCAACGGTAGATGCGATCCTGTGCCTGGGCGCCCAGGCTTGCGCCCGCGCAGACGGCGAACAGGAAGCTCAAGCGCAGGACGGTGGACGTTGTTTTCACGGAGGGTTGAGACGGAGGAACTCGGTCTGGCAGTATCCCCGAATCGGGGACCGGATCAAAGTTCCGAAGCAATGCCCGGAAAGCAGAAAAGGACGGCCTGAGCCGTCCTTTTCGTGACATATGCCCTGGATTACAGGGAGTAGTACATGTCGAACTCGATCGGGTGCGTGGTCATGCGGAAACGCGTGACTTCCTGCATCTTCAGGTCGATGTAGGCATCGATGAACGAGTCGGTGAACACGCCGCCCTTGGTCAGGAAGCTGCGGCCCTTGTCGAGGTACTCGAGTGCCTGGTCAAGGCTGTGGCACACGGTCGGCACCTTCGCGTCTTCTTCCGGCGGCAGGTGGTACAGATCCTTGGTGGCGGCTTCGCCAGGATGGATCTTGTTTTCCACGCCGTCCAGGCCAGCCATCATCAGCGCCGAGAAGGCGAGGTACGGGTTGGCCAGGGGATCCGGGAAGCGCGCTTCGATGCGGCGGCCCTTGGGGTTGGACACGAACGGGATGCGGATCGAAGCCGAGCGGTTCTTGGCCGAATAGGCCAGCTTCACCGGGGCTTCGAAGCCGGGCACCAGGCGCTTGTAGCTGTTGGTACCGGGGTTGGTGATGGCGTTCAGTGCACGGGCGTGCTTGATGATGCCGCCGATGTAGTACAGCGCGAAGTCGGACAGGCCCGCATAGCCGTCGCCGGCGAACAGGTTCTTGCCATCCTTCCAGATCGACTGGTGAACGTGCATGCCGGAGCCGTTGTCGCCGACGATGGGCTTGGGCATGAAGGTGGCCGTCTTGCCGTAGGAGTGGCAGACATTCCAGATCACGTACTTGAGCTTCTGCGTCCAGTCGGCGCGCTCGACCAGCGTGCTGAACTTGGTGCCGATTTCGTTCTGGCCGGCGCCCGCCACTTCGTGGTGGAACACTTCGACCGGGATGCCCAGCGATTCGAGCACGAGCGAGATCTCGGCGCGGATGTCCTGTGCGCTGTCGACCGGGGGCACGGGGAAGTAGCCGCCCTTGACGGTGGGACGATGGCCATGGTTGCCGCCGTCGAACTTCTTGCCGGTGTTCCACGAGGCTTCGTCGGCGTCGATCTTGACGAAGCTGCCGGACATGTCCGAGCCCCAGCGCACGTCGTCGAAGATGAAGAATTCGGGTTCCGGACCGAAGAAGGCGGTGTCGCCCAGGCCCGATGCCTTCAGATAGGCTTCGGCCTTCTTGGCGATGGAGCGGGGGTCGCGATCGTAGGGCTTGCCGTCGGCGGGCTCGAGCACGTCGCAGGTCAGGTTGAGGGTGGTTTCCTCGAAGAACGGATCGATGACGGCCGTGTTCGGATCCGGCATGAGCAGCATGTCGGAAGCTTCGATGCCCTTCCAGCCAGCGATGGAGGAGCCGTCGAAAGCGTGGCCGGAGCTGAACTTGTCTTCATCGAAATGCGACACGGGCACGGTGACGTGCTGTTCCTTGCCACGGGTGTCGGTGAAGCGGAAATCGACGAACTTGACCTCGTTTTCCTTCACGAGTTTGAGCACGTCGGCGACGGACTTGGCCATCTGGTTCTCCTGTTGGATGGGTTGCTGGAAAGTAACGCTGAGGGAATGCACTAAGTGTGCCAAAGCTGGTGCACCGTCAGAGGCAGCGCGCAGGGGGTTTCGGCGCCGAAAGAGGGCCGAACGGTGGCTAAATCACGAGAGAAGCATCAGGCCCAGGCCGAATGTGCACCAATACAGATCAAAAAAAGAGAATCACCAAAATAGTGCATTATTCATCGCACCAATTCGGGGCCCAACTCCGAGCCATGGGCTCGCAGTCCGGCCAGCAGTTCGGCATAGGCCGCCAGGGCCGGCGCCGGCTCCCCTTTGACCCCCAACTCGATGTGGCGCCCATACTGCGGATGGTCCACGCTGGGCAGACTGAACACCTTGATGCCGGCGAAATCACGCTCGATGCGCTCCATGAGCGGCGTCAAAGTCGCCTCCATCGAGCCGAACACGATCACTGACCGCTCGACGCGTGCCCCCACGGAAGCGAGGTGGCCGTAGCGATTGTCGAGCACCCACTCCACCATGGGCCAGGCCATCACGGGAAAGCCCGGCACGAAGTGGACGTCGCCCACCGAGAAACCGGGAATCTTGTTGTACGGGTTGGGAATGATCGAAGCGCCTTCCGGAAACACACCCATGTTGAGGCGGTGGACGTTGTCGGCGCGGTCAGGTTCGTAGGGCACGCCCTGCTCGCGTGCCGTGTCCTGCATGCGCTCGCGGATCAGGCGCTCGGCCTCGGGGTGGAGCGCCAGCGGCACGCCCAGAGCTGCGGCAGCGCACTGGCGCGTGTGGTCGTCAGGGGTCGCGCCGATGCCGCCGGTGGAGAACACCACTTCCCCTCCCGCGAACGCGCGGCGCAGAGCATCGGTGATGAGAGCCGGATCGTCGCCCACGTATTCCGCGCGCGAGAGCGACAGGCCGCGCGCGCCCAGCAGTTCGATGATGCGCGGCAGGTGTTTGTCGGCACGCTTGCCGGAGAGGATTTCGTCGCCCACGATGATGAGGGCGAAGCGCTGGGTATCGGCGGTCATGGAAGTTCGGGCAAAGGGTGCTGTCAGGGGCGCGGAGGCGGCAGGCTGCGGGGTTCGTCGATCACGGTGACCGGCTCGGGCTCGGCCACCGGCGGCGCTGCGGTTTCTTCAGGCACGATGACCGTCGATGCGAACACGGTGGCGGCGGTCTCGTTGCGCAGGCGCTGGAGGGCGTCCAGGCAGTAATGTGAAAACCAGAGCGACGAGAACGCGAACACCAGCGTGTAGATCCAGATCGCCACCGGCACCAGCACGTAGAACGCCGCCACGAACAGTACGCCCGACGCCCAGACCAAGCTGGGTGCCGCACCCAGATATCCCGTGAGAATACCGATGCCCAGCAGCCAGCCACGGTGGCGGCGCAGCAGCTCGCGCCGCTCGTCGGCACTGGCATGCTCGGCCAATGCATCGAAGCTCATGACGCGGTAGGTCAGCCAGCCCCAGATCAGCGGCGGCAGCACGAGGATGAGCGGCGGCACCAGCCACAGCGGCATCGACACCACCAGCGCGAGCAACGCCATCAGCAAGGCGCCGAGCGAGCGCATGGCGCCGCCGAAGAACGAGCCGCCCTTCTTGCGTTCGAGTTGCGGGAAGCGGCGCTCGGCCACCAGCGCGGCCAGCGCGGGCGTCATGAAGGCGGCCACCACGAGCAGCACCACCAGCACGATCAGGGGCGTCGCCACGATGACGAGCAGCATGGGAGCCAGCATGTCGCGCATGCCACCGGCACCCAGGCGCTCGAGCCAGCCCCATACGCTGGCGAGCCACGTCCAGCTGTCGAGCATGGCGCGAACGCCCGCCAGCGCGGCGTCCCAATAGAAGTAGCCGAGCGCGAAGCCCGCGCCCAGCATCAGGGCCAGTGGCAGCAGCGACAGCGCGATGACCCGCGGATGCAGGCAATACGCCACCGCGCGCCAGAAGGAGTCGAGAAGCAGTCCCATGGCCGGCAGCATACCGCGAGCCGCCACCCGGCTCAGCCCCTACCCAGCAGCCGCTTGAGGCCCAGCCACTGCTGGGAGAGGAAGCCGCGGCCATAGTCACGACCGCGCTCCACCTGATCACGGATGCCGGTGGGTTCGTAGCGCAACTGGAAGTCGGCGGTGCCGAACAGCATGTCCCACCAGGGCAGCAGCACGCCGAAGTTGCAGCCGCCCAGACGCACGCCTGTGCCCGTCGCGGTTTCGTGTCCGATCCCCACGCTGTGGTGCCGCCGATGGAAGCGCGGGCTGATCCAGAGCCGCTCGCCCACGCGGCCGAACCACAGCCGCAGGTTGGCGTGTTGCAGGTTTTCGCTGAGCTGCGTGATGGCGACCACCGCCACGAACTGGCCCGGCGGCACGCCGATGGCGAAGGCCACTGCCACCAGCACGAGGTCGCGCAGCAGGTCGTCGAGCAGGTGGTTGCGGCTGTCGCTCCACATCGTCATCTGGCGCTGCGAATGGTGCAGCGCATGCAGGCTCCACCACCAGCGCCACTGATGCTGGCCGCGATGAATCCAGTAATCGACGAAATCGAACACCAGCAGGTAGATGAAGAAGGCGATCCACGGGCTGTCGGTCACACCGGGCCACAGCTCGTCGAGATGCAACGTCGGCCAGCCGGCCACGCGCAGCCCGCCGAGCAGCGGATCGACCCACGGCGTGATACCGAAGAACAGCGCCAGCCGGAACAGTCCGAGGCGATGGATCAGCGTGTAGAGCACATCGACGCGGATGGCCGCGCGATCGGTCACGGCTTCCACCGGGCGCCAGCGTTGCAGCGGCGCGATCACCAGCAACAACACGGCCAACTGCAGCAGCCCGACCAGCAACCATCCGGTGGCGGCGAAGCCATCCTCGAGCAGGTTGGCCAGCCCCAGAGAAAACATCGCAGGCTGCACGGCAGCTTCGAAGAGCCATTGCTGGGCCTGGGCGAAGAGATCGATCAAGACGTCCATGGCCGATCAGCGCGCTGGACGAGGATGCGACGCGACCCAGGCTGCGTAGTCGGGATGCTGATCGAGCGTGCGGAAGCAGAATCCGCGCGATTTCAGACCGGCGATCAAGGGCTCGAGCACGGCGGGCGCCCACGGGTCGCGCCGCGACCAGATGCCCAGGTGTGCCAGCAGCACGTCACCACCGCGGATTTCTCTGAGCGCTTTGGCCAGCAGCGCCTCGTTGCTCGCGGTTTCGCTGGGCAGTTCATCCCCCAGGAAACCGGCCGGTGACCACCCCGCATGAGCCCAGCCACATCCCCGGGCGGTCGCGAGCAGGGCCGGCGACGTCTTGCCGCCCGGTGCGCGGTACATCGGGAGCACGGGTTTTCCGGTGATCTGCTGCAGCCGCTGGGCGGCATGGTCGATCTCCTGGCAATAGCGGGTGCCGCTCCAGACCTGGTCACGCCCCGCCTGGCTACCGGCGGAGGTGCGGATGCGAAAGCGTGCCGAGCCATCGGCGGCGGGCGCAAGATCGGCACGCCAGTAGGCGTGCTCCCAGGTGTGGGAGGCAAAGGCATGGCCTTCGGCCGCGCGCGCTCGCCACCAGGCCGCCCAGGCATCGTCCAGGCTCGACCCGCCGGTTAGCGTCTTCTCGTTGGCGGCGAAGAATGTCACCCGCACCTGCTGGCGATGCAGCACCTCGGCCACCAGCGGGGCCACACCCATGTGGCCGGTATCGAAGGTGAGATAGAGCGGACGGTCGCAGGTGGCCTGGGGGATCGGTGCACCCTGGGCCCACGCGATGGCCGCCGAGGCCAGCAGCGCAGGCGCGGCGACCCCTGCCAGGCTAGCGCGCCGCATGGTCCAGCGTCCACACGCCATGCGGCGATGTGCCCACCTTGACCTGGCGCACGACCTTGCGCGCAGCGGTGTCGATCACGGTGAGTTTGCGAGCCCAGCGCGAAGTGACAAGCAGCCAGCGGCCATCAGCCGACAGATCCATGCAATCCGGGCCGCCTGGCGCCGGGAAGCTGGCCACGACTTCGAGTGTATGGAAGTCGATCTGGCTGATGGTGTTGCCGACGCGGTTGCTCACGAACACGTGCTGGCGGTCGCCCGCCGACCGGAAAGCGTGTGCGCCGGCGGCTGTCTTGATCTTGCGGATGGAACGGGGCGTGCCGCCCGAAACGTCGAACACTTCCACGCCATCGCTGCCCGTCAGGCCGACCAGCAGCAAGCGGTCGTCGGGGGTACCGAAGACGTCGGCCGGCATCGGGCCGGTCTTCACGCGCCAGCGGATCGCCTGCGTGGCGAGGTCCACGGCGACCAGTTCGTCGCTGTCCTGCATCGTCACGTAGGCCGTGGTACTGCGGCTGTCGATCCAGATGTGGCTGGGCGTTTTGCCCGACGGTATGCGCTTGGCCAGCGTGAGCTCGCGGCCGTCCCACCGGTAGAGGTCGATGTGGTTGAGGCGGTTGGCGGCCGTCACGAACCACTTCATGTCGGGCGAGAAGCGCAGGTGATAGGGGTCGAGCGTGCCGCGCACGGTACGCTGGACCTGGGCGGTGCGCGGATCGACGAACAGCAGCGAGTCTCCGGCCGAGTTGGCGATCACCAGCGACTTTTCGTCCGGCGTGAGGTAGAGATGGTGCGGCTCCTTGCCGGTGGGAATGCGCTGCTTTTCGGTCCAGGTGACCGGATCGATCACGCTGACCGTGGCGTCGAGCGAATTGAGGACGAACACGGGGCTGCGCAGCGAGGTGTCCTGCGCCTGGGCGGTCATTCCCGCGGCAGCCAGCAGAACCAGACACAAGAGGAGACGCACGGGAGACTTCACGGGAGGAGGGAACAGTGCGGCAGTGTAAGCCGGAGACCAGGGGCGACGCCTGCTAGCATGGTTCGATGGAGACCATTCGTATCGACGGCGTCGGACTGGAGGTTCAACGGCTGGAGGCACCCCCTGGTTTACCGCCGTTACCACCGCTCGTCTTCCTGCATGAAGGTCTCGGATCGGTGAGCATGTGGCGCGACTGGCCTGCCCGCCTGTGCCAGGCCACAGGGCGCGCCGGCATCGTGTATTCGCGCCAGGGTTACGGCCAATCGGACACCCGGCCCGACGTGCGCGGACCGACTCGTGAACACGACGGACGCCGTGCGGGACGGCTGCCGCCAGACTACATGCACAACGAAGCCTGGCATGTCCTGCCGGCGCTGTTGCAGGCGCTGGAAGTGCAGCGGCCGGTGCTGATCGGCCATTCAGACGGCGGCACCATCGCCCTGCTGCACGCTGCGAGCCACGCGGTAGAGGCCTGCGTGGTCATGGCACCGCACGTCATCGTCGAGCAGGTATCGATCGACTCGATCGCCGAAGCACGCGACGCTTATGGCACGGGCCTGCGCGCGCGCCTGGCACGCTACCACGCCGACGTCGATACGGCGTTCTGGCAATGGAACGACGTCTGGTTGAGCGAAGCCTTCCGTTCGTTTGACATCCGTGCGGATTGCTGCGATATCGAGGCGCCGGTGCTGGCGATCCAGGGCGAGGACGATCCGTACGGCACCCTGGCCCAGATCGGGGAGATCCATCCAGCGGGTGTCATCGAACGCTGCGTGCTGGCCCGTTGTGGCCACTCGCCGCACCGGGATCAGGCCGAGGCCACGACCGGTGCCATCCGCGATTTCCTGGCGCGCCAGGTGTTGCCGGGCCGCTAGGGTTTCAGCAGGGCCAGCTCGTCGGGCCCGAGCCAGCGCCAGCCCCCCGGCGGAAGGTCCGGCGGCAGGGCCAGTCCCCCGATGCGCGAGCGGTGCAGGCCCTCCACCCGGTTGCCGACGGCAGCGAGCATGCGCTTGACCTGGTGGTACTTGCCCTCCGTCAGCGTCAGACGCAGGGTGAGTTCGCCGGTCGCTTCGCACGCAGCGGCGCGCACCGGCTTCGGATCGTCGTCGAGCACCACACCATCGAGCAGGCGGCGCACCTGACGATCGTCCACCGGATGCTTGAGCGCGACCTCGTACACCTTCGGGACGTGATGGCGCGGCGAGCTCATGCGGTGGATGAACTGGCCGTCATCGGTCAGCAGCAGCATCCCCGTGGTGTCCTGGTCGAGCCGGCCCACGGCCTGCACGCCCTGCACGGCGCCTTTCTGGGGACGCTGTCGCAACGGCGCTGGCAGCAGCGTGTAGATGCTCGGCCAGGTCGAAGGCTTCTGCGAGCACTCGGTGCCTGCCGGCTTGTTGAGGAGCACATAGGCGCTGGCATGGAATCGCCAGGCCTGACCCATCACCTCGAAATCGAGTCCGTCGACGGCGTCGAACCGCTCCGAGGCGTCGGCGCACACCCGTCCGTTCACGCGCACGTGACCCTGCTGTGCCAAGCCGGCGCAAACGCGGCGCGTGCCGAATCCCTGCGAATACAAAATATCCTGTAGCTGCATCGATGCCATGCGCTATTTTCGGCCATCCAACCCCCGGGCTTGGCGATTTCGGGCCTCATGGCCGCGAAGGCCGGAGTTACAATTTCACACACTCAGGTCAGGCAAACGTCGAAACGATGGACATCCCTCAGTGGCTGGTGGCCGCCAGCATTGCTTTGCTGGCCGGAGTAGCGCTCGGCGCGCTGGCGCAACGCGCGTGGAACCACCGCGTGCTGCGTTTGCGCCGACGGCTGCCAACCTACTGGCCACTCTCTACGCGGGCCATCGCCAACTCCGAAGAGCGCCGCGTCTGGCGCTGGCTCACGCGTGCGTTCTTCGACCACCATGTCATGCTCAAGCTGCCGATGACGCGGTTCACGGCGCCGCGCGACAGGAGTGGCGGACAGGATTGGTACGAACTGCTCAACAGCGCCTATTGCACCTTCACCATCTGCAGCTCTGACGGGCGCGTGGTGGGTTGTGTGGACGTTCCGGGCAACAGCGGCATCAGCAAGACGACGCGCATGCTCAAACAGTCGCTGCTGGAGCAGAGCGACATCGGTTACTGGGTGGTGACGTCAGGCAGCTTGCCATCGACGCGCGACATCCGGACCGAATTCTTGGGCGACGCACTGGGCGCGCTCGAACCCCGTACCGCCGTTGCGCCCGGCCCTGCGGCCGCGATACCGGCATCATCGGCAAGCAGGCCGCGGCCGCGCATTGGCCAGATCGACCCCATGGCGGGCGACCCGGCGCGCTTCACGCGCGTGCCCGGCGAGGAATTCGACCCCGAAGGGGAACCGAATTCATTCCTGGCGCCGCTCGACAGCCGGCTCGGCCCTCTGGCCTGACGCTGGACCGGGAAAAAGAAAAAGGCCAACCACCGCGAACGGTGGTTGGCCTTGATCGGCAAGTGGTGGAGCTGGGGTCACAAAAAATCTATTGATATTCAATAAGATAGCAACGAATTCGGCAGAGTTACCCTCATTCTTACCCACCATTTTGTAGGCATGATGGTCTTGGGGCGGCCAAGACGACCACCACAGACAATACCCACTCAATTTTTCCTGGCGGGTGAGCAGCCTCGCAGAGCACGTAGCGCATGAATCAGCGCCGATGACAGTGAAAAGGGCCCCTGCGTGAGGCGCGAGGTCAGCGCCTTGGGCTTACATTAGCGGCAGAAGCCGCAGAAGTACTAGGAAGCCACATGTCAAATTACCGTGCCCCAGAACCTCGTCATGAGCCTACCTGCCGGTTCTGTGCTCTTCTTGCAGGCAAAAACTGTTGAATTCCGTCTAAATCTGATCCACTAAACGCGTTAGTTTTCATTCAGATCT